>WNFW01007043.1_pt1 | contig 12150 bp, 10 predicted proteins | sample 5400131 | NCBI WGS metagenome assembly WNFW01 (sample SAMN13153362, study PRJNA577476) | soil metagenome | isolation source: 20 cm soil or saprolite under grassland replicate 1 | place: USA:California | collected 2016-06-15
AACCGCTTCTCCAGCAGTGGCTTTAATGACGCCAGTTTGATGTTTCCTGTAACGACCAGGGCCGCGTCGTCCGGAAAATAATTCTGCTGCCAGAAATGCTCCACGTCGTCGCGCGAAATCGCCTCGATGGATTCCGTCGTGCCGCTGTCGGGGTAGCCGTAAGTGTGTCGCGGTCCATAGAGCGCGGCCGTCAACACGCGCATCGCCAGGGCGAATGGCTCGTCTTTTTCCTGCACAATCGCGGTCAGCCGCTCCGAGCGTATCCGCTCTATCTCCGCCTGCGGAAAGCTCGGATGCAGTGCCACGTCCGCCAGCAATTCCAGCGCATCGGGGAAATTCCGGGAGAGTGACCGCGTGGATATTCCAGTCGTGTCGGTCCCCGCGCCTGAATTCAGCGTGGCGCCCAGATCCGCGGCGCGATCCGCGATCTGCAGCGCGGATCGCGTTGTCGTTCCCTGCTGCAGCATCCGCGCCGTCATACTCGCAAGCCCCGGGCGATCCACGGGGTTGACCCCGCTCCCGGCGTGCAAGACCAGGTTCGCGGCCACCAGCGGCAATCCCGGCCTTTCGCTGTACAACACGGTCAGCCCATTCGAAAGTTTGAATTTTTCCGGCACCGGCAGATGCAAGGCGCCGGCAGGCCCCGGCTTTGGGGCGTCTTTTCGCCACTCCGCATCGGCGTTCACCGCTTCCCCATTGTTCTTGGATGGGTCCTTCTGTTCCGCTTTCGGAGTCGCCACCTCTGGCCCTAGATCCTGCTTCCCCGGCAGGCCGTATACCACCACGCGCTGATTCCCGTTCAGCTGCCCTTGCGCAAACGCCTGAATCGACTGGCTTGTGGAATTTTCGTATCGCGCGATGTCCGCCGCAAGAAAGTCTGGCGTGCCCAGATAATGGTTGTAACTGTTTAAGCGGTCAGCGACGCCTCCGAACCCTCCCAGCGTCTCGAGACCCGCGATGATTCTCGATTCGAGCACGTTTCGCGCTCGCGTCAGCTCCGCGGCCGTCGGCCCGTCTTTGCGGAACGCGTCCAACTCCGCGTTGATGGCCTTCTCAAGATCTTCCGGTTTCACGCCGGCTTTGCCCGTCGCCTGCACTTCAAACACAGAACCAAGAATTAGCGACTGTTGATTCACTCCTACGTCCTGGGCGATCTGCTTTTCATACACAAGTTTTTTGTACAACCGGCTGGACCTTCCACCACCCAGAATCGTTGCCGCCAGATCCGCTTCGGCGTCGCCCGGTTTGAAAATCGGCGAGGTCAGCCAGGCCATGTACACGCGAGGAAGCTGCACGTTGTCCTGGACCACGGCGCGCCGCTCGGTCGCGATTGCTGGCGTGTGCGCTTTGATCTTGGGAACGTCCTCCCCGCGCTTCAGTGGCCCAAAATATTTTTTCACGAGTCCCCGGGCTTTTTCGGGATCGAAATCTCCGACGATCGCCAGGCTCGCGTTGTTTGGCGCGTAATACAGCTTGAAAAAATTCCGCACGTCTTCGAGTTTGGCGGACTGGACGTCGGCATGCGATCCGATCACATCGCCGTAATACGGATGTTCTTTCGGAATACGGCGCGTTTTCCACACTCTGCCGCCGCTCGTTGCGCACCACATCCTGCTGGTTCGAAAGGTTGGCTTGGTCCAGCTTATCCGGCAAGTAACCCATCCGATCCGACTCCAGCCATAGGGCCAGCTCCAGTTGATTCGAAGGCAGCGTTTCGAAATAATTCGTGCGGTCGAAGTCGGTCGTGCCATTGATATCCGAAGCGCCCGCGGCTTCCAGAAAATGGAAATGCGCACTGCCCGGCACGTGCCGCGATCCTTCGAACATCATGTGTTCGAATAGATGCGCGAAACCGGTGCGGCCCGGGAGTTCGTTCGCCGGCCCCACGTGGTACCACAAGTTCACCGCCACCATCGGCAGGCGATGATCCTCGGAGAGAATGACTTCAAGGCCATTCTCGAGCTTGTACTTTTCAAATTTCAGTTGCGGCACTTCGAGTGGCGCGGGCTGGGCCGCCGCCGGCTTCGCGGGCGCGGGATGACCGGCCGTCTTCTCAGGCGTTTTTGATGGCGCCTTCGTTTGCGCTGCTCCCAAGCGCGCAAATGCCAAAACGGCAATCAAACCAAACGTGCAAACACTCTTGTAGGAACGCTTCATCACGGTGTCCTTTCGAATTGGCACAATTTGGCGTTCAGCCAATGGACAGCACTCGCAGGTGTCCTCAGAGATCCCGCTTTAGCTTACCTTGCTTCTGAATGAGTGCAAGTCTTTTGCGTTCTCGTTTGGCCCGGCGGAGCCGCGATCTCTACTTGGCCCGCTACAGGTATTTCTACCGTTTCACTTCGCTGATCTGGGCGATCCGCCTCGGAGAAATCGTCCGTTAAACCTGCCTCATTGCCGGGAGAAGGAGTATTCACCGGACGGGTCGCGCTCCTTCACCGCTTTAACCTGGCCGTTCTCCATCACAAACTCATAGATGGTGTCGGAGAACTGCGGAGTCTTGAACTGCAGACCTTTGACCGGGATGAGTTTGACCGGAGGCCCGCCCGGGAAGGCGAGAGAGAGTCCCTCCCCCCGCTGATAAAGTACCTGGAACTTGACGTGAGCGGGCGTCAAGTAATCTCCCGCGAGCTTCTCGAGAAGCGCTGCCTCCAGGGTCTCTGGCTTTCGTGTGAAAACCACTTCAGCCTCGTCCAGGGAAATCACCGCGGCATCAATGTCCCCCTGCGGATTGGTCCGAAAATTGACCGAGTACTTGCCGTACTGTTCGTCTTCGGGTGTATCGAACCGGTCGTAATGGAAATGGTTCATCGGAAACTGGAACGCGTGAAAATGGAACTGCAGCTGGTTCTCCTTCAGCGCGATTTTGAGAATGCCGTAGGCTGGATTTTCATATTCAGCCGCATAGTCCGCCAACGCGTGAGATGGCTTCGTGTTAGGAACGCGGTCGGCGCCGGCCTTCGCGCGTGCTTCTGTGCCGGCCTTCTTGCTTGCGAGTCGTTGCTCCAGCCGGCGTTTACTCCAGGGTGTTTGCTCCAGGCCCAGCAGCCGCTCGTACACATTATAGCTGACGATGTTATACAGGGGAGCGCTGTGATCGCTGATCACCAAGACGATCACGCCGATCTTGTCGTTGGGCATGAAGGAAACCTGCGAGTGGAACCCGGGAAGGTCTCCGCCGTGGAAGGTGAGTAGCCGTCCCCGGTAAGAGGCGGTTTGCCGCCCCATGCCGTAGGCCGGATTCAGCAACTCCCAGTATCCGAGTGCTTCGCCAAGAGTGTTTGGCAACCCAATGGCCGGTTGCATCGTGGCTTTCAGCACATTTGATGGTAGGACCTGCTTCCCGTTGTATTTTCCGTCATTCATCAACGCGCTGAGCCAGTGCGACACGTCCTCGATATTCGAGATAATCGCGCCCGCGGGAGCGACCCCCTCGGTGTCCTCGTAGTAGGGGATCTTGTACAACTCAAACGTGTCGCGCTTTTCTCGGAACGGCACTCCGTGGTCCGGATACTTCACCATCTCGGAGATCGAATAGGTAGTCGCACCCATGTTGAGCGGCTCGAAGATTCTCTCCCGCACAAACTGCTCCCACGTCTTCCCGGATTTCAATTCGATGACGTACCCGGCAGCGGAGAACATCAGGTTGTTGTACAGGAACGTTTCGCGCATCGGCTGCTGCGGCTCGAGGTATTTCAGCTTTTCGAACAACTCCTTCCTCTTGAAATCCGATTTGAACCAGATCGAGTCGTGCCGGGTCACGCCCGTCCGGTGCGACAGCATGTCGCGCAACGTCACATTGTCGTTGAGCTGATCGTTGTAGAACTGTATCGTCGGCACGGACTCGCGCACGGGCTTATCCCAGCTGAGCTTTCCTTCCTCTACCAGCATCCCCGCCGCCACGGCGGTGAACAACTTGGAGTTGGACGCGATCTGGCACAGCGTCGTCGGAGTGAAGGGCAGCTTCTTCTCGTAGTCCCTGTACCCATACCCAAACGCCAAGCCCAAAGATCATTGCTGCAACCAGAAGGGTGAGCACGCGAATCGAGTAACCGGCTAAGTTGGACCCGAGTTTGGTTTCTTGGGACATGACATCAGCATCTCCTCTCTGGATTCTTCAAGCGGGCATGCCCGGCATTGTATAGCGTCTTGGCCGATTCGCAATGGCTTCCACGGCGTTCCTGACCGTCCGCAACATTGGCGAGTACCGTTCCAGCCTGGGGAGCGGGGCCGTGCCTTCGAACCGAATCTCTGAATGCCGGCTTTGTGCTCGTCCGAAACGGGATTACCACTCCAGCCCCGCGGTCGCACAATGGTGGTGAAACTCGTATACTGTCAAACTTGGTTCGCGCCACTGTCGCTGCCAGAAAGTTTTCTCAAAGATCGCTTGTGCGTGAGGACTTCCGGTGTCTGATTCCGTTCTGAAAACAAGTGCGAATCTGAAATCTCCTGAATTCGAAAAGAACGTCCGCCGCATCATTGATTTGCTGACAAAAATCAAGAATGAGGAAGAACAGATTCGTCAGGGGGGCGGCGCGAAAGCCGTCGAATCGCAGCACAAAAAAGGTCGGCTGACCGCGCGCGAGCGCATCGCCAAGCTGATCGATACGGGTTCGCAGTTTTTCGAACTTGGCATTTACGCGGCGTTCGAAATGTACCAGGAATGGGGCGGCGCACCTTGCGCGGGCACGATCACCGGACTTGCAAAAGTGTGCGGGCGAACGTTTATGCTCATCGCGAACGATGCCACGGTGAAGGCTGGCGCGTTTTTCCCGATGACCGCGAAGAAAGTGATTCGCGCGCAAAACATCGCCATCGAAAACAGAATTCCCACAATTTATCTCGTCGATTCCGCAGGCGTGTTTTTACCGCTCCAGGAAGATGTTTTTCCGGATACCGATGATTTTGGACGTGTCTTCCGGAACAACGCAGTGATGAGCGCGATGGGCATTCCGCAAATCACCGCGATTATGGGTATGTGCGTGGCTGGCGGCGCCTACCTTCCAGTGATGTGCGACCATATTTTAATGACCGAGGGCTCGGGATTATTTTTGGCGGGACCGGCGCTGGTGCAAGCCGCGATCGGCCAAAAAACTTCCGCCGAAGACTTAGGCGGCGCGAAAATGCACGCCCAAATCAGCGGCACAGTAGATTTTCGCGAGCCCGATGATGATGCGTGCATTGCGCGGATTCGCGCGCTCGTCGACAAAATCGGAGCGCCGAACGCTTCGCCCTTCAGCCGCGTGAAATCGCGCGAACCACTCTATTCAGGTGACGACATCTACGGAATATTTTCGAGCGATCCCGGAAAGCAGTACGACATGCGGGAAATCATCGCCCGCGTGGTGGATGCGAGCGAATTCGAGGAATATCGCGCTGAGTATGGTGAGACGCTTCTGTGTGGATACGTGCGCATCGGCGGCTGGGCGGTCGGAATCGTCGCCAATCAAAAAAAGCACGTGCAGACCCTGGCTCGCGGCTCGGACCAGAAGCGTATCGAATTTGGCGGCGTGATTTACACCGAGTCCGCAGAAAAAGCCGCGCGCTTCATTCTCGATTGCAACCAGAACCGCATCCCGCTCGTTTTTCTGCACGACGTGAACGGCTTCATGGTCGGCAAGGATGCGGAGTGGAGCGGCATCATCCGCGCCGGCGCAAAAATGGTAAATGCGGTGGCGAACAGCGTCGTTCCAAAAATAACTGTAATTTGCGGCGGCAGCTTCGGCGCCGGGAATTACGCCATGTGCGGCAAAGCCTACGACCCGCGCTTCATGTTAGCCTGGCCCACAGCGCGCTTCGCCGTCATGAGCGGAGACGCCGCGGCCAGCACCCTCGCCGAAATAAAATTGAAACAACTCGAACGCGAAGGTAAAAAAGTCGACGAAAAACAAAAAAAAGAATTGGTCGAATCCGTCCGCGCCACCTTCGAACAGCAAACCGATCCGCGCTATGCCGCCGCTCGTTTTTGGGTCGACGCCATCATCGATCCCGCCCATACGCGCGACGCCTTGATTTGGGCCCTCGAAGCCGCCGCCCTCAATCCCGAAATCCGCGAATTCAAGACCGGAGTCCTTCAGACCTGACATGGAAAACGTGAAACTGATCGAATGTCCACGCGATGCGTGGCAGGGATTGCCGGATCTCATCCCGACAGAATTCAAAGCAGACTATTTGAAAGAATTGATTGGCGCAGGATTCAAGCACATCGATGCCGTGAGTTTTGTTTCGCCCAAACGCGTGAAGCAGATGGCGGACAGCGAAGAAGTAATGTCGAAGCTGAACACTTTTTTGTCCAAGGATCTTCCGGCCGGCCTGGAAGCACCGGAGATTATTGGAATCGTGGTGAATGAGAAGGGCCTCGAGCGGGCGCTGGCTACGCCGGGAGTCACAACGATCGGGTACCCTTATTCAATTTCGGCATATTTCCGGCGGGCCAATGCCAACATGACGCGCGACGAATCGCACCTGCTGGTCGAAAAGTTGAGGAAAGAAACGGCGGCGGCAAATCGTGAGCTGGTGATTTACATTTCGATGGCGTTTGGGAATCCGTACGACGAGCCGTGGGGACCGGAGATCGTGGTGGAGGCGCTGGAGTGGCTGAAGGATATTCGAGTGCGCACCGTTTCGCTGGCGGACACGGTGGGCAACGCGGTGCCGCAACTGGTCGGCGATTTGTACCGCACTGTGAAGGATCATGTCGCGGGCATCGAGCTGGGAGTTCACCTGCACAGCCGGCCGGACAATGCGGAAGAAAAGATACGCGCGGCCTACGAAGCAGGATGCCGTCGGTTCGACGGAGCGCTGACCGGGCTTGGCGGCTGCCCGTTTGCGGGAGACAATCTGGTTGGGAACATCGCGACGGAAGATGTTATCGCGGTGTTGCGGAAAGCGGGAGCCGATCCCGGGATCGATTCGTCGCGGCTGGCGAAGGTGCTCGAAATGACGAACGAGATTCGTGCGAAGTATGCGCATGCCTCACTGGTGAACTAGAATCACTCCGACCGGGCGCTCCTGACGAATAGGGGCGTAGCATGCTGCGCTTCTACCTCCGGGGCTCCCGCGTTCAAGAAGAGTTACCGGCGCACGCATCGAGGGAGATTGCTGCTATGTATCAAACACTTCTGCTCGACATATCTGGAAATCTCGCCACCATCACGCTGAACCGGTCGGAAAAGCGCAACGCCATCTCCACGCAAATGATGGCTGAACTGCAGACGGCGCTGGATGAGATCGAAAGAAGCCACGCGCGGGTAGGGATTCTGACTGGAGCGGGCAAAGCATTTTGCGCAGGCATGGATTTGGATATGCTTGCGTGCATCGCGAAACAATCTCCGGCGGAAAATCAAGAAGACTCCCGGCGGATTGCCAAACTGTTCCGCAGGATCTGGAGTTTTCCCAGGCCGCTGATAGCGGCGGTAAACGGGGCAGCTTACGCCGGAGGCTGCGGAGTCGCCACGCTATGCGATTTCACGCTCGCCGTGCCGGAGGCAAAATTTGGATACACCGAAGTGAAGATCGGTTTTCTGCCGGCGATCGTTTCCGTGTTCCTGACGAGGCAGATCGGAGAAAAGCGCTGCCGCGATCTATTGCTCACGGGCCGCATCCTCGAAGCGGCCGAAGCGAAGGAATTCGGCCTCGTGTCAGAGGTGGTTCCGGCGGATCGCTTGATGGCGCGCGCTCACGAACTTGCGGAATTGCTGATCGCAGCAAGCCCCAGCAGCCTTACTCGATCCAAACACCTTCTGGTCTCCTCGGCGGCGCCAGGAGTGGATCACGATCTGGAACGCGCCATCTTGGAAAATGCGCGCATTCGTTGCACGCCCGATTTCCGAGAAGGGCTCGCATCCTTTCTGGAGAAACGCAAGCCGGTTTGGCAGGGCGAGGAATAGTCATTAGAATCTATTTCAAAACTCGCCTTTGGCCCTTCCAAGTCATTGATTCTAAAGATTCGCAATGAGGTTTTGAAATGCGCTCTAGTTTTTAGTTGTGGCTGGTGGTTTTCGATTTTCGTTTCAGGTCATTGGAAATATTTGCCGCGGCGCGGTTGGTTGCCTTGGGCAGCGCGCCAATCGGTTCGATTGCGAGAAATCGAGAGACTCGATGATTGAATATCATGACGCGGTGGTGCGCGTGCGCTACGCGGAGACGGACCAAATGGGCATGGTCTATCACGCGAACTATTTGATCTGGTTCGAGGTTGGCCGCGTGGAGCTGATCCGCGCGCTGGGCATCGAGTATAAACGCATGGAAATTGAAGACGATTGCCACATCGTGGTGGCGGATGCGCACTGCCGGTATCATCATTCCGCGAGGTACGATGAAGTTCTGCGCATCCGGACGCGCATCGCGGAATCGCGGAACCGCGTGGTCAAGTTTCTCTACGAAGTCATTCGCGACGCGGACGGGAAAGTCCTGGCGAACGGAGAAACGACGCACGTGATTTGCGGTAGCAACGGCCGGCCGAAATTGCTGCCCAAGAAATACCACAGCGTATTTAGCGCCATCGACGTGCCGCAACCCGACCGGAGTAACGCATGAGCGTCGCTCTAAGTGGAAACCATCTGACCTTTCCGCAACTCCACGATGTCGCACTCCGCGGCGAACCAGTGCAATTGACGGCTTCGGCGATCGAGCGGATGAATGCTTCGCGCGCGGTAGTCGAGCGCCTGGTGGCGTGCGGGGCAACCGCGTACGGGATCAATACGGGCTTCGGGAAGCTTGCTTCGGTGCGCATCTCCACAGAACAGGTGCGACAACTACAGGTAAATCTCGTACGTTCCCACGCTTGCGGCGTTGGCTCGCCACTGAGTGAAGCGGAGACGCGCGCGATGATGCTGCTGCGCGCGAACGCGTTGGCGAAAGGATTCAGCGGCGTGCGGCCACGCTTGGTGGAGACGCTTTGCCAGATGCTGAACGCCAAGGTGCATCCGGTGATTCCTTCACAGGGTTCGGTGGGCGCTTCGGGCGACCTCGCGCCACTGGCGCATCTGGCGCAGGTAGTCATCGGCGAGGGCCGCGCGACATTTCGTGGAGAACTTTTGCCCGGCGGCGAGGCTCTGCAGCGCGCCGGGATTACTCCCCTCGCGTTGGAGACGAAGGAAGGACTATCACTTCTGAATGGGACGCAGGGCATGCTGGCGCTGTTAAGTCTCGCTTTGCATGAAGCAGACATTTTGGTGGACACCGCGGATGTCGCTGCTTCCCTTTCGCTGGATGCGCTGCGCGGGAGTCCCGGCGCGTTCGATGCGCGGATCATGCATGCGCGCGCGTATGCGGGAGCGGCGACAACGGCGCGGAATCTGGCGCGCTTGAACGAGGGCAGCCAGATTCGCGAGTCGCATCGTTCCGCTGAAAAAGATTACCGCGTGCAGGATGCGTACAGCCTGCGTTGCACACCGCAGGTACATGGGGCAGTGCGCGATTCGCTGGCGCAGGCGCAGGAAATGGCGGCAGTCGAACTGAACAGCGCGACGGACAATCCGCTCGTTTTTGTGCGGGATGCAAACAACGGCGACATCATCAGCGGCGGAAATTTTCACGGGCAGCCGCTGGCGATGGCGGCGGATCAATTGGCGATTGCGATTGCGACGCTCGGCGGAATCGTGGAGCGGCGCGTCGAGCAGATGACGAATCCGCTGACCAGCATGCTGCCGGCGTTCCTGACACCGGAGCCAGGGCTGAATTCGGGATTCATGATCGCGCAGGTGACGGCGGCGGCGCTGACCAGCGAGAACAAGGCTTTGGCGACGCCGCATTCCGTCGATTCCATTTCCACGAGCGGCAGTCAGGAAGATTACGTTTCGATGGGAATGAGCGGGGCGCGGCGGCTGGCGCGCATGCTGGTTAATTTGCGAAACACGATCGCCATCGAATTGCTTTGCGCGTGCCAGGGGATTGATTTGCTGGCGCCGCTGCAAACTGGGGCGCTAGCAAAGAAGGCCTACGAGGCCGTGCGGGCAAAATCTGGCAAAGTCTTCGAGGATCGGTCGCTGGCCCCTGACATTGAAGCGGTGGCGGCTCTGGCGGCGGAGGCCGCGTTCTCCTCGCTGCTTCGATAGACCTCCACGGTTAAAATCCTGCCAAGAAGGGAGGCAGCATGCTGCGCCCCTACATCGATCGCGACTCGCCTAAAGTCTAGAGATACAGCGGACAGCGCACGACGCAGAACGGGGATACCCTTCCCCCGCGTGTTTTTGGGCAAAGAGTGCGGAATCCCATGAAAACAAACGGGTTGAGTTTTTCCTAAGTGAATTTAGAGGAGTTAACATTTCTTACACCGGCTTGATCGAATCCGGGGGGAGGTTTAACTTTTGTTGTAGCAGAAGAACTCGGACAGAAATGCCAGCCCAAAAAAGAAAAGCGGGAGCAAGCTCCCACATTCCAAATGGAGTATTCTACAAGCGGCACTATACCAAACGGATAGCAGCGAAGCGCAAGCGCGTCAAGAAAAGTCTCACAACTTTGCAGTGGGTGCTATGGCAGGGCAGCTTGGATGTCGGTTTTGCAAAAGTGCTCGCCTTTGAATAGGAGGGGCTCGCCCGTAGATTTGGCCAGAGCGTAGGAAAAGCAGTCGCCGAAGTTGAGGTTTGCGGGGTGGCGGCCCTTGCCATAGTCGGAGTAGCCTTGGCGTGCCAAAAGAGCTTGGTCTTCGGTGACAGGCTCGACGGAGATGCGGGGGGAGGTACGGAAGAAGGAGTCGCACTGAAGGAGGCCTTGGTCGCCGATGCGGCTTTCCGCAACAATCGAGGCTTCAACAAATGAAGCGACGGAAATTCTACAGATCGGCGCCGTAGTGATGGCATCGACGAAAACCTCGAATCCAGGCTCACCAAGCACGATGGCAAGCACAGCGGACGTGTCCAAGATCATTTGGGAAGGCCCTTTTCGTCGTATAACAGTTCCGCGTGGTCAACATAGGGGCCTTTGTCGAGCGATTCCCCTCGCTTGCCGATGGCCATGATGGCGGCATGCATGGGCGTCGCGTTTGCGGCGGCGGCGGACGGCTTCGAGTGCTGGTGGCTGGTGACTCCTGATTGGTCGAAGCCCTACTGAGCAGCTGGCATCAAGTCCCAGTTGACGGCACACTGAGTCATTTGCCCATGTTCAACTCAATTAATGGGCAAACGCGGCCAATTCAGGAATTCTTGGAGGCTGGCGGCGACGGTTTGGCCGTGGGAGCCGCCGCCATCGTAGTCAAGGAATATGACGGGGGAATCTTTCGCGCGTTGGTCGGAGGCGGCGATCCAATACCAAGATTCGCGGCCGGTGGTGGCGAAGCAAAACCCGGGACCCAAATCCTCCTCGTAAGGCAATTCGTTCAGGGACTCGATGTCCAAGGGCTCAAAACAATAAACCGGCCAGCGTTCCGGCCGCCACCGTCTTTTGCCGGGCATCTCGAGTTGGAAGCCGGCTGATTGGATGGCGGATTTATCCTGGTACAACTGCAGAAGTCTTTCCGGGAGCAGTTTGCCCAATTCGCGCTCGACGGCATTAGGTTGCGGATTCAGCAAGCGGCTCAGGTACGCTTCGTATCTGGCCTTTAGCTGATCTGGGGTTGGGCGGGAGCGGAATCTTGTGATGGCTTGGCGAATCCCCGTGGCGATGACGAGGAGCGCGGCGGCGAAGACGAGGGGCCCGAAAACGAAGAGCAGAAGCTTGTCCACGTCCCGATGATACTGCGGCGAAGACGAGGGGCCCGAAAACGAAGAGCAGAAGCTTGTCCACGTCCCGATGATACTGCATAGGAGGGTGCGAGAGCTCATGGTGCCCAACGGAAGCTGCTACAAGTGCGTCAACTGCGGGAGCACAAGCGGATGCTCCTAGATGTGGGCATCTGAGTCGGCGGCTGGCTGATTCCTGGACTCTCTACGACAACACAAGCAGCCTTGTTGGAATCGGGATAGGGAATATAGTGAGCGAACCCGGCAGGACCCGAGTAGGAGAGTGGCAACCCATGGCACAATCCTGTCCCCTATAGGAATTAAGACGTCGAGCTTTCTCGGAGAAGAGTCTGTTGCCCTTTGGAGGCAGATTGAGTCAGCTACTCATTCCTAAGCACCACCAATGGATCTACACGTGTCGCTCTGGATGCCGGGATGGCACATGCAAGCAGCGCCAGTGCTGCCAAGAGTAACGACACGCCAAGGAAGG
>WNFW01002715.1_pt1 | contig 12148 bp, 7 predicted proteins | sample 5400131 | NCBI WGS metagenome assembly WNFW01 (sample SAMN13153362, study PRJNA577476) | soil metagenome | isolation source: 20 cm soil or saprolite under grassland replicate 1 | place: USA:California | collected 2016-06-15
GTCACGGCGACCAAGCGCGAAGCGAACCTGCAGGACGTGCCGTTCTCGGTGTCGGCGACCAGCCAGGACCAGATCCGCAACTCCGGCGCGATGGACCTCGTCGATCTCGCCCGCAACATCGCGGGGTTTGCGGTGGCGGACCTCGGTCCCGGCCAAAGCCAGGTCGCCATCCGCGGCATCAGCTCCGGCCAGGTCATCCGTGACCAGCCGGGCGTCAAGGAGCAGGTGGGCGTGTATCTCGATGAGTCACCGATTTCGGTGGCCCTCTTCACGCCCGATCTCGAGCTGTACGACCTCGACCGTTTCGAGGTGCTGCGCGGCCCACAAGGGACGCTCTTCGGTGCAGGATCCGAGTCCGGGACGGTGCGCTACATCACACACCAGCCGCAGCTCGGGAAGACCGAAGTATCGCTCGACGCCTCCCTCGAGACGGTCTCGCACGGCGACGAAGGCGGCTACCTCAGGGCTGCGCTGAACCTCCCCGTCACCGACGTGGTGGCGGCACGCCTAGTGGGCTACTGGCACCACCTGCCCGGGTTCGTCGACGCGATTACGCCGATCGGCCCGATCGGCGCTAACTCACCGAGCGGCTTCAACGTTCAGAAGTCAATCAACGACGGCGACCGCAGCGGTGTGCGGCTCGCGTTCCTCGTCAAGCCGAGCGCTGACCTGTCGATCACTCCACGCATCATGTTCCAGAAGCTGGAGACCAACGGTTATCCGCGTACCGACCTCTACAACATCCTCGGGAACTCCTACACCGCCACCCAACCGCCAGTCAGCATCGGAAGCCTGCAGCAGTACCGACAGCAGCATGACGGCATGATCGATGACTTCACCCTCGCGGATCTCAAAGTCGATTACGACACGGGTCCCGGAACACTGACCTCGATCACATCGTTCACGCATCGCAACGTGCTGGTGGCGCGCGATGCCACGCAGCTGACAGGAAGCGTGACCTTCGACGTGTTCGGCAACGTTTTCACCCCGAACAACCCAGCGGGCGTGCGCACCAACTCGCCACTCTTCGACCGCACGCACCTCAACGTGCTGTCGCAGGAGGTCCGCCTCGCGTCCAACGGCAAGCAGATGATCGACTGGCTGGTCGGGGGGTTCTTCCAGCACGTGGGGCGGCGCTACGGACAGAACTTGCCCACACCGGGATATGATGCCTTGAATGCCTCATTCGGATTCTGGCCGGGATGCCCCACGCCACCGGGGCCACCCTGCAGCTTTCCGCTCGGCAATGACACGCTCGGTCCTGCCGACACGCCTTTCTTTTCGGATCTCAGCTACCGCCTGAAGCAGTATGCCGCGTTCGGCGAGGGGACCTGGCATGCGACCGACCAGATCGCGGTCACCGCCGGCCTGCGCTACTACAAGTTCAACGAGGACAGGGTACTCAATTTCCACGGCGGGTTCGCTGCCGGCACGCCAGCCGGGGGCGTTCCGGGGTCCACGGACTCGAATGGCGTGTCGCCGCGTCTGATTCTGAGTTACAAGCCCGTAGGGGATGTGGAGCTCAGTGCGCAAGCCGCCCGCGGGTTTCGTCTCGGCGGCATTAACGATCCCCTTAACATACCGCTGTGTTCTCCGGTGGATCTGGTGGTTTTCGGCAGTCAGAAGAACTGGAAAGACGAGAAGACCTGGAATTACGAGCTTGGCGCGAAGACGCAGTGGATGGACCGACGCGTCACGTTCAACATTTCGGCGTTCTATGCCGATATCAAGGACCTGCAGGCCACGACGACTGCGGGCACGTGCTCGTCACGCATCGTGTTCAACGTGCCCACGGCCCGCAGCACGGGCGTCGAAGCGGAACTGTTCGCGCGGCCGAACGCCAACTGGGACTTCGGCATCTCGGCGACGGTCATCGACGCCAAGCTGACTTCGTCCGTTACTTCGACGATACCGCCGCCGACGGGCTCTCCTCCGGGGACCCCGTCTACTGTCGTCGTAGTGGGTGGCTTGGCGGACGGCAACCGCCTACCGACCGCGCCGAAGACACAGGCGGTGGGAAGCGTCGGCTATACCGTGCCGGTGAAGAGCGGAACGGACGTCTTCGCGAACGCAACCGTGCAGTACGTGGGCTCCTCATTCTCGCAGTTCGAGAACGAGCAGACAGGCTGGGGTCAGATCGGCGGCAGCGGAGACCCGAATGCGGCGCGGCTGATCACGTACGGCGGACCGTTGACCGTGAGCGTCATCAACTTCAATCCGGAGCTGCCGAGCTACACGCTGGCCAACTTCCGACTTGGCCTGAAGACCAATCGCTGGCAGCTGGCGGCGTACATCACCAACATCAGCGACAAGAATGCGCGGCTGGCGCTCGACTACGAGCGCGGCCGCAGCGCACGCGTCGGCTACCTGACCAACCAGCCGCGCACCATCGGAGTGTACGGAAGCTACGTCTTCTGAGGGCCGCGGGCGGCATCGGCTGCCTGCGCGACAGCGTTGACACGGGCCGGCTTCCGCCAGGAAGCCGCCCCTTTCATCCCGCGGTGCACCACCGGCGCGGGATGTGCCAGCGGCGCCGGGCAAACGCCGGTCTCTCGAACGAGAGATGGCGCGGCGCACGCACGCGCGCGATAAACCAGCGTTTAGGCCGGCCCTTCACACGGAGGTCGTTCACATGTCCATCAAACTGACCGTGAACGGTGACACCCGCGAGCTGGATATCGATGCGGACATGCCGCTGCTGTGGGCAATCCGGGACCACCTGCAGCTCACCGGTACCAAATTCGGCTGCGGCATGGCGTTGTGCGGCGCCTGCACCGTGCACATCGATGGTCAGGCGACACGCTCGTGCGTCACGCCCGTGACGGCCGCCCAGGGCAAGCAGATCACCACCATCGAAGGCTTGAGCACGGCCGCGGGCCGCGCCGTGCAGGCCGCTTGGATCGGACTCGATGTTCCGCAGTGCGGTTACTGTCAGAGTGGGCAGGTCATGTCCGCCGCGGCGCTGCTGGCGGGCAATCCGAAGCCGAGCGATGCGGATATCGATGCCGCTATGGCCGGCAACATCTGCCGCTGCGCCACCTACGTCCGCATCCGCGGCGCCATCCATCAGGCGGCCGAAACTCTGGCAACCGGCGCCCCTGCCGCGCCTTGAGAGGAGTGCGCCATGTACTTCCGCCACATTGAAGACGCCGCTGCGCTCGCCGTGGGAAGGTCGCCCGCCGAGCTGAGCCGCCGCCAGTTCCTGAAGCTCACCACGCTCGCGGGCTCGGGACTCACCCTCGGCATGGTGCTGCCGGGATGCGGCACCGGCCCCGGCGGCGCTGCCGCCGGTCCGCTCGTCATGCCGTTCGTGCGCATCGCGCCCGACAACACGGTCACCGTGATCTCCAAACACCTGGAGGCCGGCCAGGGCGTCTGGACCGGGCTTCCGGCGATCGTCGCCGAGGAGCTGGATGCGTCCTGGGACCAGATGCGCGTCGAGAGCGCGCCGGCGCAGGTGCCCATGTACGGCAATCTCGCGATGGGGGGCAAGATCCAGCTCACCGGCGGCTCGACGGCTGTGGCCAACTCCTGGCAGCAGCTGCGCCAGGCGGGTGCGACCGCGCGCGCCATGCTGGTGGCGGCCGCCGCCAAGGCGTGGGCCGTGCCGGCGAGTGAGATCAAGGTGAGCCAGGGAGTGGTGTCGCACACTGGCGCGGGACGTAAAGCGACTTTCGGCGAGCTCGCCGGCAGCGCCGCGAAGGAGCCCGTGCCGACGCAGGTCAGCCTCAAGGATCCCGCCGCTTTCAGCATCGTCGGCAACGAGAAGCTGCCGCGGCTCGATGCGCGCGCCAAGTCCACCGGCAAGCAGCAGTTCGCCATCGACGTCATGCTGCCCGGCATGATGACCGCGGTCGTCATGCGCCCGCCGCGCTTTGGCGGCAAGGTGAGCTCGTTCGATGCCACCAAGGCCAGGGCCGTTGCGGGCGTGATCGACGTGGTGCAGATTCCGCGCGGCGTGGCGGTGATCGGCAAAGACATGTGGTCCGCCAAGAAGGGTCGCGAGGCGCTCAGCGTCACGTGGGACGAGTCAGGCGCCGAGAAGCGCGGCACGACGCAGCTCATGAAGGAATATCACGCCCTGAGCCGCAGCAAGGAGGCGGTCACGGTGACGCAGCGCGGCGACGTCGAGGCGGCGCTTGCACATGCGGTGAAGCGCGTGGAGGGGGAGTTCGAGTTTCCGTACCTCGCGCACGCGCCGATGGAGCCCCTGACCGCGGTGTGCCAGCTGAGTGCCGACAAGTGCGAGATCTGGGCCGGCTGCCAGTTCCAGACCGTCGACCAGGCGAATGCCGCGGCGGCGGTCGGACTGAAGCCCGAGCAGGTGAGCATCAACACGCTCGCCGCCGGCGGCACCTTCGGACGGCGCGCGAATCCCGAATCGGACTACATCTCCGAGGTGGCTTCCATCGCCAAGGCGACGGGCGGGAAATATCCGGTGCGCCTCATCTGGACGCGCGAGGATGACATCACCGGCGGCCGCTACCGGCCGCTCAACTACCACCGCGTCACCGCAGCCATCGGCAAGGACGGCAAGGTCGCCTACCGCCAGCGCGTCGTCGGTCAGTCGATCGTCGCCGGCACGCCGTTCGCGTCCATGATGATCAAGAACGGCGTCGATCCGACGGCGGTCGGCGGCAGCGCCCCCGAGCAGTACGATCTCGCCGACGCACACGTGAGCTGGTCGCCGCCGACAGTCGGGGTGCCGGTGCTGTGGTGGCGCTCAGTCGAGAACACGCACATGGCGTTCTCCAAGGAAGTGATGATCGATGAGCTGGCGCACGCGGCGCGACAGGACCCGGTCGCGTTCCGGCTGGCGTTGCTCGGCGAGCATCCGCGCCACGTCGGTGCGCTCAAGCTCGCGGCCGAGAAGGCCGGATGGGACTCGCCATTCTCGAAAGAGAAGGGGCGCGGACGCGGCGTCGCCGTGCACGAGTCCTTCGGCTCGGTGGTGGCGCAGGTGGCGGAAGTTACGGTGAGCGGCGACAAGATCACGGTCGATCGCGTGGTGTGCGCGGTCGACTGCGGCATCGCGGTCACACCCGACGTGGTGAAGGCGCAGATGCAAAGCGGCATCGGCTACGGCCTGTCGGCAGCGCTGTACGGCAAGATCACGCTCACCGACGGACACGTCGATCAAACCAACTTCCACCAGTACCAGGTGCTGCGCATCAACGACATGCCACGCGCGATCGAGGTGTACATCGTGCCCTCGACGAATCCGCCCTCGGGTGTCGGGGAACCGGGAACGCCGCCGATCGCGCCCGCGGTTGCCAACGCGGTGCGCGCAGCGACCGGGATCCGCCTGCACACGCTGCCGTTTGATCTGGCGGCGGCGCGCCGCGCCCGGGCCTGAGCGCACTGCAGGCGCTACACCGCGGCAAAGTCGCGGGCCTGCGCGCTCCAGGCGGGCGCGCTGGCGAGGGCACCCGGGACCTCCTCCGGTGTGCCGACCACCTGCCACATCATGAGGTGCCGCCGGTCCATGAAGCGCTCCTCGACGGCGCGGTTGAGCACATCGAGAAGCGCAGTGAAGAATCCCCGGGTGTTCACCAGCACGATGGGATTGAGGTACAGCCCGAGACGCTTGAGCGTGATAGCCTCGAGCAGCTCCTCGAGCGTGCCGGAGCCGCCGGGAAGTGCGATCGCCGCCTGGCTGAGCGTCAGCATCATGTGCTTGCGGGTGCGCAGGTCCTCGACCAGCTGCAGGCGCGTCAGTCCCTTGTGCCCCCACTCGAGCTCGGCCATGAATCGCGGCAGGATGCCGATCACCCGGCCGCCGTGACTGAGCGCGCCGTCTGCGAGCGCGCCCATGGAGCCGACCGCGCCGCCCCCGTACACAATCCCGACTCCCTGTCCGGCGAGCACCTCGCCCAGGCGCCGCGCTGCGGCCCGATACTCAGGGTGCGCGAGGCGGCTGGAGGCGCAGTACACGCAGACGGCGGGCTCGATGGAACGCTCGGCCGGTGAGCTCATGGGGTCCTTCCGTGCAATGCCCTCATTATAAAGGGCGCCATGATGGGCGCCCGCCGCCGTTGCGGGCGCCTGCGGCTCATCCAAGGCGGTGGCGGGCGCAAAACTGGGACCTGGCCCCAGGCCGGCCCGCCGCGGAGGCGGTATAAGCGCTCCGGTATGGACTGTCCGAAGTGCGGACATCAGCAGACTGACACGGTCAAATGCGCATCGTGCGGGGTCTATTTCGCGAAATTCGCCCAACAACAGGAGCTGATCGCGAGCCGCTCAGGCGCGGCGCACGATGAACTTCCTGACAGCGGTTTCGGCTGGAGTGCGCTCGCCCTCACCGCGATACTGAGCATGGCACTCGCCTGGTACGTCCTGCGCGGGCACGCCACCTCTCCCGCGACGCCCGCGTCACCTGCCAGCGCGGCGAGCGGCGCCGCGCAGATCGGGGCCGCGCCGCCCGCGCCGTCCGCGCCGTCCGCGCCGTCAACGGCGGGGCCCTTCCCGCACGCGCTGCAGGGTCTTGAAGCGCAGCTGACGAGGACCTTTCCGGCGCGCAACGCCATCGAGACCGCGCGCAATGCCACCGTATTCATCAAGACCGGCTGGGGCATGGGGTCCGGCTTCATCATCGATGCGGACTGTCACGTGATCACCAATCGGCACGTGGTGGAGACCGACGGCGCGAGGGTGGCCAACACGGTGGTCTCGAGCGCCGAGATGCGCGCGCGCATCGCCGTCGCCGAGCAGCAGCTGCGCGCGAATATCGGCCAGCAGCTGCACTTGCGGCGCTCGCTCGCCGGGCAGCCGGGCACGAACCTGCAGGTGATCGAAATCGACGATCGCATCCAGGCCATGAAGGAGGAGCTCGCCGATCTGCCGGTGCGCATCAACCACGCCATCAGCGAAAAGGTGGAGGGCTCAGGCCGCAGCGGCTTTACCGCGATGGTGGTTGACGGCACCGAGTTCAGCTCGCTGCACGCCCAGTACGCCGACAACCGGGATCTTGCGATCTTTCAACTGCCCGCCGATCACTGTCCGCACCTCGCGCCCGGGAGTTCGGACACTCTCGCCCAGGGCGAGCGCCTGTACACCATCGGCAACCCCTCGGGACTGGCCTACAGCGTGACCTCGGGAGTCTTCTCAGGCGATCGCGGTGCCGGTCACGAGCGCTTCCTGCAGACCGATGCGCCGATCAATCCCGGCAACAGCGGCGGCCCGCTGATCCGCGAGAATGGTGAGGTGGTCGGCATCAATACCCTGGTGCTGCAGGGGGCGCAGGGCATCGGCTTCGCCATCCCGATCGAGGCGGTCTACCAGGAGTTCCTGCAGCTGCGCGCGCCGCAGCGTTGAGACGCGCGCGCCCGAGCGTCAGTGCTCGGTGGGCCGCGGCGCGGCGCTCGGGGTTGCCGCCAGCTCATTCGCCTGACTCACCCACTCATCGCGCTGGATGCGACCCTTGTAGGCGGCGAGCTTGCGGTCGACGTACCTGACGTCCTCGGCAGACCACTCGGCGATCTGCCAGAAGTAGAACACGCCCACCCGATGGAGCCTGCGTTCCAGCACCTTCGGCACACCCTTGATCTGCGTCAGATCGTCCGGCTTGCCGTGTCCGGGATGCGTCAGGAGATTGCGACTGCCTGCGCGAACCGCAGCCCTCGGCGCCGGCGGATTCTCCAGACGCGACTGCAGCCTGCCGAGCCGCTCGAGCACGGGACCGAGGTCCACCGTCTGGGACGGCACCGCGCGAAACGCCCGCACTGCACTCTCGAGCTCATCCAGGCGGGTCTGCACCGGGAACAGCGCGTGCTCGATCGCGGTGAGGCGCTGTTCCGTAGGCCCGAGATCGGAAGGCGCGGGCAGGCGGATATCGCCGATGCGCGTCTCGATCTCATCCAGGCGCGCATGCACTGACGCCAGGTCGACGCGCTCGGGGATGGGGACGTCGATGCTGCGCACCGCCTCGTCCACCGCCGCCACCTGCTCGCGCAGCGGCTGCAGATCGACCTCCGGACGCGCCGCCAGGCGCGCTTCGAAGCCGCGGCGCCAGCTCGCCCACTCATCGCGCGAGCGCGCGTACTCGAGCGTCACGTCTTCGTAGTGACGGCGGAACCACCAGTAGCCGAACAGGGCGCCGCAGGCGGCGGCCAGCACCAGCAGGAACAGGATTTTCGCCAAGAGAAAGCCCATGTCGCCCCTCCCCTAAGGAAAGTCAGTCGGCAGACACGACGTGAAACTCAATGCGGCGGTTGCGTGCACGACCGCTCTCGGTGGTGTTGTCGGCGATCGGTCGCCGCGCCGCGAATCCCCGCGCCCGCAGCCGCCCGGCAGGCACGCCGCGGGCGATGAGCGCATCACGCACCGCCGCCGCGCGCGCCTGACTCAGGCGGCGATTGAACGCCGAGCGCCCGACCGGATCGGTATGGCCGTCGATGCGCAGCGTGCCGGGGCAGCTGCGGGCCTCCTGCGCGAGTCGATCCAGAAGCGGAGCGCTGCGCGCGTCGATCGCGGCACTGCCGCTGGCAAACTCGATCTGCCCGCCCGCCAGCACGCCCGCGAGCGAGCGCTCACAGGCCTGCGCAGCGGTCTGCGGCGGCGCCGCCGCGGCGCTCGCCGGCGGCGCGGGCGCGGTAAAGCGGCCCGCAACGCTCACCGCGCAGGCGCGACGCCCGATCCAGGTGGCACAGCGAGCCGCCTTCGCCACGGTGATGGCGCGCTCGCCCGAGCCGGGGGCCGGCTCCCCGCCCGAGAGCGTGAGGTTCTGCCCGGAGACCGAAAGACCCACCCAGCCGAAGCCCGCGGCGTCGAGCTGCTCGCGCGTCTCGCGCTGCACCGCGCCTTCGATCCAGTTGCGCGCCACCGGACCCGACGCGAAGGAGGCCGTCAGCGCCAGCGCGACGAGTGGCAACAGGCCGCGCCACACGAAGGGCCAGGCGGGCGGCTCGCGCCAGATCAGCAGATGAGGGTGCTGGACAGCCACGGATTGCATCGCAACCTCCCGTCCGTCCCTGTCAGTTGGATTCGGTTTATACACTGAAGCCGCGGATCCGGCCACGTGCGCGGGCGGCGCTGCCGAGCGCCGCCGGGTTCGCGCGCGGGTTCGTCGCATCGAGGCGCTGGAACTGCGCACGCACTGCCGACGCGCTGTAACATCGCGACCGAAGTCGCGTGCGGCTTCGACGTCACGCTGGCCTGGCACGCGGCGCTGCGCTACATGCCCTCGGCGGGCAACGCGCCGTTCTGGGCACTCTCGAGCCTCGGTGGTGATCGCAGCGTGATCGACGAGCGCGAGCCGCTGCGCGGCTACGGCGCCGACCGCTTCATCGACCGCAACATGTTCGCGACCGGCCTGGAGCTGCGCACGAGCGTCGTGAACCTGAACGCCTTCGGCACGCACGTGAGCGTGGAGGCGGCCCCGTTCCTCGATGCCGGCAAGGTGTTCGCAGCGCTCGGCGGCAGCCCGTTCTCCAGGCTGCACGCCACCCCGGGGTTTGGCGTACGCGGCGTGGCGAATCCCTTCATCGTCGGCTACGTGGATTTCGGCCTGGCCCGCGGCAGGGTCGCGGTGTTCAGCGGCATCGACTATCCGTTCCGAGCGGCCCGCCCGCCAGGGGGCTGCGCGGCGCATTTGCCCACTGCAACGGGTGGCCCGTAGAATCGCCACCGGTGCGGGTGTAGTTCAATGGTAGAACTGCAGCTTCCCAAGCTGCTAACGTGGGTTCGATTCCCATCACCCGCTCCAACTCCAGGCATACCCGGCTATCAGGGAAGGTGGCCGTGAGCGCATCGCGAGAGGAGCCGCGTATTCAAGTTGCTCTCGTCGCTCTACGGAAACTGGACGGGATAACTGTAAGCGAGACTCCAGTTCGCCCCGTCCGCCGAGCACCAGGTGTCATTCTTACGCACGATACTCTCCTCGTTGCCGCCGACGATGCACAGCTGGTTGTTCAGCACGAACGCCTGATGCTGGGTACGCGGCGTGAACGGTGCGGAGCCGGTCGCCTGAACCCAGGACACTCCGTCGGCCGACGACCAGACGTCGTTGAAGATCTGAGTGGCGGCCGCGCCGCCGATGACCCACATGCGCCCGTTGAACGCGGCGGCGGCGTGGTCGAAGCGCCCCGGGAAAGCCGCCGCCCCGCTGACCTGAGTCCACGTTACGCCATCCGCTGACGACCAGACGTCGTTCCTGGCGCCGCTATTGTCCCCCCCGCCGATCACCCACATCAGATTGTTGAAAACGAGCGCCTGATGATTAGAGCGCGGGGTGAAGGCGGCAGAGGCCGTCGCTTGCGTCCACGTGATACCGTCCGTGGAGGACCACACATCGCTCAATAGACTTGAAGAGTCAGCGCCGGCAATTACCCACAGGCGGCCCGAAAAGGCGAGCGATTGATGCAGCGCACGCCCCGGGAAAGCCGCCGCTGCGGTGACCTGCGACCAGGTCTGCCCATTGCTCGACGACCACACGTCATTCGGAAGGGTCAGCGCGCCGGTATTTCCGCCGATGACCCACAGCTGATTGCCAAAGCTCACCGCCTGCAGACCGTATCGCGGCTGGAACGCGGCACTGGCCGTCGCTTCCTGCCAGTCGAGACCATCGGCGGAAGACCAGACATCCGCGCGCCCCGCGCCATCGAAGCCCGCGATCACCCAGACGCGGCCGTTCGCGACGGCCGTTGCGTGAGCGTACCGGCCCTCAAACGGGCCCAGGGGCGTTGCCTGTGTCCAGTGCTGACCGTCGGGGGACTGCCAGACATCGTTGTAGCGCGCAAAATTGAGCGGATCGTATCCGCCTGTCGTCCAGAGGGCACCGTTGAACACCGTGCCGGCCGACTGCACTCTCTGCGACCAATCGGCGGTCGCGGTCATCTGCTGCCAGTTGCTACCGTCACTCGAGCTCCAGACATCTCGGGGGTGGCCCGTGACGCCGTCAAAGCCGCCGAAGACGAACAGCTCCGTGCCGGCCGCGAGCAACTGATGAGCGTAGCGCGGGGTGAACGCGGCCGCAGCGGTCACCTGCGTCCAGTTGATTGCATCAGTGGAGGACCACACATCGTTCGCGCCAACGGATCCCGTATAGCCGCCGGCCAGCCAGAGCTTGCCGTTGAGCGAGGTCACACCGAATTGACTGCGAGGGGAGAATGCGGCCGCTGCCGAGTCCTCGCGCCAGGTGAATCCATCGGCCGATGACCAGATGTCGCTGCGCAAGCCGCCGCCGTCGGCGCCGCCGATCAACCAGAGTCGGTTCTGGAGCGCTATCAGCCCGTGACCCGACCGCGGGGAGAAATTCGGGCTCACGGTCACCTGTGTCCACGTCAACCCATCGCCGGTCGACCAGATCTCGTTGTTGAGACTCGTGCCGTCATAGCCTCCGATCAGCCAAAGGCGGCCCGTGAAAACGGCGAGCGCGAAGGCGTCCCGGGCGCTGAAGGGGGCGTTGGCGAGCACTTGCGTCCAGGTGCTGCCATCCGCCGACGACCACACATCGTTGCGCAGTTGGCCATCATAGCCACCGATCACCCACAGACGGCCATTGAAGGCGATCATCTGCGCTTGCGCGCGCGGGCTGAATTTTGTCGGGGTAATGAGCGCGGGATTGCTGATGTAGGGTCCGTGCTGCAGCCAGTAGTAAGCGGGCCGGGAGAGCGTTGCTGCAGTGTCCGCAATGGTCGAGCTACCAAACACGTTGAACTGCCCTTGCGGGCAGCTCGAGTACTGGCTCAGATCGCAGCTTGCGGAGGCCGATCGAAACAGGCCGACCGTGGGCACGGCCGGCACGGCAGACACGACGGTATCCGAGATGCCGATCCAGCCATGAAGTTGAATAGTCTTCGGGATGGCATCGACCGTGAAGGTTGCCTGTGCCGCCGCGTTGTAATTGGCATCGCCGGCCTTATCGACCGTGATCTGAGCGCTCCCCGGCGCGACGGCGAGCACGACGCCGCTGCTGGCGTCGACCGTGATCACCGCGGTGTTGTTGCTCGAGTAGCTGAACGCTCCGGTTCCAGCGCCGCCGGTGACCGGCGAAGTCTGCGGCTGGCCGACGAAGACCGCGAGCGGGTTGGCATTGGAGACTGTGATCGACTGCGAGGCCTTCGTCACCGTGAGCGAATACGAAACCTGCTGCGAATTCGCGCTGCCGTCGGCGGCTTTCGTCGCCGTGATCGTTGCATTTCCCGCGCCG
>WNFW01002717.1_pt1 | contig 12145 bp, 13 predicted proteins | sample 5400131 | NCBI WGS metagenome assembly WNFW01 (sample SAMN13153362, study PRJNA577476) | soil metagenome | isolation source: 20 cm soil or saprolite under grassland replicate 1 | place: USA:California | collected 2016-06-15
ATCCTGCCTCCTCGTAGAGCCGTACCGCCTGCGGATTGTTCTCGCGCGTCCAGACGGCGGCGAAGGTGACGTTCCGCTGACGAAACAGTTGCACCGCCTGGCGTAGCAGCTTCCCGCCGATTCCCTGGGAGCGGAAGCCGGGATCGACGTAGACCTCGGCGACTTCCGCCTCGAGGCCGGTGCCGGGGTTGAAGAAGACGCACCAGCAGAGACCCACCACCTTGCCGGCGGTGCGCGCCGCCAGGATGACGTTTTCGCCGGAGAATCGGGCGGCAGGGGCGGTCGCCACGTCGTGCTCGATCTCCGTCTCGGTGAGCTGTGGCTGATCGTAGTGGCGCTGCTCCGCCAACATCAGCTCACGAAGCAAGGGCCGGACGAGGTCGTGCTCGGCGGGATCGAGAACCGCAATCGAGATCTCTGTCGCGCCGGGTCTCTCTATGGTTTTGCAGCCGTCGGCACGCCGTCGAGCACGCTGCGCAAGGCCTGGGCCGCGCCGAGCAAACCGGCGGTTTCCACGGGTACGACAAGCTTGGCGTTCTCGCTGTTGGCGAACTTTGAGAGCGTGTCGAGTTGCAGGATGGAGACAAGGATCGGATCGGGGGCGGCGTCCTTGATCGCCTTGTAGACCGTTTCTACCGCCTGGGCCCGGCCTTCCGCCTCGAGGATGGTCGCCTGCCGGAGGCCTTCGGCGCGCAGAATGGCCGACTGCTTATCGCCTTCCGCCGTTTTGATCTGGGCCTGCTTCTGGCCGTCCGCGATGTTGATCTGGGATTGCTGCTGCCCTTCCGATTTGAGGATGAAGGCGCGCTTCTCCTGGTCGGCCGTCTTCTGCAGCGCCAGCGCATTCAGGATCATCTGCGGCGGTGTGATGTCGACGATCTCGATCCGATTGATCCGGATGCCCCACTTGTCGGTCACCGACTCCATCTGCGCTTGCAGCTGCGCGTTGATCCGCTCCCGCTGGCTGAGCGCGTCGTCGAGGCTCATCCCGCCGAAGATGGCGCGCAGTGTGGTGCGCGAGAGCTGGTCGATGGCGATGAAGTAATTGCTGACGCTGAACAAGGCAAGCTTGGGGTCGACGACCTGGCTGAAGATGGTGGCGTTGACGCTGACGGTGACGTTGTCGCGCGTGATGACGTCTTGCTTGTCGCCGGTTCGGGGCGTCTCGCGGATGTCGACCAGGACCATCGAGTCGACCAGTGGGACGAGGAACGTCAGACCCGGCTGCCGGACCGAGTGGAACTCGCCAACACGCTTTACGATGCCGACGTAACCCTGCTGGATGATGTTGACGGTGCGGGCGATGATGACGATGGCGAGGAGCACGACGATGGCTCCGAGGATCAAGGGTGCGGACATGAACTCCACCTCTTCTCAGACGGTCGCGGTTGATGGGGACGAAGTTGGGCGAACGATCAGCGTGGTGCTGCGCAGCGCGGTGACAACCACGAGGGTGTTGGCCGGCACGGCACTGCCATCTTCGGTAAGAGCTGGCCAGAGCTCACCGGCGATCTTGACGTGGCCGGGCTGCCCAACGCCGAGGATCGGCTCCAGCAGCATCGCTTGATGACCGACCATGCTGTCGGCCCCTGAGCGTAGAGTCGGCCGGCCGATGTGCAGCCGCTCGACGAGAAAGGGGCGCGCGATCATGATCCCGGCCACCCCGAGGACGCCCAACACGATCGCCTGAACCAGCAGGCCAAAGCCGAGGAGACTGACGACCGCGGCGCCCAGCGCACCGATCGTGATGAAGACGGCAAAGAACGCGACCGTCATGACCTCGACGACCGCGAAGGCAATGGCGACGATCACCCAGAACCAGAACGCCGTCATCCGCGGCCATTCTACGGTGATTGCGCCTCCTGTGGCGCGTTATCAGGCGGCTTCGGCCTGTAAATGCCCGCGGGCTCGCCGCTCGACGGCGATCGGGACGATGCCGGCGCCCTGGATCACTTCGAGGACCTTGGTCAGCCCGACTTCCTCGCGCCCAGCGGGGAAATCGATGCCGATTACCGACATCGTGGCGTCGCAGTCGGGGCAGCTCGTGGCGCTCACCGCTTCCGTGGGATCCCAACTGCGCTGGGCACAGGCGCCGCAGCCACGGCAGATGAGGTCGAACGTCATCCCCTTCTGAGCACGCGCAGGCGTGGACTCCCCACCTCGCTCCACACCAGTACGACGTGGAATCTCCCTTCCCCCTTGCGGGCATCGGCATGCGGTAGCGTGGTGGTATGAACGCTGAATTGGCGGTGCTGCGGGAGACCATCGACGAAGCCGGCCGCGGTCTTGCCGAGCTCGAGAAGAGCGGATCGACCGTGGCGTCGGACGCCACGCTCAAGGTGCTGCGCGCGCAACTCGGCGCATTGAAGGCCGCGCACGCGGCGCTGCAGGAATTGGACGCTCGCGTGATCGGCTTCCCGGAGGTCGTTCCCTGATCGCGGCTTAGGCGCTGAGCGTTCGACGCCAGCGAGCCGGCACCGGGCCGTCGTAATCAATGGCCTTGGCGCCCAGGAATGTCGCCAGGTCCGCGATGGCGTCGTGTGTCGCCCACGCAGTCTCCGCGACGTCGCACCCAGGTTCCACGCTGACCTTGCGGATCGAGAGCCGCCTCGTGTCCCGAAGCAGCGCCGGGTCGACGCGTGCCACGAGCCGGTCTCCATGGAGGACGGGCATGGCGAAGTAGCCGTAGCGGCGCTTCGCCGCCGGCACGTAAATCTCCATCGTGTAGTCGAAGCCAAACATCCGGCTGGTGCGCTTGCGGTCGATGATCAGGTTGTCGAAGGGTGACAGGAGCGTCGCGCGCGGCTTCCAGTCACCGGCCTCGATCCGATCGAGGAGCGCCACGTCATCCGCGTGCACGTACCAGGTTCCCGACCAGGACCGATCGCTATCCTGGACGGCGATCGGAAGAATTCGTCCATCTTTCTCTAGCGATGCCAGCACCGCTGGCAGATTTTCATACTTCCAGCGAATGAAGTTTTCGCGGACATCCGCCGGCGAGGCGACACCGAGCCCCCGCAGCGAGATCTCGGTGGCCCAGCGCACGATCGCCGGCTCGGCCAGCCTGGTCTTCGGCGTCCAGGCAGGCAGGCAGCGTTCCGAGAGATCCCAGAGTTTTTGATTCCCGGCCCCGCGACCATCAGCTGTCCGGTCATCTGCAGGTAGAAGAGCATCATGCCCACGTTGCGGCCGTTGTTCCACCCACTGCTCCGCCAGGCACCGCTCGACTGGTCCTCGAAGGCGCGCGAGGGCAGCGCGCCACACTCTCGGATCTGGCGCAGGATGCTGCGGCGCAGCGCGTCGTTTGCCTGCATCCAGGCCAGTACCCGTTGTGCCTGCCGTTCGCCGGACGTCGTGAACCCATGCCAGAACCCTTTGCCGGCCGCGATGCGGCGCATGATACCGTCGAAGATCGGGTAGTGCTCGGTGACAACGATGGACGCGGCATGCGCCCATGATTCGAAGAGACGGTGCTCGTCCCAGAGCAGCGTGTCAAGGTGTTTTGTTTGGTATGGCCCGACGCGGCTGAAGACGACCAGCTGATGGCTCGGTGCCACAACGTTCGTTGGATCAAGCTGCAGGAAACCGACGTCCTTGACAACATCAAGGATGCCGTCGGCGCTCGGCTTGCTGCGCTTCCCGGCCAATCGCTGGCGCGTGATCGCCAGTCGTCGCGCGGTCTCGGCGGAGATGGTGCGCACCGACGAAGCTTAGTAAAAGAGTTATGCGACCATTCAACGGATCAAGGCAGGAGGTAACCATGCCCAACACCGCCATTCGAGGCGCACTCGCGAACGCCATTGCCTATCTCAAATCACACCCCGATGAAGCCCGCTACACAGACAGCCCCGCAACCGCCGTCCTGGAGTCCGGGCTTGCCGTGACGGTCCATGGGCCGCAGGGCATGTCGATCCATACCGACATGCCGAAGTCCGTGGGGGGTAGCGACCAGTCGCCCTCCCCCGGGTGGCTACTTCGCGCCGCCCAGGCCAGTTGCCTGGCGACACTCATCGCCATGCGGGCTGCCCAGCAAGGTCTGGAACCAGGCCGGATCGAGGTGGTCGTCGACAGCGAATCGGATGACCGCGGAATTCTCGGCATCGACGATTCGGTCCCCGCCGGGCCAATGAGTTCGCGGGCACGAGTGCGGATCGGAGGGAATGGCGCCTCGCCTGAGCAGCTCGCCGCCCTCGTCCGCTGGGCCGACGCGCATTGTCCGGTACAGGATGCGGTCAGACGGGCGGTTCCGTGCACCGTCGAAGAGAACAGTTAGGAAAAGCCGCCTCGGGGACTCGAACCCCGGACCGATGGGGCGTTTACCTTACTTTCGGATCGTCCGAGCTTGGCGTTGGCCAGCAGATGTAGGGGCCAAGGGGTGAACCGGACGCATAAAGAGGAGAGGCAGGCCTTCGTCACTACTAACGCGCACTGCTCCAGGTCAGGGCCACCAATGTCTAATCTCGGTCAAGGCTGCCTCTCTTGATGCCGGGTCTCTTTCGTGGTATGGGCGCCAAGGCCCCACTTCCGGCTCCAGCATGCGATAGCCAATTATTTCAATCGTTGGACCCCTGCGAATTAGGAAGTTGAGTTCGTTCGTCCGAACTACGTCGATCCCTTTGGACTCATATATGGCGTCGACGTCTTGGGGATTCCCATTCCATGCCCTCCCGGCCTCAGGAACTTCCATGTAGTCGGCCTCGTTCCAGTAGGTCACCCTAAGCTTGAACTGAACGGGGCCTCCTTTCCACATGTTTTCATCGGTACAGGTCCACAGTCCTATGCCGTACTGATCCCCGCTAGTACGCTGGAAACCGTCCGTTAGAATCGCCTTTGCCTTCGCCGCTGAACCGGCGCGATGATAGAGAAAGCGCTCCGGCATTATTTGCGGCGCAAGAACACCTGCGTTTACCCTGTCACCTGCTTCTCGGGCCGACCGCAAGTGTGACCACTGATCCTCATGGAGGGCTCCGCTGTACTTCCGCCACTTGGTTGCATATCCGCAGGTGCAGACTGCCCGGAACCGTGTCTGAGCGACCTTCCCTCCCTGCCCATGAGTAGTCGGGCCGACATGTTCCAACGAAAACTTGTGCTCGGGATGCTCGCGGTAACGGCTCACGTTCCGATGGTATGCCAGCCGCGACAACGGATTGCGCTTCACCAGGCGGACATATTGGACGGGGCAGAAAGGGGAAAGGGTCAGCCGCCTCGGGGATTCGAACCCCGGACCGATGGTTTACGAAACCATTGCTCTACCGCTGAGCTAAGGCGGCGCGCTAACGCTGGGCTATTCTACGGCTCCAACGCGCCCAAGCGTCTTAGCTGGCGGCGACGCCGGCGTGTTCCTTGGCGCCGGCCTTGCGCAGCACGAGCTCGCCCTTCTCGGCATCGACCAGGACGGTGTCACCTTCGTGGAACTTGCCGTCGAGAACGGCCATGGCGAGCGGGTCCTGGATGCGCCGCTGGATGACGCGCTTGAGAGGGCGCGCCCCATAGACCGGATCGTAGCCCTCGTTCGCGATCAGCTCGAGAGCGGCCGGTGTCAGCTGCAAGCTGATGCGTCGCTCGCCAAGGCGCTTGCGCAGCCGTTCCAGCTGGATGTTGACGATGTGCTTGATCTGCTCGCGGGTCAGCGGCTTGAAGATGATGATCTCGTCGACCCGGTTGAGGAACTCGGGACGGAAATTGTGCCGGACCGCCTCGAGGACGGCCTTCTCCTTGTCCGCCTCGGTCAAGTTCGGGTCCTGCAGGATGTGGCTGCCGAGGTTCGACGTCATGATGACCACGGTGTTGCGGAAGTCGACGGTACGGCCCTGGCCGTCGGTGAGACGCCCGTCTTCGAGGAGCTGGAGCAGGATGTTGAACACGTCGGGGTGCGCCTTCTCGATCTCGTCGAACAGGATGACGGCGTAGGGGCGACGGCGCACGGCCTCGGTGAGCTGACCGCCTTCCTCGTACCCGACATAGCCGGGCGGCGCACCCACCAGCCGCGCCACCGTGTGCTTCTCCATGTATTCCGACATGTCGATGCGGGTCATGGCCTGCTCGTCGTCGAAAAGGAATTCCGCCAGCGCGCGAGCCAGCTCCGTCTTCCCCACCCCGGTCGGCCCGAGGAAGATGAACGATCCGATCGGTCGATTGGGATCGCTCAGTCCGGCGCGGCCCCGACGGACCGCGTTGGCGACCGCCGTGACGGCCTCCTCCTGGCCGACGACGCGCGCGTGCAGTCGCTCCTCCATCTGGATCAGCTTCTGGACCTCGCCCTCGAGCATCTTCTGCACCGGGATGCCGGTCCAGCGCGACACGATCCTGGCGATGTCCTCCTCGTCGACCTCTTCTTTCAGCAGGCGATGCTCTTTCTGGAGTGCGACCAACTCGGTGTTCTTGGCCTCGAGCTCTTTCTGGACCTTGGGCGTCTCTCCGTACTTGAGGCGGGCGGCGGCTTCGAAATCCGCCATGCGCTCGGCGCGCTCGGCATCGATCCGCAGCTGCTCCTGGCGCGCTTTCAGCTCACGGATTTGCTGGATCAGCGCCTTTTCCTGCTGCCACTGCGAGCGCATGACCTTGCTCTTCTCCTGCAGGTTGGCCAGCTCCCGCTCGATGGCGTTGAGGCGATCCTGCGAGGCGCGGTCCTGCTCTTTCTTGAGCGCCTGGCGTTCGATCTCGAGCTGCCGGATCTGGCGCTCGATCTCGTCGAGTTCCTGGGGCAGGCTGTCGATCTCCATGCGCAGGCTGGAAGCGGCCTCATCGATGAGGTCGATCGCCTTGTCTGGCAGGAAGCGGTCGGTGATGTAGCGCTGCGACAGCACCGCGGCCGCCACGATGGCGGAGTCGGTGATGCGCACCCCGTGATGAACCTCGTACTTTTCCTTCAGGCCGCGCAGAATCGAGATGGTGTCCTCGACCGAGGGCTCGGCCACGAAGATAGGCTGAAAGCGGCGTTCCAGCGCCGCATCCTTCTCGATGTGCTTGCGATACTCATCGAGCGTCGTCGCGCCGACGCACCGGAGCTGGCCGCGCGCCAGTGCCGGCTTGAGCAGGTTGGACGCGTCCATCGCCCCCTCGGCCGCCCCGGCGCCCACCAGTGTGTGAAGCTCGTCGATGAAGAGGATGACCTGGCCGTTCGATGACTCGATTTCCTTCAACAGCGCCTTCAGCCGGTCTTCGAACTCACCGCGATACTTGGTGCCCGCGATCAAAGAACCGAGATCGAGCGAGTGCACGCGTTTGTCTTTGAGTGATTCGGGCACATCGCCCTGCGCAATGCGCTGCGCGAGTCCTTCGGCGATCGCGGTTTTGCCCACGCCGGCCTCACCGATCAAGACCGGGTTGTTCTTGGTGCGGCGCGAAAGGACCTGGATGACGCGGCGGATCTCCTGCTCGCGACCAATGACCGGGTCGAGCTTTCCCTCGCGTGCCAGCGCGGTGAGATCTCGGGTGTACTTCTCCAGCGCCTGAAACTTCGATTCCGGCGTGGCATCGGTTACGCGGGACGAGCCCCGAACCTTGGTGAGCGCCTCGAGAACCTTCTCGCGCGTGACGCCAGCCCGCTGCAAAATCCGGGCGCCCTCGCTGTTCGCCTCGTCGACGATGGCGAGCAGCAGGTGCTCGGTCGATAGGTACTCGTCCTTGAGCCGCTCCATTTCCGTCGATGCGGCGTCGAGCAGCCGGCGAAGGCGGGAACCGAGATAGGTCTCGGCGCCGTATACCTTGGGCAACCGGTCCAGCTGGGCTTTGACGTCGGACGCGACGCGAGCCGGGTCGACGCCGACCTGCTGGAGGATGGGCGGAACCGTCCCGTCCGGCTGCTGGAGCAGGGCGAAGAGCAAATGTTCCGGCGTGATCTCCTGGTGCTGGGCGTCCTGGGCAAGCGTCTGCGCTTGCTGAATCGCCTCCTGCGTCTTCTCGGTCAATCGGTCAGGGCGAAACGGCATAGTGTGGGTCTACCCGGCTCAGAATATCCTTTAAACGATCCGGGCGCCAAGGACGGACGGCGGCGTGTTTAGACCTCTTTGAAGTCCGCGTCGACGACGTCGCCGTCGCCCGACTTGCCCGGCTGGCCGTCCGTGCCGGTAGCCGACTGGGCGCCCGCCGGAGCGCCCTGGGCCTGGCGGTAGACGGCCTCGCCGATCTTCTGCATGGCGGTCGCCAGCTCCTGGCTGGTGGAACGCATGCGCTCGACATCGTTGTCCTTGATCGCCTGCTTGACCGGCTCGATCTTGCTTTCGACCTCGGAGCGGACAGCAGGGTCGAGCTTGTCTCCGTTCTCCTGCAGCTGCTTCTCGGCCTGGTAGACGAGACTGTCCGCCTGGTTGCGAGCTTCGACTTCCTCGCGGTGCTTGCGGTCTTCCTCGGCATGGGCCTCGGCGTCGCGCACCATTTTCGAGACCTCGTCCTTGTTGAGCGTGGTCGAGGCGGTGATCGTCACCTTCTGTTCCTTGCCGGTGCCGAGATCCTTGGCGCGCACGTTGAGGATGCCGTTGGCGTCGATGTCGAAGGTCACCTCGACCTGCGGGACGCCACGGGGTGCCGGGGCGATGCCGTCGAGGTGGAACTTGCCAAGCGTCTTGTTGGCGGACGCCATCTCGCGCTCGCCTTGCAGGACGTGGATCTCGACGGAAGGCTGGTTGTCCGACGCGGTCGAGAACACCTGGCTCTTGGACGTCGGGATCGTCGTGTTGCGCTCGATCAGCTTGGTATTGACCCCACCGAGGGTCTCCAGGCCGAGCGACAGCGGCGTGACGTCGAGTAAGAGGACGTCCTTGACCTCGCCCTTGAGCACGCCCGCCTGAATCGCGGCGCCTACGGCGACGACCTCATCCGGGTTGATGCCACGATGCGGCTCCTTCCCGTTGGTGAGCTTTTTGACCAGTTCCTGGATGGCGGGCATCCGGGTGGCGCCACCGACGAGGATCACCTCGTTCAGGTCGCCGGGGGTGAGGCCCGCGTCCTTGAGGGCGGCATGGAAGGGGGCCACGCAGCGCTCGCTCAGGTCGGCCGTGAGCTGCTCGAACTTGGCCCGGGTGATTTTGATCTCGAGGTGCTTGGGGCCGTTCTGGTCGGCGGTGATGAACGGCAGGTTGACCTCGGTTTCCATTCGGCTGGAGAGCTCGATCTTGGCCTTCTCGGCAGCCTCGGTCAGACGCTGCAGAGCCTGGCGGTCCTGCCGAAGGTCGATGCCCTGTTGTTTCTTGAACTCGTCGGCGATGTAGTCCACCAGCCGGCGGTCGTAGTCGTCACCGCCGAGGTGGGTATCGCCGTTGGTCGCCTTGACCTCGAAGACGCCTTCGCCGATCTCCAGCACGGACACGTCATAGGTGCCGCCGCCGAGGTCGAAGACGAGGATCTTCTCGTTCTCCTTTTTGTCGAGGCCATAGGCGAGCGCCGCCGCGGTCGGCTCGTTGATGATGCGGACGACGTTGAGGCCGGCGATCTCGCCCGCGTTCTTGGTCGCCTGCCGCTGCGAGTCGTTGAAGTACGCCGGTACGGTGATCACCGCATCCGTCACCTTCTCGCCGAGGTAGGCTTCCGCGTCGGTCTTCAGTTTTTGCAGGATCATCGCGGAGAGCTGCTCGGGGGTATAGCGCGTCCCCTGGATCTCGACCTCGACCCGGCCATCTTTTCCGGTGACGACCTTGTAGGGAACCATCTTCCGCTCGGTCTCCACTTCGTCGTACTTGCGACCCATGAAGCGCTTGATCGAGAAGACCGTGTTCTCCGGATTGACGGCCGCCTGGCGCCGGGCCAGCTGGCCCACCAGGCGCTCGCCCGTCTTGGTAAAGGCGACGACCGACGGCGTGGTTCGTCCGCCTTCGGCGTTCGGAATAACAACCGGCTCGCCGGCTTCCATGACCGCGATTACCGAGTTCGTGGTCCCCAGGTCTATGCCTACGGTCTTTGCCATCTTTCGACTCCTTGAGTATGTGCGGGCCTCGGGCGCCCGGCGCCACAGGCAAGCTGGCCGGTATATACCCTCGCGATTTCGGCGCTAAACGAATCCCCTGCCTGCTTTAGGTTGGCGCGCGTGGGTAGAGTTAGTCTAGGAGCGAATGCGTACGGTGATCGTCGGCTGCGGGCGAGTCGGATCGAGCCTGGCCCGGCAGCTGAGTGAAGAGGGAGACGACGTCGCGGTCGTGGATTCCAGCGAGGCAGCCTTCAACCGGTTGGGCGAGGATTTTGCCGGCGAGATGGTTTTCGGGTCGGCGGTCGATGAGGACATCCTCCGCCGGGCCGGGACGGACCGCGCCGAGGCCTTCGTGGCGGTGACCAACGCTGATACCACGAACATCATGGCCGCTCAGCTGGCTCAGCACGAGTTCGGCGTCAAGAAGGTGATCTGCCGGATCTACGACCCGGCGCGCGCCGACCTCTACGCCGAGCTTGGCATCGAGACCATCTGCCCCACCACCGTCGGCGCGGACAAGGTCAAGCGCTTCTTCGAGAAGGGGTGAGCCCATATCGCGTCACCCGGATCATCGGCTTCGCATCCCTCGTAATCGGCGTGCTCATCCTGGCGCGTGACGTGATCGAGGTGCACTCGGTCCCCTACGGTATCGCCGGTGTCGGCTTGCTGGCTTTCGGTGCCTGGCGCTTGCAAGCGGCCAACCGGCTGCGCCCTTGAACCTCGTCCTCAGCCCGCTCGGGATCACGCTGGCGGTCGCCTTCACCGTCGGGCTGGCCGGCACGCTCGGCTGGATGCTGCGGGTGCCGCCCCCCGCCCCCCGGGGCGCCACGAGCAGCGTGCGGTCGGTCGAGTCGATCCGCAAAGTGCTGGTTCCGATCCTCGACCTTGGCGCCTCGGTTCGCGCGGTCGAGCTCGCCGCCCGGCTGAACCAGGGGCACAAAGCTGAGATGGTGATCGTCTACGTACACGAAATCCCGCTCCAGGCACCGCTGGCGATGCCGGAGAAGGACCCACGCATCCAGCGCGCACTGGACGCCGCCGCCTTCATCGCGACGCAGCATGCCATCACCCCGCGCACCAAGGTCAACGTCGCCCGACAGGCCGGCCACCGAATCGTCGAAATCGCGCGCGAAGAGAACGCCGACCTCATCGTGATGGGGATCAGCCATCAGAACCGGCCGAATGAAAGCCCGCTCGGGAGGGTCGCCGAGCACGTCGTTCGCAATGCCCCTTGCGAGGTCGTCGTCGATCGCGTCCCGCGCCAGAAGGTCTCACTGATCCCGACCGAGTTCAGCTAGACGCCTGGTAGAAAACGAGCACGGTCGCGATCGCATTGCTCAGTCCATGCAGCAGGATGGTGTTGGTCAGCCAGCCGGTCCTGACGTAGATGACGGCCAGCACCGTCCCCATGTACATGAAGGTCGGCAAGAGGGCCGCGCTGACGGCCGGGCTGGCATGGGCGAGGCCGAAGGCAATCGCGCTCAGCAGCACCGCCGCCCACAGCGGGACGCGGGTTCGGAGCAGCCGAAAGAGCATGCCGCGGAAGAACACCTCCTCGCAGATAGGGGCGGCGACCGCGGTCACCAGCAGCGCCAGGAGCAAGATCCCGATGCCGCCGGGGTGCTGCACGAAGACCAGCCGGCTGTTGCTCGGAACCACTCGGCCACCATTGAAGAGCAGCGCCGACGCCGCGGACACGATGATGATGCCCAGGTACCAGGGAATCAGGAGGAGTAGCGTCAGGCCGACGTCGAGCGGCGTCGGCCAGCGAAGCCCGAGGAATGCCCGGGGTGCGCGCAGTCGCCGGAGCGCCACGACGATCCCTGAGCCGAAGGCGAGGTAGACGGCAAGCGCGGCGCTCAGCGAGATCGTCCCCAGGTTGGCGCGGTAGAAGCCGCGATTGCCGCGCGCCAGGCCGACCAGCACGGCAAACACGAGGATGACGCCGAGCACGGTGAAGGCGATCACCGGCAGGAGGTCGAGCCAGCGCAACCGGTCCGCCGCCTGTGGCGGTGCGGCCGGGGCCGGCGCTTCCATCGAGCTCATTATCGGCAGGTGAAGGAAATCAGCCGGCGATGCGATGATTGATCCGATCGCCGTACGGAAGGCCCAGCGTCGCTCGGATCTCGAGGCTCAGCCGCGCCAGGACGACCTTCGACTTTAGAAAGTAGCGCTGAACGTTGGGGGCGGTGTGCCACCAGAGGTTGTCTTCCGGCGTAGTGTTGCTCAGGATCCAGATCGGAA
>WNFW01002718.1_pt1 | contig 12144 bp, 9 predicted proteins | sample 5400131 | NCBI WGS metagenome assembly WNFW01 (sample SAMN13153362, study PRJNA577476) | soil metagenome | isolation source: 20 cm soil or saprolite under grassland replicate 1 | place: USA:California | collected 2016-06-15
GTATGTCAATCGGGCCAGCGATGAATCGGACGCGGCGCGTTACCAGACGGTTTTTGCTCGTCAGCCGGGGGCCGTGGCTGCGCCTACGGCTGGTCTGCATTTCACGCTCGAGATTTTGAGTGAAATTCCGCACACGTTCGTCACGTTGCATGTCGGACCGGGAACTTTTCTTCCTGTGCGCTCTGAAAACATCGCCGAACACCGGATGCATGCGGAGCGTTTTTCCCTGTCGCCGGAAGCCGCAGATAAGGTCAACAATGCGCAGCGGATCGTAGCTGTGGGAACCACAGCCATGCGCGTTCTCGAAACAACCATACGTAAGAGCAAACTTCTTAGGCGGCAGATTGAACCGCGATCAGGCGAGACCGATCTTTTCATTTACCCGCCGTTTACGTTTCGGATTGTCGATGCGCTGTTAACGAATTTCCACTTACCGCGTTCGACTTTACTCATGCTGGTGAGCGCGTTTGCTGGACGCGAATTCATTCTTCGCGCGTACGAGAAAGCCGTTCATGAACGGTATCGCTTCTACAGTTACGGCGATTGCATGCTGATCTTGTAATCTTCCTCTTCCCCTTCCTCTGATCTTCCGGAGGCGAAGCAAGCAGAAGCACAGGAGAGGAAGATTGCGGATACAGACAGTGTGCTATTATCCGCTCCAGATGAGCGACAAACCAAACGGCGAGTTGGTGATTCAAACCATCGCCATGCCTCAGGATACAAATCCGAATGGCGACATCTTCGGCGGCTGGGTAACCTCACAAATGGACTTGGGCAGCGGGATTCTCGCGGCGAAAACGGCGCAAGCGCGCGTCGTCACGGCGGCGCTGGAAGGAATGTCGTTCCTGCAGCCGGTGAGAGTGGGGGATACCGTCAGGTGTTATGCGCACGTCGAGAAAATCGGGCGGACTTCAATGACCATTCCCGTCGAAGTTTGGGTGACGCGTTACATGACGGGCGAAGAACTTCGCGTCACACATGGCGTCTTTACGCTGGTCGCGGTCGATGAGTCGGGAAAACCGATTCCGGTTAACCGCGGAACGCGTGATCGCTATTGCATCCCTGAATCTCGATGACGCGTTTCGCTTACCTCTTCGAGCGGTTCCCATCGTTCGGACAAACGTTTTGCTATCGGGAAGTGGCAGAGCTTGATCGCCAGGACATCGCGCCGCCAATCTTTTCAATCCGTAAGCCGAAAGACGAGCCACCACAAGATTGGGACACGCGTATCGTCGAACGGGTGCGTTATCTTCCAGAAGAAAAGGAGCTGCTGGAAGACCTTCGACGCGCCGCAAACAAACGGAAGCTCGGCGCAGACATTGTCGCCGCTCTGGATGAATGGCGCCGCCGCACCGATTTCCTTCGCCTTTACCAGGCGATCTACGTTGGTCTGCGCTTGCGAAAAATGGGGATCGATCATGTGCACGCGCATTTCGCCGGCATGGCTGCCCGCACTGCTTTCTGGATCAATAGATTTTTTTCGATCACTTTCAGTTTTACCGCGCACGCAAACGACATTTTCTCTCCGCGGCAGTTTGAAATCGGACTGGATAAACTTTGCGATACGGCGCGTGCGATCGTCACCGAAACGGATTACGCTGCGCGCTTTTTGCGCGACCGATTCTCTTATCGCGCTGATCGCATCCACCGCATTTACAATGGACTCGATCTTGCTGAATTTGGGCGGGCAGATTTTTCTTCGATTCCAGCGCTGATTATTGCGGTGGGCCGTTTGATTCCGAAAAAGGGATTCGCTGATTTAATTCGCACCTGCGCGTTGCTCATGGAACGCGGGAAATCGTTCCGGTGTGAAATCATCGGTGACGGCCCGCTCAAGAGTGAGCTACGCCAGCAGATCGATGAACTGTGTTTGCAAAATAATGTCGAACTTCCGGGTGCAAAGCCGCAGATGCAAGTCCGCGAGCGGCTCGCCGCGGCAAATGTTTTTGTGCTCCCCAGCGTGATTGATCCCGACGGCGGCATGGACAATCTGCCTACCGTCATAATGGAAGCGATGGCGACGGGGTTGCCTGTCGTATCCACGGACCTCGGCGGCATTCCGGAAATGGTAATCGAAAACGAAACCGGATTTTTGGTGCAACCCAGCGACACCGCAGCAATGGCTGACGCGATTGAAACGGTGATTAGCGATTGTTCTTTGGCGGCAAGACTTGGCCATTCCGGCTGCGAACGCGCGCGAGCGCTTTTCTCGATCGAAAAGAATGTCCGCGAATTGTACGCGCTGCTGACATTATAGCCACAGCCTGTCTGTGGTTAGGCAAAAAAGACTGCCTGCAGGGCCGTGGCTACAGTAGATCCCGAACGCAATTGAGCGCGTTCAGGTAAACGCGGTGCGGGCCGCCGCGAATCAGTTCCTCGCTGATCAAGCCCACCGGATCGTTGTTTCCAGCGGGCATTAGCTGGGGAACCCGGTTTTCGTCGTTGTGTATGCGTGAGACCTCCAGGAGATCGCCGCAATGCGCGTATGTGACGCGAAACTCCACGTCACCGCTGGTCAACGCGATTTCGTGAACCGGTTCGCCATTGCGCTCGCGGAGGTCGACATCGATGTGCTGCCTTGACGCCCGGGTAAACCGCAACTCACCTGAGGATTTCACCTCGTCAATGTGCCAATTCAATTGCGCCCCCAGCCAACCCACAAACAAAACAGCGGTCGACCGAAAGCCGGGTGCAAAATGGATCCGCACCTTGCTGATCTTGGCGAGGCGATGATGCGAAGCGGGGTGATCGAAGAATTGCGCGAGCGCGAAGCGAAGGTTGTCCAGTCGTGTCCAATTCAAATCGCAAAGCACGATTCGCTGGTTGCCCTCCTCCTGCATCACCTCGAGTAAACGTGTTTGTGAGCGAAAATCGCTCCAGCCGTGGCTGTCATAGATCACCCGATCGACCCACGTCCAAAGTTGCGAGTCAATTGGTTCGCGAAGTTCTTCCTGCCACCAAAGATAAAGCGGCAGGTCCGAATCCAGATTGGAAAGGATGATGCTCGGCAGTTGTGTGGTGCATCCGCCTTTGAGCAGAAACGAAATCTGTTCGGAGCAAACTTGCTTGCCGCCAACGCTGCTCACGTGGCAGTGCGCACTGATCCAGGCGCTGACGAGGTCGTCGTCTGCACCGCAATCAGCTTCGATGACGATCGCGCGACAGGCGTGGTTTTCGGTGATTCGCGCCATCAATTGCGTGTTGCTTGGCAATGAGCCCGGATCTTCGCTGTAAACGGCAAGATTCATCAGCGATGCTCGGGTCATTGCGCCTTCGCCCTCCCGCCAGAGTTTTTTCAGCTCCTGCTCAATTTTTCCGATCTCGACCGGAGCGCCTAACGAGTATGTTTCAGCAGCCGCAGGCATAACGGGTTTATAATCTTCTCCACGCCCGGCCCTCGCGAGCGAGCAAATCATCGGCAGCTTCCGGTCCCCAGGATCCCGCGGGATAAAAATATAACTCGGGCGCATTCTTCTTTGCGTGCCACGCTTCCTCGATTGGATCGATGAACGCCCAGGCTTGCTCCACCTCGTCCGCGCGTGCAAAGAGCGTGGCATCGCCGCTCATCGCGTCGAGCAGCAGACGTTCGTATGCTTCCGGGCTGGGTTTGCCGAAGGATGTTCCGTAATGAAAATCCATTTTAACCGGCTCGATGCGAAAACTTGTGCCGGGTACCTTGGCATGAATCCGCAACGAGATTCCTTCATCGGGCTGAATCCGAATCACGAGCACGTTGAGGTCCCGGAGATCCTTATTGAACAACACCGCCGGCGCTTTTTTGAAGTGAATGGAAATTTCAGTTGCCGATTTCGGAAGCCGCTTGCCCACTCGCATGTACACCGGTACATCGGCCCAGCGCCAGTTGTCGATGAACAAACGCAAGGCGACAAACGTTTCGGTCTGCGAATCGGGATTTACGTTTTGTTCCTGCCGGTAACCGAGGATCGGCTCGCCGTGAATAGCGCCTTTCGTGTATTGGCCACGTACAACGTTGGCCGCGATTTCGCTGCGCGACCAGCGATGCAGTGAGCGCACGACTTTGACCTTCTCGTCGCGGATACTGTCAGCGCTCAGGTCAGTAGGCGGTTCCATCGCGACGAGACATAGGAGCTGAATCAGATGATTTTGTACCATGTCGCGCAATGCGCCTGCGTCTTCGTAATAGCCGGCCCGAGTCCCGACCCCGAGTGTTTCCGCCGCTGTGATCTGCACATTATCGATGTAGTGCGTGTTCCACAGCGGTGAGAAAATCGCATTGGCAAATCGGAGGACCAGAATGTTCTGCGCCGTTTCCTTACCGAGGAAATGGTCAATGCGGTAGGTCTGATCTTCTCTGAAGGAATTGCGCACGACGCGATTGAGCTCGCGCGCTGAGGCGAGATCAGTGCCGAATGGTTTTTCGATTATGACGCGTGCCCAGCTTCCTTTGCAGGTCTGGTTCAGCCCTGCGGCTTTCAGATTTTTGAGAATCGATTCGAACTGGTCAGGACCGGCTGCCAGATAAAACAGACGGTTGCCGCGTGTGCCATGGCTTTTGTCGAGCTCCTCGAGACGTTTGGTCAGCCGCTCGTAACCAGCTTCATCACCAAACTCGCTCCGGTGATAAAAAATAGATTGCGCAAACGCGTTCCAGATTTCGTCGCGCACCGGCTGACGCGAAAACTTGCGCATGGATTCTTCGAGGTCGCGCCGAAAATCGTCGTCACTTTTGTCGCGCCGAGCGAATCCAACGATGACGACGCCGGGCGGCAGTTCGCCGTCGGCCGCCAGGTTATATAACGCCGGGACAAGTTTGCGATGAGTGAGATCACCCGTAGCACCGAAGATCACGATGCTACATGGCTGTGGCACGGGCCGCGCCGACAATCCTTCGCGCAGCGGGTTTGGTTCGGGTTGATCCGCCGTGCGATTCATTCCATCCGCAGATTACGAGATTTTCGCCGATTGAATAATACGAATTGATGCAGGCGGGTTTTGTAACTGAAAAAAAATTGATTGCAGCGTTCGTCGCGCTGCGCACCTAGACGGGCAATGGAAATCTGCTCGTCAGATCGATGACTTTTTTGCGCACGTTCTCGAGTGCGCCTCCGTCGCTACGATTCTCGAGCGCTTCGGCAACAAGCTCGGCGATCTCGAGCATATCTTCTTCTTTCATGCCGCGCGTGGTGACTGCGGGCGTGCCGACGCGGATGCCGGCCGGCTTGAAAGGCGAGCTCGTGTCGAACGGGATGGCGTTTTTGTTTACGGTGATGCTGGAGCGGTCGAGAACTTCCTGCGCTTCCTTGCCATTGAGATCCTTCGGGCGAAGATCGACAAGCATCAGATGATTGTCGGTTCCACCGGAGACGATGCGATAACCGTGTTTGGCTAAACCGGCGGCCAGGGCTTTCGCGTTAATCACTACCTGTCGCTGGTATTCGCGAAATTGCGGTTGCAGTGCTTCATGAAAACAGACCGCTTTCGCGGCGATGACGTGCATAAGCGGGCCGCCTTGCACGCCAGGAAAAACCGTGGCGTCGATTTGCTTCGCGAATTTTTCTTCGCACATCACGATGCCGCCACGTGGACCGCGCAAACTTTTGTGAGTCGTGGTGGTTACGAACTGTGCGTGCGGAATCGGGCTCGGATGTTGCCCTCCTGCGACCAGACCGGCTATATGCGCCATGTCGACAAAGAGAATCGCGCCGACTGAATCGGCGATTTGTCGTAGCCGCGGGAAATCAATGATGCGCGGGTAAGCGGATGCACCGGCCGTGATCATCACTGGCCGGACTTCCTCGGCTTGTTTCTGCAATGCGTCGTAATCGATTTGCTCGGTCTTTTCGCTCACGCCGTACTGCGACACGAGGTAGAATTTTCCGGAGAAATTTGCCGGATGTCCGTGCGTGAGATGGCCGCCGTGCGCCAGATTCATCGCCAGAATCTTGTCGCCGGGTTTCAGCATGGAGAAGTAAACGGCCATGTTTGCCTGCGCACCGCTGTGCGGCTGCACGTTGACGTGTTCGCAGCCGAAAAGCCGCTTGGCGCGATCAATTGCCAACTGCTCGGCGGTATCGACGTTCTCGCAGCCGCCATACCAACGTTTCAGCGGATAACCTTCCGCGTATTTATTGGTCATCACGCTACCCTGAGCTTCCATCACCGCGCGGCTGGTGAAATTTTCAGAGGCGATCAATTCGATGTTCTCACGCTGGCGTTTTTCTTCCGCAGCAATCGCATCAAAGATTTCGGGATCCACTTTCCGTAATGCCGCGCCGTAACACGGCGCCGATGTGGAAGCGATGGATCCGGGTTCAAATTGCTGAGAAAGATGGTCCATGGAATAAGATATGTCGGACGAGCGCACCGCACCAGGGCGGACGAGTTCGCCCTGTTCTACAAATGCGAGGACGCTCGGCAGAGCGTTTTTGATAATGCGTGCGCAACCCTCGTACACTTCGCGGCCCAAACCGATGGGGTCGGGTACATCGCGCCACACCGTCGTGCCAGGCTGTTCAAATTCACGGATTAAGAACGTTTTTTCCGCACTTTGTGGAAACAATGTTTGTATCGTTTCGAGGTGCGCACCGGTCATGGCGAAAATGTGCGTAGCTCGATCAACCAGCGCTCCGGTCAGCGGCTGGCTGCGCAGGTCGCTTATGTCTGTGCCTTCCTCTGCACAGACTTCCACCGCATACACGCTTGGCGGCTGACCACGAACCGCGTGCACGCCGGCCGATGCGACTTCAATGTCCTTCCGGTTGCCAGTCAGGCGGCGAAAAAACCCTTCTGCGATCGGGCTCCGACAAATGTTACCTGTGCAGACGAAGAGGACGTTTTTCACGGGTCGCAACGCGCAGCAAGCGCGTTTCTCAACCTAAAAGCGAACCTCTCCAAGTCAATTTCCGATGGTCCAAGAGCGTCGTTTCGTGAGTGATTTGTCGCTTCTCGCAGCCGCGCATTGCGGTTATGGTGACCACCGTTCCATCGCTCTCCAGCAAATGAACGTCGAGACGCTGCGCCTTGTGCCATTGTTTGAGTCGCTCGATACCGAGGCGGCCCATGAATTGTGCGAGTTGCTCGAGAGCCTCGATTCAAAAGCAGGTGCGGTTCTCTTTCGCGCCGGTGATGAAGGAAACGCGATGTATTTAATCGAGCAGGGGAAGGTCCGCATCTGCGTACGAGCGAAGGACGGACACGACGTTACGCTTACCGAATTACACCGCGGCGATTTCTTTGGGGAAATGGCGTTGCTCGGTGGTAAGCCGCGCTCGGCCGATGCGCGGGTTGCGGAGGACGCACGGTTGGCTGTGCTTTCGCGCGAGCATTTTCTTTCCTTTGTTAGCAGCAACCCAAAAGTTGCGCTGGAGATGCTTACAGCGCTTGCCAACAGGTTACGCCATACAGATGAACTTTTGCGTCACACTGCGACCCGCAACGTCAATGTCGAGCAAGCAGCGCAGCTTACCCTTTCCGATCGCGCAGCGGATCTCATCGCTGAATTCGGCGGCAGTTGGAAATTTATTATTGCCGCCGTGTTCCTGTTCAATGTTTGGGTATGGATAAACATCTGGTTGGCGCGGATGGGGAAAATTGGCTTCGATCCATATCCGTTCTTACTGCTGAGTACCGGGATTAATATGCTTTCGGTGCTGCAGGCGCCGATCATTTTAATGTCGCAAAACCGGCAGTCCCACAAAGACCGGTTGCGCGCCGAAATCGATTATCAAGTGAATTTGAAGAACGAGCTTGCGTTGAATGAGATCCTTGAGCGCTTAAGAGCGCTCGAACCCAAGTACCGCGAGCAGACAGCAGAAGAATACGACGTCACAAAAGTTCAATAATCCGGCTTGGCCGACCCTTGGAACATCTGTGACGGCAGGTTGCCGCGTTGATCGCCCTGATTATCGTCCTGTTGCGATCTCCGTATGAAAAAACTGCTTACCAAATCATTTCTGATTTTGACTCTCCTTATAGCGTTGCTCGGCTGTGCCGGCTCGGGTCCCAGTCCTGAACAGCAAGCGCGCGAGGCGGACCAGCAGAAAGAAGCCGAGCGTCAGCAGGCGGAGTTTCGAAAAAGTTTGCCTCCAGTAAGTAACCCAGGGCAGGGGTGGTAGACGAACGGCGTGATTCATCATCACGGGGGAAGGTGTTAGACATTCGAATTTCGTCGTTGAAACTCCAGCATGCGGTCGCGCTGGAAGCGAATCCGATATCGGCTGGAGTGGCTGGGACTTGTTCTTGCCACAAAAGTAATCCCTCTGTGTTCGCGAACGGCGTGCTATCACATCGCTCGAGCGGCAGGGGCCCTGCTGAGCTTTGTTGATCGGCAGCGCTATAAGGTGGCACTGAGCAATCTCGAGGTCGCATTCGGAAATCGATTCTCGCCTCAAGAGCGACGAAAAATTGTGCGTGCCTCATTCCAGCATTTCGCCCGGACCATGGTCGATCTGCTATGGAGCCCGCGTCTAACACAAGAAAACTTTTCTCACTACATTGAGTTAGAAAATTTCGAGGAAACAGCGCGCGACACAGGCCCGGAGCGCAGCTTGATGATCGCCTGTTATCACTACAGCAATTTTGAATGGCTCAGTCTCGCCTGTGGTTTTCTCGATCTGAAAGGCACAATTATCTCGCAAGAATTTAAGAATTCATCCCTGGATCCAATTTTCAAAAGTTTGCGGGAGCAATCCGGTCACGAGCTCGTCCCGCGCGAGCGCGGCATCATGCGACTTTACAAGGTGCTTCGCCGAAAGGGCCGAACGGCGCTGCTGGTCGATCTCACAGTGCCGGCGAGTCAAGGTGCCGTGGCAATCGATTGCTTTGGACTGGAGACAAGCGTTACGTCGGCGCATGCGTGGCTCCACGAGCGAACCGGTGTTTCCATCGTCCCCGCCCACACCGAACCGCTGCCGAACGGGCGTTACAGGCTGGTATTTCATCCAAAGATGAAAGACACGATTGGAATGACGCATCAGCAGATCGCGCAGGCATGCTGGAATTCATTTGAGCCTTACGTGCGCAAAAACCCGGCGCCCTGGCTTTGGATGTACAAACACTGGCGGTATCGTCCGGCACATCCCGATCGACCCTACCCGTTCTACGCCAACTTCTATCGGCTGTTCGAAGACATGCTGGAAGCCAAAAAGGCTGGCGCGAGGGACGAAGCGAAGTTGTAGAAAGGCTGCCGCGGCGACGCCTGCGATTTCGGGTCACGCTGCCGTCAATTTCGCACACTATCGTCGTTTGTTGCGTTTCACGCTTGCGATACAACAGCCAGGCGAATAGTTGAAACACGCTGTGGAAGCGATCCGGCTTTTTAAACTCCTCAACCGTGATCAACGCAACACGTTTGTCGCTTGTTTTCTCGGCTGGGCGTTGGACGCGTTCGATTTTTTTCTGCTGACGTTTGTGATCGTGCCGATGGCGCGCGACTTCAGAACGAGCGTCGCTGATCTCAGTTACGCGATTACGATCACGCTGGCGATGCGCCCGGTGGGCGCGTTCATCTTCGGTCTGCTCGGCGACCGCTTCGGCCGGCGGATTCCGCTGATGACCGACATCATTTTTTATTCGCTCATGGAATTGCTCACCGCGTTTTCGCCGAATTACACTGCGCTACTGATTTTTCGCGCTCTTTACGGGATCGGCATGGGCGGCGAATGGGGATTGGGCGCGTCGCTGGCAATGGAAACATTGCCAACTCAAGCGCGCGGACTGTTCTCGGGCGTTTTGCAGCAAGGGTACGCTTTCGGTTATCTCTTGGCAGCGGTTGTTTATTGGCTCGTGTTTCCGCTCTTCGGCTGGCGCGGTCTCTTCGTCGCAGGCGCGCTTCCGGCGTTACTTGTGCTTTACATTCGTGCGCGTGTCCCTGAATCGCCTGTCTGGTTGCGCCAGCAGCACGCGATGGGCGATTTTTGGAAGCAAGTCCTTTTTGTGCTCAAACGCCACTGGGCGCTTTTTCTTTACGTGATTTTATTGATGACCGCGTTTAACGCAATGTCGCACGGCACGCAGGACATGTATCAAACATTTCTCGGCGAACAGCGTCACTATGGTGTGACACAAAAGGCGACGACCGGAATCATTTACGCTTTCGGGGCAATCTGCGGTGGAACGATAGTCGGCCATCTCTCGCAAAAATGGGGGCGACGTCGGTCCATTGTCCTTTGCTGTGTACTTGGAATCGTACTGATTCCCCTGTGGGTGTTTTCGCCCGGATACACGCTCCTGGTGATCGGCGGATTCGCGATGCAATTCATGGTACAAGGCGCATGGGGAATTGTGCCGGTGCATCTGAATGAGTTGTCGCCCGACGCTGTGCGCGGAACGTTTCCGGGATTCGCCTATCAACTGGGAAATCTGTTCGCGGCGAACACAGCCGTTGTGGAGGCCCAGTTAGCTTATCATTTCCGCGATACCAGCGGGCATCCCGATTACGCGAAGGCGCTCAGCCTTTTCACGCTGGTGATTTTCATCCTTTTAATTTTCCTCGCCGCCGTTGGTCCCGAAAAACGCGGAAAGGAATTTTAGTATTCGCTGCCGAAGGCCCTACCGCGAGCCAGCAGGCGCGAGACTGGCAGGTTCCGCCGGCGGCCGTAATTGAGCGGCGATTTGAGGAGACGACCGATAAACTCCTGAGCCATACCGCTGTTCGACGATCGCTTCGGCAATTCTGTCCGCGAGTAATTCGCGATATTCCGAGTCACGCGCCTGATTGCCCTCAGAGCGGTTGCTCAGGTACCCGCATTCCACGAGAACCGCGGGACAGCTCGCAAGCCGCAGCACGCGAAAGTTCGCCGTGTGAACTCCGCCGTTTGCGGAATTCGGGATGCTCATGAGTTTCTGCTGGATTCCATTCGCAAGATCGAACGACGCACCGGAATGATAATAGGTCTCGAATCCGTGGACTCGTCGCTTACGTGAGTCGTTAAAATGGATGCTGACAAAGACTGCGCTTTTCTGCTTATTCTCTATCGCAACGCGATCATTGAGGGGGATAAACACGTCTGAATCTCGAGTCATGACGGTTTTTATCTGTGACTCGCGCAATTTCTTCCCGAGACGTTGCGCTACATCGAGAGCGACCAGCTTTTCCGGTGGTCCGTAGCGGCGATACGCACCGCTATCTTTCCCGCCGTGTCCGGCATCCACGACTACAGTGGTAAACGTTTTGCTCGTGTTTTTGACGCCGTGATTTCCGACCGTGCTGCATGCCGCTAATAACGCGACAAACGCGAGTGTGATGATGCGAGTGACCCGACGCGGCATTCTCATCTAATAGCAAAAACCGGCGCTCCATCAAAATGTTTTGCTGAAGCTTGAACGAGTGGACCTGGATTCTGTCAACGATTCGCATGTTTCCAATATCGCGTATAAAATGCACTTGTCTTTTGCGACACTACGCTTAATCCCTTAGCTCTCTTATGATGATCCGATTCGCAATCCTTCCGCTAGTGCTGGCACTGAATTTTTCGATGTGCAAAAAGCAACAAGCCGTTACGGATAAACAGCAACCTGCGGGCAGCGCTGCCCCAGAGGCGGCGGCTGCGACGGCCGCTCCGGTGGTAGCGGCAACTCCCAAGATCAAGAAGCCAGTGGTCGATCAAACCGCTCAGGTCCTTATTTTTTGTTACCATCGGCTGGTCGACAAGATCCGCTACCCGGGCACGGAGATTACGCCCGCTGCCTTTGAAGCGGAAATGAAAGAATTGAAAGACAAGGGTATCACCGTGATCTCGATGCAGGATTTGCTCGCCTGGAAGCGGGGCGAAAAAAACATACCGCCGCGTTCCGCCGTAATTACTTTCGACGACGGCTGGAAATCGCAATATGAAGTGGGCTGGCCTATCATGAAAAAATACGGCTATCCCTTCACATTGTTCATCTACACCGAAGGCGTGCGCGGGGGCACTCTCGGCGGAGGAGAAGCGATTACTTGGGAGCAACTAGGGGATCTGCGCGACAACGGCGTTGATATTCAGGCCCATACAGCGACGCACCAGGACCTGCGCGAAGGGCACAATGTTACCGTGATTGAGCCCGGCGGAAAACGGAGCAGGAAAAAACTCACTGGGGCTGACTATGAAAAATGGGTCCAGAACGAAGTCGTCGGTTGCAAGGAGCTGCTCGAGCAGCGACTCGGGATCAAGGTGAATTGTTTTG
>WNFW01002722.1_pt1 | contig 12139 bp, 11 predicted proteins | sample 5400131 | NCBI WGS metagenome assembly WNFW01 (sample SAMN13153362, study PRJNA577476) | soil metagenome | isolation source: 20 cm soil or saprolite under grassland replicate 1 | place: USA:California | collected 2016-06-15
TGAATGCGAAACTCGCGGAAAAGGGGAACGCTGCCACGAGCGGAGTCGCAAAAGCGGCTAAACCGCTTCAAGCTCTTCAGGGACGGGCCGAACCTAAGCCGCTTTGATTAGCATTCTGATACGCGGGACCAAAGCCACGTGGGAAATATAGGTCGGAATGACATCTGCCTTCGCCCCGGAGATTCGTCTTAACGGCGTGCGATATCCCTGGCCTCAGTTTGAGTTGGACCGCTCTACTCGAATAGACCGAACGGGGGCATATTAAGTGCGATGGGCGTAGTAGCCCCGAGCGGTTGTCATGACAGAAGACGAATGGGACAATTTGGACCGGAAGATTCGCGCCATCTGGGACAAATGGCAGTTGGTTATCGTGTTTGTGGTGGGGCCAATTCTGGTGCTGGCGATCACCTGGGTTATGCACGGGAAACCCTTCTAGAGGCCCCCGAGCATGAACTTGAGAGCGGAGGCCTTCTGGATACTGTTCGCTTTCGTTATCTTGGCACTACTTCTATTTTCTATTCTTTAGGTAGCCCCTAGCCCAAATTCGAACTGAGGCACTACCTGGGCGCGGTGGTCGAAAGCGCATGGCCCGAGCTGGCTCAAAAACGATGCTGGAAGCGTTTGAGGGCCGCCAGAAACGCGCTGCCTAGAGGCATGCCTCTTCCGATCGACAGAGGTAGTTAGGTGACGAACTATGGTGTCTGCCGTTATCAATGAAAACGCAACATTTCTGATCGTCTCTCACACGCTGTTGGTTCTCTCGCTTGCCTTGGCCCTTGTTTCGATGTGGGCCTCCCGTCCGCGCACCATCCATCAGGTAATCGGACTTTTGATCTGGGGCCCCGTCTTGGTTCCCAGACTCAGGAGACGGTTCCTTATTGCGGCAGCATCTTATATCGGAGGGATTCTATGCTGGATCGCTTTAGTCTGTTTGATGGGCTGGCAACTTGGCTGGAGAAATATCTATGATCTTCTCGTTTCTGTTCTATCGTTTGCTGTACTGCTTCTGATTGCCATGGCACTGTTTGTTGCCATCGGGCAGCTCGGCCATTTTCTCCCGGCCGCCTATCTGGCGCGACTTCGAAGGCTTGAAGACATACTCACGATTGGATATGCCGCGCTCTTCGCGCTGAGCGCCTGGTTCTTGCTTTCGGTAATTCGCTAGCTGATAGGGAGTACTCGCGATCAATCAGGAGGCACCACAAAGATCAAGCGCCGACAGACAGTTGTGCCGCGGACTTGGTCGGTCGCAATGGCCGCGGTCGCGATGCGACTTAATGTCCGGTTGTTGGCACATCCCGTCAATTCGCGGCAACGCAGCACTTCGATCGCTTTCGGAGCGAAGCGGACATTGATTGGCCCGCGCGCACAGAGCCGGATTCATGAGTACACGCGCTTAGCTTGCAATCGATGATCCGCCCGGCGTCTGCCGCATCGGTGACGTTCGGCGTCCAGGCCCGACATGCCAAAGAACGTGGTTCTCTGCTGCGACGGAACGGCGAATGAATTCGCGCCAGATCGCACGAACGTCGTCAAGCTGTTCTTCACATTGGCGCACGATCCCAATCGGCAGGTTGCCTATTATCATCCCGGCCTCGGCACGATGGAGCCGCCCGGCGCGCTCACGCGAGGCACACGCGCGGTCACTCGCCTGCTCGGCAAGGCATTTGGTTACGGACTCGAAGCCGATATCCGCGACGCCTACGTATTTCTGATGAACAATTTCGAGAATGGCGACTATGTCTTCCTGTTCGGGTTCAGTCGAGGGGCATACACGGCACGCGCGGTCGCGTCGCTCCTGCACATGTATGGCCTCATTGCCAAGGGCAACGAGCCGCTGGTGCCCTATGCCATCCGCATGCTGATGGCGATCAACAATCTCGAGCGCACGCGCGACGATCGCGCCGACCAGGAAGAGAGCTACTTCAGGCTTGCCCGTGATTTCAAAGACACATTCTCCACACGGGATTGCAAGCCCAGATTCGTCGGGCTCTGGGATACCGTGAGCTCAATCGGCTGGTACGAGAATCCGTTGCGGTTTCCCTTCTCGGCCGACAATCCCGACATTGAAATCGGCCGCCACGCCATTGCAATCGACGAGCGCCGCGCTTTCTTTCGCACCAACCTCTGGATGCCGCGAAATCCTCCGCCGCAGAGCGGGCCCAAGGACTTGAAGCAGGTCTGGTTTCCTGGCGTTCATGACGACGTCGGCGGCGGCTATCCTGAACCCGAGAGCGGCTTATCCAAGCTCGCGCTCGAATGGATGCTCAAGGAGGCGATCAGCGCCGGCCTGCTCGTTGATCCCGCGCAAATGAGTCGCGTGCTGGGAAGGTCCGGCGGCGGATACGCCCCGCCGGACGCGAACGCGATCATGCACGAATCCCTCAAAGCCTTCTGGTGGCTCGCGGAGCTGCTGTGGAAGCGGCACTTCAATTGGAACACGCGGCGATGGGAGCGCCGGCCGAACCTTGGTCGCCGGCGTACCATCCCACCGCAATCTCTCATCCACGAATCCGCTTACCAGAGAGGGAGCGACTACGCGAACCGTCTGCCGCCGGATGGAATACCCACGACGTGATCCGCACGTGCCGGAATTATATCAGCCCGTTCAGTTTGTCATTCCGGCCGAGCGCGGCGAGGGCCGGAATCCATAACCACTGGCAGTGGTTATGGATTCCGGGCTCGCGGGCTTCGCCCGCGCCCCGGAATGACGAGTCAGAATTTACGCGGGTTGGTATTAGGCCAAGTACTTTTCGTTATCGACGCCCAGCGCAGGCGAAGCGATTGCTGCTACGGGGCTTGCGCGAAAGGCGGGATCCAGCGGTAGGGGGAGCGCCGGCATGGTGGCGCCCTCGGAATTTGTGAGCACGTGGCCGAACACACCGCGCGCGGCGTAGTGCGGATCGCCAAATGCCTCGGCAAGGCTCGCAACGATCGAGCAGCAACAATCCTTGCCGGCGAAACGCGAACGCCAGACGTCCGCAGTCTCGCTCGCAATGATCGCGGCAACACGCGCTTTGGTCGCCGCGGGATTTTTCGCATCGTTACGAAACTCGGACTCGAGGCCGATGACATCGCAGAAGGTTTCCCAGAATTTCCGTTCGAGCGGCGCAGCCGAGACCATCTTGGCGTCCTTCGTGGGGTAGAGCCCATAGCGGGGCGAGCCGCCGGTGACGAAGCCCGCGCCATTTTCCGGCCAAGTGCCCGCAGCGAGGCCCTGGCCGATCGCCCAGAACATGAGCGGGAACAGATTATCGGCCATCGCCACATCGAGGTGGCGCCCGCGTCCCGTCCGGCGACGCTCCTCGAGCGCCAGCAAAATGTTCAGCGCAGCAGGATATGCGCCGCCGGCGACGTCTGCGATCAGCGCGGGAGGCAGAACCGGGCGCGACAGATCGCCCATCGACAAGGCCAGCAGACCTGCATCGCCGATATAGTTGAGATCATGGGCGGCAACGTCGCGTTTGCGACCGGTCTGCCCATATCCCGAGATCGAACAGTAAATGACCATGGGATTGAGCGCGGCCACCGAATCATAATCGAGCCCGAGTCGCGCCATGACGCCCGGCCGGAACTGCTCGACAATGACATCCGCGCGTTTGAGCAGAGGGTCGAGCCGCCCGCGCACGGCGGCATCTTTCAGGTCGAGGGCGACGCTGCGCTTGCCGCGATTGAGAAGTGCGAAGCTCGCGCTGTCGCGCCCCCAACGGGGCGCATGGCCGCGCATCTCCTCGCCGCGTCCCGGCGGCTCGATCTTGACGACCTCGGCGCCGGCCTCGGCCAAGAGCAGCGTCGCCAATGGGCCCGGCAGCAAAGTCGAGAAGTCGAGGACAAACAGACCTTCGAGCGGCCGCATCGCGCTTTTCCTTATTCGGACGAGCAAGTAGCAAGTAGCCCGGATTGAGCCTTAAGGGCGTTTACGCCCGTCTTCGACTGGCTATGGCGAAATCCGGATAAGTCTGCCCGGTGTTTCGCCGCTGTCGCGGGGTCAACCCAGGCTACGACATCGGATCCGTTACTTCCCCGCCGCGAACCTCACCACCTTCGCCCACTTCTCGGTGTCGCGCCGCCACATCGTGCCGAACTCTTGGGGCGTCACCAGAATGGGCTGCCCGCCGACATCGGCGAGCCGCGCGGCGATGCGCGGATCGGCGAGCCCAGCGTTGATCTCGCGGTTGAGCGCGGCGATGATCGCGGCAGGCGTGGCGGCGGGAACGGCAATCCCGGTCCAGCCACTGACCTCGTAGCCTTTGAGAGTCTCGCCGACGGTCGGCACATCGGGCACTGCGGCGGAGCGCGCGGGCCCCGTCACGGCAAGCGCGCGCAGCGCGCCGGAGCGGATGTGCGGCAACGAGTTTGGCAAGGCGTCGATCCCGGCTTGCACGCGGCCACCGATCAAGTCGGTCACCATCGGGGCGCCGCCGTGATACGGCACGTGCACCATCTCGACGCCCGCTTCCAGCTTGAACAGCTCCCAGGCGAGATGGCTGATCGTGCCGGTGCCGAACGAGGCCATATTGATCTTGCCGGGATTGGCTTTGACATGCGCAATGAACTCGGCGACGGTTTTCACCGGCAGCGATGGCGTCACTTCCATGACGAAGGGCAGCTCGGCAAGCCCCGCGACCGGCGCGAGGTCGCGCAGGAAATCGAACGGGAGCGCGGACTGGACGCTCGCATTGATGGCATTGGTGGTGGTGACAAAGAGGAGCGTGTAGCCGTCGGGTGGTGAGGCGACCGCCGCCTGCACCGCGATGTTGGTGCCGGCGCCCGGCCGGTTCTCGATCACGAACGATTGCCCGAGCCGCTCGCCGAGCCAGCCGCCGATGATGCGCGCCACGAGATCGGTCGAGCCGCCCGCAGGATAGCCGACGATCAGGCGCACGGGCCGCACGGGATAATTTTTCGCCCAGGCGGTGCGCGGCAATGCCGCGAGCGCGGCAGCGCTTGCTGCAATGCGCAGAAGTTCGCGGCGCCGGTGGCGCATGGAGCTTGTCCCTCACGGGCAGCGCTGCATCATAATTGCGCGAGGCCGCGGAAACCAGCGTGGCCGCCTTTGCAACCCACGCCCGTTTGGGAACGGGACGGCGCCAAGTGGCGGAGGGAGCAGACGGAGTTCGCGGTGCGCATTGATTTCACGTCATAAAACGCCGCATCGCGGCGGCGCGAGCGCGCATCGGAACTCCGTTAAGATTCCGTTTAGCTCTGGCGCGGATCATGCGCCCGGGCGCGGACTAGGCGTGGCGCGCACCGAGGATCCCACTATGGACGATGAGCGGACCGGTGGCGCCGCCGGGACGATGGCCGATCGGGCCGAGAGCGCTGCGCAGCCGCAGCAGCTCGTGCTCTGGTCGGCGTTACGACACGACGACGGTGAAAAGAGCCGCCGCCCGCGCGAGCTTGCAAAGCACGCCGCATCCAAGTTCCTGCTCATCGAGCCGGTCGGCAGCGCCACCAAGGCGCCGGCGCGCGAAATCAAGGCCGATCACGAGATCAGGCCGCCACACCACGATGAGTTCGTGGATCCACAACCGACGGCGCCGACGCTCGCGCTATGGGTGCAGTGCGCGCTACTCGTTGGCGCGCTGGCAGTCGGTCTGTGTCTGGGATGGATCGGTGGGTCGGCGTCGTCGCGCTTCTTCGCCGCGGCGCCCGCGCCGGTGCAGCAAGCCGACGCATCGGGGTGCACGCGCGATGGAAGTTGCGCCGGGGCCAAGGCGGATCGTGAGGCGAGCCCCGCAAGAATTGCCGGCCCGCGCGCGCGCATTGCCGCGCGCGGCGCGCAGCAGGCGAGCGCGAACCGCGACGTCGCGACCACGAGCAGCATTACGCTGCAAGAGCCGGGCAAGATCGCGCCACGGCCTGCGCCGTTTCCGGAGACGCGGCCGACGACCGTCGAAGGCTGGTCGATCCGCGAGGTCGCCGGGAGCACCGTCGTGCTGCAGGGGCCGGGCGGCGTGTGGCGCGTGAGCCAGGGCGACAGCGTGCCGGGCGTCGGGCGCATTGATTCGATCGTGCGCTGGGGTAGCCGCTGGATCGTCGCGACGACGCGCGGACTCATCTCCACTCTCGATTGATTGTGCCGCAGTCGAGGCGTAGCCCGGATGGAGCGCAGCGACCTTAAGCTGGCTTCCGTCACCCGCGGGCTTGACCACGCAAGTCGGATTTATCCGACTTGCGCACTTACTCTGCCGAAATCGGGTAAACCCGATTTCGGATGGTCCATCTTCTTCGCAAGAAGCATTTACGAAAGCGATGGATTGCCGGGTCAAGCCAGGTCAAGCCCGGCAATGACGAATGGGGTACGTCCGGGTTCTTTACTCCGAAGTATGCCGCGGCAGCTTCATTAAGCAATACGTCATCCATCCAGGCGTTCTCCCGGATTTCGCTTCGCTCAATCCGAACTACACTCTACGCGCTCGTGTCCCGGATGCGATGCAGCGCGAGTGCGCAGCACGAAGCGGTGCGCCGCTGATCAGGGACCGCCACACACAGTCAAGCTTGCGCAGACTGCGTAAACTTGTCTGCGCTCCGTAACGATCCCGGGTCTGCAGCGCACCGTTACGCCAGAGCGCGTCGAAGACGCGCGTAAACGCGCTTATGGCTTCACGCTGCACTGCGCCCGGGACACGCAATCAAGCGCGCTGCGGCGGGACACGCCTCACCATGTATAGCGCGCCGGCGTGTTATCGGCGCCGGTTCAATGAAGCGCCCCGAGTGCGCGATGATTGAAAAAGGCGCCAATGTGCTACACTGCCACCATGACCAGACAAAGTCTCGAAATTCTGCTGGAGCGCGTGGCCACCTGGCCGCCCGAGGCACAAGACGAGCTCGTTCGGTCCATGGCCGACATTGAGAAAAAGCATCTTGGTGTCTACCGTCTCAATGATGAAGAACGAGCTGCGGTACGGCGCGGGCTTCGAGAGATGCGAGAGGGCAAATTGGCGAGTGAGGATGAGGTAGCAAGAGTGTTCGCTCGCTACCGCGCATGAAAGTTCGGTACTCGTAAACCGCGCTTCGCGAACTCGACGAGATTTTTGCGTACATCCACGAGCGCAACCCCTCCCGCTGCGGTGGCCGTCGTCGATCGCATTGAGCGGTTGGCCGCGTTGATCGGCGAACTGCCTCTTATAGGTCATCGCACCGATGAGGAAGGCGTGCGCATGATGCCCGTGGTGAGATACCCGTTTCTGATTTTCTATGCCTTGAGCGATAGAGCCGACGAGATCGTCATCCTCCACGTTCGGCATGCTGCACGACTGCGGCCATTTCGCTGACGCTCATCCGGGCTACACTTCATTTTCTGCGAAATCCGCGTGAAGGATCGATCCATGTTCGAGAAACCGAGTGTCGCCGATTTGCGCGAGGCGGCGCAAAAGCTCGGCATGACGCCGAGCGATGCCTACCTCGCCGCCGTCGAGGAGATCATCGCGCCGATCGCCGCTGCCTATGCGACGCTCGACAAGACGCCGGACGAGCTGCCGCCGGTGAAATATCCGCGTCGTGAGTTCCACCTTCCGACGGCAGCGGAGAACCCGCACGGCGCCTGGTACGTCAAGACGGCGATCAAGGGCAAAGCGGGCGGCAAGCTTTCCGGCCGGCGCGTCGCGCTCAAGGACAATATCTGCCTCGCCGGCGTGCCGATGGTGATCGGCGCGGACCTCTTCGACGGCTATGCGCCCGAGGTCGACGCGACCGTGGTCGAGCGCATCCTCGACGCAGGCGGCGAGATCGCGGGCAAGGCGGTGTGCGAATATTTCTGCGTCTCGGGCGGCAGCCACACCAGCGCGAGCGGGCCGGTGCACAATCCGCGCAAGCGCGGCTTCAGCGCCGGCGGATCGTCATCGGGCTGCGCGGCGCTCGTCGCCGCGGGCGAGGTCGACATGGCGATCGGCGGCGACCAGGCCGGCTCGATTCGCATCCCGGCGAGCCATTGCGGGATCGTCGGCCTCAAGCCGACTTTTGGGCTCGTGCCCTATACCGGCATTGCGCTGCTCGAGATCACCATCGACACCTGCGGGCCGATGACCGCGAACGTGGCCGACAACGCGCTGCTCTTGGAAGTGATCGCTGGGCCCGATGGGCTCGACACGCGCCAGCGCGGCATTGCTGCATCCCGCTACACGGACGCACTTGCGGGAAACATCAACGGCCTGCGCATCGCCGTGGTCAAGGAGGGTTTTGGCCACCCCAACTCGGAAGCCGACGTCGACGCGCGCGTGCGCGAGGCGGCGCAGCGCTTCGCCAAGCTGGGCGCGGTGGTAACCGACGTATCGGTGCCCACCCACGCGCTCGGCTATCCGGTATGGGCGGCGATCCGCGGAGATGCCGCCTGCATCATGCTGCTCGAGATGAACGGCGCCGGCATCGGGCACGAAGGACTTTACGTCACGAGCCTCATCGAGCGCGCGATGGGCTGGCGCAAACGCGCCGACCAATTTGCCGACACGCTCAAGATTGCCTCGATCTTCAGCCGCTATACCGTCGATCGCTACGGGGGCCGCTTCTACGCCAAGGCGCAGAACCTGCGCCGGCGCGTACGCGCGGGCTACGACGCCGTGCTGGCGGCGCACGACCTCTTGCTGCTGCCGAGCGTGCCCATGAAGGCGACGCCCATTCCCGGCAAGGGCGCAACGCCGCAGGAGATCACGCGAAGGAGCTGGGAGCCGACGCGCAACACGTGCCCGTTCAACGTCACCGGGCACCCGGCGATCAGCCTGCCGTGCGGCATGGAAGACGGCCGGCCGATCGGACTGATGCTGGTCGGGCGTCATTACGACGAGGCGACGATCTATCGCGCCGCCGCTGCCTTCGAGCGCTCCGGGGATTGGACGAGGTTCTAACGCTACCACTACTCCGTTCATTCCCGCGAAAGCGGGAACCCAGTAGCCCGCATGAGCGAAGCGACATGCGGGTGCCCCCGGATTTCGCTGACGCTCATCCGGGCTACGAATTCTGGGTTCCCGCTTTCGCGGGGACGAACGGAGGTGAGACACTGCCGACAAACTCAGCCCCGGATTTCGCTGACGCTCATTCGGGCTAGAAGTCTGGGTCCCCGCTTTCGCGGGGACGAACGGAGGTGAGACACTGCCGACAAACTCAGACGCGCCCGCGCAGCACGTCTGTGGTCTTTTCGCGAAATCGGTGGTTAAATTCTCGACGCTGGGTTTTCATCGCGAACACGGATGCTCCCCATGCTCGATCGCCGCCGCACGTTAAAGACTGGTCTTGCGACGCTTGCCTGCGCCGCCGCGCCGCTCGCTTCCCGCGCGCAACAGAAGTCACGCGTGAAGATTCGCTACAACGAGGTCGTGCGCTCCATGCTCTATGCGCCGGCCTATGTGGCGATCGTCAAGGGCTATTTCGACGAGCTCGGGCTCGATGTCACGCTCGCGACCGCCCAAGGCGGCGACAAGTCGGTGGCGGTCATGCTCTCGAATCAGGCCGACATCGGGCTCATCGGCCCGGAATCGGCAATCTACGTGCAGAACAGCGATTCACCGGTCAAGATTCCTATCTTCTGCGGGCTCACCTCGACCGACGGCTTCATGCTGGTCGGGCGCGAGAAGGTCGACAAGTTCGACTGGCGCATGCTCAAGGGCAAGGAAATCCTCGGCTTCCGGCCCGGCAGCACGCCGCTCCTTTTCCTCGAGGCGGCGCTGCGCCAGAACGGGCTCGACCCGCAGGCCGACGTCAAGCTCATGAACAATGTCGGCATTCCGGCGCGCGTGGGCTCGTGGCTCGCCGGTCAGAACCAATTCGCGATCTTCATCGAGCCGGACGCCGCGCAGCTCGAGCTCGACGGCAAGGCGCAGTTCCTGGCTTCGATCGGCGAGACCGTGGGCCTAGCCGACTACACGACTTTCATGGCGACCGACAAATACATCCGCGAGAACAAGGAGACGCTGCAGAGCTGGACCAATGCCATCGCCAAAGCCATGACCTGGACCGCGCAGGCGCCGATCGCGGAACTCGTTGGCGCCATCGCGCAGTTCTTTCCGGGGGTGAAGCCCGAGGTGCTCGCGCACGCCGCCGAGCGCTACCGGCGGCTCAAGATCTGGAAGACCTCGCCTGTGATCGAGCCGGCGGCGATGGAAAAATTCCAGGACATTCTGGTGCAGGGCCACGTGCTCGAGCCGGCAAAGCGCGTGAAGTTTTCCGATCTCGTCGTCACCGAGTTCTTCACGAAGGCCAAGTGATCCGTGGCGGCGGCCCCGCCCAAGGTCGAGCTGCGCAACGTCAACCTGCGGTATTTCGGCCTCGAGGGCGAGACCGAGGCGTTGAAAGACGTCTCGATGTCGATCACGCCCGGCGAGTTCGTCGCCATCATCGGCCAGAGCGGCTGCGGCAAGAGCACGCTGTTGTCGCTGATCTCCGGCATCCTCATGCCGACCGGCGGCGCGGTGCTCCTCGACGGCAGGGCAGTGGCCGGCCCGAGCCGCAAGGTCGGCTATATGCTGCAGCAGGATTATCTGTTCGAGTGGCGCACGATCCTCGAGAACGCAGTGCTGGGTGCCGAGATCCAGGGCGCCGACATGGGAAAAGCGCGGGCGCGGGCAACCGCGCTGCTCACCCGCTACGGCCTCGGCCAATTCCTGCACCATTTGCCCCGGCAGCTCTCCGGCGGCATGCGCCAGCGCGTGGCGCTCGCGCGCACGCTGTGCACGGAGCCGGACATCGTGCTGCTCGACGAGCCGTTCGCGGCTCTCGATTCACAGACGCGGCTCGCGCTCTCCGACGAGGTTGCCGTGATCCTGCGCCGCGAGAAGAAGACGGCGATCCTCGTCACCCACGATATCGGCGAAGCGGTGAGCATGGCGGAGCGAGTGATCGTGCTGTCGCGCCGGCCCGGACGGGTGAAGTCCGACCATGCGATCCGATTTGCGGCGGCGGAGCGCCCGACGCCCTTGGCTGCGCGCAACGCGCCCGAGTTCAATACTTATTTCAACAGGCTGTGGCAGGAGCTCGAAGTCCATGTCGAAGGTTGAGACGCTGACGCTTGCGAGCGCGAGCCCGCAATATCTCGCCTGGCTCGCACGCGAACGGCGCGGAGCGCGCATCGTGCGCGGCACGCAGCTTGCGATCCTGCTTGCTTTCCTCGTGCTGTGGGAAGTGCTGCCGAAGGCGCTGATCGTCAATCCGGTGTTGACCAGCTACCCATCGGCGCTGTGGCCGACCTTTCTCGAACTTCTCAAATCGACCCCGCAGCAAGCGAGCATCCTCGTGCACACCTGGGCGACGGCGCTGGCGACCGTGCTCGGATTTACCGGCGCGATGGTTCTCGGCACCGCAGTCGCGGCGGCGCTGTGGTGGTGGAATGTGCTCTACAAGGTGCTCGATCCCTATCTCGTCGTCGCCAACGCGATGCCGAAGACGGCGTTCGTGCCGATCTTCTACATCTGGCTGGGCGCCACGCTGTCGATCTACGGCATGTCGCTCGCCATTTCCGTCTTCATCACTATCCTGATGATCTATTCGGGTTTTCAGGGCATCGATCCCAACAAGATCAAGCTGGCGCAGACGTTCGGCGCAACCAAGGGACAGATCTTGAGAAAGGTCGTGCTGCCCGGCAGCGTGCCGACGCTGCTCGCCGCGCTCAAAGTCAATGCCGGGCTCTCGCTCGTTGGCGTCGTGGTCGGCGAGTTTCAGTCGGCAAATCTCGGCCTCGGCTACCTGATCCAGTACGGCGCGCAGATCTTCAAGATGAACATCGTGATGACGGGAATCACCATTCTCGCGATCGTCTCCTCGCTGATGTACCTCGGCATCTCCTGGCTCGAGGCCGTGGTAATGCGGCGGAGATAGTCGCGCGTCCGGTCGTCGTTCCGCGCAAGCGTAGGGTGGGCAAAGGCGCAAGCCCGCTCTCTCAGCAAAGAAAAATCGCTGCGCCTTTGCCCACTCGGATTCTTTATGACTTCGCGTGGGCACGGCGCTACGTCCGTCCACGCCGTGTGGTAAAATCTTTCCTCGCGCCTTTGCCCACCCTACTCCTCACACCTTCGAGATCTCGAACATGGAGGGATGACAGAGCTCCTCGACCGCGACCTGGTCGCTCACCCGTGATGGCCGCGGATGTCGCTGCGCTCGTCGGCGCCGCTGCGGCAATAGATGCGCGACGCTTCGATCTCGTGATCGGAGG
>WNFW01032315.1_pt1 | contig 12139 bp, 11 predicted proteins | sample 5400131 | NCBI WGS metagenome assembly WNFW01 (sample SAMN13153362, study PRJNA577476) | soil metagenome | isolation source: 20 cm soil or saprolite under grassland replicate 1 | place: USA:California | collected 2016-06-15
GGCCGGGAGCAAGAGCCTCGATGCGCTCGACCCGGCGGTACCGTTCTGCGAGAGCCACATGCAATCGACTGCGACCGAGGAAGAGGAGACCTTGGAGCTCTCGAGCGATTGCAAGACGTGCAAGAAGTTCATCGATCAATACAAGGTCGAATCCGTGAAGACGGGGAACGATCCAACGCGGATCGTCATGGAGTTCGAGACCGACGGATCGCTGAGCACGAAGGCCGTCCTGGTTGCCGCCTTGGACATCCTCTCGAAGCGCTTCTCCGAGCTCGCGACGCAGGCCGCCGGGCTCGCCTAGGACCCCTGGCGGTCGAACCGGACCGGAGCGACAAGCTTTAACTAGATTACTATTCATGTAGTAGTCGTATGGAGCTAGGAGAGCTGGAGCTCGCGGTGCTTCGGGCCGTTCGCAATCTCGGCTCGGCGACGTCAGGAGCGATCTTTGAGGAGGTCCGCAAGTCGCGGGACATCGCGTACACGAGCGTCACGACGACCCTGTATCGGTTGGTCGACAAGGACCTCATCGCGATGCGGAAGGCGAGTGAGAAGAAGGTCTACTACCGTCTGAAGGAGGGTCGCGCTTATCGGAAGACGATGGCCTCGATGATTGACCGCGTAGTTGACACGTTCGGAGGGGCTGCCGTTTCGTATATCCTGGAGAACCCTTCACCTACCTCGGCTGACCAGATCGGCCCCCTACGGGCACAGGTCGAGAAACGAAGGTCGAAGGAGAAGCGGGATGGCTACGCTCGCGGTGTTCGGAGCCCTTGTCGCAGGCCTTTCGGCATCGGCCATCATCTCCGTTCTGGTCTGGAAGTACGGCAACGCCTCAGTCCTGCGGAAGTTCGCGCCCCGGGATCCTTCGGCAGGCGAATCCTGGTTGCAGGATTATGTCCAGACTCTTGCGAAATTCGAAGGCGTGAGCGAAATCCGGGTGGGAGTCGTGGACAAGGCCGCGACCCTCGCATTGGCCGTGGGAGGGAAGCATCGGACGATCTTGGTCTCCACTGGGCTGCTCACCTTATTGGAACGTGACGAAGTCGAGACTGTCGTGGCCCACGAGGTCATGCACCTCAAGCACCATGACGCGGAGTTCAAAGTTTGCTCCCGCGTCCTGTCTCGAATCCTGTTCTTCGATCCGTTCAGCAAATTCTTCGATCCTGCTGTGCACCGCGAACGCGAATATCTGGCAGACGAAATGGGCGCAAGATCGAGCGGGAAGCCGGCCACCCTCGCATCCGCGTTGTTGAAGATTTCGAGCCAAGGTCCCCAGGAAAAGGCATCGTGGGGACTGAGTATCCTGGGCTCGGGAAACGGGATATTCAGCCGGTATCCACCTTTGCAGGAGAGAGTCAGTCGGCTCCTTCTCCTATCCGATCTTCTCCGTGGATCCAACCTAGACGGGGAAAAGACTTAATACTATTCGAATAGTAATCCAAGTGGGTCAGGGAGGCCGGAACCCTACGTTCGGTAACCGGGCATCTCGTCGAGAAACCGCCTCCGCCGTTCTCGACTTCAAACCGGAACGCGACGCGGCTCGACTTGGGAACCCAAACTCCGGACAACCTTCCGTCGGCACCCGTGCTTCCCGCATCCGACCCATAATCCAGACCGTCGTGTCAATCGCGGCTGACCACGGTAGCTCGATCTCGAGTGAAGAACTCCTTGTGCTTCTCCCTGAGGGCGTCTTTGACTCGTCGGCGGATTTGGAATCCTTTGTCGAGGGCGACGCGAGCCTTGGCCACGAACTCAAGGTGCTCGACGGCCAAATCACGTTGAGAGGTCTCGAACGGCTCGCAAGTGGGAGGCCTGATCAAATCCGATTGTCCGACCAGCGCGCACTCACAGCACAGGCGTTCAGCGATCGCCTCATAATCGCGTGTCCGTGGATACGCGTCGTTGGCATCTCAGGATCAACGGCGTACGCGGGGAGCAAGCCTCAAGACGACGTGGACTTCTACCTTGTTACTTGCCGAAACCGATTGTGGATCACTCTCTTGTTCGCAATGATTTCCGCTCGGTTCCATCGACTCAAGAGTTCAGATTCACCCCAATTTTGTTTCAACCGGATTCTTGAAGAAAACGAGTGTCGCGATGCTTTCTGCTCCAAGAAGGATCCCCTGTTTGCGCGAGAGGCTCTCAACCTTCGAATCCTACAAGGAGGCGAGTACTTCCGTGAATTGTTGTCATCGGCCACCTGGATGGAAAGGCTTTTCCCCGTCCTATTTCGTCAGGCTTTTGGCCCTGCGATGGTCCGCACGCCCAACGTGAAGAAGGCAGATCATCGAGTTTGGTCGATTGTGAACGGAGTCGCGTTCGCAGGATTGGCGCCGTACCTGACAATAGTTGGAATATGGAGGAATCATCGACTCCTCCGAGCCGGCAGAGTTGACGCTCGATTCCGAACCATCACTCGACGCGGGTTCTTCGCGTACGAATCGAAAAAGTACGATCTCCTCCGGCACACGTATTCGAAGGTGTTTTGAGTGGCATTCGGCGAACCGACGACCCACGGGAAGGTCATCTCCGAGAATCACACCATAAAAATCCTTGCGGAAAGAAACGGATTACTCCTCTCTCTGACTACCAAGACCTATTCGTACCTCGTTTTCATCTCGAAACCTCTCATCGGCGTACGGCGGATTGTCACGCGAGATCGCATTGTGGCAAAGGCCGGATACGACATTCCTCGGGTTCTCGCTCTTATCTCTGACGTTTACGGTGGCCGCTCCCCAAGAATTGACCGCGAGAACCGCCAATGAACAGCCGATTTGGGGGACTCGCAGTCCTCGTTGTGATGGCGGCCATAGTGGTGTCGCTGGCCAGTTCGCAGTCATGGGCCGCGCGTCCAATGTACCCAGGACCGAATCGAGTTCACAGTTCGACGAGCCTCTTAGAGAGGGGCTGGACGAATGGAACGCAACCCATGCATCCTCCCGCGATCGCGGGTTCCATGATGGCATACGACTCGCGAAGCAATATGTTCGTTTTGTTCGGAGGATCCGACGGAGAGGCGCTCAACCAAACTTGGATACTGGACCCGAAGACGAGGGCATGGACACAGGTCCATCCTCGAATTAGCCCGCCCGCTCGGGCAGATGCCATGCTCGCGTATGACGCGAAAGCAGAGGCTCATGTGTTGTTCGGCGGGTGGTATGAAACCCCGGACGGTTCGTATCATCGACTTGCCGACACGTGGGCGTTTTTCGTGGGAAATGATACGTGGCTCCGACGCAACCCTCCGACCAGTCCAGCGCCGCGCTCGGACGCTGCAGTGGCCTACGATGATGACGACGGGATTACCCTCCTCTTCGGCGGCTTTGATGGAGAGCACTATCTCGGGGACATGTGGTACTACGTGTTCGGCAATGACACGTGGATTCACCGACCCAGCCCCCGGCTCCCGTCGGCGCGCGCCGACGGCCGAATGACCTACGACCCACAGCATCGCTCCTTCTTCTTGTTCTCCGGAAACGACTACTCCGACTATCTTTTCCGTTTTCATCATCCAGCGGACATGTGGCGCTACACTTGGGTTGACAACCTCTGGACTCCGATCTTTCCGGACCAGATGCCGACGCCACGCGATTATGCGATTTTCGCGACCAACTTGGCTTTCGGCGAGTTGCTATTGGTGGGAGGTTTTGGAAACCGGACAATCCTCGGAGACATCTGGGCATTCAACACCACCCATCTCGTCTGGAGGAACGTATCGACGCCGGGAGGACCCTCGCCACCCGCCCCCCCTCGTGGGGAACGTTTTCGTTTCCTCTCCGAGTCCGATCGTCGGTCAGCCAGTGGCGTTCAGTGCAGGAATTGTTGGCGGCTCAGGAGCTTTAGCGCAAGTCTCCTGGGAATTCGGCGACGGACAAACGAGTCGCAGCGGGTCGCCGCTCCACTCCTTCGGGGCACCGGGGATCTATCGGGTTCAGTTCATCGGACAAGATACCCGAGGCGCCCAATTCGCTTGGACATTGGATCTGGATGTGGGCCTTTTCGTGCCCTTCTGGATGGACATCTCCATCCTCGCGGTTGGCCTACCTTCCCTCTCGATTTCCGTTCTGGTGTGGCTGAGGCATCGTCGGAAACCGGTTCCGTAGCACTCCCCGGATCGTTCAGCAGAAATCAATCCGATCCGAAGGGACTGCGTCGGCGGGCCTTCCGTGTTTGTAGCGGTATCGCAATAAGTTCCTGTAAATGTCGATTCCACGCAGATTCCAACGGAACGACGCCGTCAGTTCCTCAACGTACGCCGGGTTGTCCATTCCAAGATAGGCAAAGAGACCGCCGCTACGTTGCACGTCTTTCGCAACCGCCCAGAGGAAGATTCGATCCGGGTCTGGGAGCTCTTGGAGAAACCGCCACTTTCGGAGCGAATATCGTCTGTTGAACGACGAGGCCCTGAGACCCTTTCCCAGAAGCAGGTCGCGCAAGAATTCCATTTCGACTGCTCCTCTCACGGTCGGCCCCGATAGAGGAGTATCGGGACTCTTATCCAAACGATGCTCGGAGGGGAAGGAGACTGATCGCCCCCCGAACCGCACCGTCAGAGCTTCCTGCAGATATCGCCGGTTGAACGGACGTTCGACATTCTCAATGGTGAAATATCGCTCCGCCCGAGACTTGTCTTCGAAATAGTGTCCATAACTGGCGTGGTGGATGATATGCCGAGATTTGTCGAGGTGTCCGATTCGTCCATCAACTTCGGGGAAATCGAAACTTCGTTTGCAATAACGGACCGCACCTGGTCGGAACAAACGAAGATGGAATGTGTACGATCGCAACTGCTCTTCGAAACGTGGCACGACATACGCGTCGTAGCTGTCCAGCTCTCGTAGATCCGACTTTAGGCGTCCAGACGGCTCCTCATCCGCATCGAGAATCAGCGCGTAGTCGGACTCAACTTTGCTGGTGCCGAATGGCCGGAGAGGCTCTGGGAAACCGAGTGGCAGGACATGGTAAACCTTTGCCGAGTAGGCACTCGTCAGCCGCACCAGGTGTTCGTGGTCAACGGGGGGAGAGCTGTCTATGATAACAGTCTCGTCTACGATTCCGCGCATCGAGCGGAGATTTCTGACTATGCCGTCGGGTTCATTCAGATTGAACATTAGCAGGGCGACAGACATGGTCCTGGTCAGGCCGTTTTCCGGATCCAAGTCGAGCCGCCGGCTATCAGAGGTCTGGCGCTCTTACTCGGTATCAGACGCAACAACAGGTCAGGGTCTTCATAACGCACGTATCCGGAACTGGTGAGAATTTCATACGATTCGCGGTTAGCGAGCAGGAAATCGAGAATTACTTCTTGTTCTCCCAGTTGTTCCCAATCCGGAACAAAGGAAGCGTACCCGAGGTAGGGGAAGGTCATGTCATGATGATGAATCAGAACGCCGGGACGAAGGACAGGATAAATTCGATCCACGAAGTAGCGGGCCTCTTGTTCCGAATGAGACGCATCCACAAACAAAATATCGTTCTGTCTGAGTTCCTCGAACAGCGTGATATCGACCTCTTCCACGCGGCGCCGGAGATGTCGACACTCCTTTGGGAGTCGCAACCTGGGTGATGGGTCGATTGCACAAATTTGGCCGGACCCGTTTGCCCGAATTGCCGCCCGTGCGAACCAAGTCGAATTCCCCGCGCCGACTTCAATAACCCGTCTTGGACGGAAGAAACGAATTGTACAATAATAGAGTTCTGCATCAATCGTTTCGAAGAACCCGTTGTACACACGAGCCGCTGGCCATCTGATTTCGTCGTGGTATCTCGACACGATCCTTTCCAAGTTTGCCGTGGCACTCCGGTAAAGAGCGGCGTAAACCGAGACGTCGTCACGCAACTTGGGGGAGGTGTCACTTCCATCCGGTCGCAGTGGGAACGCGGCCTCTCTGAGGCTCGTCCGAAGCGCATAGGAGATTTCTGGACTAAGTTCGCCAACCCAGTCCATGGTCCTGTTGAAAACCGTCTTCAATCGAAGTCCGTGAACGACACGGGTCGCGATGCCGGGTCCATGATTATTGGACCGAACGACCGGTTCCATCAGTCTTCACAACTCCTTGTCAGTTTTCACGGAGCTGACATACGCGCGGACCAATTGCCAGAGGGACTCGCGACCCTTGGAGCCACCTCGTAGGAGGTAGGAGAGCGCATTGGGCGCCATGAAGCCCAGTGCATGTCTCGTCGCTCGTGGGTTCGACGTCGTGTAAAGTGAACACCGCCGTGTACGCGCTGACGTCCCATCCGGCTCGTTTGAGACGAATCGCAAAATCAGCCGAACCGCTCATGACGAATCGCTCATCGAATCCGCTTAGTTCCTCGATCGCGACACGGCGAACAATGAAGGCGTTGGGCAAGGCGTCGGTCGACAGAAGACGGTTCTCGAGGGAAGGTGCCCTCGGCTTGTTCCTTCCGATCAATGTGTGCCCCCAGCGGTCGGGCTTCAATGGGGTTCCATACACCCAGACCAGGTCGGGCCGGGCTTTGTAAAGCACCGCGGGCATGACCGCGCCCAACGTAGGATTCTCTACCAGAATACGGAGGGGCTCCTCAAGGGTGTTCTTGGCGACGATGTTGTCGTCGTCGATGAAATAGACGAACGGACTGGGGCACCCTTGCCAACCGACGTTTCTCGCTCTGGATTGAAAGACTCTCTCTTCGAGATGGACATGTTTCAGCCTCAGGTCTGCGAACTCATGGGTTAGATCCTGGAATGGGTTTGAATCATCCACGACGACGACCATGGCGAGATTCGGAGTCTGAGAAGCGCGAATGCTCTCGAGTAGAGCTCTGAGCTTTGATGGGCGGTCGTGAGTCGCGATTACAATCGAAAAAAGGGGGAGCTCAGGTGCCGTTTGGAATCACCCGACTATTCGAAGGGGAACCGAATTTCGATGTCGGTGCGATCACAGTCTTCAAGCACTGAACGATGGGAGCTAGAGCTGGAAAGAATTGGCCCAGTGGCGAGCGTTGTTCGGCATCGGTGTATCGAGTAACCGTGAACGCAGAGAGCAGGTCGTTGGCCTGGCTCTCCCTCGAGGTGAGCATGGCGAGTCCCCAGTTCAACCCGATGAACTTGAGAATCGAAGTGTGATCCATCACATCATGATCAATCGCACCCCGTTTGGCGTACGGAGAGATGACAATCATCGGGACGCGGAATCCAAAGCCCAACGAGTCGACCTGGGGCGGCGCCACGTGATCATAATAACCGCCAGACTCGTCCCACGTGAGGAAAATCGCGGTTGTGCTCCAAACCTCCGACGACATGATGAGACTGATTAGATCTCTGGTCCAAGACTCCCCGAGCGACACGTTCTGTGCGGGGTGCTCGCTGATGGAGGAACTGTCTGCCGGGTCGACATAGGTGACTTGCGCAACGTTGCCGACTTGAATGTCGCTGAATAGGCGATTCAGCGGCACGAACTGAGAGAGCGCCGCCCGATTCGAAGCGAGCGTTTTGAAGTACAGCGGCAGAGCGGCGTGGAAGGAACTCGGCTCGTGGTAGTAGCGCCACGAAATCCCTTTCGCCGCCAGCTGATCGAAGATTGTGAGACCATCGAAATTAGAAAGCACGATCACGTTCGATTCGAGCCTGGCATTGGTACCGGCGAAGGAGAAGAGTCGATTCGGAATTGTCGGTCCGAACATCGGCTGGAAGTATCGATCGGCCAAGGTGAATTTGCGTGCCAAGTCCCAATAGAAAGGAAGTTGCCTCTCGTCGTAGTATCCCATCGACTGAGAGCCGCGCCCGGCGCCCCACCGTTCTGCGACGATCGCGAACCGGTCGTTCGAACCGTTGTGCCAAGCATCGATCATCGATTCTCGGCTGTGGGGCAGGTCGTCAGTCGATGTCGACGCAATCCAATGAGGGACCATGGTCCCGCCGTTTCCATCCGGAACACTCGCCCCGGACGGGATTCCATCCGCACCTGGGAACGTCCCGAAGTAGTTGTCGAACGCGTGATTTTCCTTCATGATGACAAAGACATGTCGTATGGGAGTGGAGCCGGCCACGAGGGTCCCCGACGGAACCGACGGGGCGAAAGAAGTGGTCACGACGAGAGCAACAGCGATGACCCCGGTTACAAGGAGAAAAGTCTCGATCCGGCGCTGGCGGTTCGTCATCTAACCTCCCCGTCCTTCGAGGGCCTCCGCGTAGACGGAAAGAATTCGCGGCACGATCAAATCCCAATCGTAGTGCGCCACCTGCTCGCGAGCACTGTGGCCCATGGACCTCCGAAGGACTTCGTCGCGACATAGGTGGCGCAGAGCCTCGGCAAGGGCCCCAGGGTTCCCAGGTTCGACAAGCAACCCCGTTCGACCATCTTCAACAATCTCGGGTATGCCGCCAACGCGAGATGCAATCACGGGCAGACCTGCCGCCATCGCCTCGAGCAGGACAATCCCGAACGGCTCGAAGATCGAGGGCAGGACGAAGAACTGAGCTTGCGCGTACTCTTGAAGAAGCTCCGCTCGACTTAGCTTTCCCACGAATGCCACGCGATCGGAGACGCCAAGCCGGTGGGCGAGAGAACGAAGTGGTTCGGTCCCTCCCCAATCCTCCCCGACCAAACGAATCTGGAGGCCGATAGATGTGGAAAGGAGCGCGACCGCTCGAACGAGAGTGTGGAGTCCCTTTTGATCTGGGTCGATTCTCCCGACAAAGAGCCCAACAATCGGCTCGTTTCCGTCCGGCACCCTTGGCAGTCGGGCAAACTCCCAAATGTCGACTCCGTTCGGAATTACCTCGATCTTGTCACCATCGACGCCCAGCGCGACGAGATGGGCCGCCTCGTGCCGTGTCACGGCAATGACTCGCGAGGCCTTCTGGAGGGTCAAACGCGGAACCACCTTATCGAAAAGCGACTTGCTCCACGAAGGACGGCCTGCATCCGAATGCGGGGTGATGACGAGAGCACAACCCTCGAGCGCGCTGCCGAGCGTCGCCGCGAACGTGGGGAAGTAGCCGTAGGCGTGGGCATGGACGATTTCAGCCCCGCTCTTCACTGTCTGCCGGAACATCGAAGGGGCGACGATGCCGAGCCCATGCGGTGCTTCGAACAATTTCCAGACGCGAGAGCGGATCACGGGGAACGGATAGGACTTGGAATTCGAATCCATTCGAGCGAATGGAGTGCTGCGAAGTAAGTCGGTCGTGAGGACTTCGACATGATGTCCAGATCGGGAGAGACCGAGCGCGAGATGGTACACGTGTTCCTCGACGCCACCAATCGCGGGGGGGAATCGCTGTGTGAGTTGCATCACCCGCATGGGACCCTACCGACCTCCCGGAACATCCGGAACGGCCCGTTTCGACAAGGATCGCAGCCATAGGAAAGGCCTGACGAGCCATGACGTCGAATCTCGCAGGGGATTCATGAAGATCCCAAACAACTGCACCAAGTGCAGGGTGAAGAGGCATCCGATAACGTACATGCTGTACACCCGAAGCGGGGCGAAACTCGAGTGGTTGTCGAAGTTATACGCGATGTCGGCCGCGCGCGAATCGAGCGCACCGAAGAACCGGATCAAGAGATCGTTATTGGCGAGGAGGAACGCGAGTGCAAGGCCCCATGTGAGGAGAAACATGGACCTTCGCCCTGGATGCCAAAGCACCAAGTCGATGTAGAACAACGGCAGGAAATAGATGAGATACTGCTCATTGACACCCCAACGGGTCAAGAAAAAGACCGTCGTGATGAGCAGCACCGATTGCGTCAAAGCCTCTGGCGACTCTCCCCCAAACCGTCGATAGGCAATCCAGCCCGCCAGGATGCAACCAGGAATCCAGAGGTATCCCATCACAAGATAGAAGCCGTTGATCGCGGCGAAGATCGGAACCATTGGGGGCGCCTGGAGGAGGCTGACATAAGTCATGCCTCCGCCACCGCCGTGGCTTACGGACTGCGACTTTCGCTTCCCTCGTTCGAGCAACCCGAAGAAAGGGACGTAAATGAGGGGAAGCCACTTGAGCAGGATTCCGAGTCCGACGAACGCGTATCCTGGAACGGAACGATTCGAAAGCAGGAACAGCATGATGAGGGCAGCAACAATCGCGTCAAATTGGCCCCAAATTGCCGAAATGAGAATGGCATAGGGGAAAAACATCCAGAATGTCAGGCCGCGAAGGGCGACCTCGGATTTGCCCCCCCACGCCAATAGTGCGCGATAAATCAACAGGCCGAGCAAGACGTCTCCGAGAATCGGCGGCTGCTTGAGCAGAAAGTACAAGACAAATCGACTGACCCCCGGGACGATCGAGTACAGGCGGAACAGCGAAGCGACGATAAGCGGCCACGGCGGAAGGTAGCCGACACCGGGAAGAGCGTCGTTCAGATACGCGAAACTGAGTCCCGGCACCGGAGGCAAGAACGCCGCGTAGGGGTTTGCCCCGTGAGACACGAAATAGGCATTGCGAAGCCAGACCTCGAGGTCATACGGATGGCCGGTCCAGAAGCTGAACATCTCCCGGACCAACAGGCCGAGAAGCAGGAGACCGCGAGGAGTCTTCGAAAGCCTGCGGAGACTTGGAATCACTATTCCACCATCGGCCATGCAGGTTGGTACCCTGGGTTCCGTGCGCGGTCTACGAACGAGAGGAGATGGGATACCAGTTCGAGAGGCCCGGCGATACCCAGGAATGCGAGTGTCTGAGCGGGTCGTTCCAAAAATTCCGAAAGGAGGATCCTAGCGGCGACGGCGGGCCTAGTTAGGACCAGGCCTTCGAAGGTGAACGGCGATCGGCCGAGGAGACCGGTCACCTGATGATGGCCCGTCAGGATACGTCGGCGCTGCCACAACAGGCCGGCCAGGGAGGACGGGGTGTCCACGATCACGACGGCACTCGGGCAGAATCGGACGGTCCTCCCACGCAACGCCCCGAGGACTCCAAAGTAGGAACCGTCATTCAGCAGGTCCATTGGAATCGAGTCGGCGAACCCTCTCTTCATCGCCATGAGCTCATCGCAGCAATGATTTCCCGCGCCGAGATCCGAGAGCGTCTGGAGTGTGCGATTGTGGATGCGCCACCAACCTCTCTCGACGACGTCCAAGATCGGGCTCAATGATGGTTCGGGGCTGGGAAGTCCGCATGCCAGGTCGACACCGTCGTTCCCATCAAATCCTTCCAGAAGGCCGTAGAGTGCGCCCGGAAGAAGCCGTGCATCGGCATTGACTAGGACCAGGATATCACCGCGATATCGATGGAGAATCTCGTTAATGGCAGACGACTTTCCGAATCTTGCCGACTCCCGTACCAGTGTGAGCCTTCGCTCGACCTCGGCCCGCTCTTTGATGATTCGGTCCGTCCCGTCCGTGCAACCACTCGCAACGACGAGAATTTCCGTCAGAGCGAAGTTGGTAGGCAGCGTCTGTGCCTGGAGCGAGTCAAGCAGAGCCGGGATATGCTGCGCCTCGTTGTACGCGCAGATTCCGATGCTCACCGTTTTCGCCATCGATAGATCTCCCCGGCTAGGACTTCGTTAGCAGCCACGTGCTTGCGGGACTCCCGCTCTCGACGGCTACAAGACCAAATCCGTATCCCTCGACGATGCGCCGACAGCGTTCGTCGGTCGAGCCGGTCACTTCGAGGATGAGTCGGCGAGTGATCTCGAGAGCGGTGTGTGCGCCTTCGAGGACGGCGACCTCATGTCCTTCGACATCGATCTTCAGCCAGTCAATCCGGCTCAGCCCGTAGGCTTTCACGATGTGGTCGAGCGTCTGACCAGGAACGCGAACCTTGTTTTCAACGGGAGTCCGTAACTCTCCCGAGGAGACAGTCGCGACCGAGGACATTCCCGTGTTGCTTGACGGACCGGGCGAGAGCAGGAGGCTCCCAGGTATAGCAGTCATTGCCTGAGGGACCAGGACCACATTGGAGCGACGGTTCAACCGGACGTTCTTCTCCAGGAGTCGGAAATTGGACGGATCAGGTTCGATCGCGATCACGGTTGCCTTGTGGGCGGCCGCCGCTTTCAATGTGTATCGTCCGATGTGAGCGCCGACGTCCACAACGATGTCGTTGGCCCCGACCCGGAACCAGTCTGTCGTCAATGGCTCATGCTTCGGGGATATTAGATCCAGATCGTTCGTGCGCGGTCGAACTTCGAACTCGATTCCATCGACCGCGACGTGGAGATTC
>WNFW01002726.1_pt1 | contig 12134 bp, 20 predicted proteins | sample 5400131 | NCBI WGS metagenome assembly WNFW01 (sample SAMN13153362, study PRJNA577476) | soil metagenome | isolation source: 20 cm soil or saprolite under grassland replicate 1 | place: USA:California | collected 2016-06-15
GGCGCTTTTCGCCAATCTCGTGTTCTCGCGCGGCACCACGGAACGCGTGGAAATTCCAACGTCTATGCTAAGATGACGCGCGAATGGCTGCCGACGACAAGCGGGGCCCTGGGGCCTGGGATGCGGAGCCGCGACGTTCGGTATTCGCCGCCCTCTGGTTCCGCGTGGTGCTGGTGGTGATCGTGGCTGGCGCCGTCGGTGTAGTCGCCGTGCCGCGTGTCCTCGACTTGATGAATCCGTCGCCGGCCCAGCCCACGGTGGCCATGAAGCCGGCGCCGTCGGTGACGCCGATGCCCGCTCCCGCTCCCGAGCCGGCGGAAAAGCCGCCCGCTGGCCTCGCCCCCGCACCCTCGGTTCCCGCGGCCTCGGCCCCAGCGACGGCAGTCGCCCCGACCGCGACGGACGAGAAGCCGGCCGAGCGCCCGAAGACGCCGCTGACCGCGAAGCGGACCGCGCGCCGAGCCGCAAAGGCGTCGGCGGCGAATACCGCGGTAGGGAGCGGCGCCTACTGGCTCCAGGTCGGGGCGTTCAAGGATCCCGGCGCCGCCAAGCGGCTGGTCGCGCGGCTTCGCGCTCAGAGCTATCACGTCGTGGAGGTTTCCACGGGCGCCGCGAACAGCGCGCCGCCGGCCCGGAGTGGCGGCGCGGCCTCCGACCGCTACGATGTCTTCGTCGTCGGCGGCTCCTCGGCGGACGTCGCCGCGAAGCTCTCCGCCAAGGGACTCGCGACCGAGCCCGCAGGCGACGGCGTCGTCGTGAAGCCGAGCCTGCCCCTGCGCGACGCCGTGGCGCTGTCCAAAGACCTCGCGGCCGGGGGATTGAAGGTCCAGGTGCGCCGGTCCAGCTCGCAGGCGGCCGCGGCGGCGGCGCCTGCGCCCGCGCCGAGCGCGAGCGGCGACGGGCTCCACCGCGTGCAGGTCGGGCCCTACGCGGATCGTGCGGCCGCGACTTCGACGCTGAAGGAGCTCGAGGGGAAGGGCTACAAGCCCTTCATCGCGAGGAGGTGAGGCGTCACCGTGACGAAGAACGATCTGGTCAATGCCGTGGCGAACCACGGGCTCTCCAAGCGCCAGTCGTCCTCGGTCGTCGAGTCCGTCTTCGACATCATCTTTCGATGCTTCGAGCGGGGCGAGGACGTCAAGATCGTCGGCTTCGGGCACTTCCGCATCCGGAAGAAAGCCTCCCGGCGCGGACGTAATCCCCAGACGGGCGAGTCGATCGAGATCACGGCGCGCAGGGTGCTCACGTTCAAGCCGAGCAAGGGGCTCAAGCAACGGATCAACAGCGCCACGCCGTAGCCGACGGACCGTCGCCCGCCCCCGAGAAGCTCTACTATCGGATCGGCGAGGTCGAGACGATCACCGGCGTGCCGGCGTACGTGCTCCGTTACTGGGAGTCGGAGTTCAAGCTCCTGCGGCCGAAGAAGAACCCGGCGGGCCAGCGCCTCTATCGCCGGCGTGACCTCGACCTCGTCTATCGCATCAAGACCCTGCTCTACGACGAGCGCCTCACGCTCGAGGGCGCCAAGAAACGTCTCATCGCCGAATCCAGGAGATCAACCGAGCAGCTCGACCTCGGCATGCGACAGGCGACCTACGCCGAGGCGCTCCGGCGCATCCGTGACCGCCTGAACACGCTCCGCGGGCGGCTCACGCCTTGAAGGGCGGCGGACATTCTGCGACAATCCACGCCTGAGGTCGGGGCGTGGCGCAGCCCGGTAGCGCACATGACTGGGGGTCATGGGGTCGCTGGTTCAAATCCAGTCGCCCCGACCATTTTTCTCTCCGATGCCCGCGCTGCTGCTCACCAACGATGACGGTGTCCATGCCTCCGGACTCGGCGCGCTGGCGCAGGCGCTCGCCGAGCTGGGGGAGGTGTACGTGCTCGCGCCCGAGCGCGAGCAGAGCGCCTGCGGCCACGCCCTGACGCTCCACCGGCCGCTCCGGGTCGATCGCCTCGGTGAGCGGCGGTTCGCGGTGAACGGCACGCCCTCCGATTGCGTGAACCTCGGCGTGCTGGGCTTCCTGCCCGAGCGACCCGTGCTGGTCGTCGCCGGCGTCAACCACGGCACGAACCTCGGCGACGACGTGACGTACTCCGGCACCGTGTCGGCGGCGATGGAGGGAACGCTCCTCGGGGTGCCCGCGATCGCGGTGTCGCTCGCACCGGGCGGCGACCTGGCCGTCGCCGCCGAGGTGGCGCGGCTCGTCGCGCTGCGGGTCCTCGTCACGGGCCTGCCGAAGATGACGCTCCTCAACGTCAACGTGCCGGGGGCGCCGCCCCGCGGTATCCGCCTCACGCGTCTGGGTCACCGGGTCTACCGCGAGAAGATCGTGGAGCAGACGGACCCGCGCGGCCGCACGCACTACTGGATCGGCGCCGGCGAGCCCGAGTGGGAAGAGCTTCGGGGCACCGACATGGGCGCCCTGCACGAGGGCTACGTCTCGATCACGCCACTCCACCTCGACCTCACCGACCACCGGGCCCTCGACGCGCTCGTGGACTTCGGCGGGAGCCTCGACGCCCAGTACCGCGGGGCGACGCGAAAGGCCGCGCGGAGAAAGTAGTGGAGCGGGTGTGGGATCCGTTCGAGCTCGTGCGCGCGCAGATGGTGGACGAGCAGCTCGTGCGCCGCGGGATCGCCGACGCGCGCGTGCTCGGCGCCATGCGCAAGGTGCCCCGCCAGCTCTTCGTCGACGAAGCGCTCCGTGGGCGCGCCTACGGCGACCACCCGCTCCCGATCGGGGAGGAGCAGACGATCTCCCAGCCCTACATCGTCGCGCTGATGACCGAGCTCCTGGAGCTCTCCGGGCGCGAGAAAGTGCTCGAGATCGGCACCGGCTCCGGCTACCAGACGGCGGTGCTCGCCGAGCTCGCGCGCCGCGTGTGCTCGATCGAGCGGCTGCCGCGCCTCGCCGAGCGGGCCCGCGCCCTCCTCGAGCAACGGGGTTACACGAACGTGTGGGTCCGCGTCGGCAGCGGGACTCTCGGCTGGCCCGACGAGGCGCCGTTCGACCGGATCCTCGTCACCGCCAGCGGGCCTGCGGTGCCGCCGCCGCTCTTCGCGCAGCTCGTCGAAGGCGGACGGATGGTGGTGCCGATCGGCGACGCGCTGAACCAGGTGCTGACGCTGGTCGAGAAGGTCCGCGGCGAGATGAAGACGCGCGAGTGCGGCGAGTGCAAGTTCGTCAAGCTCGTCGGAAAGTACGCGTGGGAGGCGTGAGCGGCTTGTGTACAATAGGCGGGTCGCGTCGGGGCGTAGCGCAGCCTGGTAGCGCGCACGGTTCGGGACCGTGAAGTCGGAGGTTCAAATCCTCTCGCCCCGACCAACATTCTCCCGCCCGGCGGTCGGTGTCGACCGGCCGCCGGGCGGCCCTCGAATCCGGCCCGAACCCGCATGAACGAGCCGCGATCTGCCGCGGAGATCATCGTCGAGGGGTATGTGCAGGGTGTCGGCTACCGCACCTACGCGCAGCGCCGCGCCGAGGGGCTCGGTCTCTCCGGCTTCGTCATGAACCTCAAGGACGGTCGAGTCCGCGCGCGGGCCGAGGGGTCACGTGCGCTCATCCAGGACTTCGTGCGCGAGCTGGAGAAGGGGCCGCCGCTTTCGCGGGTGGAGAAGGTGACCGTGCGCTGGCTCGCGCCCACCGGGCGCTTTGCCTCGTTCGGCATCCGCTTCGCCGAGTTCGAGCCGTGAAGCCTCGCGACGTTGCGCGGCTCGGCGTCGGCGCCGCGGGGCTCGTGGCCGTGCTGAACGCGTCTCCCGTCGGCGCCGCCTCTCCGGCGGACGCCGCGCCCCCGGCGCGCGTCCACGCGGTGAAGGCCGGGGACACGCTCCGTGCGCTCGCGAAGCGCTACGACGTCACCGTCGGCGCGATCGTGGCGGCGAATCGCCTGCCCAGTGCGGACGTGCTGCAACTCGGCCAGCGCCTCGTCATCCCGCCGGCGGCGTTCGCGGGCGAGGCCAGCGCTGCGATACCCGAGGGAAACCCGCGGCGGGACGCGCCGCCACAGCCCGCGCCGCGCCCGGCCGCGCTTCGCCCTCCGGCCTACATTGCGCTCGCGGTGCCGGACACGGACGAGCTGGCGACAGCGTTCGCCTGGCCCGTCGAAGGCCCCGTGACGTCCTCGTTCGGCCGGCGGCGGAGCAGCTGGCACCGGGGGATCGACATCAAAGCCGAATCCGGGACGCCCGTCCACGCGGCGGCGGCCGGCGTCGTAGTGATGAGCGGCGTCGGACCCCGCTACGGTCGCGTCATCAAAGTGGAGCACGACGGGGGGTTGGTCACCGTCTATGCCCACAACGACCGGAACCTGGTCGAAGCGGGCGAGCGCGTCGACGCCGGCCAGATGATCGCGACGGTGGGCCGGACGGGGCGGGCCACGACCTCCCACTTGCACTTCGAGATCCGCCATCAGGGGCGCAACTACAATCCGCTCTACCTCCTGCCGCTCCCGCCTCGGATTGCGGGCGCGGAGGAGACCGACGACAATCCGCTCGATGACTGATGACGCCCACGACGTCATTCCCGACGAGCCGCTCGACACGCTGCCCGACGAGGTCGACGAGGACGTCCGGGACGAGACGCGCGACACCAGCCGCGAGAATCTGCGCGTCTACCTGAGGGAGATCGCGCGGATCCCGCTCCTGACGCGCGAGCAGGAGGTGGAGCTCGCCCGGCGCGCCCGCGCCGGCGACGAGGCGGCGAAGGCGAAGCTCGTCGAGTCGAATCTGCGCCTCGTCGTCCAGATCGCGCGCCGCTACCTGAATCGCGGCCTGCCCCTTCCGGACTTGATCGAGGAGGGGAACCTTGGGCTCCTGCGCGCCGCCGAGAAGTTCGACGGCGAGCGCGGCACCCGCTTCTCGACCTATGCGGCGTGGTGGGTCCGCCAGGCGGTCGTGCGGGCGCTCGCGAATCAGGCGCGAACGATCCGTCTGCCCGTGCACGTCGAGCTGCTGCTCGGGCGTTACGCGCGCGAGCAGAAGCGGTTGAGCCATGAGCTCGGGCGCGCCCCGACGTTCGCGGAGCTCGCGGCCGCCCTCGGCATGAGCGTGGAGCAGGTGGAGGAGCTGGAGGAGATCCGCCAGCGCCCCGTGTCGCTCGAGACCCCGCTGAGGGAAGGGGAGGGCCGTGTCGCCGACCTCATCGCCGATCCCTCCCCCGGCCCGAGCGAAGCCGTCGGTGCTTTCCTCAGGGAGCGCGCAGACCTCGTGTCCGCCCTCGACGATCTCGCCGAGAACGAGCGGCGGGTCCTGCGCCACCGTTTCGGCCTCGAGACCGATCGGGCGGAGACGCTCGAGGCGATCGGCCGGCGGCTCGGGCTCACCCGCGAGCGCGTGCGCCAGATCGAGGCCGCGGGACTCCGGAAGCTGCGTGCGCTCCTCGCCGCACGGGGCGTGGACGCGTCGGATCTCTTCTGAAAGCGCGGTAGAATGAGCCGACTGCCTCGTCAGTGCACGTGCCCCCGTAGCTCAGGTGGATAGAGCAGCAGTTTCCTAAACTGCGTGCCGGGTGTTCGAGTCACCCCGGGGGCACCAATTCTATTGGTAACGTCAAGGCCGCGATAACCTCGTCGAACGATCCCGGCCCGGCGAATTCGTAGTACCTGTCCGGTCCCTCAGCCCTGGGCGCGAAGACGAGCCGGCCCGTGACGAGCGCAGCGAGGGCTTGGCGAGCGTGCGGCGCTTCCTGCCGTAGCATCGCTTGCCAGTCGGCGAACGCCTCCCGCATCACGGCGAGCGCGTCGGCGGCGTCGCTGCGCCGCGTGTGGGGCTGACGTTCCTGCTGGGCCAGGGTCGCCCGCACGTGCGCACGCCGTCGCTCACGCTCCTGGAGCAGCTCAACGAGCGACTCCAGGTGGCCGCCCGCGGCTGATGCGCGCGCACCCGGGCGAGTTCCAGGGTATTAGCGCCTGGAGCTGGCTCCGGCCGGCGCCGTGGCGCTGCCCGCGCTGTACGGCTACCATCTGCACGAAGGGCGCCGCGCCTCGGTGCCCGAGGTGCGGGTTCGTGGAGGGGCCGTAGGCCAAATCCAGAATCGCTGTCTATCAAAGGTGATTGGCCGATGAAGGTCGTCGCAGCGACAAAGAACCCGACAGAGCCGCACGGGCGCCGACCTTACCATCGCCCGGAGTGTTCGCACGTGACACGTGTCGGGACTCTGCGCGGATACTGGACGTCGTACCCGAGCGCGCCGCGGCGCGGGCAGACGGCCGACGGCCGTGTGAACGATGTCAGCCAGAATGACCACCACGCTCATCGGCGCCCTCGAAGCCTTCATCCGCGAGCACGAGTACTGCGGCGAGCTGGACAGCGGCGTCGAGGGCGACCGCGTCTGGATGACGTGCTACGTGCGGGGCGGTGATCGTCCAGGCGTTGGAGCCCATCCCTTGAAAGCGGCCGTCGTCGGGTCGTGCGGGTTCGCCCTCCTCCTGGGGGCGTGCGCCGTCGCGAACACGCCTCAGCAAGACTTGGCTTATGCGCGTTGGGCAAAGTGCAACGCGCCGTTCGGTCACCTCCAGCGGGTTGATCTCGACGGCCGGATCACGTTTCAGTTCACCAGCGCCTCGGAACGGCACGAGATCCTGCAATGCCTCGCCGAAGCCGACCGCACGGGGCCGCCGCTTCCCGAGCCTGTGGGCGTTCGCCCCCCGGGAGGCCCATGAGCGATCAACGCGGCCGACTGCTCATCGCGGTGCTCGGCTTTGCCGGGCTCTTCAAGCCCTCGTACGACCGCTCGCTCTGGGCGCTGCGGGCCTGGCTCGACTCCTGGCGTGGCATCTGCGCCGTCCAGCACGGCATCGCCGACCAGGGCTTCGACCTCCAACTTACGCGGTACGACGCGCGCGGCTGGCGTGCGACGTTCTACACGACCGGAATAGAGCACTCGCCCATGAGCGTGACGGGCAGTGCGTGGAAGCGTACGCCGTGGCACGCGACGCGGCGAGCGGCGTGGGAGGCGTTGAGGGCGACCGTCGAACGGAGAAACTTCACTCCTCGCAGAGTACATGGAGTGCTGTTCGTGATGGGCGCAGTCGGCCTGTGGATTGTCTCCAGGCTGGCGCATAGATAAATCCCCCACGTCGGCACCCAATCCAGGTTGAGGAGAATCGAGCGGCTCTTCCTCGAGGAGCGCCGACGCACCAAAATCATCCCGCACGCGTTCGGGGAGCGGCCGGTGTTGAAGCTCATGTACGCCGCGGTGATTCGCGCCGCCGACCGCTGGCGTGGCATCGTGGTCGGAGAATTCGAGCATCGCCAGCTCCGCGCAATTCGAGAGGAACTCGACCGGGCCCACGCCGAGCGCGCGCGCCCCGTCGTGCGGCCCAACGCGAGTGCGCCGGCACTCAAATTATCCAGCAAGACTCGGACTTGACCGGCATCAACCCGATCAATGACCGTCGAGAGTCACTGGTGGAGTAGATCTAGCCGATAGCCTTTGACCAGCACGCCTTTAGCGGGGGCAAAATCGAGGTCGGGGGCGCGGACATAACCCATGCGCTCGTACATGCGGACGGCGGCCCGCATGATATCCATGGTGTGTAGCCCGAGCGCCGTAGCCGAGGCCCGGCGCGCGCGCTGCGCGCATTCATTCATGAGCGCGGCCCCGACACCTTCCCCGCGCGCGTCGGGCACCACGGCCAGCAGACGCACTTCTGGGTAATCCACGCTGACTGCGGCGCTCCCGTAGGCCTTCGTTGCCGGCGGGAACAGCAAGACGCTGCCCATGATGGCGCCATTCCGCTCGGCGACGATACGCTCAACGGGCCCTTCCGAGTCGAGTGTCGCTAGCAGCTGGTGCCGATACCCCTGCCCAGACGGACTCTGGCAAGATCGCGGCGTACTCCTCATAGGCAGCGAGGGTGACGTCACGCATAGCACCGCGCTCGCCGTCGCGCGCGTCCCGGATCAAGAAGCGCACAGGGTTCAGCCTGGAGGTCATGCTCGTCCGCGCTGGCGCCAGAGATGCGCACCAAGGATGAAGTAACCCATTATTGCCATCGGCACGCCCCACGTGGTGATCATCGACAGCGGAGGAGCGGTGAGGGCAGCCACGCTGGCCGGATCGCTGGCGCGGATTATCGCGGCCAACGGAATCGCAACGGCGAAGTCGATGATGCCGAGCGCCATCCAAGCGACGAGGAGGCGCTCTGCTTCATGGTCCGCGTTGGAGTCAAGTATTGCGCCGCGAAAGGTGCCGAGAGGCCGGTTAGGGTGTCCATCAAGCCAGCCCATAAGGCGAACTCGCCGTTGAGGTTGCCCGCGGCGTACCCAGCAAGAAAGGCGAAGCCGCCCATACGGACCGCCTGAATGAAGACGAGCGCTCTCGTGTCTAAGGCCAAAGCCCAGCCTCGAAGGCTCCGCGAAACGGCGAACGCAACAACGAAAGCGGCAACGCGTGTTAGCACGAAGAGGAAGATCAACCGTCTATGTTCGGCATAGAAACCTGATGCGCCTAGTGCGGAGCTCAGAGCAAGCCAGACAATCGCGATACCCCACAGCGTCCGGGTGACAGCGGAGTTGGTCGATGTGTGGGCGTGAGGATAATCCGATGCGTAGGAGTGCTCATGGTCGTCCTCCTTCTTATGCCGCCGTCTTCCGCGCTCTTAAGCGGTGCCAAGAACTCCTGTCGTGACATCGCGCGCGAAAGGAACTTTCCAGCGGCCCACGCGTGTGGCGGGACGCCACTCGGCGCTTGAAGCGTTCCCACCACGCCCGCAGCGCTCGCCCCGTGCTCGCCGTTTCCGCATGCATGAGCATGCGGCTGACTCGTGCGGACTCGAGGAGCTCTTGCTGATGGGCGTGCACTGGGTCGTAAAGCAGGAGATCGAAGAGGGAAATCATGGTTGCGCCTCCGCCCCTGCCAGCCGCCGCCAAGTGTCTTGTAGAGCGCGATGAGGCGTGACGATGAGTCCGTTCGCGCTTTCGGCGACGGCATTGACGGAGATCGTGGACTCTCCCTCCGGGGTGCGCACCGTAACGCCGCGTTGTTGGAGTGCCTCCAAGTGCGCGCCGCGCGCGATTAACGTGACGTCCTGTCCGCTGTTCGCGAGGAGCGCCCCGTAATATCCGCCGATCCCACCCGATCCGAGCACCGCGAGTCGCATGCTAGGAACCCCCGTGTCTCGTGGCCTCGAAGGCAGACTCCGCACGGCGACTGAACACGACGCTGGTGACGCCGCTGCCGGCCGTCCGCCGCGTGATGGCCGTGTACCGGGCGAGCAAGCGCAGCGCGCGGCGATTCTCCGTGAGCACGTCGGCGCTGAACTCATAAATGCCGCGCTGCTCCCCCGCACGAAGGATCTCCTCGAGGAGGAGCGAGCCGAGGCCGAGTCCTTGCCAGCCGTCCGCCACAACGAGACCGATGTCGGCGGTCCCTTCGTCGGAAGGGCCGTACCGCGCCACGCCGATCAGCTCGGGCTCCTGCCCGTCGTCGACTTCGGCGACGACCGCCATTCGCCGGCGATCGTCGACGTTGGCGAGGGCGTGCGCTTCCTCCGGAAGGAGCCGCCGGAAAGAGAAGAATCGCTCGTAGACCGTGCGTGGGCTCAGGCGACGGCACAGCGCCATCAGGCGAGGCTCGTCGTCGGGACGGATCGCGCGGACGCGCACGGAGGCGCCGTTGCGCAGTGTCACGCCTTGTTCAGGGTCGGCCAGGTCTCGTGGGATCTCGACGGCCATGCCGACGACGTCTCAGGCTCGCGCGTTCACGATGCCCTGCAGCACGGCCTTGGGCGCCGCACCGAGGACGCGGTCGACGATTCCGCCTTCCTTGAAGAACAGGATCGTCGGGATCGACCGGTTCCCATACCGAGCCGCCAACCCCGGATTCTCGTCGACATTGACCTTCATCAGCGTCACCCGACCTTCCGGGGCCGCGGCCAGCTCCTCGAGGACGGGCGCGATCGCCCGACATGGACCGCACCACTCTGCCCAGAAGTCGACCATCACGAGACCCTCGTTCGCGATCAGCGCCTCGTCGAAGTTCTGCTCGGTCAGGTAGACAGTCTCGGGTACTCGGTGCTCAAAGGTTCGAGGCATCATGGACTCCTCCTGCCCTAGCCGCTACCGGTAATAGCCCTTGTAGTGGCCGTGCCTAGCCAGACACGCCGCAAAAGCCTGCCGCGACGCCGCGCTTGGCGTGCCCGCTGGCGCTCCGCTCATCGCCGGCCGCTCGGCGGATGTCCTTCCGTTGATCATCGGGGTGGTCGTTCCGTCACCTGACGGCGCACCCGTGCTCGGCGTGGCGGCCGCCGCCTCCTTGTTGCGGGCCTCGATGTCGCTCTGTCTCGGCGCATCAGCGCTTCCCCGCGAGCTGAGCAGGAACGCTCCGGCAAACGCGAGGGCCAGCAGAACGTTTCCACGAGTCATAGGGACCTCCCTCAACCCTTCTTCGGGCCGTTGAGCTCGAGGTTGAGTCGGGCACGTGCCTGCTTGGCCAGCACCTCTTGGACGAGCGAATGATCCGAGCCAAGCCGCGGTGCCAGGATCGCCACGACCCTTCCGTAGAAGTGCTCGGCCTCGGCGTACCGCCCCTGAGCGGCGTAGGCCTCGGCCACGTGATCGAGGGTCATTGCCACGTGGAAGTCGTCGGCGCCGAGCACCCGCTCGAACACACCCGCGACGCGCAGATAGAGCGTGGCGGCGTCATCCCACCGTTCCCACGTCCGGTAGAGCCTGGCCAAGTTGGCTAGCGGAACGGATATTCGGGGGTCCTCAGACCCGTACGCCGTCTCGAGGACGGCGAGCGCACGCCGGTAGAGGGTCTCGGCACTCGCGAAGTCCCGCCGCTCGGTGCGCACGTCGGCGAGCGCCGTCATGCTGTCGGCCAGTCGGGGATCCGTGGGGCTGAGCGCCGCCTCGACAAGCACGAGCGCGCCGCGAAACGCGGCGTCCGCGTCGGCAAGCGCGTGCTGGTCGATGTAGTGCTCGCCGAGTCCGGTCAGGCGCTCGGCCACGGCGAGGTCGTCAGGGAAGATCGCTTGATTCGCCGGGGACACTCCCGACGACCCGCCGAAAGGCGGCGGTGAGGGCAGGGCCGCGACCGGACTCGCGCCGAGGCCGAGCACCATCGCGAGCGCGAGCGCCCCGAGCGCGGCCCATGTGCTGCGCCCGTGCGGGCCACGGCGCTCACGCCTATCGAACGTAGTTGCCGATCGAACCATGGACTCTCTCCTGGGCGTTGGATGCCTTCGAATCATTGTGTGGGCTCCTTCCTGTCCCTTACGACGTCGATCGGAGCATTGGGGATTCTCTGGTCTAATGTGGAGGCATGGATGCTCATGTATCTACATACAGTATCTTAGTGCTGACGCGGAAGAAGCTAATGCATGTACATGTAAATGCTTACCTCGCACGAAGATCGCTGATAGCATGATGGCCATGAGTCGACAAATCACCAAGGTGACGACCGGACCGAACCGGGGACGCCTGTCGCCCTGTGTCTGCAACACGCTCCGCATGGTCAGCCGCGTGGTGACGCAACTCTACGACGATTGCCTGCGGTCGAGCGGCCTGCGGGTGACGCAGTTCAGTATTCTCGCCGCGGTCGCACGCCTAGGTGAGGCAAGTCTGAAGCAGCTCGAGGACGAGCTCGCCATTGACCAGACGACCCTGACGCGGAGCCTGACCCTCTTGGAGCGCGACGGCGTGCTCGAGCGTGCTTCGCACCTCGACGGGCGCATCAAGGCGATGCGGCTCACATCGAAAGGGAGACGAGCTTTAGAGGTGGCGCGGCCCCTCTGGGCCCAAGCGCAAGGCAAAGTCCTGGGCGAGTTGGGAACAAAGGCGTGGGCTGACGCGCAACGGCGGCTGACCCGGCTGCATCATGTCGCCGTCAGGAAGCGACAGCTGGGACGGGAAGGGAGGCGCGTGCAGTCGAAGGGTCGCCGCGTTGTAGACTAGACGACCGCGTGTCCTTGGTTGAGGTCTTGGAGTATCCTCGAATCGAGGAGGCAACCATGGCTGCTGATGTCGAACGCATCGACGTGTCGACCGCACGGACCGACACCGCCCAAGGGCGTGCCTTATTGGTGTGCGGCTACGAGGACGACGCAAAGTGCCGCAAGGGCCGTCTGGACGGATCGATCCCATATGCGCGATTCGCATCGATGGCGCCGACCCTGCCGAAGAA
>WNFW01008965.1_pt1 | contig 12134 bp, 10 predicted proteins | sample 5400131 | NCBI WGS metagenome assembly WNFW01 (sample SAMN13153362, study PRJNA577476) | soil metagenome | isolation source: 20 cm soil or saprolite under grassland replicate 1 | place: USA:California | collected 2016-06-15
ACCCGCAACGCAAAGATCGACATCGCGAACATCGACGCCTTCGCTGCCACGAGCGGCCCTGGCCTGGCCAGCTCGCTCATGATTGGCGCGTCAATCGCGAAAGGTTTAGCGATTGGTTTTGGCAAACCATATCTGGCGATCAATCATCTCGAGGGCCATTTGCTCTCGCCATTTTTCGTGGGATCGGCTTCCAGCCGATGTTTGGCTAAAGATCATCGGCAGGATGACGATGCCACCATTCGCCCAAACGTTTCGCTGATCGTCAGCGGTGGACACACGATGTCGATGTTGGTGCGCGGGCTGGGGGACTATCAGTTGATTGGGCGAACGGTGGACGATGCCGCCGGCGAAGCGTTCGACAAAGTAGCGAAGATGCTCGGGCTCGGTTATCCCGGAGGTCCGGAAATCGAAAAGTGCGCGCGCGGCGGCGACCCAAAACGGTTCGACCTACCGCGCAGCATGCTCGATTCCGAAAATTTCAGTTTTAGTGGCTTGAAAACAGCAGTCCGTTATCTGTTGCCGAAACTCACTGTCATTCCGAGCGAAGCGAAGCGTACTCGAGCAATCCCGTTGAGAAACCTTAATCGTAACATCACGGGATCGCTCGACTTCGCTCGGCATGACAAGCTGCTGCGTGACCTTTGCGCATCATTTCAACAAGCAGTTGTCGATGTCCTCGTACGCAAAACAATCGCGGCAGCGCAAAAGAACAATGTCGATCTTGTCACGGTAAGCGGCGGCGTGAGTTGCAATGAAGAATTGCGTAGGCAACTGCTCGAGACATGCGAACGCGCAGGTTTCGAATTCAAGACTGCTGAGTCGTGGCTCTGCACTGATAACGCTGCGATGATCGCGTTTGCTGCGATCTTGCGATTGCAAAATGGATTCGAATCGAAAATAACCGAAGAAATCGATCCGAATCTCGCGCTTGTTTGATTGGGGAGCGCACGCGCCTCGCGTGCTCATTTTGGCGCCCTCGCCAAAATGCACTCTGTGAGGTGGCTGCATCCCGTCGCCGGCGAGGGCGCCGACGACTGCACGCGAGGACGCGTGCGCTCCCAGATTGAAGCGGCGCCACGGTAGCGGAAGATTATTTTCGCTCTAGTCTTTGGAAGTGAGATCGACAATGCTGACCGGAGCTCTAGCAACGCTCATTTTCTTTGGCGCTTGTCAGCATTATCGCGATGAAAAAAGAGTAGAGCAGGAAGAACGAGCGGCAATGGCGGAAAAAGTCCGGGCCGAACAGGGTGACGACGTGGCAGAAAAACTGAGAGTCCCTCGAATGAAAGAACAAGTCGAGGAAGTCCCCACATTAGCGCCCACGCCAACTTCCACTCCCAACTTGCTCAATCGACCAGTGGATGCCGCAGGGGAACCGCGGGAGTAGAGGGCGTGATGGAGTGCTCGAGTAATGAAGTCAATTCGCAGCCCATTCTACATCACTCCACTACTCCATTACTCCATCTCTTAGTATTCGCGTTCGAGCAGATAATTCGCGAGACTACGCAACGCGTCGGCTTTCGATCCGAAGATCGACAATGCGTCGTGCGCTTTTCGGGTAAGACGCTTCGCTTCGGCGCGCGATTTTTCCAGACCGATGACGGCAGGATAGGTCGCTTTTTTTGCCGCAATATCTTTGCCAGCGCTTTTGCCGAGCTTCTCTGAAGTTTGCGTGACGTCGAGGATGTCGTCTATCACCTGAAAAGCGAGGCCGAGTGCTAGACCGAATTTCGTAATGGCGTTGAGCTGTCTTGGACTTGCGTTTGCGTTCATCGCGCCGAGCCGGACGGACGCGGTCAAGATCGCGGCCGTTTTGTTTCCGTGGATGTAAAGCAGTTGCGCTCGATTGTTTCTTTTTCCTTCCGCTTCTAGATCGGCAACTTGACCGGCGATTAGTTTTTGACTGCCGGCGGCAACGGCAACTTCGCGTAGCAAGATCGACATGTCGTAACGCGGCGCGGGTTTTGCACGCGAAACGATTTCAAACGCAATCGTTAACAGCGCATCGCCCGCGAGTACCGCTATGCCGTCGCCAAAAACCTTGTGACAAGTCGCGCGCCCGCGCCGGAAATCGTCGTTGTCCATGCTGGGAAGATCGTCATGGACTAACGAGTAGGTGTGGATGCATTCCATCGCGCAAGCCAGCGGCATCGCATTGTCGATCTTGCCACCGCACGCTTCGGCGGCGGCGAGGCAAAGGATCGGGCGAAGACGTTTCCCGCCAGCAAATAAACTGTAGCGCATCGCCTTGTGAATCGTCTCCGGTTTGGTGTTCTCTTTGGGGAGAAAACGATCCAGCGCGCGATCGATCAGTTTCTGACGCGACGCGAGATAAGCTTTCAGGTTCATGTTCGCCTGCGATTGTAGCGGCGCTCCGTGAGCGTCGCATTATTTTTCGCGGCTAGCTTGGCTTCCACGCGCCAGCGCCAGGCGATACATCAACGGACCAGTTGCAATAGCGACAGCGGTGCCGATGAGAGCAGGAATCCCATATTCGCCATCACGAAAGGCAAGCGCGATGACGCCGAGCAACACGATCATTGGCAGCGCTGCGAGTATTGTTACCCCAGCGCGGCCAATCGGAATCCGGAATGAACCGCGCAGGGATGGCTCGCGTTTGCGGAGTTGAATCAGCGCGCCAAACTCAAGAAACAGCGCGAACGAATAGAGAAGCACATCGGCGATGATCAACCTGCCGAATGGTATGAGCGCGAAAATAGAATAGAAGATGGCCGAGATGATTACTGCGTTGCGGGGCGTGCCTCGTTTATCGAGCTTTGCCAACGTTCGCGGCAGAAGGCCATCGTCTGCGAGAACGAATGGAATTCGTGAGTAGCCGAGAAGAAGCGCATTAAACAGCGCAAGCGCGCTAACCATTCCGCCGAGCGCGATCCAGATTGCGATCCAGCGCCCGGCATTTCCGGCGGCGGCTGCAGCGATCTGCGGCCAGCCAGCCTCAGGCCACGTTGTCCAATCGGTCGCGCCAAGCGCGGCAAGTAAAGGTACGAAGTAGCCAATGATCACAAAAGGCAGAGCGACGGCGAGCGCGAGCGGATAGCTGCGCGAAGCATTTTTTACTTCGCCTTGTACGGTCGATGCGTTGTCCCAACCGATGTAATTCCAAAGCGCAATTGAAATTCCAACGGCAAGGCCGCCGATCCCCCGCGCGTTTTCAGACGCGAACGGTTGCCATGGTGTGTGCGCGACATGCGGCGCACTGAAGATCGACATCGCGAGAAAGCCCAGCATCACGAAGGAGCCCGCGATGATTGACGCGCGGCCAACGTGCGCCGAGCCGCGCAAATTGATCCAGGTCGCGCCCCAAATTACTGCGAGCGAGATCAACCATTCGGCGCGCCCATTCATTCCGGGGAGGAAGTACCGCAGATACTGATTGAACAGCACGGGATAGAGCGCCATATCGACGAGCGAGTAAATCCAGGTGAGCCACCCATTTTGAAACGCCCAAAAGCGGCCGAACGCGCGATCGACCCAGCGGTAGTAGCCACCTTCTTCCGGCAGCATGCTCGCAAGCTCGCCGACGATCAGCACTTCGGGCAGTGACCAAATCAACGGCACGAGAAGCAAGATGAGCAGGCCAAGTCCCGGTCCGACCGAATGGATCAGTGTTTCAGTCGTGTACGGCCCGCCGGACGTGCAGAAAAACAGAATGAAAACGAGGGCGAGTGTCCCGACTCCGCGGGCGAGCGGCTGCATGTGAATGAAGGGCTAAACAGTTACACAGGTTATATTATGAAAAAGGACGTGATGCATCGGGCACGTTATAACGTTGTAACATTTTTAACGCTATTACCCTGTTTTAGATATTCTCTGCCGTCTCGGTCGTTGCCATCGGTTTCGTGCGCATGGCGAGGAATGCGCCGATGAGCAAAATGAGCGCGCTCCAGAGCTGCGCGTGCGTGAGGCGTTCGCCAAAAATCCAGGCGGACAGCGCCAATGCGCCGAGCGGGCAAAGAAGTTGGAGTGTTTGTGCCAGAGCAACTCCGATTTCGTGGATGGCAACGTAGTACAAGACATGGGCGACCGTGATGCAGGTCACTGCGGAGATGATCAGAATGAAGTTCACATGTGCGCCGGCGTGAAGCGGGGTGTCGATCTTGCCGAAAGCTAGCGTAAGCGGAAGGAGCAGCGCCGAGGTGATAAAACTGACCAAACCAAAACTGCGGATTGAGCCGAGTTCCGCGGATGGCCGTTTAACCAGGACACCGTAAAGCGCCCAGCAAAATGTCGCGGTGAAGGCGACGAACAGGCCGGGCAAAGCGATATGTCCACCCATTCGACTGGCGCTCAGGGCAGATCCTTGTCCGCTCGATTGAAACCAAATCACGCCGAAGGCGCCGATCAATCCGAGAAGCGTCCCGATTTGAAATTGCCATTGTCGAATCACGTAGCGTTCTTCGGGAAAAAACGCCAGGGCAAGCAGAGCGGTAAAGATGACCGACGAACGGGTGAAAATCGCGTAAACGCCCGGGCCCATGTAGAAAAGCGCGACGACTTGCGTGACTTGATGCACGACATTTGGCAAACACGGCCAAAAGCAAAGGGCGACTGCGCGGATGTCGATCCTCGGCCCGCCGCGGCGGATTCGATAAAGCACGAAGGGCACGATGGCGATGCAGGCGACCGAGTATCGGTAAAAATTTTGCGCCCACGGGTCGTAATAGCGAACCAGATAATACATGAAGAGTGACGGCATGGACCAAATCACGACCGTGGCGAAGACCGCGGCATAGCCTCTGGAGAGATTCGCGTCGCGGAGAGGATCGATATGGGTTCGTTGCATATTTGTGGTGACTTTGCCCATTTAATTTGCTCGCCTACAAACCATTAATCGCTCAAAAAAGAATGTCGGAGGAGAAATGAATATGTTGAATAAGCAAACAGTCGCGTTGGCGATAGTTTCACTGTTTTGGTTCGCGCCCGTTGGGACAGCGCTGGCGAAGAGAGCCGGTGGTGGCGGCGGTGGCGGACATATGGAACGCGGAATCCAACTGGCGCAACAGAAGCAATACGACGCCGCGATTGCGGAATTTACCAAAGCGATCGAGGCCAATCCGAAAGATCCGCTCGGTTACACCAATCGCGCGACTGCTTATCGCGCAAGCGGCCGATTTGCCGAGGCGGTCGCCGATTACACAAAGACCGGTCGCTTTGCAAGACCGCGGTATCGCGGAAATCGGTCTCCAGCAATGGGACAAAGCGGCCGCTGATTTCACAACCGCAATCCAGAAAAATCCGGATGACCTTTTAAATTACGATCGCCGCGCCTGGGCAAACCGGAATCTGAAAAACTTCCAGGCAGCGCTGGAGGATTACACGGTGATGTTGACAAAAAATTCAAATGACGCTGAGGCCCTTATCAAACGCGGGTCGACGTACACCTCGATGATGCAATATGAGAAGGCCATCGCCGATTATGAAGCCGCTCTAAAAATAAAACCAGACGACTACGACACCGTGCAGCGGTTGCAATATGCGCGCGGGATGTTGGCGGGCCAGAATGCTCCGCCACCTACGCCGACGCCTACTCCGGTCGAAAGCCATGTGCTCACGCCGCTTAACATCATCATTGCGGTGATCGTGTTGATTGTCATCGCCGTAGTGGTGCGACTGGTTACTCGAGGCAAGGAAGAGCCGACAAGTAGCGCCAGCACCAGAATTCGCTAAGAACACGCTCCCAAAATTTCTTTGACAGTCAAAAGCCCGCTGTTAGCTTGCGGACGCTTTTTGCTGGAACGAGACGGTCCCAATGGTCGTGCAAATTGCAAATTTGACGCGACTTTGGGACTTTTGACTCTCTGGTAAAGAGCAAACCGGTTCGTCCTTCGAAAGCATTCGGGGGAAGAGCGGCCCATGTAGCTCAGTTGGTAGAGCACGTCCTTGGTAAGGACGAGGTCACCGGTTCAATCCCGGTCATGGGCTCCAGTTTAAGCTCGCAGCCGGGATAGAAGAAAAAGATACAGTTAATTAAATAGAAAGATCGACATGGCAAAAGAAGCATTCAAACGCGACAAGCCGCACGTGAACGTCGGCACAATCGGTCACGTGGACCATGGTAAAACTACACTCACCGCAGCGATCACCAGCGTGCTGGCAAAAAAGGGCATGGCTGAAGTGCGCGCCTACGATTCCATCGACAACGCTCCGGAGGAAAAAGAGCGCGGGATCACGATTAATACCGCGCACGTGGAATATCAAAGCGACAAGCGCCACTACGCTCACGTCGATTGTCCCGGTCACGCTGACTACGTTAAGAACATGATCACCGGTGCGGCCCAAATGGACGGCGCGATTTTGGTCGTTTCGGCGGCCGACGGCCCGATGCCGCAGACGCGTGAGCACATCCTGCTCGCGCGCCAGGTCGGTGTGCCCTCGATCGTCGTGTTCCTGAACAAAGTGGACATGGTCGATGACCCCGAACTTCTCGATCTGGTCGAGATGGAAGTGCGCGATTTGCTCACGCAGTATGAATTCCCGGGCGATAAAATCCCGATCGTGAAGGGAAGCGCACTCAAAGCACTCGAGGGCGATGCCGAAGCAGAAAAGGCAGTGCTCGCACTCGTCGCGGCGATTGATGATTACATTCCCGTGCCAGAGCGGCCGATCGATCAACCGTTCCTCATGCCGATTGAAGACGTCTTCAACATTGAAGGGCGCGGCACGGTCGCGACTGGTCGTGTCGAGCGTGGAATTCTAAAGAAAATGGAAGATGTCGAGCTGGTCGGAATTCGCAACACCGCCAAAACGGTTGCGACCGACATCGAGATGTTCCGCAAACTTCTCGATGAAGCGCGCGCCGGCGATAACGTCGGAATTTTGCTGCGCGGCTTGAAGAAGGAAGAAGTCGAGCGCGGCCAGGTGATCGCCAAGCCCGGTTCGATTACGCCGCATAAGAAGTTCAAGGCGGAAATTTACGTGCTGACCAAGGAGGAAGGCGGGCGTCACACGCCGTTTTTCACGAACTATCGGCCGCAGTTTTATTTCCGAACCACGGATGTGACCGGCACGGTCAAGCTGCCCGATGGCGTGGAAATGGTCATGCCCGGCGATAACATTGGGATCGAAGTGGAATTGATTACGCCGATCGCCCTGGAGAAGACCATTCGCTTTGCTGTTCGTGAAGGCGGAAAAACCGTCGGCGCGGGTCGCGTCGCCGATATTTTGGATTAGAATCTTCCTCTACCGCTTCCTCTTCTTCTCCTCTCTGAGCAGAGGAAGATTAAGAGGAAGAGGAAGAGTGTTACGCCAGTAACTCAATTGGTAGAGTAGCGGTCTCCAAAACCGCCTGTTGGGGGTTCGAGTCCCTCCTGGCGTGGACTGCGAAAGGTTGAAGTGTTGAATAGTTGAAGCGTTAAATCGGAAAGACAGGAATACGATCGTATCGCTTTAACCCTTCATCGGATGAACGCTTAAACGAACGACATGCTCACAAAAACGAAAAACTTCTTCAACGAAGTAAAGGTGGAGTTGCAGAAGGCTTCCTGGCCGTGGGAACCCAAGGAGAAGGGCTTCCGTCGCTACAAGGAGCTGACTGACTCAACCCTCGTCGTTATCATCGCGATGATGCTGCTCGGCGGTTACGTCGCGCTATTCGATTTCGTTCTCGTCAACTTCGTCCACTTTTTCACCCGGTTGCATTGATTATGGCCCAGGCACTCGCAGGCAAAGATCAATGGTTCGTCGTCCACGTGCTTTCCGGCCAGGAAAACAAAGTGAAGGAGAACATTGAAAAGCGCGTCAAGACGGAGGAAATGAGCGATTTGATTTACGAAGTGCTTGTCCCGACTGAGCGCGTTTCGGAAATTAAGAAGGGGAAGAAAAGCGAAACGACGAGAAAGTTTTTTCCCGGCTATTTAATCGTGAACATGCATTTGCTCGACGAGAATAATCAGCTCGTAGGGCGCACCTGGTATTTTATTCGCGATACTCCCGGCGTGATCGGTTTTGCCGGCACCAAGGACAAACCGATCCCGATGCGTCAATCCGAAGTGGACAGCATGCTCGCGCAAATGAAAGAGCGCGAAGAAAAGGTGAAACCGAAAGTGAGTTTCGAAGTCGGCGAGAGTGTAAAAGTCGCTGACGGCCCATTCCAAAATCAAACCGGCATCGTGGAAGAAATCGATCCCGAGCGCGGCAAGCTGCGCGTTTCAGTGACGATCTTCGGACGCGCCACACCGGTTGAACTGGAATACTGGCAGGTTGAACGCGGATAAGATCGACAATCACTCAACTCTCAACTAACAACTCTCAACTTTTCCAATGGCCAAAGAAATTGTAGCACACATCAAATTGCAGATCCCCGCCGGTCAGGCGAATCCCGCACCGCCTGTCGGCACGGCGCTCGGACCGCGCGGTGTCAACATCATGGCGTTCTGCAAGGAATTTAACGCCGCCACCCAGAAACAAGCCGGCGACATTTTGCCGGTCGTCATTACCGTCTTCAAAGACAAGTCATTTACTTTCATCACCAAAAGTCCGCCCGCCGCAGTCCTGTTGAAAAAAGCGGCGAACATCGCCGCCGGCTCAAAAGAGCCTAACAAAACCAAAGTCGGAAAAGTCACGCGTAAACAAGTCATGGACATCGTGAAAACGAAATCCAAAGACCTGAACGCGCGCAACGATGAAGCGGCCTTCCGCATCATCGCCGGCACCGCCCGCCAAATGGGCCTCGAAATCATCGATTAGACAAGAGCGTCTGCAGGTTGCTGGAAAAACTGCCCCTACGGATGCTTGGTCGCTTTAAAGCGGAGCTGCTTGGCGCGGCAATTGTATTTTTTGTCTCGTTAATTGTTTACACCTGGACATTGGCGCCTACGGTGACGCTCGTGGACAGCGGCGAATTGATCGTGGCCGCTCATTCGCTCGGAGTCGCGCATCCGCCGGGATTTCCCTTGTATCTCCTGCTGGCCCACATCGCGTCGCTTATTCCCTTCGGGAGTGTAGCCGTGCGGGTGAATTTCGCTTCGGCTTTTTTTGCGGCACTTGCCTCCGCAATGCTCACGCTGGTTGCGGCGGAATTTGCGACGATGCCGTCACTCGTCGCAGATTTGAAAGGGCGACCGAGGAAAGGCGCGCGGAAAGATAAGGTGTCGCGGTCCGGAGTCCGGACGAGTGCTAAGCGAAATTCCCTCTTAACAATTATTCCCGCGGCGTGTGCGGGTTTGCTGATGGCGTTTTCTCGAACACTCTGGTCGTACGCGACCATTGCTGAAGTTTACACACTCAACACTTTTCTTTTTGTCGCGATTCTTTTTCTCATTTTATGCTGGCGCCGGCGCATTTTGGAAGATGAAAGGTTTGGCAGTACCAAACCCACCATAACTGATTACGATTGGATGCTGTATGCGGCAGCCATTGTGTTCGGGCTCGCGCTTGGAGTTCATCACGTTTCCATCGCTCTGCTGCTTCCGGCCCTGGCCGTAATTGTTTGCGACACTCAGGGCCTCAAGTTTTTTGTCAGCAAGAGACTATTGTACGCGGCGCTCGTTTCCGTTGCCGCGCTCGTGATTGTTTACGGCTACCTCCCATGGGCGGCGTCGGGATCACCAATCCTCAATTGGGGGAATCCAAACTCGCTTTGGGCGATTTGGTGGCACATCACCGGGAGGCAATATCAAACGTTTCTGTCGTTCTCGCCTCAGATCGCCGGCGAGGAGTTCGTCAAGTTCGTTAGTCTTGTTCTTCGCGAGTTCGGTCCGAGGTGGCTGCCTTTGGCGCTGGGCGTCGCGATCATCGGCTTCATTTCCGCTTTCAAGCGCGACCGAACGGCGTTCTGGTTTTTGATCCTGATTGTCGCGGCAAATTTAACTTACGCGCTTGCCTACGAAATCGCGGAGGACAAAGACGCATACTGTTTGCCGACATTTATTTGCATCGCGATTGCGGTCGGTTTCGGTTTGCGCGCAATCTTCGAACGAATTGCGCCACGCTTGCTGCGCTACGCGACGATGTCGATGTTCTTAATTCCAGCAATCGCTGTCATTGCCAATTGGCCATTCAATAATCGCAGCCATTACTTCATCGCGCGCGATTACGTCGAAAACATCCAGAGCACGATCGAGCCAAATGGTCTTCTGCTGACAATGGACTGGCAGGTCGCGTCGCCAATGCTTTACACGCGCGAGATAGAACAGCGGCGCCGGGACATAAAGGTGGTGGATGTTCAACTTCTGCGGCGTTCCTGGTATTTCGATTATCTGCGCCGCGCGTATCCCGATTTCATCGAGCGATCGCGGGACAAAGTTAATGCTTATCTCGTTCAGCTCAAACAATGGGAAAACAATCCTCAAGCTTACAAAAAAAGTGACGCGCTGACTCGAGAAATCAGCTTTGCCTTTCAGCAATTGATGCAATCGTTTGTCTCGAGAGAACTAGAAGTCGCGCCGGTTTACGTCACCGCCGAGCTCATCCTTCTGAAGCAAGGTCCCGAAGTCGATCTGATCCAGTGGCTGAACAAGTATTTTCAAGCGTTTCCGAGAGGGCTCGTTTTCCAACTCACGCGCGACAGTGAGTTTCACGATCCCGGCGACCCGCACCTGCAAACACGTGGCCTTGTCGATGGGACAATTCAGTTCGCGGAGGACGACGTAGTGAAGATCAAAGTTCTGACAGTTTACAAAGCGATGATCCAGAGTCGCGGCCAATATCTAGCCCACTTCAATCAGCAAGAACGCGCGGCAGCCGCATTTGCGGAGGCGCGTCGATTCGATGCGAACCCAAATTTGTCGCGCAAAGATAGACATTAAGGAGTCTTTCCTGACTCGACCGGCAGGGTCGTGGCCGATCTTCCGCCCAAATACTCCCACTGCTGCAATGCAATCGGCACGTTGCCATTCTTCCAGACAAAATCGTGGAAGGCTTGGAGGTTAAATTTTTCTCCCTGTTGCATGCGCGCTTCGGCGAGGAATTTTGTGATTTGAAGTTTGCCGATCTGATACGTGATGGCTTGGCCGGGACCGGTTGAGAACGCGATCGCTTCCTGGCGCGCGGTCTGTTCGTCCATCGGGACTTTCTCTTGCAAATATTTCGCAGCTTGATCCAGAGTAAACTGCCCGAGAGCGAGTTTCACATCAACTTCCACGCGCAGCGCGCGCAGACGCATGAAGTTATAAATGATTTCGCGCGTATGCGGACTGTCATCGAACAATCCGGCCTGCAACATCATTTCCTCAGCATAAAAGCCGATGCCTTCGTTCGCGCCCGAATCGTAATAATGACGCCGGATCGCGTCCTCGTGTTTCCATGAGAGACAGAGCTGAAAATAATGACCGGGAATTCCTTCATGAACAATGATCGGCCGCGGATCCATGGCCGTCGCCCGCCAGAAGTATCCGAGATTCTCTGACGGTTCCGGCACATACCGGATGCAATTTTCTTTCAAGCGGGACGGCGACGTAAAGTCGTCGTTCTCAGTGGAGCCGAGCGCGCGCAAATATTCCGGCGTCGGACGAAGGGTGTAATGCTGCACCCAATCGGGAACGGTGAGGATGCCGCGCTCCTCCAGAAACTTTCGAATCTGAATTTCTTTGGCGGCCGCGTCCTTGATCCAATCATCGATGTTATCGGCGAGCTTTAGCGGCAGAACATCTTTGTTCCGATTTTTTTCGTAGGCTTCGAAGGCCACGGTGCGATTCCATTCCTGACTTGTCATCGCCAGAAGTTCTTCCGGCGAGAACGGCATCAGTGCGACGTACTGCAGAAAGAAAATATATCCGTCGCGTCCCAGAGCTGTCGGTTGTGGAAAATTCCCTATCTGTGCCTGCAGATTTTCTCGGAATTGCTCCAACGAGTTGGCCGCTTCCTTCACGGCCTTATTCAATTGAGGTCCCTTTAAGGCAATCGCCGGTAGCAATGCGTCGGCCATCTTCTGCAGGCGTCCACGGACACCATCGAGCGTCTGAATTGCCACCGTGGCAAATGGCGCCGGCGGTTCATCAAGATTTTCCCGGGCGGCTTGGATAATCGCCGGAATATTTTCGATTCGGGTAAGAATTTCGCGACTGGCTTTGGCGTTATACGGACCCGGCACAGTTAGAGCCTCAGCGAGAGCGGTAAGGGTCTGTTCGATGTAGAAGTTTGGGTCGCGTTTCCAGCGCGCGTTCACATCGAGTTCC
>WNFW01004976.1_pt1 | contig 12121 bp, 12 predicted proteins | sample 5400131 | NCBI WGS metagenome assembly WNFW01 (sample SAMN13153362, study PRJNA577476) | soil metagenome | isolation source: 20 cm soil or saprolite under grassland replicate 1 | place: USA:California | collected 2016-06-15
ACAAGCGCCTCTACAACGGCACCGCTGGCGCGAATGACGTTGCCGGAACGCGTGAAAGCGGATTACGAGACGATGAATCTGACGACAGGGCCGCATCCGATGAAACTGTTGCGCGAAACTTTCCCGAATATTTGTCGTGCGATCGATCTCGTTCACGCGCGACACGGTTCGATTATTCAGATCGCCGGCAACGTGATTTGCCGTCAGCGTCCTGGCACGGCGAAAGGATTTGTGTTTATCAGCCTCGAAGATGAAACCGGCGTCTCGAATGCAATCGTTGAGCCAGACTTGTTCGAACGCTTTCGGCTCGTGATCACAGAAGAAGCCTTCCTGCTCGTCGAAGGCGAAGTACAGAATTCGGACAACGTAGTTTTGATTAAGGCGCAGGAGATCAGAGCGCTGGCGCACGAACAACTCATCGGAAGCGAGTCGCATGATTTTCATTAATCAGCTGTAGCCGAGGCCGTTGACCTCGGCTGCCAGCTCAACGCCCCGGCTACAACATGGCGAATCGCACGATTCTAGGTAGGGACATCCCGCTGCGATGTCCGATCGGCGCAGCGCGCCCACCCTACAATCACTCTCCCGCGTGATGCGGTTCGGGCGTTTTCGATTGGGCCGGTTTTTCGGCTGGTTTTTGCTCCGACTCGGTCCAATCAGTGTGAAACACGCCGGGCTTATCGATGCGCTCGTAAGTGTGCGCGCCAAAGAAATCGCGCTGCGCTTGCAGGAGGTTTGCCGGAAGCCGAGCGGAGCGATAACTGTCGAAGTACGCCAGCGACGCAGAAAACGCAGGCGCAGCTACGCCATGTTTGATCGCTGTCGCAACGACGAGACGCCATTTGGGCTGCGCCTTCTTGATGGCCCTCGTGAAATACCGATCAAGCAGAAGATTGTGCAGCGCGGGGTCGCGCTGATATGCTTCCACGATTCGGTTCAAAAATTTCGCGCGAATGATGCAGCCGCCGCGCCAGATGGTGGCAATGTCGCTCAGGTTGAGGTTCCACTTGTATTCGGCGCTTCCAGAGCGCAGAAGCTCCATTCCCTGCGCGTAAGATACAATTTTCGACGCGTAAAGGGCATCGCGCACTGCATCGATTAGACGAGTGCGATTGCCTTTAAACTGTCGAGCTCTGGGTTGCGGCAGAATTTTCGAGGCGGCTACCCGTTCTTCTTTTCGCGAGGAGATAACGCGCGCTTCGACGGCGGCGTTAATAGTCGAGATGACGACGTATTGTTTGATCGCGGCTTGCAGTGTCCAGATACCGGTCCCTTTTTGGCCGGCCTTGTCGAGGATCATGTCTACCAGCGGCTTGCCTGTGTCAGGATCGATCTTTCGAAAAATCTCCGATGTGATTTCGATGAGATAACTTTCCAGCTCGCCTTTGTTCCATTCAGCAAACGTGTCGGCGAGTTGCGCGGCGTCCATTCCGAGGACGTCTTTTAGAATAGCGTAGGCTTCGCAGATCAATTGGATATCGCCGTACTCAATGCCGTTGTGGACCATCTTGACGTAGTGACCGGCGCCGTCCGGTCCCATGTAACGACAACACGGTTCGCCATCCACTTGCGCGGCGATCTTGCGAAAAATCGGCGCGATAATCTCCCATGACTTACGCGAGCCGCCTGGCATGAGCGAAGGGCCTTTGAGCGCGCCTTCTTCACCGCCGGACACGCCCATTCCCACGAAATGAATTCCTTTGCCCTCTAATTCCTTTCCGCGCCGTTGCGTGTCGGTGAAAAGCGAATTTCCTCCGTCGATGATGATATCGCCCTTTTCGAGTAGCGGTGAGAGTTGATCGATAACCGCGTCCACGGGCGGCCCAGCCTTCACCATCATCATTGCTATGCGCGGCTTTTTCAGCGCGGCGACGAATTCTTCCATTGTGCGCGTCGGCTGAATGTTTTTTCCCTGGGCGCGCCCGGCAGCGAATTTCTCGGTAACTTCTGTCGTGCGATTGAACACAGCGACAGAAAATCCCTTCGATTCCATGTTGAGTACGAGATTTTCGCCCATCACACCGAGGCCGATGAGGCCAAGATCACATTGATTCGCGTTCATTTTTACATCTCCCTGTCTGACTGGTTAGAACTCTCCTCATAATGGTGCTGTCATGTTGAGCGAAGCGAAACATCTCCGTATCGCTCTGGGGAATCGCTTCGTAAATGATCAGAGATTCTTCGCTTCGCTCAGAATGACATCTGTGACATGGTTTGTAAACCCGCGGCAATGAGCTGTGGCGAGGAGTTGAGGCATATGGCAAACCCGGCTTGCGAAGTTTTAGTAACCGAAGCGCCCCTTGATGCGCCGCCGCAAAACCACCGTGGTGACGCAGGAGCGATAAACGACTTTTGGGGAGTGGTGCGGAGACTTGAAGGTGGACGCGAAATCATAGGAATCGAATATGAAGCGCACCGGGAAATGGCCGAACACCAATTGAGACAAATTGCCGAGCAGGCCGTGGAGAAATTTCGACTTCAGCTTGTCATCATTCATCACCGAATCGGATTTATCGCCGTTGGGGAACCATCGCTTTTTCTGCGAGTGGCAAGTCCGCATCGCAGCGAAGGATTTCGAGCCGGTCAATGGATAGTCGATGAGTTGAAGAAGAAAGTGCCGATTTGGAAACGGCCCGCCTTCGCCGAGGCTACGGCGGGCAAGCCCCGCTAACAAGCATGACGATGATATGAACTGGGCGAATCGGATTACTCTGAGCCGGCTTGCGCTTACAGTGCTTTTTGTAGTGGCGCTCAATTCTTCCTGGCAGTATGCGCGCACCACTGCGCTTGTGATTTTTTTGATCGCGGGCCTCACGGATTTCATCGACGGAGAAATCGCCCGGCGCTACGGAGTAATCACTAGCTTTGGGAAACTAATGGATCCGCTCGTCGACAAGATAATGGTGGCGGCAGCGTTCATTTCCCTAGTTCCTCTCAAAGCCGTGCCAGCGTGGGCAGCCACGACAGTGGTGGCGCGAGATTTTTTAATTACCGGATTGCGCCTGATGGCGAGTGCCAAAGGGCGGATCCTCCCGGCGGAAAGTCTCGGTAAACAGAAGACTTCATGGCAAATGATCACGATTATTTTCTTTCTCGCGCTCCTTTCGATTGTGGAACTGCATTACGCGAGCGAAACATCTACATGGTGGATGCGGGCCTGGAGCGAAGCCGGGCCGGTGCTGGTATGGATTACGGTGGCGCTGACGATTTACTCAGGTCTCGGCTTCACCTGGCGAAACCGCGAACTGATCTCGCCGGATCAATAGCGGGCAACGGGAATCTAATCCGGATTTGTAGGAATCCGTTTAGACAAACAATTAGTGGGGGAAGCGCGCCAAGAACGTAACAGCCGTCCACTGGCCGTTGACGACTGAACAATGGGTAGAATTAGGGATGCGCTGGCCCCGCTTCGAGCCCGGGTTGATACGTGAGCGGCGGCTGCGGCGGTGCTTCAGGCAGAACTGTTTGTTGCGTCCGTGCGCTGGTGTCAATCATTGTCTCCGAATAGGGACTGTTGGAAGCGCAACTACAAAGCAGTCCGGATAGGAGTAAACCCAGCAGCAAACGTACTTTCATCGTTTGATGCTTCATACATCGGATAATTTAGGCTAAGATGCGAGTCTGACGACAGGTTTCGCAAAGATCTTTCGCATGCGCCCGAGGGCAACCCAAAGCACGGGAGCGAGGAGTTTCGCTATGATCTCCACGCGCGACGGAAAAAGGAAAAGAGCGGGCAACGGGAATCGAACCCGCATGGCCAGCTTGGAAGGCTGGAACTTTACCATTAAGCTATGCCCGCGCGTGATGTAGTGAACTCCGAAAGTTCGCGAGTACATAGTGACTGGCGACGAGTGAATAGTCAAAGCTCCGCTTTGTGGTGAATTAGACAGCACTGGCTTCCAGTGCGGAATGCTTTCGGAACACCTTACCGAACAAGAACCCGGGAACGAGAAAAGGTTCGGCACGATGCCGAACGACGTACGCTGGCAGCACGGCTATCCTTCAAAAGCGGTGGCGACCAGAGTGGCGTTGTGGCCGCCGAAGCCGAAGGAGTTATTCAGAGCGACGCGCACTTTTCTTTCGCGGGCGACGTTGGGCGTATAATCCAAGTCGCATTCTTCGCCCGGATTTTCCAGATTGATTGTCGGCGGAATTACCGAATCCCGAATGGCAAAGGCGCACGCGGCCATTTCTACTCCGCCAGCGCCGCCTAGCAGGTGGCCGGTCATCGATTTGGTGGAACTGATGGCAACCTTATAGGCGTAGTCTCCGAAGACCTGTTTGATCGCGCGGGTTTCGCAAATGTCGCCGATATCGGTGGAGGTGGCATGTGCATTAATGTAATCAACCTGGTCCGGAGATAGGCGGGCGTGCTGAAGCGCGAGTTGCATCGCGCGCGCTGCGCCTTCGCCGTCTGGCGGCGGCGCCGTCATGTGGTAGGCATCGGCAGACATGCCGTATCCTGTGATCTCGCAATAAATTTTCGCGCCACTCGCTTTGGCGTGCTCCAATTCCTCCACCACGACAACTCCTGCGCCTTCGGTCATCACAAAGCCGTCGCGATCACGATCGAACGGCCGGGAGGCGCGCTCGGGTTCATCGTTGCGGGTGCTGAGCGCTTTCATGGCTGAAAATCCTGCAAGGCCAATCTCGACGATGGACGCCTCCGAGCCGCCTGCGAGAAAAACATCGGCATCGCCGAATTTAATGATCCGCCAAGCTTCACCGATGGCGTTGTTCGAGGTCGCGCAGGCGGTGACGATGCACAGATTAGGGCCGTGGAGGTCGAACTCCATCGAAATAACGCCGCTGGCCATGTTGCTGATCAGCATGGGAATCGTGAACGGCGAATTCCGCGATGGACCTTTCGTCAGCAGGATCGTCAATTGCTCCTGGAGAGTTTTTAGTCCGCCGATTCCGGTGCTAACGATCACACCGAAACGGTCTCGTCGAGACACCTTCTCTATGTCGATCCCGCAATCCTCGACTGCCATTTTTGCTGCTGCCATCGCCAACTGCGTAAATCGATCGGTGCGGCGTATATCCTTAGGATTTTTGAAGAATGGTTTGGGAGCGAAATCGCGAACTTGTCCACCGATTTTGCAATCGTACCCGGTGGTATCGAACGCGTCGATGGTGTGAATACCGCTAACCCCGTTCTTAAGATTCGACCAAAACGTCTCGACGTCATTGCCAAGCGGCGTAATGGCACCGAGACCAGTGACAACAACTCTGCGATCGTTATTCATTTAAGCGGTTTAGCGATTCGGCGATTTAAGGGTCTAAATGGTCTAGCGATCTAACGTGAGGTCAATCGTTAAATCTCTGAATTACTGAATCGCTGAGTAATCTTTAGCTCGTTCCCATTCCGACGCTTTGGACGGTTTGGAAGAGTTTGCCTTCGGTCTTGATAGAAGGCGCAATGATAATCTCCGTTTGCTGAAACTCGGCAATGTTGTGCGCGCCGACATTACCCATGCAGGTAGTGATGGCGCCGACCAAATTTTGGCTACCGTCGTCAACTTCTGCCGGCCCAAACAGGATTTGTTTGAGCGATCCGGTAGAGCCCACCTGGATGCGGGTCCCTCGAGGAAGATTTGCGTGCGGAGTGGCCATGCCCCAATGGTAGCCGCGCCCAGGCGCTTCGTGCGCTTTGGCGAACGCGCTGCCGACCATCACCGCGTCTGCACCGCAGGCCAGCGCCTTGCAAACGTCGCCGCCTCTGCTCATCCCGCCATCAGTGATGATCGGCACGTAGCGTGATGTTTTTTTGAAGTAAGCATCGCGCGCCGCCGCGCAATCGACCGTCGCGGTGACCTGCGGAACACCGAGTCCAAGCACGCCGCGCGAGGTGCAAGCCGCTCCCGGTCCGACGCCGACCAAAACCGCAGCGGGCCCGCACTCCATGATCTCGAGGGTCACGTCGTAGCCGACCGTGTTTCCGACGATTACCGGAATGCGCATTTCGCGGCAAAACTTTTCCAGATCAAGCGACTTGTACTGCGACGAAATATGCCGCACCGTAGAAACCGTGCTTTGCACCACGAAAACATCAGCGCCAGCATCTTCCGCGATCTTGCCAAATTCAGCGGCACGTTGAGGAATGGAACTGACCGCAGCTAGTACACCGCCAGTTTTAATCTGGCGCACACGCGCCGCGATTAGATCCTCCTGGATAGGTTCTTGGTAGATCCGTTGCAGCAGCGCAGTAATGTCGGACCTGTCAGCCTCGACGATTTTTTGCAGCACTTCCTGCGGGTTTTTGTATCGCGTTTGCACTCCTTCGAGATTCAGAACCGCGAGCCCCCCCAATTTGTTCATAGCGATGGCGAAACGCACATCGACGACTCCATCCATCGCGCTCGCGAGAATCGGAATTTTCAACTCAAGTGGCTCTGCGTCTTTGCGCGGCAAACGGAACGCGATGTCGACTTCATTGGGGTTGATCGTTACGCGCCCGGGTACAAGCGCGATTTCGTCAAACCCGTAGGTTACACGCGCCTTGCGATTTCGGCCTATCCACATTCCCATATTAAATCCGTTCCATCTTAAATCGTTCGTTTAAACTTCCGCAGTGCGGGCACCGCGGAAGCAGCGCGTCGGTTCGATCCTCAAATTCGAACGCGCAAATCACACAACGCAACCGGTGCTGCAGAGCCCGTCGCTCCCGCCGCCGGCGATTGCATTCTCCAACTATCCAGAAGAGAAAAACCGCCGCAAGAAAAAGCAGCAGATAAATCGTTACCAAAGTGGCAAGACTAACGCGAATCACGAGGTCACGCTGACTGCCGGTTGCGGCTGCAGGCGCACGATGTCACTGCCCCATTCAATTGTCGCGATCCCCCAGACCAGAAACGAATCGGCTTTGCCAGGGTTCGCGGTGCTTTTAGGAAAACGGCAACGCGCCACATACAAACGGGCTTGTTCGTCCAGCGCCGGGTCACCTGACGAATTGACCGGGAAACAGTATCGAATTTCTCCAAGCTTGTTCACGGCCACCCGAAAGCGAATGGTCTGAGGCGTCTCCTCGTTGGAGGCGGCGAAACTCGCCTCTGGCGGGGTCGGAGCGCCAAAAGCGTCGAACTCCTTTGAAAACGAAGCGGACGTTGTGAAAAGAGCCATGGCAGTGGCAGTTTTCTGACGAACAAGCCGTACCGCGCCCGGTGCCTGGCAACTCGGAATGCGCAGATCGCGTTCCAGCGGTGGAATGTCCTTCAACGTGGGCTGTATGGCGGAATAGGACGGCACATGCTCAGCCTTTGGCAGGGCATAGAGCCTTGCTTCGGGCGGACGGTGAGTTGTGAAAGCGAGCGCAGGATCTTCCGAATCGATCCAGCGAAGCAGCGTGCGACCTTCTTCGGAGGCGGGCGTAATCAACGTGACGCGGGCTGGCGGCGGCAGAAGCGCGATCGTTGGTGGATAAACGATTTGAAAAACGTAAAAGCAGAGAGCGTGCGCCGTCAAAGAAAGCGCTAGAAAAATTGTGATCGCTAGTTTTTGGCGGCGAGGCGAATCCCAGCTAAAGATAAGCGGTTCAGTTGCGCTCTCCGAGATGACGCTGTTCATCGCGGTGGACTCGCGGCCAGCGCTACGGAAGTGATGCCATGTTCGAGCGCAGCGTTTGCCACTTTGGCAACCGTTTCGTAAGAAGTAGAACGGTCGGCCTTAATGATAATGGATTGGTCCTTGCGCTTGGCTGCATCCAGTAATAGCCCGAGTTGTTCCATTGTGACTCTTTGGTCTTGGAAATAAATGGCCGGAACCGCCCCGCCACTGATGCTGATGATTTGGTGGCTGATCTGCGGGCCGAGCGTAAAGCGCGAGAACGGCATCGAAATCGAGATGCCTTGTTGCAAGATGAAGTTGGAACTGAGCAAGAGGAAGAAAACAAGCAGAAAGGCGACGTCCACTAGCGCCACAAGGACAATCCACCCAAAATTGAAATTTATCGTGCGGCGAAGCTTCATGAGACGCTGCAGGTTCGTCGATTACCGAATCGCCGCTCTAGGAATCAAACTGCGCCTCGGACCTGGCCGGCTCTTCAGGTTGTTGAAAGCTGATAATGCCACTGATCGGGCGGCTTTCAGTTAGCATGTGGACGATCTCAATTCCCGCGCGTTCCATGTCATGAAACATGGTGTTCACGCGCGAAGAGAGATAGCTATAAGCGACAAAAGTGGGCGTCGCTACAACCAAGCCTGCTGCGGTGGTCAGCAAACTCTTATAAACGCCGCTGGAAAGCTCAGTCACTGTCGCGTAACCACCGCTTGAAGCGATTGTACCAAAAGCGTCAATCATTCCGGTAACGGTTCCAAGCAATCCAAGCAATGGCGTCAAAAACGCAATGGTAGCCAGCACCGCTAGGAACCGCTCCAATTTTGGCACTTCAAGCTGGGCGGCTTCTTGTACGATATCGCGCAATTCCGCGCGGGGCGCATCGTGCCGGATAATCGCTGCATGAATCACCCGCGCCACCGGGCCCGGTGTGCCCGCGGATTCATGAAGTGCCTCAGCGAAATTGCGCCGACGAATGAGGTTCGACAGTCCCTTCAAGAACTCGCCGACGTGAATCGTGGCACGGTGCAAGTAGAAGAGGCGTTCGGCAAAAACAGCAATCGCGATGATGCTACAGCCCAGGATTGGCCACATTAACAATCCGCCCTTTTGGATGTAATCAATCACGCTGGTTTTTCTACCGCTCTTTGCCCACTGTGGCAAGCCAACAACCGGATTCCACTCTGCCGCCTAACCAGTGCCAGGAGTGAGTCTTCAGCGTCGGGTTATCTTGAACAGGAGGCTTAGCGCCGAGTCTTCTCGTGCGGTTTTGGGGAAGGAGATGCGCGGCTGGTAGCAGCGCTCGTGCGGCCCAGCAATTTGCCGGATGCATCAAAGATGGAATAACCCGTCTGCTTTCCCGATGAGTCGTAGCTATAAACGATTTTATGCTGAAGAGTGCCGTCTGCTGCGCTTTGCGCTTCTTCGAGTATGCGGCCGGCATCGTCATACTTGTAGCGACTCTTGAGCCGAAGGCGGCCATCAGATCCGGAAATTTCCGCACTGGAAAAACGCCCCACGTCATCGAGTTCATAGCGAATCGTCTCCCGAAGTTTGCCATCCTGCCCGGTGGTCGTGGCCGTCGCCTTATGCTGTGCGGCATCGAAATTGTAAACGGTGCGCGAGCCGTCTGGGTGCATCGACACAGTCACCCGCATAGCATCACCACGAGGTTGCTCCAGAGATTGGCCGAATCCTTTTGTGTCGCCACAGACGAGAACAGCGCAAACAATCGTCAGCTCGAGCCGGAAAAATTTCATGACCCGAGGAGCTTACGGACTCGACCAATGGACGCCGATCCCCAACCCGAACGCCTCTACGCCGGAGAATTCCGGCATTCCGTCGACGAGAAGAATCGGATCACGATTCCCTCCCGTTGGCGGCGCGGGCATGCTGAAGAATTCATTCTCTTGCCGGAGGCGACTCACCAGTTTCTGATCGTTATGTCGCCGACGGAATTTGCAAAAACGAGTTCGGCTGCGGAAACCAATCAGACCGTATCCGCACGTGATCGCCGCGTCTTCCTGCGCCATTTGCATTCTCGCGCTCAGCACGCAGGCGCGGACCGACAAGGGCGGCTGGTATTGGCGGAAGACCTTTGCCGAAAGCTCGGATTAAAAGGGGAGGTTGCTCTCGTGGGCGGGCAGGGCCGTTTTGAGGTTTGGAATTTGCAACGCTGGAAACGGGCGCACGAGGAGGAAACGCCCACTTACCAGCACGTGGCAAGTGCAATTGGTTTATAAGCGAATGGTTCGTCAAAACGTTGTTAGCGCATTGTGTTTGGAGCGGCCTGTCGGGCTCGCCGTCGATCCGGGGCCTGCCGAAGAGGAGGCCCATCCAATGGAGGATTTTGTCTATCACCGTCCAGTGTTGCAGAGGGAAGTGCTGAGATTACTCAAGCCCAAAGCAGGTTCTCTCATCGTAGATGGAACATGCGGCGGCGGCGGTCACACCGAAGCGCTCTTGGAAACTGGCGCCGATGTAGTGGCCCTGGATCAGGACCCTGATGCGGTAAAACATGTGAGCGAGCGACTGGCACATTTCGGTCGTCGCCTCATCGTGCGGCAGGCGAATTTCCGGCATGCAGCCTGCGTCCTCGATGAGCTTGGTATCCGCACCATCGGCAGAGCGCTCCTCGATCTCGGTGTTTCTTCGCGGCAACTGGAAAATGCGGAGCGCGGTTTCAGCTTCGTGCGAAACGGTCCACTCGACATGCGCATGGACCCGGGGACGCAGCTAACTGCTGCTCAGATCGTAAACGAATATGGTGAAGAGGAATTGACGCGGTTATTTCGCGAACTGGGTGAGGAACCGGCTGCGCGGAGAATCGCGAGCCTGATCGTCAAGATACGCAAGACTTCGCCGTTTCGTGAAACTCTGCCGCTGGCGCGCGCGATCGAAAAGTTGGTCGGCCGGCACGGGCGGCAGCATCCAGCCACTCAGGTTTTTCAAGCGCTGCGGATGAAAGTAAATGACGAGCTGGGCGCCCTCGAAGAAGGCTTGCGGATTTTAACTGCGCGACTTGCGCCCGGCGGGCGCATCGGGGTGATCACTTTTCACTCACTAGAGGATCGGATCGTGAAGAACTTTTTTCGCGATCATAGCCGGGAATGGCTCGATAAGCCGGAGTGGCCAGAGCCACAGCGCAATCCCGATTACGACCTTAAATTGGTTACGCCGAAACCGGTGGAACCGGCCGATGAAGAACAGCGCGCGAATCCCCGCTCGCGGAGCGCAAAGTTGCGCGTGGCCGAAAGGATAAATGAAGCGTTCGCGTCGAAGAAACCATAATGCGGTAAACGCGGCCTCGCTTGCGCGCTGGATCGTGATGACTGCATTTCTGGCAGTGGCCGGATTGACCTACGTTTATTTGACGCTGCAACTTTATCATCTCGGCGAGCGCAGAAAAGCAGTCGAGAACGAGCTTACCAGTCTGCGCACTCAAAATGATGTAGCGAGCGCGCAGATAGCGGCATTGACGTCGCGGTCGGCGCTGCAACGCCGATTAAAAGAGGGCTACTTGAAAATGATCCCGATTTCGGAGGCAAACATTGTTCGGCTGACTATTCCTCCCCGGTCACCGGACGAAGATACGATCCAGCCTGTAGCCAACCCTTCCGCCGCAAGATGAATCCAAACAGCCGAAGCCGTTGCGTGTTGGTGTGCGCTGCTTTTATCGGGCTGTTCAGCATCTTTTCATTCCGTTTGATTTATCTGCAGGCGATAAAGCACGACGAATATGCCGGTCTTGCTGCTGAAAAACACGTTTACAAGCAAATCATTTACGCAGAGCGCGGCACGATTCTCGACGCGAACAGTGAAGTTCTCGCGCACAATATTCCTGTAGAGACGGTCGTGGCCGACGCCACGCATCTCAGCAACCCGGAAGCGATCGTTGGCCCCGTAAGCAACGAACTCGGCATCCCGTCCCGGCAGCTTGCGGAGAAATTAAACAGCGGACGCCGTTACATCGTGATTAAGCGCGAAGTGCCCGAGCACACCGCAAACGCGCTGCGTGAAAAACTTCGTGCCGGAAATTTGCGCGGAATTTATTTCGAGCATGATGCCACGCGCATTTATCCAAATGGCTCCATGCTTTGCCACGTCATTGGATTTACCGACTTTGATCATCGCGGTATCCAAGGCGTGGAAGCCTCGATGGAGGAGTATCTTCACGGGCAGGACGGCTATCGTTTCATCGAGCACAACCGGGCTGGCCAGGAGATCGTACCTTATCGCGGACAGGAGCGGGCTCCGCGCGACGGCTACCAGATCCATCTGACCGTCGATCTTGGTTTGCAGAACATTGTGGAGAACGAGATCGACGCCGCGATGCAGCAATATTCACCTCAAAAAGCCACTATTATTTTGATGCGGCCGCGGACAGGAGAAATCCTGGCGATGGCCAATCGACCGCATTTTGATTTGAACCTCCGCTCGGAGGCCAAACCTGAACAGATGAAAAACCGGGCCATCATCGACATGATGGAACCGGGCTCGACTTTCAAGATTGTCGCGGCCGCCGCCGCTCTCAATGAACGCAAGCTGCGGCCGGATTCGGAGGTCT
>WNFW01002730.1_pt1 | contig 12120 bp, 13 predicted proteins | sample 5400131 | NCBI WGS metagenome assembly WNFW01 (sample SAMN13153362, study PRJNA577476) | soil metagenome | isolation source: 20 cm soil or saprolite under grassland replicate 1 | place: USA:California | collected 2016-06-15
TGCACCACCACGACGTCGTGCACTTCGCACTGGAAGAAGTAAAAAAAGAGATGGAGGAAGGACACGAAGACATCGTGGTCAACCGCTTGCGCGCGCATCTCGAAGCCAACCAGAAGAAGAAAGCTCCGAAGACCTGAAGGAAACCGGTGTTCGTTTCTTAATTTGTTCTTGAATGTGGCGGCTCTCATTCCTGCCGGCAGTACTCCATGCAAAGAACCGGTCACTAACCAAAAATCACTAACCGCGCAGCACTGCCTCATGCGAGCTGCGTCGTGCAGTGACTGCAGCGCTTCGCCGCCAGCGGAATTGCCATCGCGCACTGCGGGCAATCTTTCGTCGTGGGGGCTTCCGGCTTCCTGGTCCATCGGTTCACCTCATGGACGACCAGGAATACGGCAAACGCCACAATCAGAAAGTTGATCACCGAGTTCAGAAAAATTCCATAGTTCACGGTCGGGGCGCCGGCTGCTTTCGCGGCTGCCAGCGTTTCGTAGGATTTGCCGCTCAAATTGATGAATAATTCTGAAAAATTCACGTGACCGAGCAGCAGGCCGATCGGCGGCATGATCAGGTCCTCCACCAGCGAGGACACAACCTTTCCGAAGGCTACACCGATAATCACGCCGACCGCCAAGTCCACGATATTGCCCCGCATGGCAAAGGTTTTGAATTCCTTGAGCACGGTCTTCCTCCTTTGTTCATTTGATGAAGGCAAAACGACGGCCCCAGGCTGATTTCCAAACACTGCCAGGCCTGCCTGTTGCGGGGATTATAGTCGAAGCAGAAGAGCAAGGAAGACGAGAAGACGGCCGAGCTTGGGATTTGCCGCCGCGCCCCTCTAAAGACGCTTCTTTAGCGCGGCCGCAAGATCAGGAACGCAGCAATCAAACCGCGCAGTACGAGCAGGCCGCCCCCGGCCGCCAGCATCGGACCAACCCAGAGAAACGGTACGCGTGAAATCACGAGCATGAGGACGCCCAAAAGCGACAACGAAAGTCCGCGCGTCCAGTTCTGCCAGCGCGCCCACCACTGGCCAGGTTTGTACAGCGCGCGCAAGCCCCACAAGATCAGCGCCACACTGAGAATCAACCAGGCGGCACTGTGCCGGTCCACATAAACACGCCGTGCCAATCCCAGCCAGATCACCAGTGAGCCGAGCAAGACGAAGACCAATTCGATCAGGAATCGGAATAGCCGCTCGGGCGTGAGCATCGCCATGGCGTCCGCTTACGCGACGCGTTCAATGCGAAGCTTCGAGATGGACACGGGTGTTCGCGGGCGGTCATTCGAATCGCGCGGCACATTCGAGATCTGGTTGGCCACGTCCTGCCCTTCGACGATTTCGCCAAAGATGGTGTGCTTGTTGTCCAGCCACGGCGTTGCCGCTACGGTGAGGAAGAACTGGCTCCCGTTGGTTCCCGGTCCGGAGTTGGCCATAGAGAGCTTTCCGGCCTTCGAATGCTTCAGCGAAGGATGAAACTCATCGGCGAATTTGTATCCTGGACCGCCCATTCCGCTGCCTTGCGGGCAGCCGCCCTGAATCATGAATTGCGGAATCACGCGATGGAAGATCAATCCGTCGTAGAAAGGTCTCTTTTCCTTCTTGCCGGTCTTTTCGTCCGTGAATTCTTTGGTGCCTTCGGCAAGCCCGATGAAATTCGCAACCGTCTTTGGGACTTCGTTTTCGAGCAAGCGCACCACAATGTTTCCCTGTGAAGTCTCAAAAATAGCGTAGGTTCCCGCCGGCCGGCTCATGCGATCTCCTTGTGTACACGATCATCGTACACGAGCCGGAGTGCGGCGCGCCACATCACTGCGGCCGGGACTTGTCTCTCGGCCGGAAGGAGTGGCAAAGTCGAGGGCCAGATCGGAGGACTCCCTTCGTCCCTTCTACCATCCCTTTTGCTTGCGGAGCGCTGTGATATGCGCGGTGTGATGTTTCCCGTGCCACTCGTAAATGAACAGCAGCCAGTCAACAGTGCGCTCGCCATGCTCCGGATGGACGAGGACTCTTAGAAAATGTTCGGGCTTCAAGGAGCGCCACAGCCGGTCCCAGCGGCTGTGTACCGAATCCAGCAGAGTCTGCGAAACCTCGATGGGCGTCGATTTTGAGTCGGCCAGTTCGGCCCAGGCCGCTTCGTTGTACGGCTTAATCGTCGGCTTATCTTCGGTGAGCGCCAGTTTCAATCGGACGTAAGCATTGAGGTGACTGTCCGGAACGTGATGCACGACCTGGCGCACCGTCCAGCCGCCTTCGCGGTATGGTGTGTCGAGATGCGCGTCGTTCAGTCCCTTCACCGCTGCGCGCATTTTGGCCGGTGTAGCCGCAATCTCGTCGATTGCCTGCTGGCGCCGAGCTGGTGTCACCGGCGCGGGCATCTCAAACTTTCCAATCGGGTAGCGCGGATCCATCTTGACTTTCTCCTTGGGCAACCTGGTATTTCTCTGGACTATAGCGGCCGCCGTTCGTAGCGGTCAACTTTGCCCGCGGGAAAAGGCCTCTCCAATTTGGCCGCCCGCATTCCGAATCGCGGAGGAGGGAATGCTACAATACCCGCTCAGTTGTATCCGACGAGCGCAGTGTTGAATCTAATGGGTGGAGAAAGATGGAATGTACAACGTCCTCATTATCGGCAGCGGCTGTGCCGGCCTAACTGCTGCGATTTACGCTGCGCGCGCCAACCTCAAACCGCTGGTACTTGACGGGCACGAGCCTGGCGGACAGCTTTCGCTCACCACCCACGTTGAGAATTATCCGGGGTTCCCCGACGGCATCATGGGCCCGGAGCTCATCGAAAACATGCGCAAGCAGGCGCAGAAATTCGGCGCGGAGTTCAAGGCCGGGGCCGTAAACGAAGTCGACGTCAGCAAGCGGCCGTTCAAGATCATCGCCGGCAAAGATACCTACGAAGCGCAAGCCTTGATCGTCGCCGCGGGCGCCTCAGCGCGGCTGCTGGGTCTAAAGGGTGAAAAGGAACTGATCGGCCGTGGGGTTTCCACCTGCGCGACTTGCGACGGCTATTTTTTCCGCGGCAAGCCCATCGCCGTAGTCGGCGGCGGTGATTCGGCCATGGAAGAGGCCAACTTTCTTTCGCGCTACGCCAGCAAGGTCCATCTGATTCACCGCCGGAATGACTTTCGCGCTTCCAAGATCATGATCGACCGCGCCAAGGCCAACGAGAAAGTTGAATTCGTCACTCCTTTCGCCGTGGAGGAGATTCTCGCTCCCAAAGGCCACGTCGAGGGCGTGAGTCTTCGCAATCAGCAGAACAAAGAAACACATGAGCTTGCGCTTGACGGCGTATTCGTTGCCATCGGTCACGATCCGAACACCATGGTCTTCAAGGGAAAACTCGAAATGGATTCCAACGGCTACCTGCTTGCCAAGCACGGCAGCCTCACGTCGATTCCTGGTGTTTTCATTGCCGGTGACGTGCAAGACCACCGCTACCGCCAGGCCGTCACCGCTGCAGGCTCCGGTTGCATGGCCGCCTTGGACGCCGAAAAGTTTCTGGAAGAGCACAAAGGCTAGTTTCGCCCTGCCTAGACTGCCATAATAATTCCCGCATGCTCCGGTCGACGCTCCTCAAGCTTGCTGAAAGTAAAAGCTTTGCTAATTGGGTCACTTCCAATGGCACCACGCGCCGTATGGCGCGCCGGTTTGTCGCCGGCGAAACGCTCGATGAAGCGATCGCCGCCGCTCGTGAATGTAACGATGCTGGCATGTTCGCCAGCCTGGATTACCTCGGTGAAAATGTTGCTACCACCTCGGATGCACAACGTTCCCGCGATGCCTATCTGGAGGTTTTTGAACGCATCGCTCAGGAAGGGCTGCACGCCAACGTTTCCGGCAAGCTCACGCAACTCGGCCTCGACATCAACATTGAATTTTGCGAAGGATTGGTTCGCTCCATCGTGGAGCGTGCTGCGGGCTTCGATAATTTTCTGCGCATCGACATGGAGGGGTCTCTTTACACGCAGCGCACCATCGAACTCGTCAAACGCGTTCGCGCACGCAATCCCGCCGTCGGCACGGTTATCCAGTCCTATCTCTACCGCAGTGAAACCGACGTCACGGATCTGTTGGCATATGGTTGCCGCATCCGTCTGTGCAAGGGCGCGTACAAGGAATCAGAGGAAGTTGCTTTTCCGCAGAAAGCCGATGTGGATGGCAATTTCGTCCGGCTGATGCAGCTCCTGCTGTCCAGCGGCTTCTATCACGGCATCGCCACGCACGATCCGCGCATGATCGCGGCGACCATTCGCCATGCCGCGGCGAAGCAAATTTCCAAGGACGATTTCGAATTTCAGATGCTGTACGGAGTGCGCACCGACCTGCAGCGCCGCCTCGTCAAGGATGGCTATCGCGTCCGCATCTATATCCCTTTTGGCCGCGACTGGTTTCCTTATTTCATGCGGCGTCTCGCCGAGCGTCCCGCAAACCTTGGGTTCCTTGTGCGGAACTACTTCCGTCTGTAAGGGTGTTCCCGCGCTATCGCTTCTGGCAGACGGTGACGCCGTCGCGCAGGGGGATCAAGACGGGGTAGAGCTCCTTCAAAGCGTAGACCAGCCGGTTGAATTCCTGTATGCCACGCGTTTGGAGGTCATCCGGCGCTGCCGGCCGCGCCGCCTTTCCCGACCACAGCGTATTGTCGGCAATGAATAAGCCGCCGCGGCGCAGCTTGGGCAGCGCCACGCGCAGCGCGGCAGGGTATTGGTGCTTGTCCACGTCGTTGAAGATCAGATCGAACGTGCCTGGTGTTTTCTTCAGCAATTCAAGCGCGTCGCCAACTCTCACCTCGATCCGTTTGGCCACACCCGCCCGGCGAAAATAATCCTTCGCGCGCCGCGCTTTCTCTGGATCGCCATCCGTATAAATCACCTTGGCCTTCGGACCGGCCGCGCGCGCCAGCCAGATGGTGGAATACCCGATGGCCGAGCCCATCTCAAAAATCCGCTTTGCGCCAGAAACTTGCACGAACAGCACCAGCATTCGCGCCACCGCCGGCCCGATGATCGGAACGCCATTCTGCGCCGCGTAATCCTCCATCTCCCTGACGACAGCATCGCGCTCCGGCAGCAGTTGGTAAAGATATTCCTCGACATCGTCCTGAATGTAGCCGCTGCGCAAATTCTCGCTGCGAATCATAGTTTCTCTCCTGCCTTCAGCGCGTGAATTTTCAGCCCTTTGATTTTGTTCGTTTCTTTTCGCAATTCCACTTCCGTACCTGTCAAAAACGGAAACGTCGCGTAGTGCATCGGCACCACATGGCTCACGCCGAGCAGACGGATGGCCTACGCTGCTTCGCGCGGGCCCATCGTGCATCGACCGCCGATCGGCAGCATCGCGAGATCCGGCTTGGAAAGCTCGCCGATAAGTTTCATGTCGCCGAAGAGCGCCGTGTCGCCCGCGTGATGCACTTTGAACCCGCCGGGCATGTGGACGATGTATCCCGCGGGCTCGCCGCCATAGTGCCGCACCCCGTTGTGGTCGATCGAATTCGAATGAAATGCGTGCGTCATGGTGATTTCAAAATCACCGATTTTCTGCGAGCCACCCTTGCCCATCGGACAGGTCTCTTGTTCGAAGCTCTTGCTCTCAACCCTCAGACACGTCTCAAAGATTGGTTTGTGCTGTTTGGCCAAAGCCAGAAGATCGCCCATGTGATCGGTATGCGCGTGAGTCAGGAAAATGGCATCCAGCCGCGCCATTTTTTTTCAGAGCTTCCGGACAAAAGGGATTCGTCATCACCCACGGAACGATCAAAGCAACCTGGCCCAAGGGCGTCGTCAGCGAAAACGTGCTGTGGCCAAAATAGGTGATTCGATTGCCCTTGGTATTGAGCACCGGCAAGCTCCCCCAACAGAATTCTTAGCCTAGCCAAAAGCCTTGGTCTCGACGGTCTCGATTTGCGCTACTAGTAGCCCGAAGCCAGAAGTGCCCGAATGGTCGCCTCATAGGTTTCCCGTGGGCCTTCGCCGAACATATGTCCCGACTGCCTGCCGTCTTTGCTGTAGAAGAACGTAGCGGGAAGAGACCCATTCCAACTTGGAAGTACTGCCTGTGTGAATTGTCTGAACTCCGCATTCTCGCCAGCTTTTTTCCGGTAATTGGGAAACACCGGCTTATAGCGGGCCAGAAAACGCCGCATCAAAATCAAGTCGCCATCGTCATCCATGCTCACGCCCACGACTTTCAGCCCTTGTGGCGCGTACTTTTTCGCCAATTCATTTAGCATGGGGTACTCGTCGCGGCAGGGTTCGCAATAAGTCGCCCAAAAATTGACGAGCAACGGCTTCCCGCGATTTTGCTCGAGCAATTTCTGATAGGCCTGCGCGTCAATCAACTCTGGATCGCGGGGCGCCGCCGTCTGCGAGGCCTGCGGTGCCGCCACGACAGTCGCCGCAGCCAGCAAACCAAGCACGACAATGCCAGTCTGGATTCTCATGGTCCTTCCTTCTCCTCCCATTGTATCCGTACCCCTGCCGGTTGAGAAACTCCCTCCCGCCGCGTACAATTCCTATAGCTGCTTGTCGCTCCAGGCAGTCGCGTGGTATAAGGAATTTTTGCCGGTCGTGCTGTTTCGTCGGATGGGGCGCCGGTCGGCTGTCCGAACAAAGGAGACCCTTAATGGCTTACGTGATTGCCGAGCCCTGCATCGGCACAAAAGACACCGCCTGTGTGGATGTCTGCCCCGTGGACTGCATTCATCCGCGCAAGGATGAAGCGAATTTCGAGAGCGAGACGCAACTATATATCCATCCCACGGAATGCATCGACTGCGGTGCGTGCGTCCCGGTCTGCCCGGTGACGGCTATTTTTGCGCTCGAGGATCTGCCGGAAAAGTGGAATAGTTTCACGCCCATCAACGCCGATTGGTATGCAAAGCAGGGGAAGTAGCCTGCTCTGCTAGGGCGCGATCGGTTGCTTGCGGATTCTGGCGGCATGCTTCGGCGTGCCGCTTTTTTCTGCTCCGGCTTCTCAAAATTCGAACCTTGAGACACCTAGAATCCTTGATTCGCGCCTTTCGGCCCCGGGCATGATGCCAACTCTTTTGGGCGAGGGATCATCTACCATCCTGAGAGCGGAGTGCGGAGGATTTGCGTGAAGCCCGTTAACTGGAGTCTGGCCTTAGCCATCTCTCTCTTCGGCTTCACTGCTTTTTCGACGGCTTCCGCCCAAACTCCAGCCGTTCACAAACCGCAGCCGCAACGGAGCTCCTCCACGCTGGAAGGCCACTGGACCGGTTCGCTTCAAGCGGGCGAAGCGGTACTTCATCTCGTTCTGCACGTATCAAAAGCACCGGACGGCTCCTTCAAAGCCACCATCGACAGCCTGGATCAAGGCGTCTACGGCATTGAAGTGACCTCGCTTGCGCAGAAAGATTCCACTCTCCATTTCAACGTGTCTTCCGTGGGCGCTTCTTATGAAGGAAGGATCGCGGCCGATCACCGCAGCATCGAAGGTGACTGGACGCAGGGCAGCGCGAGCCTGCCGCTTGTTTTTCATCGCCAGGCCGCGTCAGCCGGCGCAAAGAAGCTTTCCGATGCCATCGCGAGCGCCGAGGGAGTGTGGCAAGGCGCGCTGGAAGGCAACGGCATGCGCCTCCGTTTGCAGTTGCACGTCTCGCATGATGATCAGAAGCAGCTCGTCGCTGCGCTGGACAGTCCCGACCAGGGGGTTAGCGGACTGCCCGCCATACATGTGAGCCAGAAGGACGCCGGCTTTCATTTTGAAATTCCAGTCGTGAGCGGAGTCTATGACGGCACGCTCAACGCCGCAAAGACGGCCATTACCGGAAGCTGGACGCAAAACAGCGTTGAGCAGAAACTGGTTTTTCAACGCTCGGACCAGCTTCTAGAACTGGTGCGCCCTCAGAGCCCTGTGAAGCCTTATCCGTATAAGGAGGAAGAAATCTCCTTCCCGAACGGAAAAGCGAAGATCTCACTCGCAGGCACGCTCACCCTTCCGCGTGGCCAGGGGCCGTTTCCCGCCGCCGTTCTCCTCAGTGGTTCCGGGCCGTACGATCGCGATGAATCTATCATGGGACATCGTCCTTTTCGTGTGTTAGCGGACCACCTGACGCGAAAAGGCGTCGCCGTTCTTCGCTTCGATAAACGAGGAATCGGCAAGTCCACCGGCGACTACGCGAACGCGACGATGGAGGACTTTACGGGCGACGCCGAAGCCGCCCTCGCTTACTTGAAAACACGCAAGGAGATCGACTCAGGGAAACTTGGTCTCATTGGCCACAGCGAAGGCGGGTTGGTCGCGCCCATGGTAGCAACTAATTCACAATCCCTCTCTTGGATCGTGCTCTTGGCTGGTCCGGGCCTGAAGGGCGAAGACGTCCTCTTGCTCCAGTCAGAACTCATCTTGCGGGCCGCCGGCGTAAACGATGGCGAAGTCGCAAGGACCCTTGCCTTCAACAAACAGACATACGCCCTTGTTCGACAGGAAAAAGATCCCGCGGCACTCGAAGCGAAACTGAATGAACTTGTGCAGACCACCAGCACTGGCGCGGCGCTCCCGCCCGCCGCCGTTCAGTCGCAAGTCCGCATGCTGGTTTCATCATGGTTTCGATTCTACCTCGACTACGATCCCGTCCCAACATTGCAAAAGACCATTTGTCCGGTCCTCGCCCTCAATGGCGAAAAGGACCTCCAAGTCCCGCCGAAGCAGAATCTCGCCAAAATCGAAAAAGCCCTGCAAGACGGCGGCAACCACGATTTTCAAACCTCCGAATTACCTGGCTTGAACCACCTGTTCCAGCACTCCCCGACGGGATCGCCCACCGAATACGGCGGCATTCAGGAGACCATGGCCCCGGAGGCTCTGCAGGCGGTCTCCGATTGGGTGCTGAAGCACAACCTGCCCTGAACCCTGAGCGGACCGCATACTCGCGCCCATGTGGACACGCCCTGCATCCCATCGAGGTACGCAATTCGCGGATTCACCACACGCCCGGAATTAATTCACAATTTCGCATGGCGGGTTATGATGTCAGAGAGAAAAAACTGTCCCCATGCCGCAGAAATTCCATCTCGCTCTGCTTATTCACGCGCACCAGCCCTGCGGCAATTTCGAGCATGTCCTCGAAAAGGCCTACGACACCTCCTATCTCCCCTTTATTGAACATCTCGAAAAGCACGCTGGCGTCCGTCTCGGCCTGCACTATTCCGGGCCGCTGCTCGCTTGGATCGAGGAACATCGGCCAGAATATTTCGTTCGCCTGAAAAAGTTGGTTCAAGGCGGCCAGGTGGAACTCGTCGGTGGCGGCTTCTACGAACCGATCCTGGTCTCGATTCCTCCCGAAGATCAGCGCGAACAGATCACCCGCCTGGCCGTTTATCTCGAGAAGCACTTCGGCCGGCTTCCGTCCGGCGCTTGGCTTGCCGAGCGCGTCTGGGAACCGCAGCTTCCCACGGCTCTCGCCACCGCAAACGTCGCTTACACGCTTGTCGATGACATCCATTTCCTTTCCGCGGGTTTCGAACCGGAAGAACTCTTTGGCGCCTACATCGCCGAAGACCGTGGCAAGACCGTGTGGCTCTACCCCGGGCAAAAAGCTCTGCGCTATCTCATTCCTTTTGGCAAAGTCGAAGATGTCATCGCCTATCTGCGCGATGCCGCCAGCGTCCACCCCGGCGGCGTGGCCGCCATGGGCGATGACATGGAAAAGTTCGGTGTCTGGCCCGGAACGTATGAGCACTGTTACAAGGGTGGTTGGCTCGCCGATTTTTTTGCCGCCCTGGAGAAGAATTCGGGTTGGTTGCAAGTTTCCACACCCGGCGATTATCTGGGTACGCATGCGCCTCTCGGCCGCGCCGATCTCCCGACGGCTTCCTACACTGAAATGATGGAGTGGGCGCTCCCGACGCGCGTCCGGCAGCGCTATCACGAGGTGCTCAAGGAGTTCAGCGAGCGCCCGGAAATCCTGTCCTTTCTTCACGGCGGTTCCTGGCGCGGCTTTTTTCGCAAATACGCCGAATCCAATCTCCTGCACAAGAAGATGTTGCGCGTTTCCGCGCGCATCGCCGCTGCGCCCGTGCCGCACGACGGCTCAAAGGCTGCCGATGAATTGCTGCAAGCGCGCGATCTGCTTTTGCGCGCACAGTGCAACGACGCCTATTGGCACGGCATTTTTGGGGGAATCTATGCCCCGCATCTCCGCACCGATCCTTGGCGCAATCTCATTCGCGCCGAGGCTATCGCTGACCGGCAGACGCCCGGGGCGCTCGTCCCGCGTGTCGAACTTTTGGACTACGACGCCGAGGGCACCAACGAGTTGCTCTTTACCTCTCCGGAATCTCAGGCGCTTTTGAAGCCCAGTGACGGCGGCACCATCGCCGCGCTCGATTTCCGCCCTGCGTCCGCCACGCTCGTCAATTCCATCCTGCGCCGTCCCGAGGCCTATCACACTCGCTTGCGCGAAGCTGCGGGCAAACCCGCCACCGGCGCGGTCGCCTCCATTCACGAGCAAACCCGTGCAAAAGAGCCCGGCCTCGAGCGCTTCCTTCGTTACGATCGCTGGCCCCGCCACGCCTTCCGCGTCATGATTTTTGATCCGGCACGCACCCATGCGGACTACGAAGCGCTGGAACTGCGCGAAGAAGCCGGCTTCGCCGGTGGCGCCTTCACCGTGAAAAGCTCCGCTCCTCAAGAAGCCGAGCTTTTCCGCGCCGACTTCCTCTTGCTGCACGGCAAGACGGAAACATCGGCGCCGAAAATGCTGCTCACCAAGCAGTATTCTTTCGGTCCCGCGCCCCACGGTTGCGAAGTCGCCTGCGAGATAGGCCTGAAGCTCAAGGTACCGCTCGAAAAGCCGGTCGCCATCGGCATCGAGTCCGTCGTCAATCTTCTCGCCCCGGCGGAGCCCGACCGTTTCTTCGAAACCCCCACCGGCCGCGTGAATCTTCGCTTCAGCGGATCGCTGCCTGGCCCGATTCTGCGCATGGAAGACGGCTGGCAGCGCGTCCGCATCGTCTTGCACGCCCCGGCAGCCGATGAGTTCTGGGTTGCGCCCATCGAAACCGTCTCCGAATCCGAGGAAGGTTTCGAACGCGTCTACCAGGGCTCGCAGATCCTGGCCCTCTGGCGTCCCCCGCTCACCACCCAAAAAACCTGGTCCACCCGCCTTGTCTGGCGCACCCAAGCTTTCTGATTCTTCGTCGCAGATATGGCTCCGCACTGTCGGGTCGTTCGACTGCAAAGTATTGCTACTATGTCAGTTTCCGCTCGCTCGATCACACAACCAATTGACTGCCGCTTTCCGGAGAGGAACCGCAAGGCGCTGCGGTAGTTTCCGAGTTTCCGAATTCGGAAGTTATGGCGCGCCGGTTTGAATCGAAATGCCGAATGCGGCTGTCGCGCCGCGCTTCTTACGGCCACGCCCTGATGCTGATATTGTTCGTCGCTGACCCTTTCCATCCAGTCGACAACCTTGCCGTCGAGCTTTTCCTGAATAGCGATGTGCGTCATGGCCGTAGTGGGTGTGGCTCCGTGCCAGTGTTTCTCGCCGGGCGGGAACCAGACCACATCACCCGGCCGGATCTCCTCGATTGGTTCGCCTTCGCGCCGGGCCCAACCGCAGCCTGCCGTGACGATGAGGGTCTGACCGAGCGGATGCGTATGCCACGCAGTCGGCGCACCCGGATCGAAAGTTACGCTAGCACCTTGAACAAGTGCCGGGTCAGGTGCCTGGAATAGCGGATCGATATGTACCGTGCCAGTGAACCACTCTGACGGACCCCTGACGGAAGGTTGCGAGCCAATTCTTTTGATCTGCATATCTCGTATTCCCTTACTTCACGTCTTTCTTATGTGGTCACCCTATTTCCTAAACCGCTCGAACCGATACGCCAACTCCGGTCCTCCTTGGCCGCCGTAGGCGAGTTCGCCGACGAGCACCGCGAACGGCTACTTTCTTTGCGAATTCTTCGGCTCCCGATGTAGTGGTGCCAATGATGAGTTTCGTGCCGCCCGCATCCATCGGGAGGCAGCAGGTTACGATCACCTTGCCTGCGAAATTGCCTGTCTGTTTCAGAACATCGTCGATTCGGGAGCAATGCACGGCCAGGAGGAGCGCGTCCGCTTCCTTCGCAGCCTCGCCCGGCGTA
>WNFW01002731.1_pt1 | contig 12120 bp, 3 predicted proteins | sample 5400131 | NCBI WGS metagenome assembly WNFW01 (sample SAMN13153362, study PRJNA577476) | soil metagenome | isolation source: 20 cm soil or saprolite under grassland replicate 1 | place: USA:California | collected 2016-06-15
AGCGCAAACACCTGGTTCGGTCCGGTCACGAACATCACCCCGTCCACAACCACCGGCGTCACCTCCAGGACGAAATGGTTGATGGGGAAGACCCACTTTATTGCGAGGTCCTTCACGTTCGAAGCGTTGATCTGGTCGAGCGCGCTGTGCCGGTTACCGCCGATGTGGCCGTGGTAGGTCGGCCAGTCGCCCGCTTTCGGATTCACGACCTGCTCAAATGTCAGCCCGCCCGAAGAATCCATTGGCGCGACCTTCATGCCCGGCGTCACGCCGCTGAGGGAACTCAGATAGGCCACCACGTCGCGGCACTCTTCAGCGCTACAGCCCGGCCGCGGCATTAATGAGTTCGGCTCCTGGGTCAACTCCGCGATCTGCTCTTGCTTGAGCAAATGAAACTGCCCCTTGAGATCCTGCATTTGTATGCTGTAGCGGCTTCTATTGCGCGCGAATCCGCGAAGCAGGCGTCCGTCGCGCAGCCGCACGTTGATGACTTCATACCCCGGTTTAATCGCGGCTGACGGCTGACGTACCGCTTCTTCAATCTCACCCAGAGTCATCTCTTGGCCTATTGCCGACAGGTCCGGACCCACCGCCTTGCCACGGCCCAGCACCATGTGGCACCCTGCGCAGCCGCCGTTGCCGAAGAAGAACTGCTCTCCAGCGGCACGGTCGCCTGGGGCATGGGCCCCCGCTGCCGGCGCGGTGACCGAGCGCACGAACGCCGTGACCGCGTCCAGTTCTGCCGCAGGCAGGTCGAACGCGGGCATCCCTGCTCCCAGAATGCCGTTGTGGATCAACTCCCGTAACTCGCCCATCGACCGAGATCGCACCTGGCGGTTGTTCGCCAGGCTCGGCCCACGTGCCGTGCCGTGCGCATCCGTCCCATGACATACGGAGCAGCGCGTGGCGAACACCAGCCGACCCTCCTGCGCCAGCGCCGCGCTCGATATCAACAATACATAACAAGCTGTCAGCCGCATCGTCTTGCGATTCTATACGAAGCGTCTATGTTGTGCCTCTTACTCATCGGAACACTCGAACTCCAGTGCCGTCGTCGGACGACCACTTACTTTGTGCTGGCGATGCGTCCCGAACAGACCGCGCCACACGTACGTTTTAGCAACGTACGCCCTCGATGTTCACCACTCTGGGTTGAAGAAAGGTTCTCGGGAATGTTACCAGCGGCACCACCTTGTTGATTTTCGCAAGTTCTTGAAAGTGATCGACGCGGCTGCACCGGATCTCGATGCACACATGGTGTTGAGACAAATGGTGCCCACGAGCCAGTTCTCATTTGGTGGCTGCCTGGCCCGCCAAACGCGAGTTCACGTCCAGCTCGCTTCAACCGGGCTTCTTGAATCCGCATGGCGGCGCAGTTCTTCACTTTGCTGACGGAGAAGCAAATTCGCTGTGGGGCTCATCGCAAGTACGCCGAAGTTGGCGAGAAAGCCTATCATGGTTTAACCGATCTCGCAAAACCGGAATTCGAAGCCTTTCGTGTGGATACCCGGAGACAGTGGATACCCGGAGACAAAGGATTTTGGTGCCACCGTTTGGACCGTGCCCAAACGAGTAGTTTTCGGCGCGCACGCATAGTTGGCACAGCACGCATCTGCTGTGCTGAATACTCAAAGAATATGCGGTGGCGCGGGTGCCGCAGCCGACCGGAGGAGATTCAAGCCTTGAAGTCTCGCAACGTGTGGTCCGCCATTGCCGGTCTCGGCTCCGTCATGTTTCATATATATATATATATATACTGATCGCAGGCCAACTCCCGAATCTTGGCGGCCAAACGCATCTCCCTCGTAAGAACTCGTGAGCTAAAGCCAAAACGGCAGCCAGATCGGGAGCGTCTGCTCAACCGGATATGCAAGATAGGAAGATTCCTAGTTACTAGGAGGGGAATTCCTAGTTGCCGCCAACCGTAATCTTTGTCACACTATTAAATATCGGAGATTTCCTGTTCGACTCGAGGAACGCCGTCGCCCGCTTCATCGGGATTGGCGATGTCGGTTTCAGAGTTCATCTCGCGATTCCGCTGTTCCAGGCTTGAGGGCGTCTTCTACACACTGAAGAACGTTCCGGACCGGCGCACCGACGTATCCGAGTGAATATTACCTAGCTAGTTTCTATCGCAAAACGGGGGAAATGACTTCATAACATAAGGGAGCTTTTTTTATGCGTAACGGTCTTTTGTTAATCGCAGTTCTTGTTTCTTCCGTGCCTCTTCAAGTTTGGGGGCAGACAACTACAGGGACTGGCCAGACTATATTCGTCTCCACGTTCAGTGGACGCCAGATCTTGAAGATTGTCGATTCAAATCCCGCGAAAGTATTCGTCCTCTATACCGGGGACGCTCAGTTCGAGCCGGAGGGTATCTCTCTGGGTCCGGATAACAAAATCTATGTTTGCGACTCCCTGGGCAACCGCATTTGGCGGATTACCCAGGACGGAACCTCAGCCGCGGTCATTTACAATTTCTTGCCGAGCAACTCAACCAGGCCGCAAGGACCGGAGGGACCGAGCTTTAACCATGCCGGCGATCTTTTCTTCAACACACGAAATGATGAATCAAGACCCGCCACCGGCGTTTGGACGATCACCGGACTCGGTTCAACCTCCGACGCAGGGCCGTTCAACCCGGTCAATATTCTTCCAACTAGTCAGATCGGGACGTTCTTCGGTGAGGGGACGACGTTCGATGGGCAAAATAATCTCTTAATTGTGGATAGTTCTGGCGGCAGAATCTTGAAATCAAGTCCGTCCTATACCAGCGCGACCGTGATAATCCCCAATACCGATCAATCGACTGTACTCAGTGAGCCGATCGGGATAGCCGTCAACAACCAAAATGATATTTTCGTAGCAAATTTCGGATCAGGCAACATTGACCATTTCAGTTCTGCTGGCGTCTTCTTGGGCACTTACGTAACCTTCACCAGCCTTGATCGCCCTGCTTACATGCAGTTCGACCCGTCAGGCAATCTCTTTGTGGTTACGGTACAAGATGAGTATGCGAGGCACGGGAAAGTATGGCGTCTGCCGCCACCACAGATTTCCTCTCAGACTACTCCTACTCCGATCCTCGTGGTCGACCTGAACACGGTATACACGTCACAGAATGTGCAAATCCTAACCTCTGACCAAGCTGTGGGCCTGACGCTGGCCGCCTTCACAACCCCACCCCAGAATATTACTCCTGGAGGAACGAACACGTTTATTTACCCCAATTTCAAAATGGTAATTCCGTTTCCTAATAGTGTGCAGATGAATGGTGCTGCGACGATGCAGGTCAGCTTCATACCAATAGCGCAGGACGTGTTCCACGCAACTAGGCTGCCCTCGAAGGGGGACAACGGCTTCTCAGGCGGCACGCCTCTCCCTCCGACGACTGACGCGCAATGCGCGATCATTACCAACACCGGCGGGAATTGCATCATCGCGCGAAACAAGTGCTTCGACAGTACCGGACACGAATTTCCTACCTGCCCCATAAGGGCCACGACGGATCTGATAGGGCTCGCTTCCTACTTCAACACTCAGTCGCCTCTGTCGCACCCGGCGCTCATAATCGCATCCGAGGACTCGAACAGCTGGAATAACATCACGCAATCTTTCGACGCCGATCCTACGCTAAAAGGCGGGACTTTAGGCTTCAACTCAGACGAAGTGATCGTCAATCTGGGCGGCTGCCATACACTCACGCTCGGACTCACTCCGTCGACGGTTAGAAGAGGCAGCATCACTACAGTAGCTGGGAGCATCCAATCTTGCGCCGCCACCGCACAAACCGTGGTCATGACCTTAACTTTAATCGGCCCGGGTCGGCCGAACGCCTGTGCCAGCACAAAAACGCTGATATTTTCGCCTCCGCCGTTTTCGCTACGGCCTGGTACATCGGTGCCTTTCGGCTTCCCATTTAGAGTTCCGAGCAACACTTGTCCGGGAACTTACTTCGTTACGGGTATGACAACGTCCGGCCCACAGGCCGCTGACATTACATCAACGTCACTGACCGTCACCCAGTAAGAGGAATCGTTTCAAAGCCGGGCCGCGAAAGCGCGGCTCTCTATTCTGGTTTTCCTTGTGACCAGTGGCTGGACTCTGCAAAGATGGCGCTCAGGTCGGAGCGCTCCATCAGCTTGTCGGTGCCCTTCTCCTTGCGGATCTCTCCGAGCAAGCGAAGCGCCTCGCCGTACTGACGAGCCGCTTCCGTTTCATTGCCTGTCAAGCGAAGTGTCGTCCCTAGCAGGTAATGGATTTTGGCTCCGAGAGCTCGAAGCCCGAGCTTTTCACTCTTCATCAACGCTGTTTCCAGTTCGTGGCGCGCCTGTGGATACGCCTTGGTATTCACCAGCGCTTCGGCCAGTGAGACCGAAGACTCGGCAGAAAGGTACTTAAGCCCCACCCTGTCCGCCTCCCTGGCTACCGCTTTCAGGTGACTGATCGCCTCCCGGAACCGGCCGCCGGTGACGTCGAGTCTTGCCAGGTTGAATTTCGAGAGCATTGTCTGGTTGGCGTCTTTGGCTTGGGAAGCTGACCGCAGCGCGCTGTCGTATTTCACGCGCGCCATCTTGAAATCTCCGCGGTAGAAGAAGCTGCCACCTTGCAGGTTGAGCACCTGAGCGAGTAGCGCGTCATTTTTCAGCTCGCGAGCGAAACTCATGGCCTCCTCCAGGGTCTTCTCGGCTTCTGAGCCTCGCCCAATCTGGCTCAGCGCCTCGCCATATCCAGTCAGGATGTGAAGCATCAACACGCTCCGGTCCTGGAGCTCGCGGAAAATCTTGAGCGCTTCCTCTTCGGCGTTGAGTGCCGCCCCGTAGCGCCCCTGGTAGCCGAACAAGATCCCCAGGGCGTGAGAGTCGACGGCCGCGCCGCGCTTATCCCCTGAAGTCCGGTAAAAATCGAGTGCGCGGAGGTACTGACTGAGCGCCTGCTCGTACGATCCCATCCTGGCGTTGGTCTCCGCCAGATTGTGCAGTGTATCGGCAATGTCTCCAGGCACCTTGAGCTTCTCACGCAGCTGCAGCGCCTGCTGAAAATATGTAAGCGCATCATCGTACTTGCTCTGGGCCTCATAGACACCCCCAATGTTGTTCAAGCAGAGCGCCTGATAGGTCTCGTCACCGGCCTCACGCTGGATTTGCAAAGATTCCTTGTACATCTGGAGCGCGCGATCGTGCTGGCCTCTGTCTTCGTAAAAGCTGCCGAGGTCAATGAGCGTGTCGCCAACCTCCTTCTTTGCCCCGATCTCGCGCCGCACCTCAATGGCTTCGTTGAAACTGGCCAGCGCCTCTCTCGGCTTGCCCAGCACTTCATAAACCTGGGCCATTTCATTTAAGCTCGCAGCGACTCCGCGCTTTTGGCCAAGGCGGCGCTGAATCTTCAGAGACTCCTTGTAGTTGTTCAGTGCCTCTTCCGGCTTGTTCATGACCCTGTAAGCAATGCCTGTAGCCTGCAGAATCAAGGCTCTCTCTTCGTCGTTGCCGACCTGGATGGCGAGAGTCAAGGCGCGGTTCAAATAGTCCAGGCCCGTTTGCGCATTGTTACTCTTGATTTCCACACGACCGCTGGCCAGAAGTGTATCTATATACTTGGGGTCGACCTTCAGAACCTTGCCAAAGTGCTCGCGTGCCTTATCGAAGACGCCTTTATTCTCGTAGAGAACGCCCAGAGCGAACTGGACGTCGGGATCATCGCCGGCAACCTGGGCCAGATTCTCATAAGACTCGATGGCCTTCGCATAATCCTTCATGATCTGCGCGTGACTGGCGGCGATCCGGTATTTCTCTTGAGGCGGAAGGGCTTCGCTCAGTTCGACCGCCCTGCGAGCCGATCGTTCGGCTTCGCTGTCGTGTCCCAGGTTACCTTCGGCCTCGGCGAGTTTGGCGAACGCGAGGGCAAACTGAGGATCCTGCTGAGTTGAAGCCGCGAGTTTTTTCTGAGCCTCCAGATTCCGGCCTTGCCGCAGTAGTTGCAGCCCTTCGTCATAGTTGCGCAAGGCGGCCAGCGACCTGGTGGAGGGTTTGAACGCTTGCGCCTCCAGTTCCTTGATTATCGACGCGGATAAGGGCAGGTTTTTCCGGATGTCCTGAGCCAGTTCATCTATGGCCGCGGGTAACCCGTTTTCGTTTGGCGCGTCCGCGCGGAGCGGGATCGTGCGGTCGCGGCGCAAGTCGCGGAGCGAGGCATCGATACGAATCTGATTGCCGAACCTGGCGTACTGTCCCGAGACAATGGTCTGCGCATTGCTGAATTCCGCGAGGCGCTGCAGCGTTGCCGAGTCGAGGCCTGCGTCGGAGGTTAAGCGCAGATCGTGAAGGATCTGGTGCATGCGATCGGAGGAAATCGTACGCAGCGAATTAGACTGCCCCACGTCTGTGCTTAGCATATCGGCAACACTCGATCCCAACCAGTCGAGCGCCGGATCACCGGATGCGTTGCGGAAGGGGATGATGGCCAGTGAAACGGTCGGCGCCGAAGACGGCTTGGTTGTGGGTGCGAAGATCTTTCCGCGAAAAACTACACCAGCTACCAAAAGCAGGGTGGCGGCGAGCGCGGGAGCAATCCATCGAGTGGGATAGTCCTCCACCATGCGAAGGCGTACCAAACGCAGCGCTAAGGTCTGGCGGGGCGCGTTCCGCTTTTCCAGGTCCGCCAGGATCTCGGACGCCTTTTGGTATCGCAGGCGCGGATCGATCTCCAGGCACTTGACCACAACGTCATTCAGGTATCGCGGAATCGCGGGGTCACACTCGATGGGAGGCCGAGCCCTCTGTTGAGTACGTTTGAGCAGCGTCGCTACAAGCGTGTCCGCTTGGTAGGGCAATTTGCCGGTCAGCAGTTCGTAGAAGATAATCCCCACCGTGAACAGATCCGACCGGGCGTCGACTTCCTCACCCTTCGCCTGCTCCGGCGACATGTACTCCGGTGTTCCTAGCAGCGCGCCGGTCTGAGTCATACCCGTCACCTCCATCGAGCGCGCGATGCCGAAGTCCATTACTGTTGCCCGGCCCTGTTTGTCCACGAGGATGTTCTGCGGCTTCAAGTCCCGATGCACCACCCCTGCCGCATGCGCTGCATCCAGGGCTCCACAGACCTGAATGATGATCGAGGCCGCTTCTTCCGGCGTTAACTTGCCTTTCTCGTGTGCCAGCGATCGCAAGTCCTGACCATCGATGTAATCCATGCTGATGAACTTGATCCCATCAGCTTCTCCAAGATCGAAGATCCGGATGACGTTCTTGTGCGTGACCTGTCGGGCCAGGATTAGTTCTTGTTTGAAGCGCCGGAGGATTTGCGTTTCATTTGCCAGATCAGGGCGGATAACCTTGATTGCCACAGGGCGGTCGACTTCACGGTCCATTGCCTTATAGACCGCACCCATTCCGCCTTTGCCTAGCAGTTGCAGAATTTCGTATCGTCCAGCCAGCACGCTTCCGGGCTGCAATCCTTGGGAAGTACCCGCGCTGCTTTGCCGGCTCATGTCGGTTGTCGACCAGCCGGTGATCGCGCCGGTAGCACTTATGGTGGGAGTGCGAACCAGGTAGCCGGCACACTTGGCGCACCGTATAGCCTCGGGTGGGTTTTCGAGATTGCACTCCGGGCATTGCATGAAACCAAACTGTTCCAGCGAGGTGTCAGAGCCCGTTCGACTAAAACTCTGCGCTGATGATTTTACCTTGTTTACCGATGGTAGACCGGCAGGTCTCGCCGCGTCAACGAGAAGGCTCCAGAAGCAAACATCGAAATGACTTCTGTTTCTAAATTCGCTGGTAGGGCTTTTCGCAACAGCTATCGCCGAAAGACGTGCGACGGAATACTCGGGACTTCATCAGGACTGATGCTACATGTCGCGAGCAAGCGTCTCGGAATCAGGTGCTTGCAGCCCAGGGCACTCTACTTATTTCTTGCGCTTCGGCGTTAGAATGAGTATCGCAGCATAACCAGCGATGGCTCTTTCTGCCGGCACGCGCCTCGGCCCCCACGAGATCGTTTCGCCTCTCGGCCCCGGGAGGCAAAAATAGATCCCACAGAGAATCACCAGCTTGGCACTCGGCGTAACATTGCTACCGCAGAGGCTTTCCTCGCCGGATGGAGTTTTGGCGAAGCACAGGTTGCGTCAGGCGGACCCAACCAGTGCCGAGTTGAGCCTGGAGGATCTGAGACGCGAGCCAGCGATCTACTTGCTTCCGGAGTACGCTACCGAAGAAGAGGCGCGCGCGTTCTGAAAGAGTTCTGCAGCGAGATCTTTGAAGAACAACTCGATGGCTGGTACTCCTTCAGCCTGGCCGGTTGATGGGGACCTCAACATCCGCTGGTTTGAGTACCGCTTCCATTCCGTGATCATCGATCTCTGCGATGATCCGGTGATACACGACGAACTCTGAACTTTGAAGTCTGCTATGTATCCCTATGGGCTGGGAGTCCGACGCGATCGAATTCTTGGACGCTACGGGAGGTTACCCTTGTACGATACGTGCACGACGAAACCGCGAATTGTGCGTCTCGTGATGATGTAGCGTTTTTTAAATCAATAACTTACGCGCAATCGACAACAATCCAAGATTCAAGTCCCGCCCCGGCTACCACTCAACCTGCATATGGAACTCCGCTCGCGCCACCCACTCTGCAGCGAGGTGTATGATTCTCGCGCCGGGTTCGTTCAAAACGCCAGCTTGAGCGCCAATTGCAGGATCCTCGGACTATTGGCCCCGGTGATTTGTCCCGTTGCCCCAGATCCCAGATAATTTTGCGGCAGCCCAAAGTTCACGTTGTTGAACGCGTTGAAGAACTCCGCGCGGAATTGCAGCTTCACGCGCTCGACAATGCCGAAATCTTTTAGAAGACCAAGGTCCGTATCGAAATAACGCGGTCCCCGCAGGATGTTCTTGCCTGAACTGCCGAAGGTGCCGATGGCATTCGGCACGAACGCACTCACGTTGAAGAATTCTTGAACTAATTCGCCGTGCGAGCGGCCTCTATCGAGGGTCGCTTTACCGCCGATGTAGTCGGCGCGATCCGAGCCGACGCCGCTGAACGAGTTATCCTGGTTGCCGAAAACCGTAAAGGCGAATCCGGACCTCCAGTTTGTGAGCGCTGTCAACTCCCATCCATTCACTAACGTGTTAGCCACTCCGTGGAGTGGAGCGTGAGGAATTTGCCACACGCCCGAGAGGTTGAAAACATTCGGCACGTCGTCATTCGAGACGCCATAATCGAACCGCCTGTTTAGAGGATTAGTGGCGCCGTAACCTCCGCCGTTCGCGCCGACATCGTCCAGCATCCTCGAGTGAGTGCAATTTGCAACGAGTGTAAATCCCTTGCTAAAGCGTTTTTCGATATTCAGGCGCAGCGAGTTGTAGTGCGAATTGCTGTTCGAGGCAGCCAGCCCGACGTTGCTAAAATTCGGATTGATGCGGCGCTGCTGCGTATTGGCTTCGCTGGAATTACCCGGCTGATAGATGGCCGGATTCTGCTCGGTGTAGTTCAATTGGCTCGTCAGATACGTACCCTTGTTGCCTGCGTACGAAATCCTGCCCACCCATGATTTGCCGAACTGATGTTCGAGATTCAGATTCCATGTGGCCAGTTGAGCCATGCGCCAGTTATGTTGAAACGTACCGTAAATCGACACAGGTAGAGTGAACCCGACGTCTTGAGCGGGAGCGTTCACCGCATACTGCCCAGGGAACGGGTTGGGAATGCCGATACTCGCGTACGGATCCGCGAAATTCACTACGCCCGTGTAACTGAACTGCGGGCTAAACGGCGGAGTATCCACCATGCCGTTCGAGAAGTTGCTTGGAAGCGGTGCGTAATAAATGCCGCCACCACCTCGCAAAACCGTCTGATGACCCATGTCGTACGCAAGTCCCACGCGTGGGCCGAAGTTGCCAACGTTGTTCAGGGGATCCCCCCTTAGGACAGCCCGGGTCACCGCCGAACAGGATCCAGGGCGGCGCATTCGGAAACCGTGTCGACTTTGTGGTGGACCCCGGCACGTAACACACGATTCGTCCCTTCAACTCTGTAACGGGGAGGTACGGATCCCACCGCAAGCCGACCTCGACCTTGAGTTTTGAATTCACGCGGATGTCGTCTTGTACGTAGAGGCTCCAAAAGACGCCTTCCAGATTCTTGAATTCGCCTCCTCCCTGAGTAAAGCTCGAAGCATCACCCAGGATGAAGTCGGAGAGATTGTTGCCGGAGATCTGATTGGAAAACGAAAAACCTCCAGACTGCCGGAACGTGTTCACAAGGTCATTGGATATTCGGACGGCTTCTCCTCCCACATGAATCTCATGCCTGCCCCGTTGGATGGTCACATCTTCTCGGATCGTATAGTCGCCTCGATTGAATACGCCCAAGTGATTTGTACCGAAGCCGAAGTAACCGCTTGCATACAGGCTCATTTCGGGAGGAGTTGGGGCGGCAATCTGAATGCCCGCGTCAGGAAATCCAAACGGAGCGCCTGACAAGGAACCCCCGGTCTGCGAATCCCAGCCAAACCAGGTGTTTAACAGAACGTTCGGGGTGAGGGTGTAGGTGTCGTTCAGCGCGAGATTCTTGATTGTAACCTTATTTCCATTGCCGTCAGCCGCGAGAATATTCTGCTTGGCGATAGCGATATCTGGCGGCTCGTTGAAACGCGTCCAGAACCAGCTTCCGCTCACCTGGTTCTTGCCCTGCAGCCAGTTGATTTTGATCATGTATTGATCGTCATTCTGCACGATGTTGGCGCCGGCGAAGGTCAGTTGGCTGTTCGGTCCATTCGGCAGTGGAATGTATTTCAAAAAGTATTGGGCAACAGGGCTTAACTGGCTGGTGGGTATCTGGTCGTTGGGAAACGGTTTGCCCGTAGTGGGATCAGTCACCGTGATTCCGGAGCCCGCGAAGTTACCGACGCGCTCGTCGGCTGTGGGCACGAACTGAACATTCCCTTGAGCCGCGCTGCGAATTTTCGTACCCTGATAGGTGCCGAAGTAGAACAACTTGTTCTTCAGAATAGGGCCCGCGACGGACCCGCCATATTGATTGCGCTTGAGCGTGTCTTGCGTAGGAGCAAAGAAGTTTCGGGCATTGAAATCACCATTCCGAACAAACTCGAACAAGTTGCCATGGATTTCATTGGTGCCGGAGCGGGTTATGATGTTCACCACCGCGCCCGCGCCCGAGCCATATTGCGCCGAAACGTTATCCGTCTGCACGTTAAATTCTTGGACCGCATCCGGATTGGGAAACGGCAGATTCGTTCTTACGTAGGTGTCATTGTGTCCGGCGCCATCCATCTGAAAGTTGATGGCAAACGCACCGCCGCCATTGACGTTGGCGGCCATCTCGCCCGGGTAGACTCCGCCTTGACAGTTCACCAGGCAGTAATTCGAGGTCGTATTGACCGTTCCCGCAGAGAGGAACAACAGATTTTGCGGCTGCCTGCCGTCCAGCGGCAAGTCCAAGATCTTCTTTTGATCGATGAGCTGGCCAACGGTTCCGCTCTGCGTAGTCACCAACTCTGCGTCCGCCGCAACCGTAACCTCCTGGGAAAGGTCACCAACTTTCAACTGAATCAATACATAGGCTGACTGATCGAGCGCCAGCGTAATGCCGCTCTGGACGTATTTTGAAAAACCGGCCTTCTCGACCGATAGCTGGTATTTCCCAACCGGCAGCGCCGTAACCGTAAACGTGCCGCTGCTACCAGTTTGAGTTTCCCGTATCAAACCGGTTTCCAGATTTTGAATCGTCACTTTGGCGTCCGCCACTGTTGCTCCGGACGGATCGGAAACGGTGCCGTTCAGTGTTGCCGTCGTGTACTGAGCAAGAACGATGACGGATCCGATCAGCGCCAGAATAATCGCTGATAGCGCCTGAGGCACGAATCGGGCACAAGCGACTGACACGAATGCCTCCTTGGATTGAAACATTGATACCGCACTTCTAAAATCAGTTCACTGCCAGGCGGTTAGGAATCTGCATAACGACACTCCGCCAACCAAAACCCTTAGCCATATCACGGGATGATACTTCGAGCCGGGCGGAACTGTCAACGGCGGGAACAGTCTCGAGATGGGATGAAATGCGCACAGTTGTGCTTCCTCTGACGTGCCATGCAGAAAT
>WNFW01009046.1_pt1 | contig 12119 bp, 11 predicted proteins | sample 5400131 | NCBI WGS metagenome assembly WNFW01 (sample SAMN13153362, study PRJNA577476) | soil metagenome | isolation source: 20 cm soil or saprolite under grassland replicate 1 | place: USA:California | collected 2016-06-15
GCATTCGTGCGCTACTGGGTGGAGCTGCTCGCCGCGTACGGGCCACCGAGCTCCGACGTCACGGTCGACGGGCCGTACGGCCTGGCGTTCGGCCGGGGGGACCACACGACGCTCGTGGCCGTGAACCCGACCGACGAGCGCCGGCTCGTGACGTTCCATCGAAAGGGCGGGACCACGACCGTGACTTGCCCGCCCGACAGCTCGGTGATTAGCTGATCGCCCCCGGATCGGAGCGTCGTGCTGGTCGACGACGACGCGATCCGGCAGGCGCAACGGCTGCTGTGGGACCGGCTGCGCCAGGTCGCCGAATCCGGCGGGTGCACCGCGCTGGCCGCGCTGCTGTCCGGCCGGTGCACCCCTTCGCCGGACGAGGTCGTCGCTGTGGTCGTCAGCGGCGCGAACACGACCGCGGTCGACTTCGCGCGCTGACGCTTCGCTTTCTTCGGCCCACCATTCCCGCCAAATCCGAATTGGTGATCGCTGTCTTGTGCGCACCATTTCTGTGTCGGCATTCTGCGGTTCTTCCGTCTGAAACGGCAAGCTACCGCCGCACCGCCCGCTGTTAATATCCAGTCCTCTTCGGGCGGCGGGAGGAATTCCGTGTTCGCAATTCACGTGAACGGCCGGCTATTACGACACATCGCCGCGGCGGGAACCGTGACGGTTGTCGCCGCACTCCTGTTACCGGTCCGCGCCGAGGCGGCCGGAAACCCGTGCGGCCCACCGGTGCTCAGCGTCATCGCGTGCGAGAACAGCCTCCCGGGTGACCCCGAAAGCGACTGGAAAGTCAGCGGGATCGGCGACGCGAACCTCCAGGGCTACGCCACCAGCATGAGCGTCAACGTCGGCGAAACGGTGTCCTTCAAGGTGAAGTCCACGTCGACGTCATACCACATCGACATCCTCCGAATGGGCTACTACCAGGGCAACGGCGCGCGCAAGGTCGCGTCCGGACTTCACCCGTCGGTATCGCTTCCGCAGAGCCAACCGAACTGCCTGACCGACTCGTCGACAGGCCTTATCGACTGCGGTAACTGGGCGGTTTCGGCATCGTGGACGGTACCGTCGACGGCCGTTTCCGGCGTGTATCTCGCCCATCTCGTGCGCGACGACACCGGCGGGCAGAGCCTGATCCCGTTCGTGGTGCGCAACGACGCCGGACACTCCGATCTCGTGTTCCAGACGTCGGACGAGACGTGGCAGGCGTACAACACGTACGGCGGCAACAGCCTGTACGAGTGCACGCTCTGCCCGCCGGGGAACCCGAAGGGGTACGAGGGCGCGTTCAAGGTGTCGTACAACCGGCCCTGGCACTCGCCGGCCGACGACGGCGGCGCGAGCTGGATCCTCTACGCCGAGTACCCGATGCTGCGGTTCATGGAGGCCAACGGCTACGACGTGTCGTACCTCAGCGGGGTCGACGTGGCCAGCCGCGGCTCGCTGCTGTTGAACCACAAGGCTTTCCTCTCGGTGGGCCACGACGAGTACTGGTCCGGCGACCAGCGGGCGAACATCGAGGCGGCCCGCGCGGCCGGGGTGAGCCTGGCGTTCTTCAGCGGCAACGAGATGTTCTGGAAGACCCGATGGTCGTCCAGCATCGCCGGCCCGAGTACCCCGTTCCGGACGCTGGTGTGCTACAAGGAGACGCACTTCGACGCTCCTATGGATCCCCTGGACCCGCCCACCTGGACGGGCACCTGGATGGATCCGCGGTTCAGCCCGCCGGCGGACGGGGGGCTCCCGCAGAACGCGCTGACCGGGCAACTGTTCGACGTAAACTCCGGCACCACCGACATCACCGTCCCGTCCCAATACAGCAAGCTCCGGTTCTGGCGCAACACCCCGGTGGCCGGCCTGTCGCCCGGCCATTCCATCACGCTCGATGCCGGTGTCGGCACGCTGGGCTATGAGTGGGACGTGGACGCCGACAACGGGTTCCGCCCTCCCGGGCTGTTCGACATGTCCGCCACCACCGATACCAGCGCGGAGGTGTTCACTGACTATGGGAGCAACACCCAGCCGAACAGCACCGCCACCCACCACCTGACGCTGTACCGTGCCGCGAGCGGCGCCCTGGTGTTCGGCGGCGGGACGGTGCAATGGTCATGGGGTCTGGACAATGGCACTGGGTCCGGCAACTCGGGCGGCCCAGTCGATCCGACCATGCAGCAGGCGACGGTGAACCTGTTCGCCGACATGGGCAACGTGCAGCCGGCCACGCTGATGAACGGACTTACGCCGGCCACGCAAACGACCGATACGAGCCCGCCGACTACGACGATCACGTCACCGTCTCAGGGTGCCACCTTCTCGGACGGTACGGCCGTCACTATCAGCGGGACTGCGACCGACGCAGGCGGCGGCGTGGTCGCCGGGGTCGAGGTATCCACCGACGGCAGCACCTGGCACCCGGCGACGACGATGTCGGCGGCAGGCACCTCCGTCACCTGGAGTTATTCGTGGATCGCCCACGGGTACCCGAGTAATACGATCAATGCCCGGGCCGTCGATGACAGCGGCAACCGGGGGAACCCGGGACAGGGAGACACGGTCAACGTGACCTGCCCGTGCTCGATCTGGGGAACCAACGTCACCCCGGAAGTGATTGACTCCGACGACCCGACCCCGGTCAACGTGGGCGTCAAATTCCAGGCGAGCATCCCCGGCACCGTGACCGGGATCCGCTTCTACAAGGCCAGCGCTAACACCGGGACGCATATCGGCGAACTGTGGACCGCGACCGGGCAGCTGCTGGCCAGCGCCACCTTCACCAACGAGACGAACTCCGGCTGGCAGGAGGTGGACTTCTCCCAGCCAGTGACGATAGATGCGAACACCATCTATATCGCGTCCTACTTCGCGCCGAACGGGCGCTACTCGAATAACAGCGCGTACTTCTACACCACCCCGCCGATGGGGACGAATCCCACCATCACTACCGTGAACAGCCCGCCGCTGCAGGCACCGCGCAACACCAACGGCGCCGTCAACGGCGTCTACTCCTACGCCGGCACCTCCACCTTCCCGACCAGCACCTTCAACGCCACGAACTACTGGGTGGACCCGGTCTTTTCCACGACTCCACCGCCAACGCCAACTCCAACACCGACTCCCACACCTACACCTACCGTGCAGGTGACTGTTCAAACAAATCCCGCAGGTCTGACCTTCAGTGTTGACGGAACGACTTACAATTCGACACAAACGTTCTCATGGGTGCGTGGTTCCAGTCATACCACTGCCACAACTTCCCCGCAGAGCGGTAGTACAGGTGTTCGATACGTCTGGAGTAGTTGGACTGGCGGGGGAGCCATCTCTCATACTGTCGCTCCAACAACGAATACGACTTATACGGCAAGCTTCACCAAACAGTATTTCCTGACCATGACCGCTGGGAATGGCGGCACTGTTACCCCAGTGAGTGGCTGGAAAAATGCAGGGTCCAGCGTAGCTCTCACAGCCAAGCCGACCAGCAACACTCTGGTGAGCTACAGTTTCACTGGTTGGGCTGGCACTGGCACAGGTTCTTTTACTGGTACAACCAATCCGGTTGCGATCCTAATCGGCGGCCCGATCAGCGAGACAGCCAGCTTTACCCAGAATCCAGTAAACGTGACCGTGCAAACCAATCTTGCCGGCCTCAGCTTCAGTGTTGACGGTACTATCTATACTGCGACGCAGACGTTCTCGTGGCAGCCGGGGTCCAGTCATACCATTGCTACAACTTCGCCCCAGAACGGTGCCACTGGCGTCCAATACCTGTGGAGCAAATGGAGCGATAGCGGACCTATCTCTCATACTGTTGCTCCGACTACCAATACGGCTTACACCGCGACATTCACGACACAATACTACCTGACGATGAGCCACGGAACTGGTGGCACGGTGACTCCGGCAAGTGGATGGAGAGATAGTGGAACAACTGTTTCGATTACGGCCACGCCGGCCAGCGGCTACAGCTTCACCAATTGGACTGGCAGCGGAACAGGATCATTCTCAGGCACGACCAATCCAGCTTCAATTACGATGGGCGGACCGATCACCGAGAATGCTGCCTTCACAGGGAATCCGGTTCAGGTAACTGTTCAGGTAACTGTTCAGACAAGTCCAGCAGGTCTTAGCTTCTCGGTTGACGGCAATACCTATACCGCGGCACAAACTTTTTCGTGGCAAGCGGGTTCGAGTCACACGATAGCCACGACTTCGCCGCAGAGCGGTGGCACAGGCATTCGATATGTGTGGAGTAATTGGAGCGGCGGCGGAGCCATCTCTCATAGTGTTGCTCCGACTACTAACAAGACGTACACCGCGACATTCGCGACGCAGTATTACCTGACCATGAGCCACAACACCGGCGGCACCGTGACTCCAGGCAGTGGCTGGAAAGCCAGTGGAGCAACAATTTCGATCAGTGCTACGCCGGCTGCCGGTTACCATTTCACTAATTGGACTGGGACCGGCACGGGCTCTTTTTCTGGCACGAACAATCCGGCTTCAATCACGATGGGCGGGCCAATCACCGAGGCAGCGACTTTCACTCATAACTGATCACGGCACCGACAAAAGCTAATAACCGCTTGTTTGTTCGCACCGCGGGACCGAACAGTAACTCCGGGCTGATGGGTTCCAACGGCTGGCAGCAGGTGGACTTCTCCCAGCCAGTGACGATAGATGCGAACACCACCTACATCGCGTCCTACTTCGCGCCCCAACGGGCACTACTCGGCTAACAGCGCGTACTTCTACACCACCCCGCCGATGGGGACGAATCCCACCATCACTACCGTGAACAGCCCGCCGCTGCAGGCACCGCCCAACACCAACGGCACCGTCAACGGCGTCTACTCCTACGCCGGCACCCCCACCTTCCCGACCAGCACGTTTCAATGCCGCGAACTACTGGGTGGACCCGGTCTTTTCCCCCTAAAGCGCCGTTCAGGTAATCGGGCGGGCCAGCTAGTAACGGATGGCGCGCTGGTGGGCGCCGCTGCGTGGTCGGCTGCGCCGGGCCGTGATTGTGGTGGCCGCTTGCCCCGCTAAAGAGGATGTGACCAAACCACTAACAATTCGTTAGGGGGTTTTGCTTGGTCTGCCGCCCTCATCACAACGCTGTGCAAATCAACCTAAGAAATCTCGGACTCGCCCAGCCTTTTTGGCAGCGCTGATGGCACCGGGACGGCAGCTCGGTTTAACGCTCAGTTGGGAGTAGCCGTCGATCACTCGGGGAACGTTTTTGTCACGGATAGCGGCAATAATACTATCCGGAAAATCACGCCCGCTCGCGTTGTTACTACTCTTGGGGATTTGGCGCTCAGCCCGGGCACCTTGGATGGCACGGGAATGAACGCACGTTTTAATTTTCCAAGAGCTATAGCGATCGATAGCGCGGGTAAGATCTATGTTGGCGATGTGGGTAACCACACCATCCGTGTCGGCACGCCGTAGATGGCAATATCATGACTGCCAGCGTCTCTATGCTTTATCCAGTGACATGTGTCTGCGGCGATTAAGCTCGGCACTCGCTACTCTTTGAAACCCCCCGCTTGCTCGTGTGTCTCGATCACGTTGCCCGCGTCATCGTAAACGCGGATCACAGCATCATTGCGCTGGAGATTGCGCCGGCGGAACATTGAGATATGAAAGCACGACTGATCAAATTTGGCGAAATCGAGGTAGAGGGAACGCGCTATTCGCATGATGTGGTGATTGACGGTGGCAAAGTGCGGAAACGAAAGAAAGGGCCTTCCAAGCAATTCCGCGAAGAGTGGTATCATGTTGCATCATTGCTTTCACTTTGCCGCCGCCCCCAACACGCGCCTCATCGCCTTAGTAATAGATTCCGACCACCAAGCCGCGATTGAGGGCCTTGAGGGCCGCGGAGTACTCGATCGCGTCTTCGCTGACAATTCGCTGACAAAAAATACGGTAAATAGTGCCGAAAAATGCGTGATTTGAAAAATGTATTCACGCATTTCTCCCTCGTAAGGGCGTAAAATGGGGGTGCTCGGGGCGGGACTTGAACCCGCATGCCTTTCGGCATACGCCCCTCAAACGTACGTGTCTGCCATTCCACCACCCGAGCGGTTTGGGAAGCTAGAAGATGGTAGATGGGAGACACAGAGCCGCAAGCGCTTTTGCCGAACCAAAGTTTAGCTGAAGTTTTTTAGGGTTCTTGTCTTTCCCGGGGCTGCGGTGCAGTGAGCGGCCTTCGGTTCTTTTTCCGTCATCGGATTATTGAGCCTTGCTTGAGGCTTGGGATGTCGTAATCCCAAACGACCACCACCATGAGCCCGAGCGCAAGTACTAAAGAGGGAGCCGATTGGATCAAGCTCGATCTCCATATCCACACCCTCGATGATCCGAAGGACAAACTGGATTATTCGGCGCACGAACTTTTGGCTCGGGCGCGGCGACTCGGTTTCTCCGTCCTCGCCATTACCCTGCACGACGCGGTTTTTGATCGGCCGGAGGTTTTTGCCGCTGCCCAACGGCTGGGAATTCTACTTATCTCCGCCGCTGAAATGCGGATCGAAGGCGCGGATATTATTCTCTTAAATGTGACCGGGGAGGATGTGGAGGGATTGCGCACTTTCCATGATGTCCGGCAACTGCGTTCGCGGCGTGCCGAAATGCTTTTCACCATCGCGCCGCATCCTTTTTATCTGCTCGGCGGTTCAATTGGGAAACGTTTGCTGGATGAAATCGATTGCTTCGACGCGATTGAGCTTTGTCATTTTCACAGAGGCTTTTTCAATCCCAACCGGCGAGCGATGAAGGTCGCGGAAAAATTTGGCAAACCGTTGGTTGCAACTTCAGACGCGCATCAGCTTAGCGCGTTTGGGCGACATTACACTACCATACCACGGCCGTCGTCGCTGACGGCAGAGTCCATTTTCGCTCAACTTCGGGCGGGCCCGTTACGCATTAACAGTCCGGCCGCCACCTTTCAGGAAATTATCAGCACGTTTTATTTTGTTTTTATCGAACATCCCTTGCGCTGTCGTTTTCAGCATCATGAGCATTGATTCGTGTCGTCACGAGTTCACCCCGAAAGCTTTCGGGGTTGGCCCCACAGCCAAGATCGCGTTTGCGATCACGCGTAAGGGTGCACTTGCCATTCCCAGAAAACACTGACAAAGGTATCGCCAATGAAAGCAGCGGTCAGATTTTTCGCCTTCGTCTTGCTAATGTTTGGCCTCGCCGCAGGCGGTTGTACAACCCCGCCGAAGAAGAAGCCAGCCCAAGAAAAGAAACCGGCGAAGGTGAAACCGGGCCAGGAGGCGACTGATGTTGACTTCGATGCTTTCATCGGGCGCTTGCGCAAAGCGGTGGCAACGCACGATATGAACGCGATCGCTCAGATGATGACGGCAGACTTTGGTTACAGTCTGAACCCGGAGAAATCGGGAGAAGGCGTTTTCCAGTACTGGGACCAGAATAACCTTTGGCCGGAGCTCGAAGGTATTCTGTCGGAAACATTCGTGAAAAAGCAGGACTATATGGTAGCCCCACCACAGTTCGCCGATCCTTCTTTGAACTACGATGGTTACCGGGCCGGCATCCGGCGGGTGAATGGCAGTTGGAAGTTTGCTTACTTTGTGAACGGGTGAAAAACCGGAGATCTGAGATAGGACGTTAACGCTTGGTGCTCGGGCCGAAATCATAAATGCTCCCCCAACTACCCTGGGCCACGAGGGGCAGTTGTTTCTCCCAAGGGCGGCTACTGTTACCATAATTCGTCTTCTCCAGACTCCCCCAGAATAAATAGCGCGCCTCGAGCTCGCGTGCGGTTTTCTTCCAGTCACCCTGGCCTAGCATTAGATCGTGAAGCTTGTTTCCCACTTCGGTGGAATTGATTCCCTGCGTCCAAAGATGACCGCCGTATCCACAAACCATTTTTCGGCCATTCAGGAGGAGCGAATGATTGTAGGTGGGAAAACCAGCGAAGCGTGCTTCGAGCGGCAACCGGCGAACGGCAGCGGCAACGAAATCAATTTCGGCTCGGCTTGCAAACTGGTAACCCGGTCGGCCTGCAGCCAAGCCCCCGATTAGACTGACAAAGCCGGAAAAGAAAAGAAGTAGGCAAACTCCGGCTCGCGCCGGGAGCGGCCAACGAGATAACATACGATTCCAAAGAATGGGCAGGGTAATAAAGTAGGCCCAAATAAGTAGCTTAATGTTGTCCCATTCCCATGGTGCAGTTTTGACCGATATCGTCAGCAGGAAGATTAAAACCGCGGCTGCAAGATAGGCGGCGTCAATCGATAGCTCAAAGTTGCGGGCACGACTCATCACCGAGTCTAATAGATCGGGACCGGGTTGTTTCAGTTCCGGCGCAGATGATTGTCGACTGGAAAAGTCGCTCGATTCCTGCCGCGCGACAATCCAGGTCAAAGCAATTGCGAGCGGAAGAAAGACGCCGAAGTTAAAAAGCCAGAACCAGAAAAATGGCATTTTGAGTTCGCCAACATTTTGGGTCCAGCCGAAATGCCATTGTAGAATTGACCCGGCGCGCATCCTGTCGGTGGTAAGCCAAATGAAGATCGCGGCTGGGAGAACGGCAGCGGCGACGAGTTTGGGGAGCAACGATCTGGCAGCAGGCCGGGTCAAAAACAGAACCAGAAGCACAATACTTAAAGCAATGAAGGTGTGGATATGAAACAGGGGCATGGTCGCGTAGAGGATATATTCCGCCCATACCGGCAGCAGTGGTTTCTCACGCTCTGAATCGGATCCATACCTGGTCCGCCATTGCCAGAGTAAAAGAAGACCGGTAGGAATGGCGTAGAGAAGGCCGCGCTGAGTAACAAACATCGTCAGCGGGATACTTTTCCAGGAGACATGCGGTGTCCCCTGATAATCGAGAAACTGATGCGTCTGGAGGAAAGCGTAGCCGGCAATCCCGCCGTTAAAGAGGAAGCCGGCAACAGCGAAGGTTCCGCCCCAGCGATACAAGGCGTAAAATGCGCCCAGCGATGCCAGAAGCCCGGTGGCGGCAAGTTGAGGGCGAAGGTCAAATCCAAGATTCGTTAGAATACCATCGAAAAGATCGATGCCGGCAGGATAACGGAGCTTGCTGTAAACGTAGATCGGGCTATCCGGCCACAACGACATACCGTTGGCGAAAGTCTTGATATAGGTAAGATGCAGTCCGAGATCGCCGAGATTGAAAGGGGACTGAATGTCAATATTCTCGCCATCGAAGTAAAAGAGCCAACAAAATGAACGAAACGCGAAAATCGCGAAAACAAATCCAACCAGACAAAGCCAAATGGATCGATATTTTGCCAGGGGAGCATCATCTTCAGCTGCGATGAGAGATCCTTCCGAAGACGGAGGCATTAGGAAAAAAACAGCAATCGCGCCCGTGACTCCGATGATGAGCGAAACAAATGAAATACTCCAATTTAGCCCGCCAGCGTTTTCTCCGAGTAGCAGTGCTGCCACCGTGGACACTGCGACATAGATGAGACCGGCCGACAACAGGCGCATTGCGGAGCGTTATTGTTTTCCGGTGCCGATAAAATCTGGCAATCTCCCGGGAAAGAAGTTCTTAAAAACGCCGGCGCGCAGGTACAATTTTGACGGGTCCTGGTACGGCCGGACGGTCAGCGGCTCAGTATAGTAGGTGCCTCGCAACTTTTTTTCGACCTCAGGAATTTTGCTTTCTTCCACGAGAAGGAAGTCGGCGTCGAGGTCAGGCGGATTATTGTCGTGTTCGTAATAGCCGATGCGGGGGAAGTCGCCCAAAATCCAGGGCAACGGATATGGGCTGGGGCGGAGGATATGGCCGACGAGGTGGTAAAATTGCGGATCCGCATGAGCTAGTTCCAGCAGTGGCCTGGTTAACTTATAAATATCGTTATAGGTCTGGACGTAGACGTATGGTTCGGAGCGAAAAAATTCGCGCAGATTCGTGGTGAGTGGTCGGTTCGAATCCCAGTTTGCTTCGATGTAGCTGGAGCAGTGAAAGTAATTGAGGGAGATGGCGTAGCCGAACGATACCAGGAGCAGAATGGAGGCAATTATCGACGAAAGAAAGAGACGTGCTCTTGGGACAATGAGGATAAAAGCCCCAAAAGTGAAGAACAAGGGCCAGATGATGCTAATAATGCACCACGGCGTTTTATAGGCGATGATACTGTAGGCCGCGAACGTGCCAACCCCAAGGATGGCAAGAAAACGCAGAGAAAGACTTTGGAAGAGCAAGGAAAACGCGCACAGGATCAATCCCGCGCAGATCGGCCACTCGTAGCGCGCAATCAACTCCAGCCAGTAATACCACGGTTTTTCATGACCATGGCCGCTACTGCCGGTTTCGAACCAGGCGTGAAAAGTTCTAAACAGGTCTTTGAGCCCATTCCAGTGAAAAAAAGTGCCGGAGTAGAAGAAAACGATCACCCCAATTCCTGTTAAGCAGACAACAGCGAGATCGATCAAATTCCATTTCTGCGACGCTGGCTTGGAATCTTCCGCCGGAATGATCAAGGTAGATATATAGGCCAGCGGCAACGCAATGAGCGCGCAACCAATGTGAATAATGTAGGTCTCCTTGGTCAAAATCATTCCAGTGATCCCGATTCCGGTAAACCAAAGATAGTTTAGTGTTCCTTCCCGCCACAGGCCGAGCAGTCCGAATATGAACATCATGGAAAAGAGAAGTAACCAGGCCTCATGAATGGAATAGCGACCATAAAAAATGAAACCGGGTGACAGGGCCATGGCCAGCGCCGCCGTCCGTGCGACCGGGCGCGGGATAACACGATCGTATTTCAATGCCAGCCAGACCGCCCCGAGGCTGGCAAGAACCACTGGGAGCCGGAGGGCATAAAGATTCCGGCCAAATAACGTCTGAAATAAAAAGATGATGTAGAAATGAAGTGGGCCGTGATAGTTGGTCGGGTCGTATCGATAGAACCCTTCCTTGACCATTTGATCGACGAACCAGCCGTTGATTCCTTCGTCGAAATGTGGCGGTTTTATTCCGAGGAAAAGAATGCGTAAGACTGCAGCCAGGCCGAGAATCAGCCAGAACATCCACTCGCTTTCCAGCGCATTGAGGATGGCCTGAGCGGCGTCCGGCGGGCCCGCGGAAAAATCCGCTCGCGCCCCTGTGCGACCGCTGCTAGTACGCGGGGCGATGCGCATTTTAGTGACGGGGGGCTGCGGTTTCATTGGCAGCAACTTTATTCGCTACATTCTGAAACATTACAAGCCGGCTTACGTCACGAATGTTGATGTCTTGACCTACGCCGGCAACCTTGCCAACCTCGACGGTCTGGCCGAGGCGCACGGCGATCGCTACGAATTCTTCAAGGCTGACATTGCCAATGCCGACCAGATGGATGAGCTCATGACCGAGCATCAGTTTTACGCCATCATCAATTTCGCCGCCGAATCCCATGTCGATCGCAGCATTAATTCGCCTCTGAATTTCATTCACACTAACGTGATCGGCACCAGTGTGTTGCTCGATTGCGCCCGCCGATATGGGGTGCAACGCTTCATTCAAATTTCAACCGACGAAGTTTACGGTTCGTTAGGCCCGACGGGAAAATTTACCGAACAATCGCCGCTCGATCCGAGTTCACCTTATTCCTCGAGCAAAGCCGGAGCCGATCTTCTCGCGCTCGCTTCTTATAAGACTTACGGCCAGGAAGTGATTATTACCCGCTGCTCAAACAACTACGGGCAATACCAATTTCCCGAGAAACTGATTCCGCTCATGATCATTAAGGCGCTGCGCGACGAGGCCCTGCCGGTTTATGGCGACGGCTTGAATGTGCGCGATTGGATTCATGTCGACGATCATTGCGCTGGCATCGTAGCCGCCTTGTTCGAAGGAAAACCGGGTATGATTTATAACTTTGGCGGCGGCCAGGAAATGGTGAACCTCGATTTGGTAAAACTCATTCTCAAGAAACTGGATAAACCGGAGACTCTGATCTCGTTCGTGACTGACAGGCTGGGGCACGACCGGCGTTATGCCATCGATTCGACCTTTAGTCAGCGCGAGCTGAAGTGGAAACCTCGCCACAGTTTCGAGCAGGGTCTGGCCGAAACGATTCAGTGGTACAGCGATAATCAATCGTGGTGGCAACCGTTGCTCGAACGCGCGG
>WNFW01002734.1_pt1 | contig 12117 bp, 11 predicted proteins | sample 5400131 | NCBI WGS metagenome assembly WNFW01 (sample SAMN13153362, study PRJNA577476) | soil metagenome | isolation source: 20 cm soil or saprolite under grassland replicate 1 | place: USA:California | collected 2016-06-15
AAGCCCACCACGTAAGGCGTCTGCACGCGGTCGCGGAGCGCCTGTTGCAGCTCGCGCACCTCCGCGTCGCGCCGCTCGACCATCGTGATGGCGCGCGCCAGGGCTCGCACGTCGCCCGCCCGAAACCTGTCCGCTAGATCGTTCCTGACGGAGCTAAGACTATGTGAACCAGCGGGCGCCGAAGTCGTGGCCGAGCACGACCACGATCCCGTACGTCTGCTGGCCGCGTGCCGGCTGCGGGCTGGCAGGCGTCGCTGCGATGACCTGGCCGCCGAAGTAGTTGGCCAGCCACGCCGTGGTCTTGGGGAACTGGCCTCCTGAGTAATCGAGGATCAGCGTCTTGGCCGCGTTACCGTGCGAGATCGGGTTCCCGAGCTGCAGGCCGAGCGGGTCGAGCATCGTGGTCACGCGGTCGGCCAGGTCGCTGAATGTGTACGACCCGTTGGCGAACTGCACCGGCGCCCTCTCCGCCAGCAGCGACTGGTCGACGAAGGCCGAGGCGATGTACTGGTGGATCATCCGGTAGGACGGGTCTTCGGGACAAAGCTGCGACGCGTTGCCCATGCCGCAGTTGCCGCTGTACAGGAAGTTGCCTGCGGCCGCGCCCGAAGGAGCGGTGAGCGCCAGCCTGATGATCGCGCTGTCTGGGAGGTTCTTGCCCCAGTCGTAGATCGCCTTCATGTCAGCGATCGACATGTCGGTGTGGATGTTCTTCTGCAGCGCGTCCAGCAGCTTCGGCGCCTCCGCCCAGCCGTTGACAGTCGTCGCCTTCTTCTTGATCGCCTGCATGATGTCCTGCTGCCGGCGCGATCGCCCGAAGTCCGACGACTGCTGCGGCTCGATCGCGTGGCGCGACCGCGCGACCTGCAGCGCCTGCTCACCGCTCAGGTGCTGGCATCCGGCCTTGTAGTGGATGGCGATGTAGCCGTGCCCGTAGTTGGGGTACGTGTAGTCATCGAGGTTGGTGGTCAGGCACACGTCTACGCCGCCGAGCGCGTTGACCATGTCGCGGAAAGCCTTGAAGTCGATCGCGATGTAGCGGTCAAACGTCAGCCCGGTGATCTTCCCGACCTCGTGCTCGGCCGCATGACCGCCGCCGTCGCGTCCCTGGTATTGAGGCGCGACGCAGCAGATGATGCTCGTGTACGGCACCTCGTACGCCGCGTTGATCTTGTTAGTCCAGATGCTGCCGGCGTTCGTCTGCAGATTCATATGCGCGACGAGGTCGCGTGGGACCGACGCCAGCATCACGCGGTGTGAATTGGGATCGATGGTCACGGCCATGATCGAGTCGGTCAGGAACGGAGCGTCGTTCTCGTAACCGCCCATCCCGAGCAGCAGGATGTTGACCTGCTGGCCGTGCTGCAGCTTGTAGGCCATCGTTCCAGGTTCCGGTTGCACAGCTTCCACCACCGCGCCGAGCGTGAGGTGCTTGCCGGTGGTCGCGGACAGAAAGTCGTCGATCCGCCTGTATGCCACCGTGGCCGTGACGACGATCGCCACCAGGAGGACGGCTCCGATCAATGCCGGAACCGACCTGGACAGGCGGTGTGAGACGGAGTAGCGGGATCGCCTGGCCCTAGGCCTGGCCCTCGACATGCGCACGGGGATTTTAGCCTGTGGCACCAGGCTTCAGACAACGCATTCGGGACGGCGTTGGTTACGTGGTGCTAGACGCGTTGCTCGAGAAAGCGAAGATCAGAATCCACACGACGCCGGCGATGAATCCGATCACGCCGAGGACGAGGCCGCCGATCGCAAGCCCTCCTCCGCCGACGGTCCCATTGCTCGCGGTGATCCTTCCGCGTGAGATGAAGCCCATCACCGCCGCGGCCGGCCCGAGCACCACGCCCAGCACGCAGCAGACGAGCGACAGGATGCCGGTGATCAGAGACGCGATCGCGAGCCCGTCAGTGCGCTGGCTCGCGTACTGCATGCCGCCTCCCGGCATATAGCCTCCACCTGGTGGTGGCGGTGGTGGCATGTAGCCGCCTCCTGGCGGTGGCGGCGGAGGCGCGCCGTACCCCCCGCCACCGGGCGGAGGAGGAGGCGGAGGGGGCGGCTGGTACCCGCCGCCGGGGGGCGGTGGCGGGGGCGGTGGCGGCGTGTAGCCGCCGCCTGGCGGCGGAGGCGGAGGGGGCGGAGGCGTCGACCCTCCCGCGGGCGGCGGTGGGGGCGGTGGTGGCTGGTCCGACATTTCCGTCCTCCTTTACTACGCTCCAGATTCGTTCCTGGCAGCCAACTCAAAGCTTCGGTAGACCCAGGCCTGCATCGCCAGCGCGTATGCAGCCGTGAAAAAGATCCCCACGAGACAGACGATCGCGCCGAGCGAGCTCACGAAGCTCGCGGCGATCAGCATAAGGCCCGCGATCAAGGTGTTGGTCAGGTTCGCACGCGACCGATGCCAGACATCGCGAACGTTCACGCCGCCTGCGATGCCGCCGTGATCGGTGGCGAGAACGAAGGCCGGGCTGGCGAATGTCGCGGCGAGCGAGCCGATGGTGGCGACGCCGAAAGCAAGCACGTTCAGGAAGAGCGCGACCACGATCAGCCCGCTGTTCGCCTCGCCATGGCCCTGGCTCACAGCAAGCAGCACCGCCGGAAGGTAGATCACGAGAGCCATCGCCGCGACGGCCAAGCCGTACGCCAGCTGCACCACGAACAGCTGAGCCCCACGGCCGATGTAGCTCAGGTTTGCCGGCGCCATGCGCTCCTCGCCGGCGCGCAGGCGGTCGAGAGTGGCCAGCATCCAGCCGAGCCCGTTGATCGCGCCGACGATCGGGATGAGAAGGGTCAGCGCGATGATCAGCAGCTTGCCGGGCCACTCCGGATCGCGGACCGGCCACACGAACGCATCACCGACACGATCCATGGGCGGGTTGTGCGGCTACTCGCCGAACGACACGTCGTTGAGGGCGTTGAGGATGACGACGAACCAGAGCAGTGTCACCAGAGCGCCGACGGCGGTCGTGATGATTCCGAGGATGCGGCCCGCGTTCGCCGTGCCCGCTCCTCCGAGCGCGCCGCCGGACTCGGCGATCCGGGCCCGCGAGCCTTTGCCAAGGAAGTAGGCGATCGGGCCGGCGATCAGGCCCGGTAGCCCAAGCGGCAGGGCGAAGATCAGGCCCAGGATCCCGAATCCAAGCGAGGCAACCGCCCTGGCGTCCGTTCCCGCGGCCGTGGGTGGCGGCGGATACGCCGGCGGCGGGTGGTACGGCGCGACCGCGGGCATGTCTGTCACGGCCGGCGGCGGTGACGGGGCCATCTCAGGCTCACTCGCACTCAACGCAGCAGAGCTCGCGCGATGACCACCTTCTGGATCTGGTTAGTGCCCTCATAGATCTGCGTGATCTTCGCATCTCGCATCATCCGCTCGACGGGGTAGTCGGATATGTAGCCGTAGCCGCCGAGCACCTGGACGCAGTCGGTGGTTACCTTCATTGCCATGTCGGACGCAAACAGCTTAGCCATGGCCGCGACCTTGGTGAGGTCTGGCGCTTTGGCGTCGACCTTCGTGGCCGCCCTGTACACGAGCGTGCGTGCTGCCTCGATCTGAGTTGCCATGTCCGCAAACATGAACTGCATGCCCTGGAAGTTGGCGATGGGCTGGCCGAACTGCTGGCGCTCCTTCGCATAGTTGAGCGCGTAATCGAACGCGCCTTCGGCGATGCCAAGCGCCTGCGCGCCGATGCCGGGGCGCGACCGGTCCAGCACTGCGAGCGCGATCTTGAAGCCGGCGCCCTCTTCGCCGAGCCGGTTGGCGGCCGGCACCTTCACGTCTTCGAACACCAGCTGCGCGGTCGGTGAGCCGCGGATGCCGAGCTTGTGCTCGATCTTCGGCGCCTTCCAGGGGCTCTTCTCGCGCTCGAGCACGAACGCGGAGATGCCGCGGTGATCGGCCTCAGGGTCGGTCTGCGCGAAGACGACGAGCGTGTCCGCGATGCTGCCGTGGGTGATGAACTGCTTGCTGCCGTTCAGCACGTACTCGTCGCCGTGGCGCTTCGCTCGCGTCTTCATGGCCGCCGCGTCGGAGCCGCTGCCCGACTCCGACAGCGCGTACGCGGCGACCTTCTCGCCCGACGCGAGCGGAGGGCACAGCCGTTTCTTCTGTTCCTCGGTGCCGGCCACGAGGATCGGATAGCTGCCGAGCGCCTGCACCGCGAGGATCAGCGACGAGCTGGCGCAAGCCTTCGCAATCTCTTCGATGCCCATGCAGATGGACACGCTCGAGCCCGAGATGCCGCCGTACTGCTCGGGAAATGGGATGCCGAGGATGCCGTTCTGCGCAAAGAGCTTCTCGATGTCCTTGGGATACTCGCCCTTCTCGTCGATCTCGGCCGCGCGCGGCGCGACGCGATCCTGGACGAGCTCACGGATGGTGTCGCGAATCGCGACCTGCTCTTCCGAGAACTCGAAGTCCATTTCGTCGATTATCGAGCGTTGACCAGATCGCGCGAGATCACCACACGCTGCACCTGGTTCGTTCCCTCGTAGATCTGCAGCGCCTTCGCGTCACGCATGTGTCGCTCGAATGGGCTGCCCGCGATCGCGCCCTCTTCGCCGGCCAGTTGCAGCGCCCCGAGCGCGATGTCCATGGCCGTGTCGGTGCAGTGGAGCTTGGCCATCGAGGCGATGCGCGTGAACGGTCGGTGCGATGCGCACAGCCACGCCGCCCGGTAGGCGAGAAGGCGCGCCGACTCAAGGCGCGTAGCCATCTCGGCGAGCGCGAAGTCGTCGCCCTGCTCTCGCGGGCGCGCCGCCAGCACGTCGCGCGCCTGATCGACAGCAGCCTGCGCGATGCCCAGAGCCTGGCCAGAGATGCCGATGCGGCCCGAGTCGAGGGCGCGCATCGCGACCGGGAAGCCCTTTCCGTCGGCCGCCAGGCGATTGGCCGCGGGCACCACCACGTCCTCGAGCACGAGCTCGCCGGTGGGCGACCCGTTGAGACCCATCTTCTTGAACACCTGCCCGACGCGCAGGCCGTTCGATTCCGCGGGCACGATGAACGCGCTGACTCCTGAGGCTCGCTCGTCCGCTCCGGTCCGCGCGAAGACGATGTAGATCCCGGCCCGACCGATGTTGGTGATGAAGACCTTGGTGCCGTTGAGCACGTAGTCCTCGCCGACACGCCGCGCGCTGGTCTTCAGTGAGGCCGCGTCCGAGCCGGAGGCCGGCTCGGTCAGCGCGAAAGCGCCCAGCAGCTCACCGGACGCGAGTCGAGGCAGCCACTGGCGCTTTTGCTCGTCCGTGCCGAAGAGGAGGATCGGTTCGCTGCCGACGCTGGTGTGGACGTCGATGATGACCGCGGTCGAAGCGCATGCCTGCGCCAGCTCCTCGATGCAGAGGGTGAAGGCGATGGCGTCAAGGCCCGCACCCCCGTACTCCCTGGGTATGAGGACTCCCATGAGCCCGGCCTCCCTGGCACCCGCCACCGCCTCCTCCGGGAAGCGATGATCGCGGTCGACCTCGGCCGCGTGTGGCTCCACTACGCCCTGCGCGAACTCGCGCATGGACGCGCGGAAAGCCTGGTGGTGGGGCGCTAGCTCGAGATCCATCAAATGGAGGGCTGGAAGGCCCCGACCTACAATAGTTGGTCGCGATGGAAGCAGGCCCGCGCTACCTCGAAGGCACCACTGTGGGCAGTGGTCGCGACATCATCGGTGTCCGCCGCGACCGCATCGCCGACATCATCAGCACCGGCCGCGAGATCATCGCTCGCGCCAAGTCTGAAAAGCTGCTTCCAGACACGATCACGGGCGCCACGGCGGCCCTTCTGGTGACCATCGCCGGGTACGGCGAGCCACTTTCGGAAGGGCAGTGGCGCGAACTGGCGGGAGTGGTTGGCGGGATCATGCGGGACAACACATATGCAGACCTTGCCCGCCTTCGAACGTTGATCACTCAGGAGCAGTTCTTGAATGTGGCTCGAAACCAGGGATACAGCAGATTCATCAGGAGACTCGACGACGGTCGCTGGGTGTGTGAGCTCGCGCCGAAGCTCGAAGACCTTCCGGACGAGTAGCAGCCATCGGCGGCATCGCTAGGTCCCGCCCGGTCCGGATCGTTTCCGCCATTGCGCTCGCGATTGCGATCGTGAGCCCGGCGGCGGTGGTCGCTGCTGTCGTGTGGAACGCCCCGCTGGAGTCGTCACCCTCGCACGCGCAGTCATCTCCCAGCAGCGAGCCGATCAGCCCGCTGGTGCCGCCTGACGTTGCTGCGGGCACCCTGCCCGCCACCGCGCCAAACGTTTACGCCAACGACATGTCAGGTGTCGTTCCATGCCCGCTGTGCAAGCTGCCGCCGCGCGTCTACGTGCCCAACTCGATGGCCGGCACCGTCGACGTGATCGACCCCACGACCTTCCAGGTGATCGATCAGTTTTCCGTCGGGCAGATCCCCCACCACATCACCCCTGCGTGGGACCTGAGCGAGCTGTACGTCGAGAACGAGGGCTCGAGCAGCCTGACCGTGATCGACATCCACACCGGCCGGCCGTCGCGAACGATCAACATTCCGTACCCGTACAACCTCTATTTCACGCCTGACGGCACCAAGGCCATCGACGTGGTCGAGCGCCTGATGCGAGTCGAGTTTCGCGACCCGCACACGTGGAAGCTGTTGCGCTCAGTGCCGATCCCATGGCCGGGCGCTGATCATCTCGACTTCTCCGCCGACGGCAGCTACCTGCTCATCTCGACCGAGTACTCGGGCGTGGTCGCCAAGATCGACACCGTGAACATGAAGCTCGCCGGCTATGTCAACGTCGGCGGACTTCCCATCGACGTGAAGGTGTCGCCGGACGGCAGCGTGTTCTACGTCACGAACCAGGGCACCGACGGCGTTTCGGTCATCGACCCGAACGCGATGAAAGTCATCCAGTTCATCCCGACTGGCCATGGCGCCCATGGCCTGCAGGTGTCCCGCGACGCTAGATATCTGTACGTGTCGAACCGCCTCGAGGGATCGATCTCCGTGATCGAGTTCGCGTCGCGGCGCGTGGTGGCCAAGTGGCGCATTCCGGGCGGGGGCAGCCCCGACATGCTGCAGCTGAATCCGGACGGGACCCAGCTGTGGGCGTCAGGCCGCTACAACGCGACTGTTTATGTGTTCAGCACAGAGACCGGTCAGGTCATCGGCCGGATTCATGTCGGCGCCGAGGACCACGGCCTGACCTACTTCCCGAATGTCGGCCTGCACAGCATCGGGCACAACGGCGTATATCGCTAAGCCGGCTTAGAGCCCCAGCAGCCGCGCGATCAGCATCCGCTGGACCTCAGAGGTGCCCTCGCCGATCTCGTTGACCTTCACATCGCGCCAGTAGCGCGCGACGGGGTAGTCCTCCATGAACCCGTAGCCGCCGTGGATCTGCACTGCCTGGTCGGCCGCTCGCTTCGACGTCTCCGACGCATACAGCTTGGACATGGCCGCGAGCATTCGGACCTCGTCGGACGTCTCGCCGGTGCCGTGGTGATAGGCGGTGGCGGCTTTGTGGACCATCGTCCTTGCCAGCTCAGTCTCCATCGCCATGTCAGCGAGCTTGAACTGGATCGACTGCTGCTTGGAGATCGGCGCGCCGAAGGCGTGGCGCTCTTTGGCGTAGGCGAGCGAGGCGTCCAGGCAGGCCTGGGCGACACCGACCGACAGCGCCGCGATCGCGATGCGCCCGCCCATCAGCGTGTGCAGGAACTGGCGGTAGCCACCGCCGCGGGTGCCGAGGAGATTGGCCTCTGGGACGCGGCAGTCCTCAAAGCTCAGCGGGTGCGTGTCTGAGGAGTGCCAGCCGAGCTTTCGGTAGCTCGGCAGCACGTGGTAGCCGTTCGTGCCGTGCGCCACGAGGATGGCGCTGATCTCAGCGTCGTCCCCGTTCCGCGCTGCACGGCCGCCGGTACCGCCTTTGCCTGTGACCGCGGTGATGGTCACGCCGGCGGAGATGTCGGTACCGCAGTTGGTTATGAACTGCTTGGCGCCGTTGACGACCCACTCCCCGTCGCGAAGCTCGGCGCGGGTCTTGGTGGCGCCGGCATCGGAGCCCGCCTGAGGTTCGGTCAGGCCGAAGGCCCAGAGCTTTTTTCCAGAGAGCAGATCCGGAAGCCAGGCCTGCTTCTGCTCCTCGGTGCCGAAGTCGTGGATCGGCGCGGCACCGAGACAGACCGCTGCCTCGAGCGTGATGCCGACGCCGGCGTCCGCTCGCGAGATCTCCTCGATCGCCAGGCACAGGGATAGGAAGTCCGCGCCGGCACCGCCGTACTGCTCGCTGAAGGGAAGCCCGAACAGGCCGAGCTCGCCCATCTGGCGCACGATGTCGTAGCCGAACTTGTGCTCGCGATCGAGCTCTTCCGCCGCCGGCGTCACCACCTCGCGAGCGAAGTCACGGCAGAGATCCCGAACTGCGGCCTGCTCCTGGCTGAGGGCAAAGTCCATTGCATGCAATCCTTGCACGGCGGATGTCTTACGCAGAGGCGATCGAGATCGCCAGAGGCCTCCAGGCTCTTGACGGGCCCAACGTGAATCCCGATTGCCACACGCGCCTGTACACGCATGGGCAGGCGACTGAGCGCGCGCTGGTACTGCTCCACGGGTTCACCAACTGCCCGCGTCAGCTCGATGACCTCGGCAAGGATTTCTTTGCTCGCGGCTGGAACGTCCTTATCCCGCGCTATCCGCGCCACGGTTACACAGACAGGCTCAACACCGCCATCGCGGAGCTGCGGGCGGATCACCTGGTCGCGGTCGCCAACCGATCGGTGGACGCGGGCTTCGGCCTTGGCACGCGTCTGACGGTCGCCGGCTTGTCTCTCGGTGCGGCCCTGGCCGGTTACATGGCACAGACGCGCGAGGGCCTGGAGGGCACGGTGATGATCGCGCCGATGTTCGGGCTGAAGCCTTTTCCCGGTCCCGTGCTTTCAACCGCTTCACGGCTGGCCTATGTCCTGCCCAACTTCTACATCTGGTGGAACTCGCGATTGAAGGACAAGATCGGCCCGCCGCATGGCTATCCGCGACTCTCGACGCACGCGTACGCCGCGCTATTCGAGGTCGGACGCCGGCTTTTCAACGAAGCGCGCAAAGCCGCGCCGAGATCGCACCGCATCACTGTCATCACCAACGCCGCCGAGCCGCGACTCGACAATCGATTCACGTATCAGCTGGTCGACTTGTGGCGTCGACACGACACGCACATCGAAACGTTCGAGTTCCCGCTCTCTGAAGGACTCCCCCACGACCTGATCGACCCAGTCAGCAACCCATCCCGGGTGACCGACGTCAGCTATCCGGTTCTGAAGAGACTGATCGAGGGCGCCCCAACCTAGTCGAGGGCGCCGGCCGTCACGCCGCTTGTTCTCCAGGACCTCGCGTCCGAGGTAACGGGCCGTCAATCGTCGGCGGTATGGCGAGCATCCGTCCATCGTCCGCCCGCACCAACTGCCACGCACCTTCATGAACCATCCAGTGGTGGCGGTAGCAGAGCAAGACCAGGTTCGACAGCTCGGTCGGGCCTCCGCGCGTCCAGAACACGATGTGGTGCCCCGACGTCCAGGTGGCAAGCCGGTCGCAACCAGGCCACCCGCACCCCTTGTCGCGAGTCTTCAGCGCTTTGCGCATCGGCCCCGAGATGTTCCGTCGCGAACGACCCACATCGATGACACAGGAATCGGCGTTCAAAAGGATGCGCGTGACGTTGCAGTCGCACGCCAGCCGCTCCACAGCCTTCGCAGAGATCGGCAACGCATGCTCGAGGTCCGCAGCCGGCGCGCCGGCGCGCTGCAACAAGGTCTCGAGACTCGTCGTGACCTGCAGCTGCGCCCGAACCCCACCGCCGCCCGAATGGACACCGAGCTCGATCAACGCGTCCGCCAGACGGCGACCGCGGTTCCGGTCGTCGCCCTGGCCGGAGCGTCGCGCCAGGGGCTCCAGCGCGGCGCGCAGAGTCGCGCCGCCTTCACCGTCGAGCGTGCCCCGCAACGAATAGAGGCCGTCCTCGCCCAGCTTCATCTCGAAGTACCGCGCCTCGACAGCCGATATCTCACCGGCGACAAACGCGGCCGATGCGGCCATGTGCCGCGCGTGGGAGCAGAAGTTTCGGAAACGCCCGACGCTCAGGTCTCGCGCCTTCGCGAGCAGCTTGGGCTCGTCGATGCCCCGACCCGGACTTGCCTCTTCGACCGCCGAGGCCGTGCGCGCGATCAAAGTCAGATGAGCGAACCCGATGTCACCCGACTCAACCGCATCAACGCTGAGCGGCATGCCGGCCGCCTGGTCGCCGACGGCCACCCGGTCGGCCGCGGCCCCGCTGCCCATGCGGCAGTTGTGCCGGATCCAGTGAATCGGCGAGATGGAGCCGCTCGCCAGGTACTCGTCGGTGGCCGCGAACTCCGAAGCCAACTTCGAGAACTCCACCTCCAGCCTGTCGCTCTGGTGGCGCAGGTGGACCAGATCAAAGCCGACCTCCTCGGCGGTCATCCCCGAGCGGTCGCGCGAACAAAACAGATCAATGGCGTCGGCCAACAAGACGACCGCGGCAGAGATCGGCACCGAGGGCTGCAAAGAGCTCATCGCGCAAACGAGCGTACGAACGAATGTACGCCACCGGCAACCCCGCCTGTTAAGGCGTCACGAAGGAGAAACCCTGGATCAGTTCCCCAACACGAACAGCTTCAGAACCCAGCTGATCGCGATCGCGCTCACGGCGCCGACGGCCAGCACCCTCCACTGAGCCCCGCTCAGCCGCACCGACCACGTGCGCCCGGTCACGATCCCCGAGGCAAGCCCGCCGACACCGACCAGCGCCCCAACGAAGAAAGCCGGGCCCAACGGAAACAGCCGCACCGCATCCGAGATGTCCCCCTCCCACATGTACGCGAACGACCGCGTGCCGCCGCAGAACGGGCACGGATGCCCCGTCAGGTAAAAGAACGGACACGGCGGCAGCACCAGGTGGCCCGCCCGGAGCGTGAAGAAGAACCTCGTGTACACCAGCCACGCAAGCAGCCCAAAAAGCAGTCCAAGGTCGCGCGTGCGGTCCGAAGGCACGGCCCGCGTGATCGCGATCGGCACGACCCGACTATAGGCAGCCATCAGCTCAGCAGCCCCACGATCTGATCCGTCGTCTCGGCCACAGCAACGCCCGCGCGCTGGAACGCCTCCTCCTTGCTCTTCGCGGTGCCCCGATTGCCCGAGATGATCGCGCCGGCGTGCCCCATCCGCTTGCCCTCGGGCGCGGTCCGCCCGGAGATGAACGCCACCGTCTTCAACCGGCTCCCGCGGCCAAGCAGCTCGGCCGCACGCTCCTCGTCAGAGCCTCCGATCTCGCCGATGACCACGAGCCTGTCGGTCGCAGGGTCGGCCTCGAACAGAGCGATCACGTCCGAAAATGTCAGGCCCAGCACCGGGTCGCCGCCGATCCCCACGATCGTCGACTGCCCCATGCCCGCCGCGCTCAGCGCCGACCCCACCTCGTACGTCAACGTGCCGCTCCGCGACACCAGCCCCACAGTCCCCGGCCGCGTGATCCGCGCCGGGATGATGCCGATCTTCGCGACTCCCGGCGTGATCAATCCAGGACAGTTCGGTCCGATCAAACGCGCGGACGGATAGCCGCGCAGGAAGTCCTTCACCCGGATCATGTCCTGGATCGGAATCCCTTCTGTGATGCACGCGATCAAGGTGACGCCGGCCGCCGCCGCCTCCATGATCGCGTCGGGCGCAAACGCCGGCGGCACGAAGATGCCCGAGGCGGTGGCGCCGGTGGCGGCCACGGCGTCGTAAGCCGTGTTGAACACGGGCAGGCCCAGGTGTGTGGATCCGCCTTTGCCCGGGCTCGTGCCGCCGACGAGCTTCGTGCCCATCGCCAGCATCTGCTCGGCGTGAAACGAGCCTTCGCGGCCGGTGATGCCCTGCACGATCACACGCGTCGAAGCGTCGAGAAGGATGCTCATCTCAGGATCACGACCTTGGCGCGGCCGCACGCGTGAGCTCGACGATCTTCTGCGCCGCCTCCCACGCGTTGGCGCCGGGTTCGATGCCGTTGGCCTTCAGGATCGCGCGTCCCTCCTCTTCCTTCGTTCCGCTCATCCGCACCACCAGCGGCAGCTTCATCTTCAGGTTGTCGCGCGCGGT
>WNFW01005334.1_pt1 | contig 12117 bp, 12 predicted proteins | sample 5400131 | NCBI WGS metagenome assembly WNFW01 (sample SAMN13153362, study PRJNA577476) | soil metagenome | isolation source: 20 cm soil or saprolite under grassland replicate 1 | place: USA:California | collected 2016-06-15
GGCCAAGGACGTGCCTTTGAGAACAGCAATAAATTCGTTCCCCAGTGGCGGGAACGCGACTCTAGCAGCTTGTGGGACGATGATCCGGCGCATCGCGAGCCCAACCGACATTCCGAGGGACTGAGCAGCTTCCATCTGTTCATGATGGATGGAACTGATCGCAGAGCGGATAATTTCGGTTGAGTAGGCGCCGCTGTTAAACCCGAAGGCGATGACTGCAGCCAAAATACGGTTGTTGAGGGGCATAAGGAAATCAACCAGCGGACGAAACCCCATCTCTTGCGCCCAGCTCGGCAATCCGAAATATACGACATAGAGCAGAACCAGGGGAGGGATGCCTCGAAAAAAAGCTACGTAGGCACTCAAGCAGGAACGGACGAAATGATTCCCCGACAGACGGCCAAGCGCGCCTACCAGTCCGATGGCGACCGATAACACCATCGACAGAGCAGCGACCCCTATGGCAATAAGCGTACCTTGAAAGTACAAAGGCAAGTAATCCTTTGCAAATTCGACCATGAATCACGTCCCTATTCTTAATGGGAATTGCGAGGCAAAGATAACCGACTCAAGAATGCTTCGATCCTTGGCGTCGAAGGAGCTTCAAAGAATTCTTTCCCGGGTTGCTCGGCGACGATTTTGCTCGCTTCCATAAATGCCACGCGATCAGCCATGTCGTGAGCGAATCCCATCTCGTGCGTCACTACTACCATCGTCATGCCCTTCTCCGCCAATTGTCGCATGACCGAGAGCACTTCGCCGACCAACTCAGGATCCAGCGCAGAAGTGACCTCATCAAAGAGCATGAGCTCTGGTTCCATGCAAAGAGCACGGGCAATCGCCACTCGTTGCTGTTGGCCACCCGAGAGCTGATCGGGATACGCTGTTATCTTATCCATGAGCCCCACCATTTCAAGGGCGGCTCTGGCCCGCTCCACAGCTTCATTTCGAGGGACTTTGAGAACGTACACGGGCCCCTCAAGCAGGTTGCCGAGCACGGTACGGTGGGGAAACAGGTTGAACCGCTGGAACACCATTCCGATGCGCTTGCGGATATTGTTTACATTCCGCTCTGTGTCTCGAATTAAAGTATCTCCGTGCTCTTTGTAACCAATGAGCTGGCCGTTCACGAGGACACGGCCCGAATCATAGGGGACCAAGAAGTTAATGCAGCGTAGCAGTGTTGTCTTACCTGAGCCACTCGGACCTACCACAGCCACTGTCTCGCCTCGAGAAACGGTGAGGCTGACATCGGATAATGCCGGGATATTCCCAAAATGTTTGCTGACTCCTATCAACTGCAAAACAGGATGGGTAGAATCGCCTCCATTCATATGCGATCCGCCAGTGGGCTGAGAGAGACGCGTCACCCCTTCTCCAGCCCAGCCCGCAGCGCACTTCGGAGTGCTACTCCTTTGGGATCATGTCGACATCCCCATACCACTTCTTATTAATTTTCGTTAACGATCCATCCCTGATCATGGTATTGATGGCTACGTCAATTGCTTCACGCAGCTCCGTGTCTTCCTTACGGAGCGCCACACCGGTGTACGAGGATTTTCCCGTGAGGTCGTTGTTCGTTACGCGCAGCTTGCCAGGGTAGACGGTCTTCGTAGTGTAGCCTGCATTCACGCTCTCGATAGCCACAACGTCGATGCGACCCAAAATTAAGTCATTGTACTCGTCGGCGACGGTATTGTAGGTTGTTGGTTTCACACCCGGGATGCCCTCGAGCGCTGTTGCTGCCGATGTACTGACCATGACACCGACCTTCATGTGGCCGAGGTCGTCCCTTCCGGGACTGAAATTGCGCGGGCTATTGGCCCGTACCACAGTGGTGATCGTCTGAAAGCCGTACGGTCGCGAAAATGCGGCAACTTCCTTCCGCTTGTCGGTGATGACCATGGCCGTAATCGCATCGATCTTGTGAGAAAGAAGCGCTGGGATGATACCATCCCAAGCTACACCCTCGTAGTGGAGTTGCACACCGAGATGGGCCGCAAGTGCTGTTGCGAAGTCAACGTCCGATCCCAGCATCTTCCCCGACTTGTCGGTCCATGAAGTCGGGCGATAGTCAGGATCGGCACCCACCCGGAGCGTCTTAAGCGAAATAGCCGCCCCTCCGGGGGCGGTTTGGACGATCAAGAGCATAACCGCGACGAACGCAGTAAACAAGACAGCCCTGCGAGCCCAGCGATGAGCAATCACGTTATGCCCTCCTTTGGATCTTCGAATTAGGTCGATTGGTCATTCAGGATTCGCCCCCGATCGAATTACTACTTCGGTTCCATACACATCATGTGCTTCTCCTGCCGTGCAGACGACGCCGAGATATCTACAGCTGTAGCCGCAGGGGCGGCTGATCCTCGCTCGCCGCGCTCATGGCGCACCACGTTCCGAAGAATCTAGCGTCCGCCATACCCGCAGGACCTCCGCGACGCTCCACGCCTGGGCAATGCACCCTCGGGGAAGGTGCGGTGCGTTCCCTTCGAAGACAGCCGAGACGGTGCTCGGATGTAGGCATGAACGGATTCCCAAGCAGAGGGTCGGGGGTTCGATTCCCCTTTCCCGCTCCAGACCAATAAAATCAAGGATTCCGGCGATTTTGTTTCGGATAGAAGGGTCCCAAAAAGCAGAGGGCCGCGGGTTCGAGTCCCGTTTCCCGCTCGGTGCGCAAAGCCTTGCAGCGCAAGGCGTTCCGCACGGCCCTGCACTATCCCTTGAGCGTTCAGCACCCCCAGACTGTAGAGTATACACGAAGGATATTTTCGCCCAGAATTTTACACACATCGGCTTCGGAGTAACCGCGACCCAAGAGTTCGGCCGTTACGTTGGGGAGTTCTCGGTGGCTCCCAAACCCATCTGGATAATGGGTGGACCAGAACCCCTCATCGGCAAAGATCCGCCGGTAAGCATCCACCGGGTAAAAGGAATCCTCAACGATGTCAGGTCCGATTCCCACGTGGTCCACACCCGCCCGCTCCACGATGTACTCAAGATGATCAACAAAGTCGCTGAGCGTCAGGTTGGGCTTAGTGCTTACGGTTAGTCCATTGGCGATAAGAGCCACTACCCCCCCGGTCTGTGCGACCGCCTTAAGCTGGTCGTCGTCGAAATTTCCGGGGGAACGACATACACTGTTGGCATTGGTGTGGGACGCGATTAGGGGGCCCGTAGTCATATCAAGGAGATCCTGGAAGCCCCGTTTGGACACTGAGGCTACATCGATGACCATGCGGAGATGTTTCGTCTTCGACGCATGTGAGGCCTTGAGTGCAGAGCACGACCGCGATTCGACCCGCTGCCGCCGTTGCTTGGATTTCCTGGACGGAAGTGGCCAGGGCGAAGTCACTCCGGCTCTGATCGAGATCCGAGAGCATATAGGAGAGATTTAGGAGGGAGTGCTTCAGCATGCTCGGGTTGTACAAACGCCCCCCATGGAACGCGTTTAAGAGTTCGCGCGTTGGAAAAGATTGGGTCTCAAAGGTGTCCCCGATCACGTGATCGGATATGCATCGAATCCCGCCATCCCGGAACTCACCAGCATGACGTCGCCCTAATACCTCGCGTTCGCCGTGTGAATGACGCTCACTCACGTCTCCGATCAAATCTGTATGGACGGCGCAGACAAGGGTCTTCGCATGGATCTGGCGCGCGCGTATTTGGAGTTCGTTAACGCCGCCTCCCATTCAGATTCTCCTCTCTACGTCACCAGAAATTCGATACCTTATTCTCCTGGGTCCAGTTCTGGCTGCCCCGCGACAAATCAAGGACTCATTTGCACGGATCCGATTTGATGTGAATGCCTCAAGAAGCACCTTTCACGGCATGGCAGAACGTCTGGTGCGCGTGGCTCGCAACGGTCACGTCCTCCTCTGCTGTCCCTGAGCCCACGCCGACGCCACCTACGATCACACCATCGACTTTCAAAGGAATCCCAGCCTTTAGCGCGGTAATCGCGCCTCCCGATGCGAGGCCCAGTCTCACTCCGACGGTCTCATCAACCTCCCAGGCTGGCCTTCCTAGGGAAGCTGCGGTTCGGGCCTTGGCCAACGCAGTATGGAAGCTCAGGTACTTCGCCCCATCCATGCGCGCGTAAGAAAGCAAGTTCCCGCCGTCGTCAACAACCGCGATGCACTGCGGAGCACCCATTTCCTCTGCCTTTTGAATCGCGGCGTCCACGACGAGACGCGCGCCCGCCAGGGTAAGAAATGGCTTTTGGTTGATGAAATTTGGCACGAGAATCCTCCCTTTCGTTCGTTCGCCAGTATCAATTTGGTCAGCGATGGAGAACGGATAAAAGTCGGTCTATCTCCTCGGTTGTGTTGTAGTAATGTGGTGAAACCCGGATCCAGCCCTCTCGATTGACCACGACGATGCCAGCCGCGCTGAGTTGCTCCACGAGATCCGATGAGGAATTCACCGGGTGCCGGAATGTCACGATGCCTGCTCGTTGCAGGGGATCGAGAGGGGTGAGAACCTCACAGCCGAAGAGCTTCAGACGTTCGATCAGATACGTGCACAGCGCTTCAACTCTGGTCTGGACGGTGGTTAGGCCCACACGGTTGAGCGACTCCAGCGCACCATCGAGACCCGCGATTGAAGCGTAGGCGGGGACGCCCGCTTCGAAGCGGCGCGCGTCAGGTTTGGGTTCGTATCGATACTCAAGATACGACTCCGAGGGACGAACCGTGCTCTGACCTACCTCGAATAAGCGCAACGTATCGAGCAGATCTGCGCGACAGTACAACCATCCCGCTCCCATCGGTGCGAGCAACCATTTGTGGGAAGCTGTGGCCAGAAAATGGATACCCGCTTGCCGAACATCAATGGGATAAACACCAAGTCCTTGAATGGCATCTACAAGGAATAGGATTCCTCTTCGTTCGCATAAATCACCGACCTCGGCGAGATCAATCCGCGCACCACTGAGAAACTGGATCCATGAAACGGCAATCATCCGAGTCCGATCGTCGATGGCCTGGGCAAGTCCGGCTGGTGTCACTGCCCCTGCGGGCGCAGTGACAAACCGGACCTCCACACCTAACGGTTGAAGGTTCATCCACGGATAGACGTTCGCCGGAAACTCGCAAGCGGGTATGACGACATTATCCCCGGCCCGCCAATCCAAGCCGGAGGCGATCGTGCTGATTCCCTCCGGTGTGTTTTTCAGAAAAGCGATTTCGTGTTCGCCGGCCCCGATTAGCGCGCTCGCCCTCCGGCGGGCGCTCGCTAGCCAGGCCTGCCATGTGGAGCTGCCTAGGGATCCCTTGGTCGCCTGTAGTACGAGCACCTCGGCTGCTCGGTCGGCTGCCATCTTGGACAGCGGCCCTAATCCAGCATGGTTGAGATAACCGAACTGCCTGGTAACGGCAAAGGTTTGACGGAGCGATGCGACCGCCTGGACTCCTTCATGCTCAGATGGCGAGGCCGATGGATCAACCAAGTCCCGTCCTCGTTCTGTCGAGCCTTCGACCGAGTTCAGCGCAGCAGGGTGATGGCGCTCTGCCATTCAGTATACTCTCCGACTCAATTCGGCGAATTGGTAGGAAATGGTCATCTATAGCGAGTTTGTCATCACTGAGAGGCTAGGATTTGGACCGTCATGGTCTCTCTGACCTCACGTGCACGGCTTACATGCGTACGGGCCGCAGCTTCGGCTTGAAGTTCGTTACGTGACATAAGTGCGTTGACGATTGCAATGTGCTCTTTCGCGGATTCCTCGGCGTGCGATGGTTGAGTGTAGAGAGACTGAGGAAGTTGACGTGTGGAGAGCTGCAAGGGTTCGAGGATCCGGGACAGAATATGACTGTTGCTGCTTCGATGCAAAAGGGAATGGAATCGCACATTGATCTGATCTAACTCCTCAGGTGACGCTCCCCGACTGACTGCCTCTTCGAAGTTTCGCGCAACTTCCTTAAGCGCTAGCAATTCGGGTCGGCTGGCGCTCCGTGCGGCCAGGCGAGCTGCGGCCCCCTCAAGGGTTTCGCGTAGAATGTAGATTTCCGAGACTTCCGGCTGGGAGAGCGTGCGAACCGCCGGGCTCTTTCCTTCCCGTTCGACAAGCCATCCTTCGGACGTGAGGCGCAAGAGTGCTTCGCGGACAGGAGTGCGGCTGACGTTTAAGCGCCTGGCGATCTCGTTTTCTGAAATAGAATTATGAGGACCCAACTCGCCTCGGCGGACGAGGTCTTTGACGTTCTCGTACACTTCAGGGCCCCGTGTCTTGCGCGGATGCTTTTTATCACCGTGGATGAGGCTTCGTCTCATTGCGCCACCCTCAACCTTCCTATTGCGCCAGCTAGGAAGCGTCCTGCTTCAGAGCAATTCATTGGTACTTACTTACATCCAGCAGTATACAAGATTATAAAGGAGCGCGTCAATCGCGTCTAGAACTGCAGGACATCCGTGACACAAGTGCATTCAGACCGACAACGGGAACGAGTTTGGCCCCCAAATTCCACTGGCACATCCTTCACAAGGGCATTCAGCACCGTTACATTCGGCCCGACGCCCATACCTGAACGGGAAGACTGAGCGCTCCCATCGAATCGAGATGAGGAGTTTTATGGCCAGCTCCAGGGGGTCCTAATCTCCTCGGTCGCGGAGTTCAACAGCCGGCTGGAAGAGTGGGAACGGGTCTACAATTACGACCGGCCCCACGGAGCCCTCCAAGGGCAAACCCCCTACGAGCGGCTTCGGGAAAAGCTGCAGTCTGTGTGTCACAGATGATTGGCCAACCTACACGATCCGCGATGCCTCATAAGTAACGGTTACCGAACGTGGGGTGGTTCATGAGGCAACCAGGTCCTTTTCGGTAACCGGAATCATGAGGCACATCGCGGTCTTGACACTCAGGAATTCCGTCGTATAGACTATGTATACAGCGCTACGCATCTGAATACCAATTGATCCACCAGAACGGAAGTGCCATTAGATCGAGTAGTGCGCTGGGCACGAAGGCTAACTGCTCCAGGGGGAACCGCGTGCCACTCTCTTACCTTGATCCGACCGCATGGCGCGACATGCTCCAATCCCACAACTGGGCTGGTTACGTAGCCCTTACACCCGAGCACATCTTCCTCCAGGCGGGTTTTCTCCAGCCACTCCACATGCATACGAACCCTCGTATTCCTGTGACCTCGGTCGCAACAACGGATCGTATCGCTCTTGTCATCCCAAGGATCCAACTCGCGTATCTGTCGCAAGCCTCCATCGAAGTGGACGTTCTCGTGACTTTCGGGGAGTTCGATATCCGCCTAGCGGGCACAAGCTCGTCTGACGAAGCGCGTGCCCTCGCTGAGCTGATAAGTCACGAGAACCGCGCTCGATCTTGGTCAGAAGGTGTTGCACTGGCCTGCAGGCGTCTCGGGCTGGATGATGGGGTCCTCGCGCACGACGAAACTGGCCTCTCAGACCAAGGCCGCGAGTTGCTTCGTGCGAGCGTGCGAGTACCCATGGTTGGCGGGATTGAGGCCTTCCGTGAAGTTCGTCGCTGTAAAACGGATCGGACCCTGGGCATCATCGGCGAGGCAGTTCGAATCACTGAGGAAAGCCTGGTCGAGACCGTGTCTGCCGTCCGCCCGGGTATAACACAGAAGGAGCTGCACCACATTTACCGGTCTGCAGTAGGTCGCCGCGGCGGTGTCCCAGGCCACGTAGGTATCGGGGTGGGCAGCGCGTCCGTGTTCCCCATTAATCTTCCGATCCCGAAGCGCATCGATCCTGGTGACCTCATTCGACTGGATGTCGGTGCATTGTATGGTGGATTTTTCGCAGACACTGCGCGTGTCGTATCAGTTGGCCCCCCCACAGCGGCGACTTGCAAGACTTATGATGCACTGCTCGCCGGCGAAACGGCGGCGGTTCGCCAGGTACGAGCAGGTGCTCGAACATCGCGGATTTTCCACGCGGCGGTTGATACCGTGAGGGAGGTCATCAAAGAGTACAAACGCCCACATACAGGTCACGCAATCGGCGTCAGCCGGTACGAGATTCCGCTGATCGCGCCAGAGCCAGACGAGCCTATCGGTGTAGGTGAAGTGGTGAACGTTGAAGTTCCCCTCTACGACTTCGAGCAAGGTGGATTCAATATCGAAGATACGGTCGTCGTAAAACCAGAAGGTCCGGTCGTGCTGACATCGCTGCCACGAGAGTTACTTGATGCAGGAGAGTTCTTACAACGCACACGCGCAACAAAGTCAGCCCATGATAATTAGTTGACGGGCATGGAGGTGGAAGATGCAATTATCTGCGGAAACGATGAATAAGGTGGCTGCTCGTAGCCCTCGCCCGGTAACGCGAGAGCTCGCTGAGTTCGCGGTAGGGGCCACGTACGCATCGTTGCCTCCTGAGGTGATAGAGCGAGTGAGGACCGATGCGCTCGATACAATCGCCGTCGGTATCCTAGGTCACAGCCATGCATGGGTCAAGCCAGCAACAGCGTTATGGCGCGAGCTCGGTGGCACGCCGCAGGCGAGGCTCTGGGGTGTAGGCGCGAAACTTCCTGCCCCCACGGCTGTGCTTGCCAATAGCCACGCGGCGAACTCATTTGAGTTCGATGACACATATGTGTGGGGGGGATATGGCACCCATCAGGGTAACAATGTAGTTCCCGCTGGGGTCGCTGTGGCGGAATTGACAGGCAACGTGTCGGGCAAGAACTTCCTGCTGGCGCTCGCGATCGGTCATGAAATCGGCGTACGTGTCATGCGTGGATTTGCGAAGCGACGGGCTGGGTGGAACCATACAGCGTTAGTTTCCACTTTCGGCGCGGCGGCCACCGCGGGGCGACTCCTTGGCCTGAATGTTGAGCAAATGACCTGGGCCCTCGGCTCGGCGGGTTCGTACGTAGGGGGCGCTCTGACGATGCCACCTAACTCGGACGTGAAGCGAATGGTAAACGGTCGCGCCGCGGAAGGCGGAGTGATCGGAGCCTTACTCGCTCGACGGGGCTTCTCGGGCATCGAGAATATCCTCGAGGCTCGCCAGGGAGGTTTCTATGGTCTCCACGCCGAGGCCGTTGATCTAGACGCGATCGTCGATGGCATCGGAGAAACTTACCATCTTGTGCACCTCCACACGAAGCGGTTCCCGATGTGTACGAGTGTTCACGCTCCACTGGAAGCAGCTTGTCAGCTGGTCTCTCAGCATGGCATTAATTCAGATCGCGTCGCCCGGATCGTCGTGCGCACAACGTCCGGAGCACAGTCGAACACGGTTGGATTCGAGGTCAGCACGATTGCCTCAGCCCAGATGAGCCTAGCATTCGGGGTGGCATCAGCGATCAAAAACGGGAACGTGACCGCCGCAACTGTAACAGAAGAGGCGCTCCGCGATCCGGAGCTCAATCGATTAATGTCGATTGTCGAGCCTGTCAAGGATCCGAAGTTCGACGAGATGTGGCGCGGCACCCTAGGATCGGGTGGGCCTGGTCAGGTTGAGGTAACACTGCGCGATGGTGCAGTGGTACGCAGCAGCGTCGTCCCCGAGGCATCGAGAATGACGGCCCGGGAGGTCGAGGAAAAGGCTCAAACCACAATTGAACCCATCATAGGATCCGCCCGCTCGAAGCGGATCGTGGAGTTCTTCCAAACAGTGGCAGATGCGGATGGTCTTGACACCCTGATCGAGTGCCTATAGGATTCCCTCCCGCGCGATGCGCGGAAGGAGCGGATCGATGGTATGGATGGTGCACCGCATAAAGGCGAATTAAGTCGGCTGAAGCAAGAATGCCGGCTAGCCGATCGAACAGAAGGAGAGGAGATGCGGTTCGATGTCGCACCGATTCAAGGTCTACCAACGTCTTGAGGAACGAAGGCAACGAATCCTGGAAAGAATTCGCAAGATTCCAGATGAGGTGGGGGTACCCGCCAATCTCCGGGGTAAACTGGGACTGCTGGGGGGATCGGGACTGCACGCGTCGCCGAGGGACGAAGTCCTGGATGCGATCCGGGACGGCAGTGCGAAACCGATAGGGATGAAATCACTGAACGCCCGGCTGCGTACCCTCGTAAAGGATTTCTACGGAGACAACTGGGACGCGATAGCTGTCAACACAGGCGAGGCCGCGCTGCATGTTGTTATCGACGCGCTTATGAGCCCCCCTCTCGCTGGCCGAGGGGATGGATACCGAGCACGGTATGTGGCTCCCTACGAACGACACACGCACCATCAAGCAGGATACGGCACTCCGTTCCCGCCACGATACAAAGACATCAACTCGGAGCGTGGGGCCACTTCTGGGGAGTTCGGCATGCTCGGAAAGCGGCTGTGGAACCTTGACACCGTGCACGTGCGGCTCCCGGGGGCAAGGTATGAAGCGCATGGTATTCGGCAGTTCACATGTCCACTACTCCGACATGTAGACGCCAAGCTGTCCGCTGAAGCAATCCGGCGGGCAGCAGAAATTCATGCGCCTTGGCTGAGTGGATTTGCGTCCATGGGCTACGACACTCCCGGATACGGTCACGGGGAACGGGATACGGATGGGGTACCTCTGTTTCAGCGACTCATTGGTGGCGTCGCCAAGGAGTTCGGTGTCCCCTACCTGGTCGACAACGCCCGAGGGACCCCCTTTATGGGGAATGATATTCGTGCGATCGGTGCGGACGCGATGATTTACTCGACGGACAAGGCCTTCAACGGACCGACCGGCGGTTTGATCATTGGCCATGAGGAAGTCATGGTACAACTAAGACGCGCGCTCGGCATGCACGGATCAAGGTACGGAACGGTCGAGTCCCATGAGAAGGCCGCGTACGTGGCGTTCGATCCTGGGAAGGAAGCCGTCCTGGGGATCATCAAGTGCCTTGAGTTGTTGCGGGAGGATCCCGATAGCTTCAAGCGTCCGGTTGATGGGCTGTATGCGATCGTGAAGCGCGAGCTGGCCAGCACGCTACCGGCACCGCTGCTGAAGGGGATCTCGATCAGCAAGAGCTACAACTCAATGGCCGTAGAGGTCGATTACGCCGACACATGGGCGGATAAGGCGCCTGCGCCCGGCTTGCCGATTTTCAGCATCGAGGACATGTACGCCGGATCTAACCTTGTACAGAGCGCGCTTCCGGCAATGCAGATGCTCGCTGGGATGCTCGCCTACGACGGCAACATCATCATGGCTCCCGGGATTGGGACGACCGACGAGCATGGCCAGTTGCTGGAAGAAGAGGCCACGCTCGCGGTCCGCTGCGTCGTCCGTAGCCTGATGGTGATCTATGAAGAGGCCTATGCGGATACCTCAAGTGCCATAGAGAGCGCCCGGGAGGGGACGCATGCCGCGAGTGCGCGTTGAGTGGATAGTAGGCCGCTCGGACCAACAGCGTGATGAGTTGGCTCGGCGCATCACGACGGCGTTCGTCGATGCCATCGGGATAGGGGCAGAAGAGGTTTCGATTGTGTTCGACGAATCTCCCGCTACGCACTATTATCGAGCTGGTGTACAGTGGCAGGAACTCAGGGTCCTCAAGCGCGGCAGCGCAGGTTAGCGCGCGCAAGGGGGAGTGTTGTCGAACCCTACGCGGCAGGGGTCGCAGTAGGACGACCCTCCAGCATCAAAACTTCGCTTCGAGCACGCGTCGCTGTGGTGCTCGACACCCGGCGTGATCGGCGTGCGCTCGACCTGATCTATCCACAAACCCGGTGTATTCGCGCTTCCGAAGTCCATGAACTCATCGCAACCTCTGAGCGCAACCGGGGCCCAGGTGACCAGATCAACCGGGTGGCAGGAATCGGGTTCGTGATATTCAAAGATTCGGGGGTTATCATGGTCGGCGATGAGGTGCGCTGCCGTCGGCTAGGACTGCTCGGGGTTGTGGTGGGATTCGACACCGCGCACTACCCTAATCACTTCAACATTGTTCTGGAAGCCGCCGAGCGACAGACGGGACGAGAGTTCGGGCTTCATCTGGGCGACGCACTTACTGTGAGGGGGCAACCCCGATGGGCCGCAAGGGAGACCTCAAGCAAGAAGAGGCGCAGGCCATCCTAGGCTGGAGGGCCGGTGATGCACCATGGCGACCTCGACTGCGCTTGCGTGGGTACTAGATGGCCCCGAAAAACTCTCCCTTGAACGCATAAATCTTCCTCCACTTCAGCCCGGATGGGTGAGATGTCGCG
>WNFW01005853.1_pt1 | contig 12117 bp, 9 predicted proteins | sample 5400131 | NCBI WGS metagenome assembly WNFW01 (sample SAMN13153362, study PRJNA577476) | soil metagenome | isolation source: 20 cm soil or saprolite under grassland replicate 1 | place: USA:California | collected 2016-06-15
CGAGATGCAAATGCGCATCGTAGAGACCATGCGCGTTCCCGATCGCGGCAATTTGCTGCCCCCTTCTCACCGCCTGGCCGCGATGAACAAGAATTTTCAGCAAATGTCCGTAAAGTGAATCGACATTGCGCACGCCCAAGCCATCGCGATAGGCATGCCGGACGATGATCACGTTTCCCCATCCCTCATGACAATCACGGGCAAAGACAACCACGCCGTCGGCAATGGCATACACCGGATCGCCCAGATCAGTGTCGCCCCCACCCACTCCGTCCCAGTCCTCGCCGAGATGTCCGTGAGCCCGCATTCCGCGAGCTTTGTAATATCCGCGGCCGTCCGGTTTACCGACCGGCAAATCGAAGCCGTCGGCCAATTTCGTGAACGCCATCTGTCCCGAAAAACTGATTGATTGCGCGGCGGGAGACTCGGATTCGCGTGATGGTCGATCAATCGGGCGAACCGCATTTGCACTAATTTGCTTCTTCGGTTGCGGAGCCGGCGAATCCGGCGGGCCCGCATCGGTTTCAATATCGTGATTTTCTTCCTTCACTTTTTGCGCGGCTAACGCTCCAGCCTGCCGCATCTGCTCGATGCTCAGTTTGGGTGGGGAAGAATGGGACGTCTCAATAATGGCAACAGTTTGCGGCCGGACTTCAATCACTGATTGAGCGGTCGGAGGCTTTGCTGAATGCACGACCGTGCCGGCTTTCTCGCGCGGCACTTCGACTTGTTGGGCAGAGCTCGTCCCGACTGGGATCAAGACACCCACCAACGCTCCAATGACGACCTTCCCAACCATGAACGCCGTTTGTGATAAACAAAGCACGCTGGGGTGGCAAGCAGTTATTCACAGGCCGCGGTGAAAAACTCGGGCCACGCTATTTCCGCTGAATTCGCACCACTGGCAGCGGAAAACGCAATCGCAATTCGTCCTGCAAATAAATCTCCACGTGGTGCAGACCGAATTGCTGAAACTGGACCCCACCAAAGTAATGAACATTGGTGGCGTGGCCTTCCATTTCCTTGAGCTCAAATTCCACTTCCGCCTCCGCCAGCACATTTTGCTCGTCCACCCCGACGATGCGCGATCGTTGCTTGAACCTGCCCGTCCCACTGCACCAGCGTGTCCAAATGCATAACCGTAAATAATTGATCGGCAACGACGGCGCGGCGATCACATTAAGCACGCCCACCAGCGTATTCATGCCGTTGAATTCGCAACGAACGTCTTCGCACAGCACGCAGCTTTGCAGATCGGGCAGGATTGCTTCGGCCGATTCCATTGGTTTCAAATCGAACCGCGCATTAACAAAATCAACAGAACGATCGCAAGGGCGATTCGGTAAACCGCAAATGGCGCAAATCCCTTTGTTCGCACCCACCGCATGAACCACGCGACCACGACGAGCGCGACGACAAACGAAACGACGAATCCAATCGCGAGCACGACCCATTGGTGCGGGTCGACTGCAAGGGGCGCGATGTTGCCTTCATCGACCGTGTCCCGAGTGTGTTTCAGCGTTTTGAACAAATCGTAGCCGGTGGCGACAACCATCGTCGGCATCGAAAGAAAAAACGAAAACTCGAGCGCGGCTGGACGGGAAAGACCGGCGATTTGTCCGGCCGCAATCGTACTCATAGAGCGCGACGTTCCGGGAAAAACCGCCGACAAAATCTGGCACGCCCCGATCCAAATCGCCTGGAACAAATTCATTTCTTCCATGTGCGTCACCCGCACTCGGGTAAACGTTGCGTCGACAATCCACATCACGACGCCGCCGACAAGTAACGCGATGCTGATCACCCACAGGCTCTCCAGATTTTTACCGATCACTTTGGTCAAGGCCCAGGATGGCAGCGCGGTCACGATGAACGCGACAATGGTCAGACCCAACGGATGGGTCAGGAAATTGCGATCGCCCCGTTCGCCTTTTGGAAATGTGCTCAGAAATTCCAGGATTCGTTTCCAAAAATAAACCGGCAACGCCAGGATCGCGCCGAGCTGGATCACAATCGTGTACATCTTCCAGAAGCTGTCGTGCAGATTCAGCTTGAAGAGCGCTTCGACGATGCGGAGATGTCCGGTCGAGCTCACCGGCAAGAACTCCGTCAGACCTTCGACAATCCCAAGCAAGATCGACAATAAAAAATCGTGCATAACATTTCCGCTTTCAGCTTTTCCGTTTTCCTTTTCTCGTCTCCGCTTTTATTTCAGCTTCTCAGCGTCTCAGCTTTTCAAGAAACCGCCTCGCCTCCGCGCTCGTCTGTCCGGATCCGGATCGCTTCTTCCACTTCCGTCACGAAAACTTTTCCGTCGCCAATCTTTCCGGTCCTGGCTGATTGCAGGATCGCCTCGACCACGCGCTGGGCGCGATCGTCATCCACCACGATTTCAAATTTCACTTTCGGCAGAAAATCGACCGTGTATTCGCTGCCTCGATAAATCTCGCTGTGGCCTTTTTGCCGGCCGAATCCGCGCACTTCGCTCAGCGTCATTCCTTCGATGCCAACCGCGGCGAGCGCGTCCTTCACCGCTTCGGTCTTAAACGGCTTGATGATCGCCTCGATTTTCTTCACCGCCGCCAAGCTAGAGACGGCATCACAAAGCGCAAGATGAGAAGTCATTCTCAACCGCTCAACTTTCCGTTTTCAGGGTTTCAGTTTTCAGCTTTTCAGCTTTTCGATTGTCTCAACTTCCGCTTCCACCATTTCTCTAACGAGCTGTTCAAAACTGCCGTTCGGTTTCCATGCAAGCGTTTTTCGAATTTTATCGGCGCAACCGACTAAACGAGTCGGCTCGATCGGCCGATCGAATGCAGGATCTCGCTTCACATATTTTTTCCACGGTAAATCGACCACTTTAAAAGCGGCTTCGACGAAATCGCGCACCGAATGCGCTTCGCCGGTGGCAACGACGTAATCGTCAGGCTTCCCATGTTGCAGCATCAGCCACATCGCAACGACGTAGTCCTGCGCGCGGCCCCAATCGCGTTTGCTCTCCAAATTTCCCAGGACAAGATCGACATCCAGTCCGCGCGCAATGCGCGCCACCGAACGCGCGATCTTGCGCGTGACAAAATTCTCACCGCGCCGCGGCGACTCGTGATTATAAAGAATCCCGTTGCAAACAAACATGCCGTAGGACTGTCGGTAGACTCGCACCAGCTGGGTCGCGAATGCTTTCGCGCAACCGTACGGACTTGTCGGGCGCATCGGCGTTTCTTCGGTTTGCGGCGATTCAGATGCGTTCCCGAAAATTTCCGATGTCGATGCATGATAAAACTTCACCTTCGGCGATTGGTCGCGCGCGATCTCGAGTAAACGCAGCGTGGCCATTCCGGCTTCGTCGCAAGTCGATTCCGGTAATTCGAAACTGAGCCCGACATGGCTTTGCCCTGCTAAATGATAAAGCTCGCCCGGCCCGACCTCGCGAAAAATTCGGCGCAAGGTCGTCGTGTCCGACAAATCCCCGTAATGCAGAAACAAGCTCTTGCCGTAAATCTTTTCGTCGCGCCGCAGATGCTCGATCCGCGAACGGAGCAAATTGCTCGTCCGCCGCACGATTCCATGAACGGCATAACCCTTTTGCAAAAGCAGCTCGGCTAAATACGAGCCGTCTTGTCCGGTAATTCCGGTGATGAGCGCAACTTTTTCAGCCATGCTGTCTGCAATGAAAGCTGAAAGTCGAAAAACTAAAACGCTGAAATGAGGTTATTTCCATTGTACAAGTTGAGAGTCTGTCTCCTCCATGCTAGCAGGAGAGGTTCGTATCATGATGTAACATGAAATGAAATTATCGATCTTCCTCGCTCTGTTGCTGGCAGTGCATTCATTTTTCGATCCATTTCTCTCCGCCATCGGCCTTAAGGCGTCGGCGAAAATTGCGCACAAGAATAAACAGAACTCGCTCACTAGTGCGCCGGCGGTGACGATTGGAAGTCAAAATGCCGGTCCGACTCCGTTTATTAATCAGATCAACATTACCGTAAGCCCGGCCAACGCGCTCAAGAATGTCCAGTTTACGGTGACGCCAAAACCGGGTTCAGTGACGCGGCCTATCTCCGTAACTTACACCAGCAGCTACCTTCAGAGTCGGGGTAACCTCAATACCGGAACCGGGAGCGGCGTTGTGCCCGTGTTCGGCCTCTATGCGAATTACACCAACACCGCGACGCTCAACTTCCTGTTCACCGACGGCTCGTCCCAACAAAACGTGATCCAGATCTCGACGGCCGATTGGACCGATCCCTGTAACCAGTTCAAGACTCCTATTGTGATTCAGGCACGGACGAACAGCACAAGTTTGAGTTACGATTATATGCTGGTCAAAACGAACTGCGGATCTGAGTCGCCATTGATCATGGACACGGATGGCGCCGCTCGATGGATTGGACCGACAAACTTCTCCAGTGGTGCTTCGATGTTCTTCGCGAACGGAATTTATATTGGAGACCATTCTTCCGGGAAGTTTTACCGGGAAGAATTCGACGGCACTGTCACTCTCGTGCACGACTTCGGGAACATTGGGACGATTGATTTTCATCACAACGTCGACCCCGGTAAACAGGGAATGCTTATAGAATTGGATACCACTTCCCAGCTTGAATCTATTATTCTGGAAGTGGACAGCTCCGGCAACACGCTAAAGACATGGAACTTCGCCGACATTATCAGCCAGGCGATGACAGCCGGCGGTGACGACCCGGCCCAATTCGTCGGAAACAGCACGCAGGACTGGTTTCACAACAACGCTGCCACCTATCGAAAATCGGATGATTCTCTGATCGTCTCCAGTCGCGAGAATTTTGTAATTTGCATCGATTACCAAACTAACGCGATCAAGTGGATCCTGGGAGATACGACCAAGAAGTGGTATCAATTCGCCTCCTTGCGGCAATATGCCCTCTCCCTCGGCCCGAATACGCTTCCGCCGATCGGTCAACACGCTGTCTCAATCAGCAAGGACGACGACTTGTTGCTCTTCGATAATGGACTAAGCAGCAGTTTTCAAAGGCCGGCTGGTGATTTTCGCTTGTACAGTGCACCGAGGAAATATCACATTGATCTTCAGGCAAAGACCGCGACCGAAATCTGGAATTACCCTAACGGCCAAGGCCTGTATAGCCGCATCTGCTCCAGCATCTACGAAGATGATCCCCTGGATTATCTGATTGATTACGCCGACATCACCAACATTTCGCCGCCGGCGCAGTTTGCCGAAATCCTCGGCTTGGACGGTGCCAGCAACAAAATCTTCGATTATCGCTACACGACTTCGTTTTGTTCTACGGCGTGGAATTCAATTCCAATTCATCTAAATGAAATGGTTCTTACCTCGGTCATTCCTTTAAGCGCCGGTTCCCGCAAAACGCACGGCTTGGCTGGCACGTTCGATGTCAATCTTCCATTGTGGGGCGCGCCAGGCATCGAATGTCGTAGCGGAGATCCTGCCGGAAATCATCAAGTCGTCGTTACATTCGCGAAATCGGTCACCGTCACCAACGCTACCGCCACGCCTTCGAATGGAGGAACTGCTTCCGTTTCCGGCGCGCCGGCGGTGAACGGCAATCAAGTAACCGTCAATCTCAGCAACGTAAGCAATGCCCAAACAGTGACTGTTAATCTTCTGGGCGTCAGTGACGGCATTAACACTGACGACGTCTCTGTTCGGGTTTCATTTCTGGCCGGCGATACAACCGGCAACGGCGTCACTAACTCAAGCGACATCTCTCAAACGCAGTCGCAATCCGGTCAACCTGTAACCGCAGCCAACTTCCGCGAAGACACCACCCCGAACGGGTTACTCAACAGTTCCGATATCGGCTTCGTGCAGGCCAATTCGGGGACGGCGCTACCGTAGAAGACAAAGCCCGGCGATCATCGCTGTCTGGTTGTTTGTTCACAGCGACAATTTAATTCCCTGAATCGAAAGCTGAAGAATTTAGAATCGACTGGCGCCCACGTCAGTTGAGCCGTTGAGGAGTTGAGTGGTTGAGATGGTGCGGCAAACTGGAAAAATGAACCCTCGACAGCAATATCCTTTTGAAAAACTACGCGTTTGGCAGGCAGCACGAGAACTGGCGAAACCAGTCTCGCTTGCGGATCGCTGATGGAACTCGCTTGTTTACTGGTTCTCTCCAAAGACCTCGGTACTTTATCTGCTGATTCCGAAGAAGCGTTGCGGAACATCATTACATATATAGTGTGAAAGCCGTTCTTCTCTGGGTTTGGTTCTGCGCCTATCTTAACTGCGCCGGTTGGGCGCTCTCGGCACTCCACCAACTCAACGCCGCTGGTTACGCCGTTGCGCTGCTCCTTTGGTTTACCGCATTGCTCGTTTGGCGAAAAAAGAATTCCGACAATTTTCTTTCACCGATCCGCTGGAAAAAGCTCTTCTATCGGTTTCGCCGTCCGCTTCCAGCTGCATTCTTGATTCTAGCGACAATGGCCTTTTTAGGGGGCGCGTTGTATCCGCCGACCAATTACGACGCGCTGGCCTATCGCATTCCACGCGTGTTGCACTGGCTCTCGGCCGGCCAGTGGCATTGGATTCACGCGATTTTTCCACGCATCAATGCACGTGGCTGCGGGATCGAATGGATTTCTGCGCCGTTCATTGCGCTGCTGAAAACAGATCGGCTGTTATTTCTAATCAACATTGTCTCCTTTCTATTGCTGCCTGGTTTGATCTTTAGCGTCTTCACCCGGCTGGGCGTGCGCCGTCGCGTCGCCTGGCATTGGATGTGGATTATTCCAACTGGCTACTGCTTCTTGTTACAGAGCGGGAGCATCGGCAACGATTTGTTCGGTGCGCCATTTGCATTAGCCGCCGTGGATTTTGCGTTGCGCGCTAGAATCTCAAAATCGCAGCGTGATTTTTTCGCTTCTTTGCTTGCGGCGGCGTTATTGAGCAGTGCGAAGGCGAGCAATCTGCCGTTGCTGCTGCCTTGGGCCATTGCGTTTTCACCGTCACTGACTTTGATAAGGCGCTGGCCGCTACGAACTGCAGCGCTTTGTGTGATTGCCTTCTTCGGATCATTTTTTCCAACGGCCATTCTCAACACGCGGTATTGCGGCGATTGGTCGGGGACGGCTGCCGAAGGCCTCGGAGGACGCGGAAGGCCGGTAATTCTTGCCGGTGTAGAAACGACGCTTGTGGCGATGAACAATCTTGCCCCGCCGCTGTTCCCGTTCACAAAACTCTGGGATGACAATGTGGAACGGACGATGCCGCGCGGTTGGCGTGAGCAGTTGGATAAGACAATGGAATCGGGATCGGCCGTCGCCGCGTTCAGTCTTCTTGAATTACAAATTGAAGAGAACGCCGGGTTGGGATTCGGCGTCTCCGTTCTGCTAATCATCAGCGTCGTGGCCCCGATGTTTCAGAATCGGCCAAGGCAGATGAAACCCACCACTTCAATCTGGCAAACCAGTGTCCAAGTCGCGCCACTCGTTTCACTGCTTGCAATCCTTGCCAACTCAAATGCAATCAACATCAGTCGTGTAATCGCGCCTTATTATATCCTGACGATTCCGTTTTTCCTGGTCAATCCAGCGCACGAGCGGCTTGTCACACGACGTTGGTGGAGAACGCTCGTGTTCATTGTTTTCGCGATTGCGGCAACTTTGCTGATTGTTTCTCCGCCACGTCCATTGTTTCCAGTTGGGATTCTCTTGGAGAAAATTCACGCTAAAGCCGGGCAGCATCCGGCGATAGCGCGCGTGGAAGAAGTTTATTCGGTCTATCATAATCGCTGGGACGGTTTTGCGCCGGTGCGCGAAGCACTGCCGGTGGACTGGAAGGTTTTGGGCCTGGTAACATACGACGATCCCGAAACTTCTTTATGGCGGCCATTCGGGACGCGACGAATTGAACACGTGCGACCCGAGGATACCGCCGCGGATTTAAAAGCACGCGGTGTCGAATATGTTTTGCTGAAGATGGATGGATTTGAACAGTGGTTTGGGTGCTCGGCTGATGATTGGGCCAAACGCATGAACGCCGAAATCGTTCGAGTAATTTCTCTGAACTTGCGCGCTTCAGCCGGTCCGCGCGACTGGTACCTGGTCAAATTGTAAAATCAGAGCGAATCGTACGCAGCGCGGGTTGACGATAAACGAGGACAACTAAATCTGAAAAAGCAACAGTATACCTATCGACCATCTCATCTTGTCGCTGCGACCTACATTACCGGGCTCGGGAGCCTTCCTCTAGTTGGAAGACTCGCCAGTCGAGCATTTACGATAAGGCTGCAAAGATGAGCTTAATCAAGCAGACGCTCTGGAGCATCGCCCCGCTTATCATTGTAACCGCCCTCAACATCGTTTCCGTGCCGCTTTTTTATCGGTATCTCGGCGCGGAACTTTATGCCCTTTGGTTTTACGTGCTGACCTTTACCGGCGCGTTCGGTTTTATGGATTTAGGGCTGGGAGTTGCAGTTGGTCGCTACATCGGCGTCGCGATCGGTCGTAACGATCTTCAAGCTGTTCGCGAATACTGGGGAACGGGTAACGCCGTCGCGATCCCGCTACTCGCCACGATGGCGCTCATCTTTGGCATCGTTGGCGTAATCTTCGGTCCGAAGTGGTTCAACGTAGACCCGCAGCTTGTCGGATTGTTGCGTTGGTCGTTCCTGCGAATTGGAACCAGCCTTCTACAAATTATTCCGTCGATCGTTCTGGCATGGGCGACGCGCAACCCATTGATTTTGATATTTTGGACAGCCGTGATCGCGGCGGTGCAGTTAGCAATCTTCGTTGGCCACGCCAAGAAATCGTACCAATTGACTTTTGGTTTCGGACACGCTCAATGGCATCGCGCTCACGAAATGGCGGTCTACACCGGAAAGACTTTCGCTTCTCTTATTGTTGGTTCTTTTGTCGCTTCCGCCGATCGCTTAATTTTGGGGAAGCTAGCGCTACCTTTTGATTTCACTAATTACGCCATTTGCTCAAACGTAGGCGGACGCATCCTCGCTCTAAGTGGCGCTGTGATGGGTCCGGTATTCAGTAATACGAACAGGGCTATTGGCAGGGGAATCCGCGAATCGGTAGCCACTATCTACAACGAAATCTTTGATTTCACATTTCCATGGTACGCATTGATTTCGATTTGGATATGGCTTTGGCATCCTATCTTGCTCCGTCTCTGGCTTGGACAAAACCTTGCCGTCGCCGTCGCACCGATTGTCGTACCGATAATCGTCGGCTGCTGTCTTACAGGTATCAGCAATGTTTCAACGGCTCAACTCGGCTCGCTAAATCGCGTTGGCACCAGCTTGATTTTCAGCATCTTGACTGGTGCCCTTCTCGTGGTCGGAGTTATTGCAGGGTGGCGATGGAACGGTGTTGTTGGCGTCGCGTGGGCGTTTCTTCTCACCCGTGTAGTCCTCGTAGTTCAGGATTTGTTTGTCATCCTGCTTGTTGGAGCAGGCGGATGGTTGGCCGCGTCGACTTGGAAGAACCTAGCGGTACAAGTAGCGGTCGGTCTCGCCTTCTCTTCCACAATATTCCTTTGGCCGCGCCATTCGTTGTGGCAACTGATCCCAGCATTCGTACACGGAGGTGTGATTAGTGCGTTGCTCTTGCATCAACCGGTAAAAAATTTCCTTTTTCGAACGAACGCGACCGCGACAGCGCGCGTCCCTTGAGTTAGGATTGCCGTAGGCCTTTAATCGATGCGAGCAACAAGCATCCTCGGTAAACTCGTTCAGCTGCGGAGCCTTCCATGGTCGGACTGGGGCGAATTTATTCGAGGGTGGCTGCAACGAAAGAATACCGGCATTATTCCCTGCGTTTTGCCCGGATCGCGACAGCTTCTTCAAATTCCCTTGCGCGACTTCTACGACACGTACTGGTTTTTCAGCGAATCCAAACAAGGAGTCACCGAGATCGCGTTTTTTCTAAATCAACTCCGTCCGCGCGATGTGATTTACGATATCGGCGCCTTCCGAGGCGCCTATGGTGCCGCGGCGAAAGCAATGTTCGGCGAAGATATCGCCGTGCACCTCTTTGAACCAATCCCGAAGAACTCTCAAGCAATCCGGAAGATTTCACAGTTGAATCGGTTCAGACAGTTCGAGATCGTGGAAAAGGCTGTCGGGCAAGGAACGGCCATCAGGGGGGAGTTCGATGGAGCAGAGTTGATGCTGCGTGCAGGAGGGACATCCGAACATTTGCGACCGTTGGAAGTTGCCACGACATCTATCGACGCCTACGTAGAGCACACAGGCGTCGTCCCGAGTGTCATTAAGATGGATGTGGAAGGTTTTGAATTAGAAACAGTTCAGGGCGGGACAAGATGTCTTACAGAGCACAAGCCACGGCTCTGGCTAGAATTACACCCAAATTTTCTCGCCGCGCAGGCTCGCGACTGGCACGAGGTCATTGAAAAGATAAGGTCGCTCGGTTACGAAACAATACGCTTCCATTCTGATTACCATTTACCGACGCGGCACGTGTCGTTCCATGTTTGGTGTGAATAACAGTCTATGATGGCACTGGCAATCAGGCGCGCGTGTTTCCGGGCGCACGGTCCACAGTGAGCATTCGAATCCAGCGCTTCGATCAATTAGAGACCGAAACGATCGCTGCTCTACAGCGGCAGCTGTCGCAATATTATTCAAGTCCGCCGGATTCTTACTACGAAATTGCGAATGACGCGGCGACCAAATACACTCCTGACCTTCAACCGTTTCACTGCGATCTGGTTAGCCGCGTGGAGCCAGGCATGACTATTCTCGAGCTTGGTTGCGGCACCGCTCACCTGTGTCGCTTTGTGGAGGCCCGCGGCGGCGTTTACACCGGAATGGATTTCGATAATGCGGTGCTTAGCAGGAATCGCCGAAATTTTCCGGGCGCACGATTTCTCTCGATTGGCACGGAGCTTGGCGAACAGTTTGATCTGGTGGCGAGCTTGTACACGATTGAGCATATTGCCGATCCAGCCGGATATCTTGACCGCATGTGGGGGTTCTGCAAACCGGGAGGATTCCTTGCCGTGATTTGCCCTGAGTTTATCGACAGCGATTGTTATCCGCCGAGCTTTTACTATGGAAAAACCGCGAGACGCTTTCGCGATAAAGCGCGCTCGCTTGATCTAATCGACATGCTCCTGCACATCGTTGATTTGAAATGGCACGCCCCCCGCTGGAAGAAGCGCGCGCGGCGTTCCGAGCCGGGCTCCTTTTGGATTAACCTTCGGCCAAGCGAATTGGCGGGAATGGTTCACGGCATTGACACAGATGCCGTGTACTTGTCCCGTTTAGCTGATTTGACCTGGTGGTTCAACAGACGTGGCGCAACCATCACAGCAACATCGCGCACCATGGCAGGCGTTTCGCGAGAAGTGCTTCAATTCAATTCTTACGTTCTTGCACAGAAGCCTTTGGCCGGTGAACGAATGTCTCACTTCAATTTGTGAAAGAGCCGCATCTGATTCTCACCACAATTCATCGGCTTCGCGCTGCGGCCGTCGCACCATTTTTCTTATCTCTTCGGCGGACCGGCTTTCGCGGCGATCTAGTCGTTTTCGCAAGTGGCGTCGATAGCGAATCGGTCGCGCAAATCAGACAATGGGGCGCGCGCGTTGAATGCTTCCGCTTTCGCGGAAAGCATGTCAAAAACCGTCTCGCCAAATTATGGCCCGTTTGGAAACTAGCATTCGCCAGCAAATTGCCGGATACCATTAAAGAGAAATTAGCACACCAGATCCTCCACCTCTTCTATCGCCGTCACCTGCTCTATCTGGAATTCTTGCGCGCACATGGCGATCGTTACACGCGCTACCTTATTACCGATTGTCGAGATGTTTTCTTTCAGTCAGACCCGTTCGCTTGGCGCCAGGCCGAAGGCTTGCATGTTTTTCTTGAGGAAGAAACCGCGAAGGTCGGCCAATGCCCTCACCACATTAGATGGATTAGGAGCCAATTTGGCGAGGAAGCGCTCGTTCGTCTCGCAGATCAGATCGTTTCCTGCGCCGGCACCGTCTTTGGCGATCGTTCCAGCATGGAAAGCTACCTCAAGCAAATGTTGTCGCTGGCTATGCACGCGGTGAGCTTGCGCGAGCCAGATGGCGACCAGGGGCTTCACAATTTCCTAATCCGAAACGTCCCTTTG
>WNFW01024795.1_pt1 | contig 12117 bp, 6 predicted proteins | sample 5400131 | NCBI WGS metagenome assembly WNFW01 (sample SAMN13153362, study PRJNA577476) | soil metagenome | isolation source: 20 cm soil or saprolite under grassland replicate 1 | place: USA:California | collected 2016-06-15
GTCGTCTTACCGCTGCCCGTTGGTCCAGCGGCAATGACGATACCGGTAGGCCGTGCGACCAGAGATCGGAACTGCTCGAGCGTCGCCGGTGCCATCCCCAGCTCGTCCAGGCTGACGGGCTGACCACCGCGATCGAGGAGGCGAAGAACGACCGATTCGCCATAGAGCGTTGGCACGGTCGAGACGCGAATGTCGAGCTCGCGGGACTCCAAACGAATCCGGAAGCTGCCGTCCTGCGGCGCGCGTCGTTCCGCGATGTCCAGTTCAGCCAGCAGCTTCACGCGACTCACGATTGCGGCCTGCGCCTGCTGCGGCGGTGCCGGGGCATCGGCGAGGACGCCATCAATCCGGAATCGCGCGCGCAGACCTTGCGACGTGGATTCGAGATGGATGTCGGACGCTCGTGCGTCGTGCGCTTCCTTAATAAGGAGATTGACGTACTTGACCACGGGAGGCTGGCTCGCCAGGTCGCGCGCATCCGCCAGCTCGTGATGATCCCCCACGGCCGAGGTCTCATCGCTGCGCAGGTCGTTCACCACCTCGATGATGGACTCCGCGGCCGCATAGGTGCGGCGGATGCCTTCATCGAGATCTTCTTCGCTCACGATGATCAACTCGACGGGCCTGTCGAATTCCCGTTCGAGATCCGCGATAACCTCGGGAGCCGGATCGCCGGATACCGCCACCCGGACGTGCGTAGCGGTCAGCTCGAGCGGGAGGATCCGATTGTACTCGAGGTATTGGGCCTCGAAGGAAGCGGGTAGGAGCTGTGAGCTCAACATGCTCGACCCATAGTGGCAGGGAGCGTGCCAACCGAGCTGTGCATTTGAGTTCAGATCGGAGCACGGCGGGATCAGTAAATCATCCAATCAACGGGAGGGGGTGATCAGTTTGACCAGTTAGACCCGCAATCTGAACAGTCTACTCTGAGCACGAAGTGATCAGTTTGTTCAGTTCAACATTCAAACTGATCACTTCGTTGACCTGTTTGCAGTGTAACCCAAGCTCAGACGCTCGTGGCACGAGGACTGCTTAGGTGAGCGACCCTCACCACGAGTCATTGCCGTGTTCACTCGCTCCGCGGCTTTTGCGACCAGCTTGGTCTTACTCCTCGGGATCACCGCCAACGTTCCCAACTCGCTGGGAAACCCGGCGCCGCATGCGCGCGCGTTCGTGTGTCCTGATCCACCCGATCCGAGCATGTTTTCGGTCTCGGTTACACCCGATGGAGGTAGCGCGAGCTGGCAGGAGAACACCACCACCCACAAAGCGGTGTTCACGATTCAGAACACCGGAATCTGTAATGACACATACAGCTTTTCTGCGTACAGCAGTGGACCGATCACGGTCGTCAGCCTGAGCCTCAGCAGCGCGCTCATTGGTCGAGGATTGAGTCGGGTCGACACTGTGACTTACAACGTTGGGAGCGCCGGTTCGGGCACACTTACCTTTGTGGCGAGTGGCATGGCTGGTGATGATGGCTACTACAATGTGACCGTCACCCCACCACCGTATCGCGTTTCGGTCACACCACATTCAGGCCAAACAGCGGACCGAATGACGTTCACCGCGTACTCAGACACGTTCACCGTACAAAACACCGGAGCGAATCAGGATAGCTACTCGTTGACCTGCATTGGTTCGTCTGGCATCACGTGCGGCCCGCTTTCGCCAGCCGGCCCCATCACACTCGGTCCCTTGGGCTCTGCACCACAGAGGGTTGCTGTAAACTATACCACAGGCGCCGGAGGATTCTGGACCCTGAGACTCGCTGCTGTCGGCGCCTACACTGATACGGGGACCTACGCGGTCTCCGTGATCAGCTACGGTGTTTCCGTGACGCCGCACGATTCAACAACACTACAGCGGCCGGCTCATACGTCTGGCTACAGCGAGAGCTTCACTGTTCGAAATACGGGCCTCTCTAACAACACATACAGCCTTTCCTGTGGCACTTCAGCAAACGTCTTTTGCACGGGACTGACACGGAACGGCAGCAACGTGTCTAGTGTGTTGCTCGGCCCCGGCGGATCTGCCACAATCTTAGCCTTAGATAGCGTCGGCGCTGTGGGCAACGGGAGGCTCAGCCTCAGAGCGACTGGTACCAACGCGAGCGATTCTGGCCGGTACAATATTCCCGTCGTCACGCCGAGCGCACAACCACCGGTTGTGGATATCAACTCTCTGAACCCGGGCACGTTCGTCGACCGAAGCCTCTGCCTGACGATCGCGGCCGGGGCCGCAGGGGCCTCTGAATGTGGCGATCTCCGCATCGTCCATTCGCTTCCGACGACCCGTACGATGAACAAGCCGCGGACGCCGACGCTACTCTACAACAGTCAGACGGCGCATCCCTATCCGATAGTCGCGGTCAACGTCACACTGCCTTCGACGGCAGCGATCCCGGACAGCGTGACCGGGATTCTGCAGATTGCGAACGTCACACGAGCCCGCGGGAAGTGGCTCGGCAATCAATGGGCCTCGGGGCAGACGCGGCGTGTCGCGCTCGGGTTCGACGCATTGATGGACACCACCGGCGTCTACGCCTACACAGTCGAGATTCGCAATTGGTATCCCGACCCCACGCCAAGTCAGCCAACCCCCGTGAATGGCGCAGTCGTCGTGGTGAATCGGAGCAGCAGCCCGTTCGGGGCTGGCTGGTGGATCGCGGGCCTCGAGCGGCTCAACCTGTCGAACATGGTGTGGGTCGGCGGGGACGGGAGCGTGCGGCAATACCAACTCGTCACGACCAACGTGTGGGCGGGGCCCAACGTGGACCGGCCGGATACGCTCAAGAAGGTCGGCACGGAGTACCTGCGCACGCTGCCACACGGCGTCCAGGTGTGGTTCGACGCTACCGGAAAGCATGTGCGGACGGTCAACCGACTCGGACACACCACGACGTTTGCCTATCTCGGGACCACCGACACGCTGATCAGCATCACGCTCCCTCCAGCCGGGTCGGGCAAGGTTTACCAATTCGCCTACGTCAACGGGAAACTCCAGACCGTCACCGCTCCACCGATTGGTTCTACAACCCGGATCACAACGCTGACTGACCCGGCCGGCCAGGTCACGGCAATCCGTGACCCCGATACCTACAGTGTGGGCTTCGCTTCCGATGCCGGATTCACGAACCGGATTATCTCTCGCACAGATCGTCGCGGCAATACCACGTTCTACGCATTCGACGCGGGCAGCAAGCTCACGACGGATAGCCTGCCGCTCGGGACCGGGCAAACCCCCATTGTGCAGCGGATCCGACCGTTAGAGAGCTTTGGGTTGGCCACCGCCGTGGACACGGCCGTCGCCACTACGCGCCTGGACGGCCCCCGTGTGGACGTGGTAGACACGACCGCTTTTTGGCTGGATCGTTTCGGGGAACCGCGCCGCATACGGAACGCCCTGGGGCATGAGACCATCCTGACCCGCGGCGATGCCCGCTGGCCAGCGCTCGTGACGCGGGTGCGCTATCCCAATGGACGTGTCGACGGGGCCGCGTATGATGGTCGGGGGAACGTCGTCGAGGTGACCGACTCGTCGCATTTCGAAGATCGTTTCGTTGTTCAGGGTGGTTGCCCCCCATGCAACGGCAGCTTTATCCGGTTTTATGCGACAACTCGCTATGCATGGGACGCGGTGTGGGATTTTGTCACGAAGATCCGTCGCGCGGAGAAAGACAGCATCATCATGGCCTATGATCCGAATGGGAATCGACTGTGGCAGCAGCTCGGGTCGGATGTCGGCCGCCGAGTGAATTTTCGGTACAACGCGCAAAAACTCTTGTCAGCCACCGTACTTCCCGCCACCGCGGCGGACTCGATCGAATATGATCCGACACTGTGGAATTTGTCCGCAACGAGGACACCACTCCAGTATTGGGTAAGCCATTACACCGATCAACTCGGACGAGACACCCTCGTCGTCACACCGATCGACAGCTCCGATCACGGTAAAGGGACTGCTGCCGACAGCACGTCGCGGCTTCGTCAACGGGTCGTTTATACAATCATGGATCTCGACAGCATCAGTGAATCGATTGCACCCAATCGCGTCCAAACATTGCAAGTGGTGAAATACTTTGATGCGGAGGGTAACGACACACTGCTCTCAAGAACACCACTCGGGGCACAGGCCCAGATAGGAACCGTCACAACGAAGTGGCGCTATGATCTCGCGAACCGCCGCGTCGCTGACAGCGCGCCGGACGGCTTCAAAGACACCACCGTCTACGACCCCGCTGGGAACGCGATCGCGGTGGTTACGCGAAACGCCACGTTCACCTATGACGTGATGGGGCGGCTCGTTACGGCCAACAATCAGGATGCAAAAATCCTTCGCACCTATTATCCGAATGGGCTACTCGAGTGGGATAGTCTCCGGATCCAGACCCTCAACCGCGACAACTGGGATCAGCATAAGTACGGCATCCGACATACCTACGACCTCGATGGCCGTCAGACCCAACTCTTTATCCCGTCGCAACTCGGCAGTGCCCAATTATTTGGCGACATTTCGTTTGGCTACGACACGCTGACTGGCGACCTCGCGTGGATTTCTGATTTGAATCACGACACCTACGCGTTTGGCCACAACATGCGCGGGGATCTCGTATCGTTGAGCTATCCGGGTGCTCACGAGGAGCATTTCGCGTTCGACAACGACGGAAGGTTGATCGGCGATACGATTCTCAATCAGGCCGACACGACGTTCCCACGCTACAACGGTCAGGTTCTTCGCGCCGATTTCTTTAAGTACGACGCGCAAGGTCGCCTCTTGTGGTACGGCGACCCGTTGGCGTACAAAGACACTCTGACGGTGACCTACTCCGGGATGGGCCACATCGCGTCTTCCCAATTCCGAGAATATCGGTTCGGGCTCGCGGAACACCCTGACCAGTACGTTAGCAACGAGACATTTGCGTTTGATGCCCTTGGGAATCGCTACAGTGCAGTCACAAACGCAACTTTGTACTATCCGAATTCCACGGTCCCTGACAACACGACGCATACGTCCGCCTACAAGACAGGCGTTGGTCAGCTCCAAACGGACGTACTGAACGGGTTAACAACGACATACAGCTACGACTCGTCTGGCAGCACGGTCTTCAACTCCAATCCCGGCGGTTCACTGAAGCATGGGGAGGAGCGTGCGAGTTTTTACGCAGCCGATGGAATGTTGCGTGGCGCTGACTGGCGATGGGTAAGCTGCACGACCTGCGATCCGAACAGTCAGAAGTACGCGTTCGACGAATACCGTTATGATGCGCTCGGCAGGCGGGTGTGGATGCGTTCGCGAAAGAGTTGCGTCCGCGTCGACACTCAAAATGACTGGCGCTCCTACATTGAGTGCGTCACCGGTTTGATGCGCCGCACAGTTTGGAATGGTGACCAAGAGCTTGTCGAGATTCAAATGCCGGGTGACAGTGTCCCGGATGAGATTGCTTTGTTCGAAAATGACACCGCGATAACGCGTCTGGGTTCGCTGCCGACGTGCTTTGACCGCGAGCCTTATTTCGGTCGCGTGGTCAATATTCCCGGGCGTAGCATCGATCAGCCACTCGCCATCACGCGAATCAATTACGAAGACAGCAGTACGGTTGACGAAGGATACCACGTCTGTGCATCACACCGCGTGCTTCCTCCCATGACCGTCATTCCATTCTGGAGTCGCAGCGGCGATGCGCCGCTCGGAGTCTATAGCAACGGCTATCAGGCTATTTGCCCGTCGCCACCTAGCACCTTCCGGTGTGTGAGTCCTTTGTGGTCGTTCTTCTCTTCATCGTTCGACCGCGAAAACCGGATGCTGCGCACCGATTGGCATGGAAGCCTCCTCGAGGGGAAACGAGACAAGAGTGGTCTCGCATACGTCCGCAACCGCTACTACGACCCGGCTACGGGGCGGTTTACGCAGGAAGATCCCCTCGGCCTGGCGGGGGGGCTCAACCTGTACGGATTCGCCGCAGGTGACCCCGTGAACTTCTCTGATCCGTTTGGGCTCCGGGTGTGCTTCAAGGGAGACGCGAGGAAGCGTCAAGAACTTCAAGAGGCCGCCGAGAATGCCATAAACGCGGACATCGAGGTCGACAAGCACTGGTGTGTCACAGGGGTCACCGCGCGACCGGGCGAGGGATTCGAGAGCCTGCGGAAGGAGTTCCAAGAGCTTGTAGGAGATCCCAGCACGTTCTCCGCGCAGTTCGCGGACGGACGTGCGGTCTCCCACTTCGACCCAGACACGCGAACTGCTATCATTAACCCATTAGACATCCAGCGTAGGCGGTATGTGTCTGGTAGTCTTGTGGCTTGCTTCTTGGGCGGGTCTGGCACAGCTACCTTCTCCGTGCCGGCCATTCTCGTGCACGAGCTGATCGGACACGGGTCCGGCATGGTCGGGGGGGGAAAGCCCTGGGGTGCGGGGGTCTGGGCTGAGAACCAGTACCACGCGGCGTATCGAGAATCTCGGCGCTGCTGGGAGAGATGATGAGACGCAGGGGTTGGTTGTTGCCGACATCGGTGATGCTGGTTGCTGCTTGCAGTGACCTTCGTGATCGGGAACAGTTAAGGACGGTCGCCGAGCGCTTCTTCGCGGCTGCCGCAGCCGGAGACACTGTCGCCGTCAAGGCCATGGCGGTTGATACCATCGTGCTGCAGGATCTTCGTGTCATTGCGAACACTGATCCAACACTCATGACGGCAGCCGGGGACGGGTTAGAGCTAGAGCGCGGCGGATTCGTTAGGCCCGATAGTGCGTACCTGTATTTCCAGGTCCGCAAGAAGCCAACGCACGGCCTCGGCGTCGGCTTCGTGCGGCCGGGAGCGCAGTGGCGAATCTTTTATGCTGGCCTCACCGGAAGTGATGTCAAGGGGCCAACACGGCGACGATAGCCGATGCCGCCGAGCAACGGGGGCAGAAGCGGGCTGCGCTCAGTGAATCGCGCCGAACCCCCACTCAGGGTGAGCGGGCGACGGTGCGTGAAATGCATAGGGAAGCAACCAGACACTGAGTCGAGCAAGTGGAGGGGGCGACGGGCATAGCTCTTCACGGCCGTCCTCAAGTACTCCCGTGTCTTCCACAGGATCGGCGCGGACAGATCAGCGCGATCACCAACCGTGATCCTCGTGCGATAGCCCGCCGCTCGGTTTCCGCGACTCGATCGTCGGCGGTTTCAGCCGACGTAATCCGCCCTTGGGGGAACCTTGGCCCCCGCGTCCAATCGCGTCGCTAGCTCGGTCGCTTGGGTTGAAGCTGCAACATGACCGGAGGTTATGTTACCTGAGGCCGCGGGCCCCTCGCTGGTGTGCGCCGGCCCGCTGCCCGATCGCGCGCCTGAAGTCGCGCGGTGACGCTCCTACCACTCGCGACTCCCCCCTGAAAGTGTACGTCCGGGTCGAGAGTAGTTTTTACGACCAAATGCGGAGAGAGAGGAGCAGCTAAAGAAAGAAGCGGCCGAGACCTGCGTCGCTCGGGGCGTACGACACACGTCCTATCAGGAGTCTCACGCAGGAAGATCCGATCGGGCTTGCTGGTGGACTCAACCTCTACGGCTTCGCTAGCGGAGATCCAGTGAATTTCGCTGATCCATGTGGCTTGGCCGTTTGCTTAGCGGGGACAGGAAATCTGTCCACGTCAGTTGATCGGGTTAATGGCGGCGGTAGGAGACGCAACGAATTCCGACATCAAGTGGGCGAACAACTGTGTCAAATCGTGGACGGCTCGTTCGGGTAGGGGTTGGGAAGAGATCCAAAGCCGATTTGCATTCATGGTCAAACACCCCGAAACAGCCACCGTTTGACCTGACCCCAATTCTTGATCCACTTATTACGACCAGTCTTCGCGGAGGTGCGGTGCTCCCCAATCCTGGTCCACTTGAGATCGTAGGATACCGACGTCAGGTGGGTCTCTCGAAGCTTGGGCCCAGAACTGGAAAGGTTCGAGTTCGACTCTGCAGCCGCTCTCCGCGCATGACGTACTATCAGAACTAGGTAAAGCCGGAGTCGAGATCGTCCATTGTGCCGCTGAGGGGAGACACGTCAGGGCCTGCGGCGTGCCGTCTAGTCCAATCGAGCGATCTCGCCATTACCCTCATCTAAGAGCCTCCGCCGCGCGGTCATAACCGTCGTTCGACTTACCTGCAACAACCGCGCGGCTTCCGTCACGTTGCCACGCGCCAGTTGCAGTGCTCGTGCCACCGCGATGCGATTTGCCTCGGGATCTCCGTGACGATGATATCCCAAAGTCTGCCTCACCTTCTTCGGCAGATGGTCGACTTCGATTCTCGCAGCTCCTTTATACCGTGCCCACAGGAATGCACTCAGAATTATCCCCTCCAGCTGGCGGACATTTCCCCTGTACTCCCCTGCCTCCAGGAACGCCAGCGCGGCGTCAGTAAAGCCCGCCGGGCCATCCAACTGAGTTTTCTCGGCCCAGTATCGCAGCGCACGGAACGCGTGTAGCCGAATCTCGGCGCGGCGTTCGCGTAGCGGTGGTATCTCAATCGCGCATTCGCAAAACCGGTAGCGCAGGTCCGATCGAGAACCTGCAGCAATTGCTTTTGAATACCCAAATCGAGCGTATGGAAGTCATCGAGCAGTAGCGTGCCCGTGCCGGCACTCACGATCTGCCCGCGCCGGTTTTCTCGCGCATCCGTGAATGCGCCCTTAACGTGTCCAAACAGCTCGTCCAAGGCGAGCTGTGGCGCCACGGTGCCCAGGCTAAAATCGTGGAAGCCACCGGACCGGCCACTCACTTGATGGATGTATTGCGCAAAGAACGTTTTGCCGCTGCCCGTCTGGCCGTAAAGAACTACGGGGGTCGCCGCGGGCGCGAACGCGTGCGCGCGGGAAATTGCCTCGACCATCGATGGAGCCAAGGCGATCGGCTCGGTCGAGAATAACGGCGATCGGCGGTCCGGCAGCAGATCAGGCGTTTTTGTCGCCCGGACCGAACTACTTGACGGCAATGCTCCCCGCACTGAGCGTCGCGGTCGGCAATGCCACGGCGTTGAGGATCAACCCGAGACTCCCCCCCGAGACCGTGACGGTGAAGGGCACCCCCGGCAGAGCTGGGGTGCCGTCGCCCATGTCCACGGTGGCGGTGCCGCTGAAGGTGGCGCTCCCGTCCGCTGCGACGGACCCGCTGCTGACTTCACCTTCGACGGTAATGTTCTGCGGCGTCCCGAGGAGCGAGCTGCCCAGGAGCACGGCCTGGAACTGGCCCGTCGCCGAGCCGTCAGGGGCGATGAACATCCCTTGACCGATGGTCAAGCCCCTCAGCGGAATGCCGTTGAACGTCGCGCCGTCGGGGAAGGTCGCCTCAGCCGCACCCGTCACCCCGGCGTCCTGTGCTGCAACCGGAGCTGGCGCCAGGAGGCTCGCCAGCCCAAGCAGCGTCGCCAATAGAAATCCGAATCGCGTCATTGTAAGTCCCTCCGCGGCCACGCTACTGGTGGATGACGATGTTGCCGCTGATGAGCGTACCGCCGTCGGTGACACCGGTCATACTGTTCGGGTAGGTAATCTTGAACACGTCCCCGTTGTTGCCGGGCGTCCCATGGTCCTCGACGTGCGCCTTGTAGCTGCTCGCGTCGCTGTTCGGGCTGCAGGTGCCTGAGAACTCTGCGATGGTGCTGGTAAGCATGGTCACGAGAGCGACCGTGCAGTCGAGGTGCGCGCCCGTGGCGTGATTCAGGTAATTGAGATGGCCGCTCCCCACCCCACCGTCGCTCTTCGCGTTGAAGCCGAAGGTGCCCTTGCCGCCCATGATGTTGACTTGGACTTGGCCGCCGCCGGTGACCTTCCCGGAGGGTACGCCGCCGATGCACGGTCCACCCGGCGCGGGCGCAGTGAGCCAGGGCTTGTAGTCGGCATCGCCGACCACTTCCTCACCCGTCCCACTCGGGTTGTTGATTGGGTCGGTCGGACCCGTGGACGAGCCCCACCAGTTGCACTTGGCATCGACCGTGCCGACGTGGCTCAGAGGACTAACCAGCAGTCCATCACCGACGAAGCTCATGGAACCCACGGTGCCGATATTGTTCTCGTTTATCACCACGCCCGAGCTCGGAAGGTCGAGCCCCCCTTGGATGATCGGGAGCCGGCTCAGACGAATCGCGTGGCCGAGTCCATTCACGAGGTTGTTGTTCGTGATGCTGAGGTTGGTGTTGTTGTCGAAGAGGCGGATGGCCGCGCTCCCAACGAACGTGCTGTTGGTGACCCTGTTGTCGTGAATGGTCGACATATGGGTATTGAAGAGCACGACGGCCCGTCCGTTGAGGTCGAACGAGTCCGTGGAGACCTCGAGGTTGAAGACGCCACCCGCGGCATTCGTGTTGCTGACATCGATGCCCGCGTCGAGATTGCCCTTGAACAGGTTCTCCTCGATAAGGACGTTCGTAACCGTCGTCCCACCCACGAACTGGTCGGTGTAGATGCCGGTGCCGGACGCGGCCCCCCCCTGGTTGTTGTTCTGAATCAGGTTGTGCCGGATGACCGCTTGAGAACCGCTGCCGTTGGCGAGGCCGATGCCGGCGATGTTGTTCTGGATGATGTTGTTTAAGATCTTTGTACCGCTGACGCCGGGATTCAGGTGGATGCCGTAGCCAGTTTCGTTGGGGTTTGTACTGTTTTGCACCGTGAACCCATCGATGACGACGTTGCTCGCACGGACCCTCGTTCCGTTCATGTCACTGATGATGGATTCCAGCCCACTGCGGAACCGAGCGTCCACGGTGTTTTGCGCACCCAAGAGCGTGAGGGTCTTGTTGATGTTCAGAGTGCCAGTGAGGAGCTCGGGGTAGGTCCCGGCGCAAACCAATATCACGTCGTTGGGGTTTGCTGCGTTGATTGCAGCCTGGATCGTCATGAAAGTCGCGGTCGGGCACTCTGCGCCGTCATCATCGACTATCAGGTCGGGTGACGGGTACGATTGGATGACCGGCGTGAGCAAGGCCCCCGTCGGCGCGTCCGTCCGCTCGCAGGCGGCTCCCAGCCACGCGATCGCGGGGAAGACGAGGACCGCAACGATCCTTCGGAGCTTTTGCATCGGTCTCCTCCTTGAAGCACCACGCGCAATACAACCGACGGGGACGGCACTCCGAACTAAGGCAAAGCACATGCCGTCGCGAGGGCTCAACGCGAGCAGAGGGCGCAGCCTTCGGGACCGGAGAGTCTGGTAGGGGGGCAAGACGTATGGCGCGTACACCATGGCGCCGCCGCCAGGGAGGCGGCGGGCGACTCACAACGGTCAGGACTGTCGGAACTGTTTCGCGGAAATGCCGAACTGCTTGATCTTCACGTGCAGGGTCTTGTAGTCCACTCGCAGCAGCCGCGCCGCCTCGCTCTTGTTCCCGCGCGTGGCGCGCAGGGCCAAGCGGATCGCCTGGCGCTCCGCTTCTGCGGCCGCGCGGCCCGCTATCTCCCGCAGGGAGACGCGCAACTCTTCTGGTGACCGGTCGCTCGATCTCGTCATGGCAGCGATCACCAGCCGCAATTCGCGGACCAAGTTGAGCGACAGAGGACGATCAGGACTGCCGGAACTGTCCCGCGGAGATGCCGTACTGCTTCATCTTCGAGTGCAGCGTCTTGAAGTCCACGCGGAGCAGTCGAGCCGCCTCGCTCTTGTTCCCCCGCGTTGCTTGCAGGGCCGTCCGGATCGCCCGTCCCTCGGCGTCCACGGTGGCCGCCTGCGCCAGCTCTTTGAGAGACGAGCCGGCCGTCGCAGGCTCTCCCGGGGGAGTGGTCCTCAGGGGGGAGTCGACCGGCAGGACGGAGAGGTGTTCCGGCTCAATTACTTCCGACGCGAGCAGGCTCGCGCGCCGAATGACGTTCCGCAGCTCGCGCACGTTCCCTGGCCAGTCGTGGCGCAACAGGACCTGAGCCGCGGCTTCCGAGATTCTGCGGCAGGGGCGGTCGAGCTCCGCGCTGGCTTCCGCGAGAAAACCATTAGCCAACTGGAGGATGTTGTCGCGCTCCCGCAGCGGTGGCAGCGTGATGACGAACTCGTTGAGACGGTAGTAGACGTCCGCGCGGAACCGGCCCAGCCGCACCTCTTGCTCGAGCGGAACATTGGAAGCCGCGGTGATCCGCACGGCGACCGGGACCGCCCGCTTGCTGCCGAGCG
>WNFW01006679.1_pt1 | contig 12110 bp, 9 predicted proteins | sample 5400131 | NCBI WGS metagenome assembly WNFW01 (sample SAMN13153362, study PRJNA577476) | soil metagenome | isolation source: 20 cm soil or saprolite under grassland replicate 1 | place: USA:California | collected 2016-06-15
GAAGAAGCGGTACGCGAGGCGCTCGCCCGCCTGATGTGCGGGCGCACCGTGATTGCGATCGCCCATCGTCTCGCGACGCTGCGTAATTTCGATCGGGTGGTGCTGCTGAAAGCTGGTAACATCATCGAAGACGGCCCGCCGGATGGCTTGATGCAGGGCCAGGGCCCGTACCGTGAGCTGGTGACGCAGGAAATGAATCGGCTTGCGAAACACGCGGCCTGATGTACCGAGGTGGCGTCGAGTCCTAGTGCGCTTGTCGCAAGGCTAGGGGGAACCGCTCGAGGTCAAATGGCAGCCGAAGTTGCAACCCAGATGATGACGGCCCGAGCCGACGAACCGGTCGCGGAATCGGCGTTCTACATCCCGATGACCGGGCCTGCCGCGCGGCCGCGGCGCTCGCTCAAACACGACGACACCTTCATCGTGCTCGACAGCCATGGCGACATCGGCGCTTCGGCCGGCGGACCGGATGGCCTGTTCAACTGCGACACGCGTTATCTCGCCCGGCTCGAACTTCTTCTGGATGACCTGCAGCCGCTGCTGCTCGGCTCGAATCTGCGCGACGACAATTCCGCATTGACGGTGGACCTCACCAATCCCGACATCTATCGCGATGGCCGCATCCTATTGCAAAAGGACATGCTGCACATCGTGCGCACAATCTTTCTGTGGCGCGGAACGGCCTATCAGCGGATCGGCTTACAGAACCATGGAGACCGGCCGGCGAGCTTCGATCTGACATTGCTGTTCGACAATGACTTCGCCGATCTGTTCGAAGTGCGCGGCGAAAGGCGTTCGCGCCGGGGCGTCGGCTCCGGCAAGCTGCTTGGTCCCACCGATGTGATGCTCGAATACAATGGGCTCGATAGCAAATGGCGTGGCACGGCGCTGCATTTCGATCCGCGGCCGACGCGGCTTTCGGCGAATGCCGCGACTTACCATCTCGATCTGGCGCCGCGACAGGTCAGTTCGGTGTTTGTTGCCGCATCCTGCAATAAGCCGGCCACGGTCAAACCGGCGCGATTCTTTCGCGGATTGCTGGCACATCGCCGCGAGACGCGCGGGTTGACTGCGGGCGCCGCCAGCATCGAAACATCAAATAACATCTTCAATGAGGTGCTGTGCCAGTCGATGGCCGACCTCAATATGTTGATGACGAACACGCCGCAGGGACGATATCCCTATGCGGGCATTCCCTGGTATTCGACGACATTCGGTCGCGACGGAATCATTACCGCGATGCAGATGCTGTGGATCGATCCGCGGGTCGCGCGCGGCGTGCTGAAGCGACTGGCATTCTATCAGGCCAAGACATTCGATCCGCTCGCCGACGCCGAACCCGGAAAGATCCTGCATGAAATGCGCGGCGGCGAGATGGCGGCGCTGCGCGAGGTGCCGTTCGCGCAATATTACGGCAGCGTCGATGCGACGCCGCTGTTCGTGTTGCTGGCCGGCCTCTACGTCGAACGCACCGGCGACGAAGAGACGCTCGCCGAGTTGTGGCCTCCGATCGAGGCAGCGCTGGGCTGGATCAACGGGCCAGGCGATCCCGACCGGGACGGATTCGTCGAGTACCGGCCCGCGTCCGAGCAAGGCTTGGCCAATCAAGGCTGGAAGGATTCTTACGACGCGATCTTTCACGCCGACGGCCGTTTGGCCGAGGGTCATATCGCGCTCGCAGAAGTGCAAGGCTATGTGTATGCCGCCAGGCGGCTGGCGGCGCGTTGCGCGTCGCGGCTCGGCAAGAGCCAGATGGCTGAAGAGCTGGAGATCGAGGCGCGGCAGCTCGCCGAACGTTTTGAGGAAGCGTTCTGGTGTGACGATCTCGGCACCTATGCGCTCGCGCTCGACGGCGCCAAACAGCCGTGCCGGGTGCGCACGTCGAACGCCGGGCAGCTCCTGTTCAGCGGCATGGTGCGCGAAGACCGCGCCCGCCTCGTCGCCGCCGATCTGATGCGGCCGCATTTTTTCGCGGGCTGGGGTATCCGCACCGTGGCGAGCGGCGAGGCGCGCTACAATCCGATGTCCTATCACAATGGCTCGATCTGGCCGCACGACAACGCGCTGATCGCGCTCGGCCTTGCACGCTATGGCCTCAAGCATTCTGTCGCGCATTTGTTCAAGGCCCTGTTCGACGCCGCCACCTACATGGATTTGCGGCGGCTTCCAGAACTGTTCTGCGGCTTTCGACGTGAAAGGCGACGCGGACCGACGCTCTATCCCGTCGCCTGCGCGCCGCAGGCATGGGCGAGCGCGACGCCGTTCACGCTGCTGGAAGCGGCCCTCGGGCTTGAATTCGACGCCCAGCGCGGCGAAATTCGTCTGCGCAACCCGCGCCTGCCGGGCTTCCTCAATGAGGTGGTGCTGCGCGATCTGCAGCTTGGCCCTTCAAGCGTCGATCTTGTCGTGCGCCGCCATGGCGACGAGGTCTCGCTGGAGGTCTTGCGTACACGCGGCCAGATCCAGGTGTCGATCGTACTGGCGCACTGATCTGCGCGGGAGCGCGAGACGTCGGCCGGAGAGGCTTCGAACTTTGATCGCGGATTCCGGGCGCGGATACCGGTTTGCAATTCAGGAGGCCGTATGCGGGCAAGACGCCAATTCATCTGGATGGCAGTCGCTTTTGCGACATCGACGGCTGCGGCCTGGGCGCAAAATGACGCGGGTTCGCCGCAAGCCGATCCCAACTCACCGCAGCCGTCTCAACAGCAAAATACGCCTTCCCCGGCCACACCAAACCCCCCGGCGACACCGAAGGAGCCGGCGCCGCCGCCGTCGGTCACCATCATCGGCGCAAGGGATGCACATGGTGTGCTCGGCCGCGAGGTTCGCAGCGCGGCGGACGAGAACATGGGGCGCATCGTCGACGTGATCGTCGATCGCGCCGGCATGGTGCGCGCGGCCGTCATCGATTTCGGCGGTTTTCTCGGCGTCGGCAGCCGGAAAATCGTGGTGGACTGGAACGCGCTGCATTTCGGGCGCGTTGCCAACAAGAGCGACAGCATCACGCTTGAATTGACCAAGGAGCAGGTGACGGCGGCACCCGAATACAAGGAGGATACACCGATCGTGGTGCTTGGCGCCTCCGGCAGCCTGCAGCCGTTCCAGTACGGCCCGTAAAGATTTGGAGAAGCAAACCGTTGGTGCGCTCGTCCAGACAGCAGACTGACCCAATCGATAAGCATCGCAACGAGCCGACCAGCTGCGATGGCGATCCGGTGCGGCCGTCGCCGTCGCCGGAACCGACGACGTTCGACCGGCCGACACCCTCGCAACAGAGTTTGCGCGGACTCGACTGGTTCATCTTTTTTCTCGCGGATGTGCAGACCGGATTCGGGCCGTTTGTCGCGGTCTATCTGACGACGCAGAAGTGGACCCAGGTCGAGATCGGTCTTGTGCTGTCGATCGGCGGCCTGATCGGCTTGATTGGACAGATGCCTGGCGGAGCCATTGTCGATGCTGCCCGCTCCGAGCGGCTGGTCGCCAGCCTTGCCGTTGCGACGATCGGCACAAGCGCGCTGGCATATGCCGCATGGCCGATCTTTCCGGTGGTGGTGGCCGCTGCGACGCTGCACGCCGCCGCCAGCTGCGTGCTCGGTCCGGCGATTGCCGCGATCAGTCTCGGTCTGGTCGGGCCACTTGCGATCGGTGAACGGCTCGGGCGCAATGCCCGCTTCGCCTCGCTCGGCAATGGAACAGCCGCGGCCGTCATGGGCACGGCCGGCTATCTGTTGTCCAGCCGTTCGGTATTTCTCGTCACCTTCATCCTGGCAATTCCAACCTTGCTCGCGCTCGCGCGCATCCGAGACCGCGAAATTGACGTCGCCCAGGCGCACGGTTCGGTGCCGCGCGAGGTACCCGATGCCAAGGCAACCAGCGTTCTTAGTCTGGTGCGCCAGCGCCCCTTGCTGATCTTCGCCTCCAGCGTGCTGCTGCTGCAACTCGCCAACGCGGCGATGCTTCCCTTGATGGCGGGTGTCGTGACCACCCGATCGGCGCAATGGGCGCCGGTATTGATTGCCGCGTGTATCATCGTGCCGCAAGCCATCGTCGCGCTGATGTCTCCGTCGGTCGGACGCAAGGCGCAGCAATGGGGGCGGCGGCCGCTGCTGCTGATCGGGTTTGCCGCGCTGGCCGCTCGCGGCCTGCTGTTCGCGACGGTCAGAGATCCATACCTGCTGGTCGCGGTGCAGGTGTTCGATCTTGCGCAGGGTATTGTCGGCACCGCAACTGGTATCGGTGCGTCGCTTAGCACCGTGCTCGCCGGCTATGTCAGCGACAAGCTCGGCAGCAGTGTCGCTTTCATGGGGCTTGCCGGCGTTGCCGCGCTGGGCCTCGCGATGATCTGGCTTGTGATGCCGGAAACGCGGCGGACCGTGGTGACTTAAGACGACAAAGCCTTGCGATAAAGCGCGCCGTACAAGGCTGCCGAAATGTCCCAGCTGAACGATCGCGACATCGCGCTGCGGCGCATCGAGTCGAGGCGATCCGTCGCCATGAAGGTCGCGAACGCGCGCCGGATGCCGCCGAGAAATGATTCGGTTGAGGGTTGAGCGAACAGAAATCCGGTTTCGCCGTCGGTGATGGTTTCCGCTAAGCCGCCGGTCTGATGCCCGATCGGCAGCGATCCGAATTTTTGCGCGTACATCTGGCTCAGCCCGCATGGCTCGAACCGCGAAGGCATCAACGTAAAATCGCTGCCGGCAAAAATCCGCCGCGCCTGTGCGCCATTGAAACCAATCGCGACCCCGATTGCGTCCGGCCTGCGGCGATGCGCATCGACCAGCGCCTGTTCGATCTCGGGCTCGCCGCTGCCGGTGACGATGATCTGGCCGCCGGCCTCGATGATCTCGTCCGCGGCTGACAGCACGAGGTCGATGCCTTTCTGATGAACGAGGCGGGCCACCAGGCCGAAAATCGGGCCGCGCGATACCGCTAGACCGAACTGATGGCGGACGTAGTCCGAGTTCGCCCGCTTGCCTTCCCAATCCCCCGCGCCGAACGGCTGCGCCAATTGGGCGCAGACCCGCGGATCCCAGCTTTCGTCGATCCCGTTCAATATGCCCGTCAACTGCGCGGCGTCAGAGCGACGGCGAAGCAGGCCCTCGAGTCCGCAGCCGAGTTCTGACGTCGTGATCTCCCGGGCATAGGTCTCACTGACGGTGGTCAGATGCGAAGCGTAGACGATGCCTCCTTTGAGGAAGGACAATTTGTCGTAGAATTCGAGGCCGTCGACATGGAAGGACTCTTCCGGCGCGCCGATCCGGCGCAGCGACTCCTTCGGAAACAGGCCCTGATAGGCGAGGTTGTGGATCGTCAGAATGGTCGGGACCTTGGCGGCGTTCCAGGCGAGGTAGGCCGGCACGAGCGCGGCCTGCCAGTCATTGGCGTGAACCAGATCAGCTGCCCAATTGTTGTCCAGAGTGCCTGCCGCCAGCTGGGCCGCGGCCGAGGCAAATCGGCCGAAGCGCACATCGTTGTCCGGCCAGTCCCGACCCGACGCGTCGCCATACGGGTTGCCGGGCCGCTCATAAAGTTGCGGGCAGAGCAGGACGTAAACCGGCATGCCGTCCTTGGTCGCCGTGAGCCCGAGCGAGCAGGCCGGCATATCCGCGAGCGGCGCGCAATGGCCGACGATTTCGACATGCAGGAACTGTTCGACGACGTCGCGATAACCAGGAAGGATGATCCGGACGTCGCTCCAGGAGCGTAATGCCCGGGGCAGGGCCGCCGAAACGGCTGCGAGGCCGCCTACCCGGACGAAGTCGTCCATTTCTGTCGTAACAAACAATACTCTCAAAAAAGCCCCCGGACCCGCGCTGACTTAAGGCTATGCAAGATTGGTTCCACTTTGAACAGGAAGCCAGGAGAGGCAGCCGTCCGCGAGGTTAAGCATTTGGTGCCGCGGAATCGCTTCCCTGACGTGACAGCGCAATTTAGGGTCACGCCGCGGCCGAAGGCACGCAGGCGAGGTTTTCAGGATGACGATAGCTGATAGCGATGAGGGGATTTTGACAAAGAGCTTTGCGGGCCTTCGCGTGCTCGATTTTTCAACCACCATTGCCGGTCCACATTGCACCCGGATGCTTGCCGACATGGGAGCGGAGGTCATCAAGGTAGAGTCGGTCGAAGGCGAGACCATGCGAACGCGTCCGCCGGTTCGCAACGGCTTCTCCACCGCGTTCGGCCAGCTCAATGTCGGCAAGAAAAGTCTCGTTCTCGATCTGAAATCGCCCGACGCGGTCGAAATCATCCGACGGCTTGTCGTGAGCGCTGACATCCTCGTCGAAAATTTTCGCCCCGGCGTGATGCGCAGATTGAAGCTGGACTACGGCTCGCTGCGAGAGCTCAATCCGAAACTGATCTATTGCTCGATCTCCGGATATGGTCAGACCGGCCCGTCTGCTGAACTGCCGGCTTACGCGCCTGTCATTCATGCCGCTTCGGGCTACGATATGGCCCACCTCGCGTACCAGCCCGGGCGATCGCGGCCGGACTGCTGCGGTATCTATCTTGCTGATGTCGTTACCGGCATCTATGCATTCGGTGCCATTTCGGCGGCGTTGTATCAGCGGCACGGCAGTCAAAAAGGCCAGTACATCGACGTATCGATGCTCGAATCGATGCTCAGCCTGACATTGAATGAATTGCAGTGGTCGCAATTCGAGGTGAGGCCAACGCAGCGGCCGATGTTCGGGCCGGTCGAAACGGCGAATGGATATGTGATGCTGGCGATCGCGAGCGAGAAGACGTTCCAGAGCCTGGTCATGGTCATCGGTCATCCCGAGTGGATTGCCGATCCGCGCTTTGCGATATACGCCGACCGCCGCGACAACTGGGCTGAATTAATGAACGGTGTAGAGTCGTGGTCGCGCACGCTGACGACCGAAAAATGCCTCGCTGAGTTGAATGGTCACGGCGTTCCCTGTTCGGCCTATCGCACGGTCGCCGAAGCGCTGCGCGATCCGCAAATTGCCCATCGCGGCGCACTGTCCGAGGTCAGGGATGGCGGCGGCACATTCAGGGTTCTGAACCTGCCGTTCCGTATGTCCGGAGCCAATGTCTCCGCGGGAAAGCGGATGGCGACCTTGGGCGAGCACACGGTTGCGTTCCTCAGAGAGACCGGCCTTTCGGAAGGTGAAATCTCGGCCTTCGCAGGGAACGCGCTGGCGGCAGAGCAGCGCTGACGCCACGAGCATTTGGGCGGCCGCACGGCGCCTGCGGCTTTTTTTCCCGCACCCGCTGCCGGCCTTGCGGGGGCCTGCGATTCCAGCCAATCTGGCGAACAGTTAGCAACGATCCGGAATATCGGACGGTCGGCATCTTGGAGGGAGCATCAAATGAAAGCGGTATCGCGCTCAAACAAGCTTGCGCAAATTTTCCTTGGTACGGCATTTGGTGTTGCCTTGTTCGCGGGCGCCGCCAACGCCCAGAAGCAGGGCGGTAGCATCACCATGGGCCTTGAACTCGATATCCCCGGTTTCGATCCGCTGAAGGTGGGCGTCTTCGATACGGCGGCGGGAACAGGCGCGGCGGCGATTTTCGATACCCTCACCTATCTTGACGACAAGGGCAAAGCGCAGCCGAAGCTCGCATTATCCTGGGAACCTTCGGAAGATTTCAAGATATGGACGTTCAAGTTGCGGCCCGGCGTCAAGTTTCACGATGGCACGCCCTTCAATGCCGAAGCGGTAAAAGCGAATTTCGACCGGCAGAAGGATCCGGCCAACAAGTGCCGCTGTGCCTTCTACATCTCCGGGATCCGCGATGTGCAGGCGCCCGACGAACTGACAGTCGTTTACAATCTCAATGATCCGTCTGTGAACTTGCCGGCAGTTTTGACCGTCCAGAATTCTAACAATGTCATCCAATCGCCGACGGCATGGAAGACCAAGGGCGACGACTACAATCGCAATCCCGTCGGCACCGGACCGTACATCCTGAAGTCTTGGACCGCGGGCGATCGAATGGTTCTGGAAAAGAATCCGGACTACTGGAATAAGGGTCATCCCTATCTCGACAGGATCGTTCTGAAGCCGCTGCCGGATGCGCAGTCGCGGTTCGCAAGCCTGCAATCGGGCGAGGCGGATATCATCTGGGACGATGAAGCTGATGCGGACAATATTCAGAGAGCACAAAAAGACTCCAAGCTGACCGTCCACACCTATGCGGGGTCCGGCGCTTCGGTCGCCGCCTTCAACACCAAGGTCGCGCCGTTCGATGATGTACGGGTGCGCCAGGCGCTGGTGATGGCGATCGATCGCAAAAAGATGTCGCAGGCCCTTACCAATGGTCTGGCCCGGCCGGCCAGTAACCCTTACGGCGATGGTTCCTGGGTCAAGTGCAAGGATGACGGCGCGCTTCCTAACGATCTCGAAAAGGCCAAAGCGTTGATCAAGGACTACGGCAAACCAATCGATTTCAAGATGCTGGTCACCGCGACGCCGCGCGGGCGCAATGCCGGCCAGATCTACCAGCAGTTCTGGAAACAGGTCGGCGCCAATATGGAGATCGAGCAGGTCGATCAGGCAACAATCCCGCCGCGCGCCTTCATGCGTCAGTTTCAGTTGACGCCATGGCGTATCATCGATTTCCCCGATCCCGACGTGCAGATGTACGCGAATTTCCACACCGGCAGCCCGGTCAATCTCGCCAGTTATTCCAATCCCGAACTCGATAGGCTGCTTGAGCATGCGCGCGTAATCGCCGATCCGGAAAAGCGGACCGAAGATTATTGCGCGATCAGCCGGCTCATCAATCAGGAGGCGACCTGGTTCTGGCTCTTCCAGAACACCTACTATGCGATCTCAAGCGCCAAACTGAAAGGCTTGCCGAAGATGTACAGTGGGGTGGTCGACGTATCCAACGTCTGGATGGAATAGTCGCGTATGCCGGGATTTGTGGCCCGAAGGCTCCTCTACCTGGTGCCGGTTCTGGTCGCCGTATCGCTGCTGACATTCCTGATCGCCTCGCTGCTGCCGGGCGATCTCGCTTACGTGATCCTGGGCGATCAGGCGACACCGGAGAAAGTCGAGGCATTGCGCCATGACATGGGGCTCGATCAGCCGGTCTGGTGGCGTTACCTCGGCTGGCTGGGCCACGTGCTGCAAGGCGATTTAGGAAGATCGTTCCGTACCGGACAGACCGTGCTGCAAGCCGTGGCCGAACGGCTGCCGGTATCGTTCGAGCTGATGGTGTTGGCTGAGATCATTGGCCTCGCCATCGGCGTTCCCTTTGCCATCGCTTGCGCGGTACGCAGCGGCAGCGTTTTCGACCGCTTCATGACCGGCACCGCCTTCGGCATGCTGTCAGTGCCGACATTCTTGTCTGCAATTCTGTTGATCTACCTGTTTGCGGTGGAGCTTCGATGGTTGCCGGCTACCGGTTACGTGCCGTTCCAGGAGGATCCGGTCGGAAACCTGCGCTTCTTCGTGCTGCCCGCGCTGACGCTCGCGCTCGCCGAATGGCCGGGAATCATGCGCGTGCTTCGCTCCGACATGATCGCGACGCTGCAGGAAGACTATATCGCGATGGCCAAAGCCAAGGGATTGAAGCCGTCGCGCATCCTTTTCGTGCACGCCCTGAAACCCTCATCGCTGACCCTCGTCACGATAACCGGCATCAACATCGGGCGTTTGATCGGCGGCGCGGTGATCGTGGAAACAATCTTTGCCTTGCCCGGCATTGGCCGGCTTCTTGTCGGCGCGATCTATACCCGCGACTTGATTATCTTGCAGGGCGCGGTGCTGTTGGTCGCCGCAGGCTTCGTGATCATGAACTTCATTGTCGACATGCTCTACGCCGTCCTCGACCCCAGGATCCGTCATGGCCACGCTTGAGCTCAGCATCGACGAGGATGTCGCCGTCAGTCCGGTCAAACGGACGCGCCGGCTGGGCCCGCTGTTCTGGGCTGCGATCGCCTGGATCATCCTCATATTCGCCGCCGCGGGCCTTGTCGGCGTATTGCCGTTACCCAGTCCGACCGACATGGACATGCTGGAGCGGCGGGCGCCGGCCTCTGCTCTGCACTGGCTCGGTACCGACGGTCTCGGGCGGGACGAATTGGCCCGCCTTATCTACGGCGCGCGGATATCCCTCATTGTCGGCCTTTGTGCGCCTGTCATCGGGGTCACGATCGGTGGCGCGCTTGGTATGCTGGCGGGTTATTTTCGCGGCCGCTTTGAAACGCTGGTGGTCGGCAGCATGGATGTGCTGCTCGCATTTCCGCCGTTGATCCTGGCGCTGGCGGTGATCGCCTATCTCGGGCAATCCCTGCTCAATCTCACCTGCATTCTCGGCGTGCTCGGCATTCCCGCCTTCATGCGCGTCGCCCGCGCCGCAACCCTCACGCTGGCGCGACGCGAATTCGTGATTGCAGCGCAAGCGCTGGGCGCGACGCATGCGCGTATTCTGCTGCGCGAACTATTGCCCAATGTCTTTCTGCCGCTGTTCGCCTTTTTCCTGCTCCTCGTTGCGGTCACGATCGTGGTCGAAGGCGCCTTGTCCTTCCTCGGGCTCGGTGTGCCGCCTCCGATGTCGAGTTGGGGCAGCATGATCGGGGAGGGGCGCGAAAGCCTCGACGTAGCGCCGAGGCTCGCCTTCATTCCCGCGATCACAATGTTCCTGACCGTGCTTTCCTTCAATCTGGTCGGCGATACGCTGAGGGCCTTCACCGATCCGCGTCAGGGCGCGCTGTGACCGAGCCTGCATTGCTTTCCGTCGAGAATGTGTCGGTCGATCTGCCGACCCCACGCGGCAATCTTCGCGCGGTGGATCAGGTCGATCTGAACATCGGCGCCGGCCGGACGCTCGGTATTGTCGGCGAATCCGGTTGCGGCAAGACCATGCTTTCGCGCGCCATCCTGCAGCTGTTGCCGAAAAAGGCAAAACTTTCCGGCCGCGTGATGTTTGATGGGCAGGATCTGGTGCGGCTTGATCCCGAACGGTTACGCAAACTTCGCGGCAGGTCGCTCGCGGTCGTATTCCAGGACCCGATGACCTCGCTCAATCCCGTCTTGACCATCGGCACCCAGTTGATCGAAACGCTTCAGGAGCATCTCGAACTTGATAGCGTCGCCGCGAAATGGCGCAGCGTGGAGTTGCTTGGTGCGGTCGGCATTCCCGCGCCGCAGCAAAGATTGATGCAATATCCGCATCAGCTCTCGGGCGGCATGCGGCAGCGGGTTGCTATCGCGATTGCGCTGTCATGCGAGCCCAAATTGTTGATCGCCGATGAGCCGACCACGGCGCTTGACGTGACTATTCAGGCCCAAATTCTCGATTTGCTGGCGCGCGAGCAACGGCGCCGGCATATGGCGATGATCCTGATCACGCATGATCTCGGCGTGGTCGCGGGCCGAACCGACGAAGTGGCGGTGATGTATGCCGGACGCGTCGTGGAACGCGCGCCGACGCCCGTGCTGTTCAAGAAAATGCATATGCCCTACACCGAGGCGCTGCTTGCGGCGATACCGAAGATCGACGCCGCTCCGCATGCGCCTTTGCCTGCGATTTCGGGGCGCCCGCCGGATCCGACCCGACCGATCCAGGGTTGCTCGTTTTCGCCGCGCTGCCGCTATGCGGCCGGCCGATGTTATCGAGAGAAGCCGTTGCTCGCCGCTTCAGAATCGCCGGATCACCAATATGCCTGCTTTCATCCCATTCAGGTCACAGCCGGCGTCTGCGCATGATGCAGGAAACCCAGCAATCCCAGCGCGATCCGCTTCTCAAGGTGGAGAACCTCGTCGTTGAGTATGCGGTGGGCGGCAAGACCGTACACGCGGTGTCCGACGTAAGCCTGCAGGTAGCGCGCGGCGAGACGCTTGGTCTGGTCGGGGAGTCCGGCTGCGGTAAGTCCACGCTGGGTCGCGCGGTGCTGCAGTTGCGTCAGGCCGTCTCCGGGCGCGTTCTGTTCGACGGCCACGACCTTACGGCGATGCACGGCGACACCCTGCGGCGGATGCGCCAGCGGGTGCAACTTATCTTCCAGGATCCGATCGCTTCGTTAAACCCGAGGCGGCGCATCGGCGAGATCATTGCCGAGCCGCTGGTGATATCGGGCGTCAAAGATCCAAAAAAGCGGCAAGAGCTCGTCTGCGAGGTACTCAGTG
>WNFW01002741.1_pt1 | contig 12108 bp, 10 predicted proteins | sample 5400131 | NCBI WGS metagenome assembly WNFW01 (sample SAMN13153362, study PRJNA577476) | soil metagenome | isolation source: 20 cm soil or saprolite under grassland replicate 1 | place: USA:California | collected 2016-06-15
CTTCACTCAGGGCGCTCACCTGGCGAATTTCGTCGATAATGCTCCGCCCGGCATATAGACCGGCATGCGTCTGTGAATAATACCCTATGCGAACATTATGACCTATCGAGACGTGACCGCCCACAGGTGGCAGTTCACCAATGATTGTGCGCAACAGCGTAGTCTTGCCGGAGCCATTTGGCCCAAGCAGTCCAACGCGGTCGCCGCGTAACAACTCCAGGTCGGCTACCCTGACCAGCTCGGTGCGCACTTTCGCTTCATCAATAAACCCGGCCACAAGCTTTTGCGTCGAAATTACTACAAGGCCACTATCGACGACCGGGCTAAACTCGAAATGCATCTCGGGAAAATCCTGTGGACGCTCGACACGTTCCAGGCGATTAAGGAGTTTTTGTCGACCGCGCGCCTCACGGCTGCGCTGGCCTGCCTTGTAGCGGCGGATAAACTCTTCCGTATGAGCGATATGTACCTGCTGCGCCTCATATTCACGCTGGCGGCGTTCCATACGTTCCTCGCGCAGGTGAAGATACTTGGTATAGTTGCCGGGATATTCTTCAATATGACCAAAGGCCATTTCGATGGTGCGCGAAACAATCTTATCAAGAAAGTAGCGATCATGGGCTACTACAACCATCGCACCCTTCCAACTAGCAAGATATGTCTCTAACCATTCAAGAGCAGCCAGGTCAAGATGGTTTGTCGGCTCATCCAGCAAGAGGAGATCAGGCTCCTGCAAGAGTAGTTTGCCCAGAGCAGCACGCGTCTGCTGCCCTCCGCTGAGCTGCAGTACAGGTGATTCCTGCTGCTCCCGTGTGAAGCCAAGGCCGTCAAGCACCTGGTCTACGCGGTTCTCATATATATATCCACCTGCATGCTCAAAACGCGCCTGCAATTCGGCGTAGCGCTCTAGCAGTTCTTCGTGGAGAGCTGGATCAGCCTGGGCCGCAGGAGCAGCCATTGCCAGGCCGAGTTCGTGTAGTTCATACTCCCACTCACGCACTTCCGCGAAAACTGTAAGCATCTCTTCCCGCAGCGTATTTTCTGCTTGAAAGTCTGTGGCCTGCAGAAGATAGCCGATGCGTGTATTGCGAGCCACAGCCACCTTTCCCTCGTCAGGCTCCTCACGTCCCGCTAATATATTGAGTAACGTCGATTTACCGGCACCATTGGGACCTATCAGCCCGATGCGATTATCTTCATTGATTTGAAAGCTCACACCACTAAAAATGCGTTCCGCGCCGAACGATTTCCCTACCTGAATGACACTCACGATTGGCATTTGTCGTATCTCACCTGATTGTTGCATAAGAGCTATAGTTACATTCTTCTTTGGCGCAGCTAGCGTATCATATCACGACAATCCGTGCAAGCAGACATTAAACGAGAAATTAAGATATAGTTGGCTATGCTGAACCGATATGGTATACTGAAACGGCAGGCCTTTCTTTGCGAAGAAAGGAACATAGAAAGAAAAGAAAGAAGGCGGTGCCTCCCCCCATGAAAGAGCAGTCTCTAGATAACCTGTGGCTGGCACAAATGCTGTTCGATCTTGGAGCAGTACAGTTCGGAAACTTCACTGTGAGCGAATCCGCGGTCAGCTCACCCGTATTTGTAAACCCCAAGGTTCTCATCAGCAACCCAACCGCACTACGCGTTGCCAGTAAACTCATGCAACAAGAAATTAGCCTGGCTCAGTCTTTGCGTCGTCCGCGCGTTCATCCTTTTGGCGTCGTTGCTGGAGTACCGGTAGGAGGACTGCTATTGGCTTCAGCGTATTCACTGGAAACGAACATCCCTCTTATTTACGCCCGCAGTCGGCCAGAAGGCACTGGCAAACGTGGCATAGAAGGCCGTTTCACACCCGGTGACACCGCGCTCATCATTGACGACCTCATCACCAGGGGAAGTAGCGTCCTCGAAACAGCAGCGTTGCTGGAAGAAAACGGCTTGAAAATGAAAGATGTGATCGTGCTGATTGACCGCGAGCATGGAGCAGCCGAGCGTTTGCGCCATCATGGTTACAACCTGATCAGTATTTTGAAATTAGATATCATGCTCAATCACTACATGTCCAGGGGCCTGATCTCCGAGGAAACCTACCGCACGTGCGCTGAATACCTGCGCGGCAAACAGATAGAAAATCAATCCGCGTAAGCCGCTCTACCGCACAAGATCCTGGCGAGCAGGCAGAAAGAAAGGACGCCACCCTTTATCTGGATGGCGTCCTTTCTTTCTGCCTGTGATACGTCACTAACGCAAACGATCACTTCTCACAGCGACCGGCTAAAGACGCTGGGGCTGCTGCATAGGTGGTACATAGGGTGGGATAGTGTTGTGAGAACCATCACCATTCTCGGCTGCCGCAGATGCATGTTTCAGCGTCGATAGTATTGGTTCAACAAGGTCCAGTGGCAGAGGGAATATGATAGTAGAGTTCTTTTCAACGGCGATCTCCGTCAATGTCTGGAGATAGCGCAGTTGTAGAGCAGCGGGCTGGGAACTAATGACATTCGCAGCCTGTGCCAGTTGAGCCGAAGCCTGTAACTCACCCTCTGCGTGAATGACCTTGGCGCGCTTCTCTCGCTCTGCCTCGGCCTGCTTCGCCATGGCGCGCTGCATCGAAGACGGCAGCTCAATATCTTTGATCTCCACGGCAGTCACTTTTACGCCCCAGCGTTCCGTGTGCTCATCGATAATGGTCTGCAGGTCGCGGTTGATCTTGGTGCGTTGCGCCAGCAATTCATCCAATTCAGACTGACCCAGGACGTTTCGCAGTGTCGTCTGTCCGATCTGCGACGTTGCTTGCATATAGTTCACCACATTGACGACGGCTGCTTTCGGATCGACCACGTAGAAGTAAACCACTGCCGCGACTTTGATAGTCACATTATCGCGCGTAATCACTTCTTGCGGCGGTACCGTCAGCGTAACGATACGCAGATCAACTTTTATCATACGGGTAATGATGGGCGGGACCCAGAACAGGCCTGGTCCTTGCGCACCCGTCAATCGCCCCAGGATAAAGATCACTCCGCGCTCATATTGTTGCACTACACGTAGCCCAGAGAGGGCGAAAATTACTAAGATCAGCACTATCGTGCCAATCACGACTAAAAGAGTGGGATCCATGAAAATCCTCCTTCATGTCAAAACATTACTCAAGAGAGGTGGTAGAATGAGAATCAATATCTAAAACAGGGTAGTGGTAACGCACAGGTTGAACGCGTAGCCGTAATTCTTCCACAGAGATCACTTGCACTTCGCAGCCTTCATCAACAGAGGCAGTTGGATCATCAAGGAAAGCTGCCCAATCCTCGCCACCATAGCTTACGCGCCCTTCGGGTAGCAGCGGCGTCAACGCTACAGCCTTTGTGCCAATCATACCTTCAGTCCCTGTGGTGACAGGCCGGCGCTGCGCTCGTACCACCAGGGTAATCAAGGCGAAACTAATCAGGCCAATCACTGCGGCCATACTATACACTACAACAGGATTCACCATCGGCCCGTTATAAGGGCCACCACTATTAAAGAAGAGTAAAGCCCCAAAGACGAGTGAGATGATAGCTCCAACCGTCAATACCCCGTGCGCGGGTAGGCGCAGATCCATCACCAGCAGCACAAATGCTAGCAGCATCAAGGCGAAACCAGCCCAGTTAGGTGTGAGCGAACCTACTCCGAAAAGGAAGAGCACAAAGGCAATACCACCCGCTACACCGGGTAGAATGATCCCGGGATGAGAAATTTCCAGGTAGATGCCGATCATCGCGATGATGAAAAGCAGAAAGATCACGTTCGGGTCGAGCAGGAGGGCGTAGAAGTGATCAAAGAGCCCTGGCTCTATCGTCTGCACGCTGAGGCTAGCAGTATGTAATGTGACAGGGCCAGCACTAAGTATAGCCGTGTGTCCATTCACTTGGTCGAGCAGGTCACCCAGGCTGCTCGCCCTGTAATCGATAAGATGATTGTTATACGCAGTGACATCATCATACGAGGCGGACTTTGTAACCATCGCGGCCGCTAACGTAAAGTTACGGCCATAACGATCCTGAATGCCCTTCAGCGAAGCTACAAGGTCATTTTCTAACTTCGCCTTGAGCGTGCTGCCGATATCGGCCCCGGTACCCTCGATAGGGCTGGAAGCGCCTATGCGCGTCGTGGGAGCCATTGCGGCGACGGGTGCAGCCAGGGTAACCAATGCACCCGCAGAGGCAGCAAAACCACCTGCTGGCGAAACGTACGTAATAATTGGCACTGTGCTGTTCAGTTCAGCCTCGGTCATAGAATTCAGCGAAGCGAGGTCACCACCAGGTGTATTGACCTCGATAACAAGTGCCTGCGACCCATCACCCTCAGCGGTCGCAATGGCCTTTTTGAGGAAACTCAATGAGGCAGGATTGATCTCGCTATTCAACGTCATCATATCTACATGTGGTGACGCGGCACTGGCTGTTCGAGCAGATAGTGTACCAAATAATGAGACAACTACAACGATGAGAGCGCTCAAAAGAAGGAGATATAAATGACGAGCAGAGCTCTGGCGCGAATGCATAGCGTTATTCCTCCTACCATCAGGTAATAGAACGCGCCCCATAACTGAAACTATATTTCATATCTATCATAGCACAAACCAGTGAAAAACACGACTTCTTTCATATCCTTCATTGCTATTTGCTATAATAAAATATAGCACTTTGTTATGCCAATGTCAAGTGGTTGCAGAGATGTATCCTTCCCTAAATCAGGATTCGTGCCCAATAGGAGAGCACGAACCGTAGTTACCCGTTAAGTCTACCAATCGTTTTGCAATGTGCATACCTCACAAAAGAAGAAAAGAAGTGCACAACAGGAACGTTGGTACAAAGCGGATTGTAGCACCAGCGTTGAGCTAATGTCAATTAGAATCAGTGGCGTTGAGAGGCGGTCAAAACACCTTTGTTACATGAACAGGCATCGCACAAAAATATAGCCCAGGTGAAAAAAAACCTTCTCACAACCTGGGATGCTTTGCTGACGAGAAACGGCATCGTAGCATATTTGCCCATCATTGTCGTTTGTATTCTCATGTTCTGTGGGGCATCCTGGCAAATTTTCTGGCCCTCCACCGACGCGGCCCGCTATCAGTGTTATGCACTCGTCTTCTGGCTGGGGAGCTCTGCTACACAGATATTACCTGCCTCGCAATGTACGTTTCTCCATGCCTCCACGCTGGTACATGCGCCCTTTCATACGCTCCCACTTGAATATCCCCCTCTGACGCTGGTCATATTTTCTCTTTCGATGCTGGCCCCCATTCCATATTATCAGCTTGTTTTCGCCATGTGGATGGCGCTCACCTCGGCGTTGATCTACTGGTTGCTACTGCGCTATGGGCCGCGCGGCGCGGCACTTACCTTCGCTTTATTTGCCTTGGTTGGCGCGTGGGCAACTGCGGAAGGGCGCTTTGACCTGGTTCCCGCGGCCCTCACACTGCTCTGCGTACTCGCCGCCGAACGCAAACATTGGACAGCCGCGTATATCGCGTTGGCCTTTGGCACATTGCTCAAAATCTATCCACTCCTGCTTCTCCCAGCTTTGTTTATCGCTGAACAGCGCGCGGCAAAGAGCTTGTACATGCCGGTAGAGAAGGTAACCCTCAAGTCAGTAGCAACAGAACTCTGGCGCACGCTTCGCGGCATAGGCGCGTGGCGCTGGAAGAATAGCCTGGTCTTCTTTGGCATCGTGATCGGAATTACAGCCTTTTTCGCATTACTTGATTTCCAGGGCGCCGTTGTCAGCCAGCTCAGCTACTTCACTCATCGCCCGGTGCAGATCGAGTCCACAGGCAGCACCATTCTGTGGATCGCAGCATACTTCGGTTATCCTGCACATGTCGAGTACACCTTCGGCTCGCTGAATATCGTCAGCGCATTGGGCAATAGCGTCTCCCAATTCTTCTTGCTAGCCTTCGTACTGGGTTACATCTATACCATCTGGCTACAGTGGCGGGGAAAGCTGGATGTGGTACAGACCTTTATCGCGCTCCTGCTGGTCTTCATCGCGACAGGAAAAGTCTTCAGCCCTCAGTATCTTATCTGGGTTATGCCTTTACTGGCCTTCACAAATGCCCTGGACGGCTTCTGGCTGCTCTTTTGGGGAACGATCTCACTGCTGACCACCATTATCTACCCGTATCTCTACACGCGCACGCCAAACATACTCCTGGTTCAATTCGTTCCAGGTTTTATTCAGTTCGTTGCGGTGCGTGATGCGCTCTTCGTGTTAGTGACGCTCGCCTACCTCTTCAACTGGTTTCAAGTTCGCCGCCGTAAGCCGCTTCCCCCGGCATCGCCAGGAAAAGAGACCGGGCCCTTGCTTGAAAGCTAGGCAGGCCGTTCTCGCTGCTTCAGCAAATCTTTTCTGATTTCGTACGATAGCGCTGCATCTTGCAGAATACTTGTATCCACTTCCTGGACAAACATCGCCTCACTATTATGGTTCAGCATCGTCAAGGCACCCTTAAAAGGCACCGTTACTTGTGAGCGACCGATCAGATTTTCTTCCATTCCCTCTACATTCAGGCTACCGCCCGCGTTGGCATACACCAGGATAAGTTCATTTTCAAAGGCGCGCGCCACGCACAATGCATTCACCAGCTTGACTTCCGAATTGGCTTCATACTTGATGCCTTCGCCAGCGTCTTCAAAACACCAGTAGCTGGGGCAGATGACAATCTCCACGTCTTGCCGCACCATCGCGCGAAACAACTCAGGAAACATTAAATCCCAGCAAATTATCAAGCCAACCCTGCCAAAGTCTGTCGTGAAAACCGCGACCTCGTTACCGGGCGTGATATAACTCCTCTCCGGTAACCAGAGATTCACTTTCTGATATCTCCCCCTGATTGCTCCTGTCTTATCGATATAGTAGCTCGTGTTAAACCACCCGTTGGTGTCACCTTCAATGACAGAGCCGGGAACAAGGTCGATGTTGTACTGACGGGCCAGCTGCTGGAAGTGCTTGACGTAGCGTCGCTCGTAGTCAACATACGTTTTATTGCCGGATAATGGGCCGGTGACGAAATCTTCGGGGAAAACAATGATCTGCGCCTGCGCCGCAACGGCTGCTTGAATGAAGCGCTCGGCTTTCCTGAGATTTTCCTCTGGCGCAAACTGTTGAATGTCGAACTGCACGACGGCAACTTTGAATTGCATGTATCCTCTCCCCCATGGACGTGTACGCCTTCAGCTTAAGTATAACATATTGTATTCTGCTAGCATAAAAGGGGTAGAATAGACATTTGGAGAGAAAGCTTCCCGTGAGCGGACTTGAGAGGGAGCCTGGCTGTCATCCTGAGCGCAGCGAAGGATCTCTTCGTCCGGCTCGCCAGATCCTTCGCTGCGCTCAGGATGACAGGAAAAGCAAGGATTCGCTTTCAGAACGGGATATGCTATACTTAGCCTATCACAGTAATTACCTGGGCAACCCATTAGCTCTTCCTGAAGGGACGGTAATTATGCCTGTTTCTACAACCAATTCCAGGCTGATCTATGACGCTCTGAAGGCCTGCGATGTGAAGATCATGTCTGCCCTGCCTGAGACATGGCTGGTACACCTCATCCGCATGGCGGACGAAGACCCTGACATGACGCTGATACGCATCGCCAAGGAGGAAGAAGCCGTTGGCATCTCTGCTGGGGCGCACCTGGCAGGTGTCAACTCCGCGCTGTTAATGCAAAACCACGGCTTCCTGGCAGCGATCAACCCGATTGTTTCGCTGGCGCTGCTCTACAAGATTCCCCTGTTGATGCTTATCAGTTATCGTGGACACATGGGCGAAAAAGACCCATGGCAAACACAGGGAGGCTTGGCAACCGAGCCAATTTTAAAGGCCTTGAACATCCCTACCTGGCATCTGACCAATCACACGGATATCTACCGCCGTCTGAAAGACGCGCAGACGCTGGCTCACGCTTCGCTGCACCCTGTAGCCGTTTTGCTATCGCGCGAAATCATGTGGGAGGATTGACGTCAATGCTGCGAGCAGAAGCCTTAGAGGCTCTCTATCCAGACCTGGAACGGCACATCGTGGTCACGATCATGGGAGCCGTTGCCGCTGAACTGTTTACGCTGGGACATCGCCACAACTTTTTTTACCTGGAGCATGCTATGGGCCTCGCCTCTTCGATGGGACTGGGCATCGCCATGGTCGTGCCGCAACACAAAGTTATCGTCATCGACGGCGATGGTTCGCTGTTGATGAACCTGGGAACGTTGAGTACCATGGCCCGCTACAGACCGGGAAACCTCCTCCACATCGTCTTCGATAACGAGAGCCTGCTCTCCGTGGGAGGCTTTCCCACCGCGACGTCGACAGGCACAGACCTCGCCGGGATCGCCAGAGCCTCTGGTGTACCAAATGTGCTTAAGGCCGACACCATCGAAAGTTTAACGACCGGTGTGAAAGATGCGCTGGCCAGTAACACGTTAACAACCATTGTCTCGAAAGTCGAGGCCGTCGGGCCAAAGGTGTTTCACATGGACCTGCCATTACTGGAGAACCGCTTCCAGTTCATGCGCTATCTGGAAGCGCTGCAAAAGCAGACGAAGGTTTAAATGAAGGAGTCGAGCATGGACGTTTTAGCACAACTGCTTGAAGAGCTTACCACCGGTAAACTGAAAGTCGTCGACCTGACCTCGCCATTGGAGCCGGACACGCCGGTGATCGACCTGCCTCCCATATTTGCCCCTTCGCCAGGCCTCACCCTGACAGAGATCTCTCATTACGACAATCGTGGCCCGGCCTGGTACTGGAACGTGCTCAACATGGGTGAGCATACCGGCACCCACTTTGACGCTCCCATTCACTGGATTACAGGCAAAGATCTGCCCAACAACGCCACCGATACCATCCTACCCGGCAAATTTATCGGCCCCGCATGCGTGATAGATGTCACTGCCGAAGTAAAGCAGGACCCGGATTACTTGTTGACCATTGAGCGTATCGAACAGTGGGAAGCCGAGCATGGCCATATTCCCGACGGATCGTGGCTATTGATACACACCGGTTGGAGCCAGCGCGCCGGGCGCGAGGCATTTCTGAATGTCCACGAAGATGGCCCACACTCCCCTGGTTTTCACCCCTCCTGCTCCGCCTTCCTGGCGAAGGGACGCGATATCCTGGGAGTAGGCGTGGAGACCGTCGGCACCGATGCTGGCCAGGCAGGCGGTTTCGATCCGCCCTTCCCCAGCCACACCTACATGCACGGTGCGGGCCGCTTTGGCATCACCAGCCTCATGAACCTGGACCTGCTGCCCCCTACCGGGGCTATCGTCATTGCCGCGCCGCTCAAGATCGTCAAAGGTTCCGGCAGCCCATTGAGGGTCATCGCGATTACCAGGTAGCAAAAATAGTCCCGAAGCCCAGATTCAGGTCTAATTCAGTTCCACATTCTATAACGTACTCAGTAAGGAATATGCTATGATGAGCACGTACAAGGACGTTGTACGTGCTCACGTAATCGCTCGATCAAAGGAGGCGATACGCCATGCAGAAAAAATCGGCACTATGGCTCATCCTAACACTGAGTACGTTACTTTCACTCCTGGCTGCCTGTGGCACAAACACAACCGTCAGCAATTCGACGACAACCCTGGCTCCGACCGTACCACCAGGAGAAAACATCTACGTTCTTGACGGTTATAACTCCACAGGAGGCGCGTCCTACGAGCAGCAAATCGTGGGATTTCATCCCTCGAACCCCAACCCTACACAGTTTATCTCATTGCCGAATGGCCTCAGTTCGCTTGATCACCAGAGACTCTACACAGCCACACCGGCAAATGGTAAGACGACAATCTCCGTTATTAATACTCAGAGCGGAACCCGGATGCGCACATTCGTCATTCCTGGCACCTACTCCACTACAGGCACAGGCTACGATGCTGCGGTTCTCTCGGCAAGCGGGCAATGGTTGGCCTTGCGCGCCCTGGGACAGAGCGTCAATCAGACGACCATCGCGCTCGTCGATACGCAGTCGGGAACTCTGACGAGGACAATTCCTTTGAACGGAGATTTCACCCTCGATGCCATCTCTCCCGGTGGGAAAGCGCTCTATCTCCTTCAAAGACTCAACGACACGCCAGGGCACTACTACGTGCGTGTCTATGATGTGAGCGGAAACACCCTCGTTCAGACACCTATTGTCGACAAAACAACTGTGAATCCCAGTGGTGACCCCAACATGACAGGCGCGGCACTGGCACGACAAATGTCGGCAGACGGAACATTTGCCTACACGCTCTATATCGACACCCGGCGCAACATGGCCTTTATACACGTCCTGCCACTCAATGATCAGCTTGACCCGCCGATTGCACACTGCATTGATCTACCCGTAGGAAAATCTGTCGATCTCCTGCATTACTATACACTTGCCCTCTCCGCTGACGGTAGTACGCTCTACGCGGCCAACGGTGCCATCGGGGTAGTTAACAGCATCAGTATGAATACCGCTGGTCTCCAGGACATTTTTGATGATAAAATCCAGCATACCACCCATTTTAATCCGGGGAATGCAAGTATCAGCAACAACGCGAAAACACGCACGCTCTTTAACGGCGCAGCGCTCTCTTCCGATCAGAAGACCTTATACTTCGCGGGCGTTCAGGGCATATGGGCAGTGAATACATCCGATCTCGGCCCGCAGGGCTATTACCTTGTGCGGCAGCCAGTAACAGGGATTGCCCTCAGTGGCGATGACCGGACCTTGTACGCGGTTGACCCAACCAGCGGGATTACGTTGCTAAGCGCTGCTAACGGGCAAACACAGAAAGTTATCCAGGGACCTGCGCACAATCCCTGGGGTATTGCATGGATCACACACTGAGGTTAGCATCATGGAGCAAACCATCGCAGTATGTCTGCTTCTATGACCCATCGGGGCTGGACAGATATATGCAATATGCCATGACAACATGAGCAACACGAGCATGGGAAACGCACACATACTTATTGTCGATGATGATAGCCGCGTAACCAGCGCCTTACGCCGCACCCTGGCCTATGAGGGCTATCGCATCTCTTCAGCCCTGGACGGTGAGGGAGCGCTGGCTATTGCGCGCACAAAGTCGCCCGACCTCGTGATCCTCGATCTCATGTTGCCAGGTATCGATGGGTTAGAGGTCTGCCGCCGCCTGCGCGCCGTGAACGACGATATCGCCGTGCTCATGCTCACCGCGCGCGACGCAGTGGCCGACCGTGTCGCTGGCCTTGAAACTGGCGCGGATGACTATCTCGTCAAACCGTTTGCGCTTGAGGAACTCTTAGCGCGAGTAAAGGCTCTTATGCGCAGGCGCAGCCCTCCAGATGTTCAACGTGAGATCTTAGCTTTCGCGGATCTCGAACTGGATACCGCCACGCGGCAGGCAACACGCGGCAATCGCACCATCGAACTGAGCACCACCGAATATGAACTCCTGGCGCTATTCCTACGCAACCCGCGTATTGTCCTGACGCGCTCACTCTTGATGGACCGCATCTGGGGCATGGATTTTGAAGGCGGGCCAAATGTCCTCGAGGTCTATATAGGGCATCTACGCAACAAGCTCGAGCAGCATGGTGAAAAACGGCTGATCCAAACGGTGCGAGGAGCCGGCTACGTGCTCCGTGTTGCTGACTAGTTTCAGTACCCTCAAGCGGGTCGTGAAAGGACATGGCTCCTGCCGCCCCCGAAGGGCAAGGAGACACACCAAACCCGAAAAGGTCAAGTGCAAATGCACTAGGGAGGGATAGCGATGTATATTCCCCTACAACTACGCCTGACACTTTTTTATACGCTCGTATTGGCCCTCGCCCTCTGGTTCTTTGGACAGACCGTCTATAGTCAGGCAGAGCAACGCGCCTATAGTGACCTTGACTCGAACCTCAGTAGTCGGGCCGCCAGCGTGAGAATGGGCAAAGACCTGTTTCTCAGTAATCCTAGTTCGTTGCCCCTTATCCTACCCAGCGTCGACAGCCTCGGCACGGGAGGGGTCTCGATAGAAGTTCTGGACGAGCATTTTTCTTTACTGGCAACAACATCTGGCCCCCTCAAGGGCGGCACGCAAACATTTCTCGATGTTCCCTCAAGC
>WNFW01004581.1_pt1 | contig 12105 bp, 9 predicted proteins | sample 5400131 | NCBI WGS metagenome assembly WNFW01 (sample SAMN13153362, study PRJNA577476) | soil metagenome | isolation source: 20 cm soil or saprolite under grassland replicate 1 | place: USA:California | collected 2016-06-15
ACGAGCGCGCCCAGCGCGCCGATGCCGAGCGACACTCGGGCTCCGTAGACGACGCGGCTCCAGACGTCGCGGCTCAGCGGATCGGTACCCAGCAGAAACGTCCACGAGGGCGGCTGATTCGTGAGGTGCACGATGTCGAGCTGGCGGTTCGGATCGAACGGGGCGATCAGCGGTGCGACCAGGGCGACGATGACCAAGAACATGAGAATGCCGAGGCCCCAGGACGTCGTGCGGAGCCGGAAAAAGCGCCGCCCCCACCGGTCGCGTCGCAAGGCGCGATGGCGTAGCGCGCGGACCACTTCCGCCGCGGTGACGAGCGCGACGAACAGCGCGAGCCAGTTGCCGAGCGTCATGCGGTGGCGATATCCGCCTCGGCGGCGGCTTGCACACGCAACCGCGGATCGGCGATGCCCAGCATGATGTCGGCGAGCAGGTTGCCGGCGACGACAACGGTACTGGCAATCAACGCGCTTGCGGTCACCAGCGGATAGTCCCGCGTGAGGATTGCATTGAAGGCGAGCCGCCCCATCCCCGGCCACGCGAACACGGTTTCGACGAGCACGGCGCCCGTCAGCAGGAAGGGAAACGCGAGACCGAAGCGCGTAATAAAGGAAAGCAGCGCGTTGCGGAGTTGGTGTCGGAGCACGATCTGCCGCTCCGGCACGCCCTTGGCGCGCGCGGTTCGCACATAGTCCTGATTCGCCACCTCCAGCATCGCAGCGCGTTGAAACCGCGCGGTGCCCGCCGCACCGACGACGCCGAGCGTCGTCGCGGGCAGGACCAGATGCCAGAGCCGATCGGCGACACAGAACAGCGAGGTTACGGCGGGACAGAAGATCGGGTCGCTGGCCCCGCCGACGGGAAACCACCGGAGCTTTTCACCGAAGATTAGCAGCAGGATCGGCGCCAGCCAAAATGTCGGGAGCGAGTAGACGAACAGCGTGGCATTGCCCAGCGCCACGTCCGGCAGGCGGTTGACGCGGACCGCCTGATAGATGCCGAGGCCGAGGCCAAGCAGGAAATCGAGCGCCAGGGCCGCGCCCGCGAGCTGCAGGGTGAACGGCACGGTTTCGACCAGGGCGTCCAACACGGGCCGGCGGAGCGAGAACGACATACCCAGATTCCCGTGTGCCAGCTCCACCAGATAGCGCCCGTACTGCACGGCGAGGGGCTGATCGAGCCCGAATTGGTGGGTCAGGAGGTCGCAGATCCGCGGCTCCAGGTTTTCGCTGCACGGCTTCCCGGGCGCGAGATGGATCAGAATGAAGATGAACGTGACGACGGCGAAGATGATGGCGAGGGACGCAGCCAGGCGCCGCAGGAGCCACGCGCTCCCCGTCACTTAGCGCTCCACGCGGTCTCGATCGATCAACCGGTCGGGGGGGATGCGCCAGGTGCGGAGTAACGCAGCCCACGAATCGGGACGGAACTGCACGTTGTCGACGCGCTTGTGGACGGCGCCGATGTTGGAGAGCGCGTACAGGAAGATCGCGGGCGCGTCCGCGTTGATCGTCTCCAGGGCGGACCGCCATAGCGTGCGCGCCCGCTCGCGGGTCGGGGCGGAAATCGCCAGCTGCACGATGCGTTCGAACTCGGGATTGTAGTAGCGGCCGAAGTTCGAGCCGCCAAACCCCGCGAGGGTCCACGACTGCGTGATGCCGGACCCCGGTGACGGATCATTGCTGCGCGACAGCAGCGCCGTATCGAAGTTTCCGGAGCCCGTCCGCTGCGCGACGACACTCCCTTCCAACTCGTCGATCTCGGCGCGGACGCCGATGGCGCGAAATTGCTCTTGCAGCAACCGCGCGTATTGCTTCCGCAGACCGCTCGAGCTCGGGACCAGCATGTGAAAGGCGAGCGGTTGCCCGTCCTTGTCCCGGATCCCGTCCCCGTCATGGTCGCGCCAGCCGTGCAGGCTCAAGAGGCGCGCGGCCTGCGCGGTGTCGTAGGGCAGCTGCCGCACATCGGGATCCCAGATGCCGACGAGCGCCGAGATCGGGCCGGGCGGAACCCGGCCGAGATCGCCCAGGGTGCTCTTGACCAGACTCGCGCGGTCGACCGCCATGGTGAGCGCACGGCGCACGTCGCGGTCGCCGAAAATCGGATGCGGCTGCGAGGTATCACCCGGCGCGCGCTGGTTGAAGCTCAAAAATGTGTAAACGTTGCCACGGTAGCTGTAGATCGCGAGCTGCTGCGCCGCCTTCGCCCGTTCGACAAAGTCCGGCGTCACGAGCTGCTCGCGGATGTCGGCTTGATCGGCGATCACCTGCTGGACGGCCACGGGCAGGCTGGGTGTGAATCGCCAGATAAGCCGACGGATCCCCGGGCGGCCGAGAAAGAAGTTGGTATCGGCGGCGAGCTCAATCGACTGCGCCGCCTGCCACCGGACAAAGCGATAGGGCCCGTCGCCGACGGGCTGCCGCCCGAACGGCGCCGTCCGCCACTGGTCGCGTGGCACCGAGCGCAGGAGATGCGCCGGCAAGATCCGCATGTGGTAGACGGCATCATAGAACATCTCGCGGTAGCGCTCCCGGAAACGGAAGACCGCGGTGAGAGAATCCCGCGTGGTGACCTTCTCGATGCGCTGCAGCTTTGGCCGGAACGGCGATGCCACCACCGAATCATTGTAGGCGTTGAACGTGAACTCGACGTCGGCGGCAGTCACGGGCTGGCCGTCCTGCCAGTGCGCGCGCGGGTCGAGGTGGAACACCAGCGTCAACGGCCCATCCCACTCCCACCGCTGCGCGAGCAGCGGCTGGAAATCTTCGTCGCCGTCGGTATTGGTGGACATGCCGACGTCGGCGAGCTTGAGAAACAGCTGCTCGCCGATGTCGCTCGCGACGATGTCCTCGGTGGACGGCGGCAGCAGCGTGGGGGGCTCGACCACCGCGGCGTCGATCAGCGTGCCGCAGCCCGCAGTGGTGCAGCCGCCGCGGCGCTCGCAGGCGGCGAGTGCGACGACGGCCAGAACGATGTGTAGGGATCGTGAAGAGCGGCGTGGCATGGCGCTTAACATTTCACCGCAGGACGAGAGAAGCAATGTCGGACGGCCGGACGGTCGGACGGTCGGACTGTAAGAACGGCTCGCCCCACGTCACAATGATCGCCCCAGCCAGCTCATCAAAGCACACCGAGCGTCCCAACGCACTGGCCATCGTGGTTTCGGCCCCACCGCCGGGCTGTGTGCCATCGAGTAGGATCGAGCCGTGCTGCAGGAAGGCCTCGCCGCGCCGCACCTGCGCGGAGCCGACGAGCTTCCTGCCGCTGACGAGAATCTCGCCTCCGACGGGGAACGCGAAACATGAGGGCGGTTGGGCGGATGGGCGGATGGGCGGATGAGCCGGAGCGAGTACCGCCTCGACGGCCAGAGCCCGCAATGCTCTCGCGAGTCGAGTGTGGATCTCACAATACGCTTTCCGGAGTGACCCAAACAGCGCGATAGGCGCGACGGCGGCGTATGTGAGCTCGTGCTCATGCCACACAGCTTGTCCACCGGTGGGCCGGCGCACGATCGGAAGGTCGTAGAACGTGTTCGGTTGATTCCGTCCCAGGGAGAGTGTTGGAGGGTCCCAGCGATAGAAGCGGAGATAGGCGCCGCCATGGCACGCGACTTCTTCCAGCAGTGCTTCATCCATCGCCATGTTGTATTCGCCAGACCGCCCCACGGCATCGACGATCAGGTTCCAAGGCGGCCCATCCGCCCATCCGCCCATCCGCCCATCAGACAGTGGCGTACGCCTCCACCGGCGGGCACGTGCACACCAGGTTGCGATCGCCGAACGCGGCATCGATGCGGCCGACCGGCGGCCAGACCTTGTGCTCGCGTGTCGCGGCGGTCGGGAAGCCGGCGCGCTCACGGGCGTACGGGCGATCCCACGTGTCGACCAGCAGATCGGCGAGCGGGTGCGGCGCGTTTTTCAGCAGGTTGTTCTCGCGATCGGCTTCGCCGTTCTCGATCTCGCGAATCTCGCCGCGGATCGCGATCAGCGCATCGATGAATCGATCCAGCTCGAGCCTAGGCTCGCTCTCGGTCGGCTCGATCATCAGCGTGCCCGCGACCGGAAACGAGACGGTCGGTGGGTGGAAGCCGTAGTCGATCAGGCGCTTCGCGATGTCCTCGACGTCCACACCGGCCGACGCTTTGAAGGGGCGCGTGTCGATGATGCATTCGTGCGCGATGAGGCCGTGCTGGCCCGCGTAGAGCAGGGTGTAATGCCCCCCCTCCTCGAGCCGTTTCGCGATGTAGTTCGCGTTGAGGATCGCGACCTTCGTCGCGAGCGGCAGACCCTCCCGGCCCATCATGGCGATGTAGGCCCACGAGATCGGCAGGATGGAGGGGCTCCCCCACGGTCCGGAAGAAACGGTGCCCGCGCTCTCCGCGAGGGGAACGCCGACATCGATGACCGGGTGCGTCGGCAGATGCGCCACCAGATGCTCTGCGACGCCGATCGGCCCCATCCCGGGGCCCCCGCCGCCATGCGGAATGCAGAACGTCTTGTGGAGGTTGAGATGGCAGACGTCGGCGCCGATGTCGCCGGGGCGGCAGACCCCGACCTGCGCGTTCATGTTGGCCCCGTCCATGTAGACCTGCCCGCCGTGCTGATGGACGATCTGGCAGACCTTCTTGATGGACGCCTCGAACACGCCGTGCGTCGACGGATATGTCACCATCAGCGCGCCGAGTGTTTCACGGTACTCTTTGGCCTTGGCCTCGAGATCGGCGAGGTCGATGTTGCCGTGCGCGTCGGTCTTGACCACGACGACCTGCATGCCCGCCATCACGGCGCTTGCCGGATTCGTGCCGTGTGCCGACTGGGGAATGAGACACGTCGTGCGGTGCGCCTCGCCGCGGTGCTTGTGATACGCGCGAATCACCAGCAGTCCCGCAAACTCTCCCTGCGAGCCGGCATTGGGCTGCAGCGACACCCTCGCAAACCCCGTGATCTCGGCGAGCCATTCCTCGAGCTGGCGAAACAGCGTCGCATACCCCTGCGCTTGCGTGCGCGGCGCGAACGGATGCAGGCGGTTGAACCCCCGCCAGGTGATCGGAATCATCTCGGTTGTGGCGTTGAGCTTCATCGTGCACGAGCCGAGCGGGATCATCGCCGCCGTCAACGAGAGGTCGCGATCCTCGAGCTTCTTGAGGTAGCGCAGCATCTCGGTCTCGGAGTGATGCGTGTTGAAGACCGGATGGGTGCAAAACGGGGTGGTGCGCGCCAGGCTGTCGGGAATCGCCCCCGGGGCCTCGCGCAGGGCGGCGCTCTTTTCCGATCCAACGGCGAAGGCGGTGATCAGGTCCGCGATGTCATCGTCGGTCACCGTTTCATCGAGCGCGACCCCGATGCGCGTCTTTGACAAAATGCGGAGGTTGATCTGCCTGGCACGGGCGGCATCGACGATGCGCGGCTGCACCTCCTGCGGGACCTCGACCGCCAGCGTATCGAAGTAATGCGGATACGCAATGCCGTGACCCAGCCTTTCGAGGGCGGCGGCGAGCGAGGTCGTGTAACGATGCACGCGCCGGGCGATACGGAGTAATCCCTCCGGGCCGTGATAGACGGCGTACATCGCCGCCACGACCGCCAGCAGGACCTGAGCGGTGCAGACGTTGCTCGTCGCCTTTTCGCGACGGATGTGCTGCTCACGCGTCTGCAGCGCCATGCGCAGCCCGGTCCGACCCGCGCGGTCTTTGGACACGCCGATGATGCGGCCCGGCAGGTGGCGCTTGTATTCGTCGCGCGTTGCAAAAAAGGCGGCGTGCGGGCCGCCGTAACCGAGAGGAACGCCGAAGCGCTGTGAATTGCCGACGGCGATGTCGGCTCCCCATTCGCCCGGCGGTGCGAGCAGCGTCAGTGCGAGGAGATCCGTAGCAACGGTCACCAGCGCGCCTCCCCCTCCCCCGGCGGCGTGCGCCCGCTCGCAGACGGCGCGGTAGTCGCGGATCGCGCCGTCCGTGGCGGGATACTGGAGCAGTGCGCCGATGACGTTGCTCCCCCCCTCCCCGCGGAACTCGAAGGTGTCGGGATCGCCGACCACGATGTCGATGCCGCGGACGGCCGCGCGCGTGCGTACCACCGCGATCGTCTGCGGGTGACAGCTGGCGTCCACGAGGTAGACCAGTTTCCCGTCGTGCTTCGACACGGCTTCGGTCAGGTGCATCGCTTCCGCCGCAGCCGTTCCCTCGTCGAGCAATGAGGCGTTCGCGATCTCGAGTCCCGTCAAATCCGCGACCATCGTCTGGAAGTTCAGGAGCGCCTCGAGCCGTCCCTGCGCGATCTCGGCTTGGTAGGGCGTGTACGCGGTATACCAGCCGGGGTTTTCCAGGACATTGCGTTGAATCACGGTGGGCGTGATGCAGTCGTGGTAGCCCATGCCGAGGTAGGACCGATAAACCTGGTTCTGGGCCGCGAGCAGCTGGAGCTCCTCGAGCGTTTCCTGCTCCGTCTTGGCCGGAGGAATGCGCAGCGGCGCGCGCAACCGAATGTCTGCCGGCACGACGGCGTCGATAAACGCATCGAGCGACTCGTAGCCGAGGGCGCCGAGCATCGCCGCCTGGTCCTCGGCCGAGGGGCCGATGTGCCGGTCCTGAAACAGCTCGCGATCGTTATTCATCGTTACGCAAGGGTGAAGGACTCCCCGGGCTTCAGGATCGTGACCGCGGCGGTACTTCCGACACGCCGCCGGAACTCCTGCGGATCTGCCTTGATGAGATCCCAGGTGTTGTAGTGCATCGGGATAACGTCGTGGGGTTTCACGAACTCCACGGCGCGGGCGGCATCTTCAACCCCCATCGTGAAATTGTCGCCGATCGGCACGAGCATCAGATCGATGCGGCCCGCCAGGAGCTGCATCTCGAGTGTCAGCGCTGTGTCGCCGGTGTGATAGACGGTCTTGCCGCCGATCGTCACGACAACACCGCAGGGATTCGTGGTATATTTGCCCGTCTTATCGCCCTCGACGCGCCCGCCATGAAATGCAGGCACGAGTTTCACTCTTCCGAACGGAAACTCGTGCGCCCCGCCGATGTGCATCCCGTGACTCGTCGCCCCCTGATCGGAACAGAACTGCGCCAACTCGTACGTCGCGACGATGGTCGCCTTGTGCTTTTGGGACAGCGCGACCGCGTCGCCGAGGTGATCGCCGTGGCCGTGGGACAGCAAGATAGCGTCGAGGTGGGGCACCTTATCCGGCCCGATGACCGCCGCGGGATTGCCGGTGAGGAATGGATCGATGATGACGCGCTTGCCGTCCCGCTCTAAGAGGAAGCAGGCGTGTCCGTGGAACGTGGCTTTCACTCTCCAACATGCTTCGCGTACGCGTCAGCGCGGAGCAGCCCCTCCAATTCTTTCGGGTCCTTGACCTTCACCTTGACCATCCAGCCCTTGCCGTACGGATCGCGGTTCACCAGCGCCGGGTCCTGCTCGAGCGCCTTGTTGACTTCCACCACCGTTCCGGCGACGGGCGTGTACAGCTCCGACACCGCCTTCACGGCTTCGATCGTTCCGAAAACGTCGCGTTGCTTGAAAGCGGCGGCACCCTTGGGCAGCTCGACGAACACGACATCCCCGAGCTCGCCCTGGGCGTAGTCGGTGATGCCCACTTCGACGACTTGCGGATCCTTACTGTCGCGAACCCACTCGTGGTCTTGTGTGTAGCGGAGATCCTTCGGGATGCTGGACATGGGACGGGAGCCTACAACAGGTCCGCTCGGGGCGCCAGTCCTGCGCCATCCTCTTCACTCAGCGCCACGCGATCATGGCCCCACGGCCGTAGGTCGAGTCGCACCGCGATGGGATCAGGATCGGGCGAGAGATGATAGAGTCGGCACGGGCGCGGCGGTACTGCCGCTTCCCAGGCCATCCGGGCGCCGTCTTCCGCATCAGCCGTCGCGACGATCGAGAGCGGCGTAATGGTCTTCAAGATTTTGCCGAGCGATTTGACGGTCGCGTACTCGATCCGCATACCGGCGTCCGTGTAGCGGCGCTCGATGGCCTTGAGCACCGGCGCCGCCGCGTCCTTCGCTCCCAGCGCGCAGAGCACCAGCGTCTGGTCCGGCGCCTCAGTGCGCACGCCCGCCCGCGCCGCTTGCTGGCGCAGCGCAGCAAATACGCGCTGCGCCTTTTTCTCGAGCTCAGCCAACGTGCCGTCATTCTCGACGACATGCCGGCTCAGCGGTCGTTTGCGCTCCGCGGGCATCTGCGCGGTGATCATCCGATCGGCCTCCTCGTTGGAGAGTCCACGCAAGGTTCGCAGGCGCGTACGTCGGAGCGGTACCGGAGCGTCGACCAGGACGACGGCGTCGAACTGCGCCGGATCCAACACCTCGAACAGCAGCGGAATGTCGTTTATGACGATCGCGTCGCCGCGCTCGGCGGCGGCCCGCTGCAGCTCGAGCCGCCGCTGCTGCACGGCGGGATGGACGATGGCATTGAGCGCCGCCAGGGCGGCGTCATCGCCCATGACCTTCGCGCGCAACGCCGCGCGATCTAGGCTGCCACCCTGGGCGAGCACATCGGCGCCGAAGCGGCGCGCAATCGCGGCGAGCACCGCGCCGCCCGGCGCCTCGGCCTCGCGGGCGAGAGCGTCGGCGTCGATCACGGTCGCGCCCCATTTCCTGAACAACTCCACGACGGTGGACTTGCCGGAGGCGATGTTGCCTGTGAGGCCGACGTTTAACACGGAGTCAGGAGCTCGGAGCCAGGAGCCGGGGCTGCAATCCAAGATCCTGACTCCCGGCTCCAGGGTCCTTTAGAGAAGTGCAGTCTGATCCTCATCCTGCCTCGGTACGCGGTGACAATGCCGGCACCTCGCCTCGTACGACTCGCGCCCGCCAACCATGATGATCGGACTGTCCCACAACGCCGGCTTGCCGTTCACCAGGCGTTGATTTCGCGTCGCCGGGCCGCCGCACACTACGCAGATCGCCTGGAACTTGTCCACCACTTCCGCGATGCACATGAGCGTCGGCATCGGACCGAACGGCAGGCCGCGGAAGTCGACGTCGGTTCCCGCGAGAATGACGCGGACGCCCCTGTCGGCGAGGTGGTTCGCGATTTCGACGATACCGTCATCCAGGAATTGGGCTTCGTCAACCGCGACCACCTCGGTGGTGTCGCGGAGCCGCCGCGCGATCTCCTCGGCTGAGTCGACGGGCTCGGCTTCGACGGTCACGCCGTCATGGGAGGAGACGGAAAAGAGCCCGGCGTAGCGCGCATCTAGATGGGACTTAAAGACTTGCACTTGCTTGCGTGCGATGACGGCGCGGCGCACGCGGCGGATCAGTTCTTCGGATTTGCCGCTGAACATCACCCCGGAGATGACTTCAATCCATCCAGGGCGGGTGGGTTGCTGGAACACTTAGACCTCACAAGGCACGTCTGCACGTCGGCACGTGCGCGAGAACGCTAGCGACGGTCGCCTGTTCGGGCAAACGTGCCTCGTGCCGACGTGTACCCCTCAAAAAGCTAGGAATCTTGCGGTTTTCCGAGGGATACCCCATAGTAGTGCAGTGTTGATGCGGGTTTTCGCGCCCCCCCCACAAGGAGATCGCAGTGAATAAGGCTGAACTTACCTCCGCTCTGGCCATGCGCACGAAGATGTCGAAGGCCGATGCCACCCGCACCGTTGAAGCGTTGTTCGATGACAAGGGCATCATTGCTAGCGAGCTGAAGAAAGGCTCCAAGGTGCAGATCACCGGGTTCGGCAATTCGTTCCGCGCGGGGAAGCAGCTGAAGATGGCGGTGAACGGGAAGCGGTAGCCGGCACTATCCCCGATCAGGCCGTGCGGTGACTCTCCGTCCGCGAATCGCGACGCCCGAGAGACGCTGTACGGCCTGATCCATTACGGGAGGTGCGACATCGACGAGCGAAAACGTGTCGCGCACGTCGATCTTTCCGATCTGTCCCTTTTGCAGTCCCGCCTCTTTGATCAACGCCCCAACCAGGTCTTTCGCGCTCGCCCGATCCTTTCGTCCCACGGAGACGAACAGCCTGCTCCAGCCGGCCGGCTCGGCGGGTGCAGCGAGCTCACTCGGCGAAGGTGACTGACGGCTGAGGGCGAGCAAGGCGGCCGCCACCATCGCGGGGGCGTGCTCCTCGAAGAGCGGCGCCAAAACGGCCAGCTCCGGATCTACGTCGCCCTGCCGGAGCCGCGCGGCGATCTGCGCGCGCAGCGCCGCGGCGCGATCTTGGGCGCGATCGGCAGGTGACGGTAGCGGGAGCGCGGTCAGCGTGGCGATGGATCGGAGGTAGGGGAGCTGCGACGCGAGTGCCAGCACGGTGGGCTGCGCGATGGCCGCCAGCTGGCGCAGCTCGTCGCGCGTGGGGAGGACCGCTGCGAGGACGGCGTCTGGAGTCTCCGCTGGGGAGGGAGCGTCGATCGGGCCGCCAGACCAGATGTAGGGTCGCACCGTCCGCAGCGCATCGAGCGCGTCGCGCACGCGTTTGCGCCCAGCGGCGACGATCGCATACCGCGCCGCCGTCACCGGTCCGAGTGGCTGCCCGACATCGTCGAGCGACAAGTCGCCGATGATTTCCGGCCGCCGCGCATGACGCTCGAAGAATGGATCGAGTGCCGTGGGATTCCAGCTTAAAATGACGCGGCGGGCGTGCGGCGCTTCCGCGAGCAGTGTATCGAGCTCGGCCGCGAAGCTTTCGGGCCACGCGAGGACGATCGTTGCGACGGTCTCGAGCTTGAGCGCGGCGCGCGCGACCAGTGCGGCGAGGTCGGAGTACGCGCCGGCGAGCACGCCGACGCGCCCTTCCTTCAGGAGGGCGGCGGTCCGGCCGAGGCCCGTGACGGCGTGGACGCGCAGCTCGGGCGGAGCCGCTTCGGCCCAGAGAACCGCCTGCTCATAGTCCGCACAGACGATGATGGCATGGGTCTCTCCCCCGCCGATGAGTTCCCACGCCTTGCCTGCCCGTTCCACGGCAGGCGGGGTCACCAGCACGACGTGCCGCACACGAGCCTCGATTGTCAAAGGGTGCTACTTTGAGAACCGGTGAAAGGTAACCGGCTGCTGCTCCTCCTTCTATTGGCAACTTCCCTCAGTGCCCAGGAGCGTCGTCCCAGGGCTCGCGACATTGGCATCACGATCGGCTCCCTCCCTCCCGGTCCCCTCGATGCGATCACCGATGTCGCGGGCGTGCGCGTCGGCCACACGACGATTGCCCGCGGCGACTCGATCAACACCGGGATTACGGCGATCCTACCGCACGGCGGCAATCCATTTCGCGAGAAGGTTCCGGCGGCGGTCGTAGTCGGCAACGGATTCGGAAAGCTCGCCGGCTCGACCCAGGTGAATGAGCTCGGCGAGCTGGAGTCGCCGATTGTGCTCACCTGCACCCTCTGCGTCCCCCGCGCCGCGGACGCGGTGCTCACCTGGCTCCTCGCGCTCCCCGGGAACGAAGACGTGCGCTCGGCCAATCCCGTCGTCGGTGAAACGAATGACGGCTTCTTGAACAACATCCGTACGCGGGCCATCACGGAAGCTGACGTGCTGGGTGCCATTCGGAGTGCGTCGGAAGGTCCGGTCGCCGAGGGGGCGGTCGGTGCGGGGCGGGGCACCGTCGCGTTCGGATGGAAAGGCGGGATCGGGACGTCGAGCCGCAGACTTCCCGCGCAATTCGGCGGCTGGACCGTCGGCGTGCTCGTCCAGACAAATTTCGGTGGCGATCTGACGATTGCGGGTGTGCGGGTAGGTGCCGAGCTGCGGAGAGGGGAAGGGGGAGGCGGGACGGGGGATGGGTCGATCATCATGGTCGTGGCCACTGATGCGCCTCTCGATCATTTGCGGCTTACCCGGCTCGCGAACCGCGCGCTCGCGGGGTTGGCGCGTACCGGCAGCTCGATGAGCAATGGCTCCGGCGACTACGTGATCGCATTCTCGACCGCCCGACCGCCGCCGTCGCACTTTGACCGCCCGACCGCCGCGTTCGATGTTGTCACGAACGATGGGATGTCACCGCTGTTCCAGGCCACCGCTGATGCCACGGAGGAAGCCATTTACAATTCCTTATTGCGCGCCGAGACGGTGCGGGGCTATCGTGGCGTTGTGCGCGCCCTTCCCGTCGACTCCACGATGATGATCCTCAGACGCCATGGAG
>WNFW01005589.1_pt1 | contig 12105 bp, 11 predicted proteins | sample 5400131 | NCBI WGS metagenome assembly WNFW01 (sample SAMN13153362, study PRJNA577476) | soil metagenome | isolation source: 20 cm soil or saprolite under grassland replicate 1 | place: USA:California | collected 2016-06-15
ACGTTTGGCTGGATGAACTGCACGGGCTCCGGATTTCGATCGAAGGTCATGAGGGACGATGGCCGGTCTCAACCATTAAGCTTGCGGAGTCCTAGACCTCGCATCGGCTGCGCGTCGCCCAGATGGCGCGCTCCTTTCAGAGCATTCCTACCTGTGAGGGGCTCAGGGTGAAATTCCCCGGGCCTACTCGGCAAGACCGGACTCCTGCAGCGCAGCATATTTCTCCGCGCCGCGTTCACTCAGCTGACTTACCTGAGCGACTGTCCTATTGTGCGGCTGAACGGCATGAGCGTCTTCGAACCGCTTCAGCCTGAACAGGGGGGCTATCATGAAATCATGCAGACCGTTTTTGATTGCGTTTGTGGCTGCCGTCGCGTCGGTCTCCGCTTTCGCCCAGGAGCTGAAGCCCGAAACCGATCCCACAAAGCTCGGGTTTGCTGCCGATCGTCTCGAAAGAGTGACGCAGGCGTTCCAAGGGTTTGTAGATAATGGCCAAATCCCGGGGCGGTTGTCCTGATCGGCCGTAACGACAAAGTTGCTTATCTTAGGGCTTTCGGGTTTCGAGACCGCGAGCAGAACATCGCCATGACCACGGATTCGATCTTCCGTATTGCGTCCATGACGAAGCCGATTGTCAGTGTTGGTGCCATGATGCTTGCCGAGGAAGGCAAGCTGGATCTCGGCGCGCCCGTCTCAAGCTACATCCCGGAGTTCAAGGACTTGAAGGTCAGGGTCGATCAGGTCGATTCGACCACTGGCAAGAAGGAAGCTGTTCTGCAGCCTCAGCTGCGGCCAATGACGGTTCAGGACCTTCTTCGCCACACCGCCGGCCTTGTGTATCCGCCTCCGATCGGCAATGGACCGGTGGCGGAAGCGTATCGGGACGCAAACGTTCTCGATCGCAACACGACATTGGCTGAGATGGTCACAAAGCTATCCAGCCTTCCCCTTGCCAATCAGCCAGGCGAGATATGGGAATATAGCGTAGCGGTCGATGTCCTCGGCCGGGTGATCGAGATCGTCTCGGGCATGGATCTGGACCGCTTCGTACAAGAGCGCGTCACAAAACCACTCGGGATGACGTCCACAGGTTTCTACGTCAGCGACGCGGACCACGTCAGGATTGCACAACCGCAGATCGATCAAGCGACCGGAAAACGGCCACCCTTCTTTGACCCCGCTCAGAAGCCGAAGCTTTTCTCCGGTGGTGGGGGCCTCGTCTCTACCGCTTCCGACTACTTTCGATTTTGCGAGATGCTGTTGCATGGCGGCCAACTTAGAGACACGCGCCTGCTGTCTCCGACGATCGTCAACCTGATGACGTTCAACGCGCTGAAGCCAGGCATCGGATATGCGGCCGCCGTTACACAACGGTTTGGCGATATCGGGCCGACTCCCGCGATGGGGCAAGGATTCGGGCTGGGGTTCGCAGTGCGCACCGAGACGGGGCAAAATCCGCTGCCCGGATCAGCCGGGTCATTTTATTGGACAGGCGTATACGGCACGACATTCTTTCGATCCGAAGCAACGGCTAATCATCATCATGATGATTCAGGCCCCCAGTCCTGCTAATGCTTTTGATCGTCGCGCGGTTCGTTACTTAGCGTATCAGGCATTTTCAGCTCCCGATTAGCGCAATTGCAATTCAACCCGCGAGTCGTGCTTGCCCGGCGTAGATATTGATCCGCGCCGGTCACACCCTGTTAGTCCAAGCCTGGTCATGTACGCCCGATCGGCATGCAACAAAATGCGGATCAGTTCCAGGTCGCATTGGGTCAAACCGAGAAGAACTCAGTGCGAGCATATGTTTTCCGGTTTGCGCTCGAACTCGGACATTACTCGATGCAGTCGGTACTTCGCATTCGTGCCAGGAGCCGAAATGGACAGGACCGAGAACTGAGGTGCCTTTGAGCTGCCAGAAACAGAGCTTATGTTGTTGGTATGCGAGATTTCCGAGTTTCACCGAGAGGCATCATCTTTTTCTATTTGTTCCTTGTGCTGTTGGGGCTGGCAATTAAAGCGGACGTCTTCCCGGGTGTCGATCTCGCCGCGGTCTTCGACAAGGGAATCGCAGCGCCTGCAAGCGCAACGTCAGCCGCGCCGCGCCGCCTTGATCGCGGCGACGTCTATCTTCTTCATACCCATCATCGCATCAAATGCGCGCTTTGCTTCATCACCGCCAGCCGCTAACGCCTCGGTTAGCACGCGCGGCGTGATTTGCCAGGAAACGCCCCACTTGTCTTTGCACCAGCCGCACGCGCTTTCCTGCCCGCCATTGCCGACGATCGCGTTCCAATAGCGGTCGGTCTCGTCCTGATCGTCGGTGGCGATCTGGAACGAGAAGGCTTCGTTATGTTTGAACGCGGGACCGCCGTTGAGGCCGATACAAGGGACGCCGGCAACCGAGAATTCGACCGTCAGCACATTGCCCGCCTTGCCGGATGGGTAGTCACTGGGTGCACGATGGACGGCGCCCACTACGCTGTCGGGGAAGGTCTCGGCGTAGAAACGGGCAGCAGCCTCGGCGTCCTTATCGTACCAGAGGCAAATCGTGTTCTTTGCCATTGCGAGTCCTTTCGGTTCCAAGCCAAATCATGCCCCATTCCCCATCCGCTCACATTGAAATAGGCAGCCTTGTCGATGTGTTCCAGCCTGGATATCCTTTTGCCTGGCCATCACCAGGGATAGCCAACTTGCCGCAGCTTCGCTGTCCGCTTCGGATCGAAATCCGAAGAACTCACCATCAGCACATGTTTTCCGCTTTGCCACCGAACTCGGACACGATGCGGTCGCACTTCGCATTTGTGCCAGAGTAACCAAGCACGCACAGTCCCGTTGCAGCCGCCATCGCGAGCGGCCGCGCGATTGATGCGCTGAAAGATGCGAGGGATGCAGCTCTAACGCATGCCGCTTGAGAACTTCAGTGGTTCAACCGATACCGATCTGCCTGGCAGCGGCACGGTACTTGCGCTCCTGGTCACTTAAGACGCGGAATGCCGAGAGAAAATCGTCGATGCTGTAATTCGGCCGCAGCTTGCGCATGACGCCGGCCGCGCGGAAGGAGTCCTCCGATCGCCCCGCGGCAGCGAGTATGAGAGCTGCAAGCGCGTGCACGTGCGCGTGCGCATTGGGCTTCTCGGCCGCCTTAAGAGCCCATTCGGCGGCTTCTTCGCACCGTTCCATGCGAAAGAGGGCGAAGGCTCGCGTCGCGCACATGGCGTACAACATCGGGTCGAACGGGCTCAATTGGCGCGCGACATCGGTGGCCTCGACTGCGGCCTGCGGATCGCCGGTCTGAGCCTGCACGAACCCGAGCGTGTAGTGACCCATCGCAAAATTGGGACTCAAAGCGACGGCTTCGTTGAGCGCGCTTACTGATGCGGCGTCCTCTCCGCGCAACCAAAGCGCCCGCCCCATCGCCCAGTGCGCTGCGGGGTCGCGATGATCTGCCAGCAAGCTGCGGCCGGCCGCATCAAAGGCGCGATCGGCCTCCGCCTGTCTTTCAGCGGATTTGAACAGGAATGCATTCTGCCAATGGGTGAAGGAGAGTCCCGCATAGGCTCGCGAAAACGTGGGATCCAAGGTTACGGCGCGCTTGAAGTACCGTTGCGCCTGCTCGTTGTCGGGCCCGGTGAACCGGTACATGTGCCACAGCCCGCGATGATGTGCTTCCCACGCGTCGAGTGAATTGGGCGGCTTGAGCACCGCGCGATTACGCTCCGTTGCCTCGATCTCGGCGTCGAGCGAGCTGATGATCCGGGCCGCGATGTCGCCCGGGATGGCAAAGGCGTCGGCAATCGGCGTCTCGTACGCATCCGCCCAGACGACGCGGCCGTTGTCGGTAGCGCACAGGTCAACTGTGACAACGAGTCGATTGCCGTCGCGTAGGACCGAACCGGTTGCCGCGTAGTCGACATTGAGCACCCGCCCAACCTCCTGCGGGTTCGCTATCTGATCACGCAGGGCGAATGTGCTGCCGCGGGCGATTACGAAGAGGTTATGCAGCCTGGCCAACCCGGAAATGATGTCGTGGCTCAACCCATCGGCCATGTTGCGGTCGCGTCCGGGCGGTGCAAGGAACGGCATCACCGCAATTGAGGCGCGCCGTCCACCCGAGGCACCGATCCTGGCGTCGGTCGCCGGCTCGACCGCGGCCGTGATCGCCGTCGCGCAAGCCCAGCTCACCGCGCGTTTGGCTCGCGCCCAGGCGCGGTCGAGCGGCGCGCGCGGCAGCCCTTCGCTCTCGAACAGGCGGCCGGCGGCCGCGACGTGGGCCTCGCCCTCCTCGATACGGCCGCAGTGCGCAAGCGCCGCGAGAAGATCGATATGGGCTGCCTCATCAAAGCGCTGAAGGTCGAGGCGTTGGCGCAGATACTTTAACCGCCGCTCGGGATCGCCGGGCGACAGCGCGGCAAGCCGAACAAGCACTTCCGCGTGCCAGGCGCGGAACGCGTGCCGCTGCGACACGAGCCAAGTCTCGAACACGGGGCTGCGGTCGAGCGTCAGCCCCTCGAGAAAATCGCCCGCGAACCGGCCGGCAAGACGCTGCAGGACGTCAGGGCCAGGTTGGGCGAGGCCGGCCTCGTATGTGTTGGCGACTTCGCAGGCGTCGACCGAAATCCCCGCGCGATCGATCGACACGAATTCCTTGTCCGCCCGGACACCGGCGTGTACGGGCTCATCGATCAATTTGCGGATCTTGCTCAAGGACCAACGCAACTCGCCGCGCGGGTCGTCGGGCACGTCCCACAGCAGCTCACACAGCGCCGATCGCGGCACCGGGCGCGGCGCCATCACGAGGTAGGCGAGCAGGGCGCGCACTTTGCGCGATGGCGGCGCCTGGGCCACGCCGTCGCGCGCGACGCCAAACGGTCCGAGCAGCCGCACGCTCACGCTGGCGGTCATAGCAGCCGAACCGGGGCCGACCCCGCCGCTTCGGTCGGCTGGCTGAACGGCGACACTAGTTTCCACGCTTGTTCCCACGCCTGCTTCAACGCTCTTGTCCCATGCTGGCATTAAGTATCGGGACGGAGGCGGCCGGCGCCGCCGAAGGTGCGGCAAGCCGCCTTCGCAAACGGCGCCGAGCTTAGCACAGGCGCGCCCGCAGGGCACGCGTCAGCGCACTGATCGGAGGGTATCATGACCATTTGGAGACCTGACCCAACTTTTTATCCATCACCCCGCCTGGCAATAAAGGCGCCACCCGAGAAGCTGGCCTATGTGGCCACGTTCGACCCGGCGCGCAAGAAGCCCGACGCCATCGCTGTTGTCGATGTGGACCCGAGTTCAACGAGCTACTCCCAGGTCGTAGGCACGGTCGAGATGTCGAGCGTCGGCGACGAGCTCCACCATTTCGGGTGGAACGCCTGCTCGTCCTGCCTGTGCCCGAACGCGCCGCATCCGCATGTGGAGCGGCGCTACCTGATCGTTCCCGGCCTGAGGTCCTCACGCATCCACATCATCGACACCAAGCCCGATCCGCGCGCTCCGAAGATCGTCAAGGTGATCCAGCCCGAGGAGATCGCGGAAAAGACCGGCTACACGCGTCCGCACACGACCCATTGCGGCCCCGGCGGCATCTATGTCTCGGCGCTGGGAAACACTGAAGGCAAGGCGCCAGGCGGAATCTTCCTGATGGACCACGAAACCTTCGAGCCTCTCGGCCGATGGGAGGTCGACCGCGGCCCGCAACAGCTCGGCTATGACGGTTGGTGGCATCTCGGCCACGACACCATGGTGACAAGCGAATGGGGCACGCCCGATACCTTCGAGGACGGTCTCGTTGCGGAAATTCTGCTTGGCAGCAAATACGGCCACCGCCTGCATTTCTGGGACTTTACCAGGCGCAAGCACGTGCAGGAGATCGATCTCGGAGAAGAGCATCAGCTTGTGTTCGAGCTGCGCCCCGCGCATGATCCGACCAAGGCCTACGGCTTCGTCAATTGCGTGGTCAGCCTCACAGACCTTTCATCGTCGATCTGGCTGTGGCATCGCGATGGCGCCAACTGGGCAGCAAGCAAGGTCATCACGATTCCCGCTGAACCGGCTGATCCGGACGACCTGCCACCCTTGCTGAAGGGATTCAAGGCAGCGCCACCGCTTGTCACTGACATCAACCTGTCGATGGATGACCGCTTTCTCTATGTCGCTTGTTGGGGGACGGGGGACATGCACCAATACGATGTATCCGATCCATTCAAGCCGAAACTGACAGGCAAGGTGCGCATCGGGGGCATCGTCTCCAGGGCAACGCATGCGGGCGCCGGGAACGGCGCGCTCAACGGCGGGCCGCAGATGGTCGAGGTCAGCCGGGACGGCCGGCGGGTCTATTTCACCAACTCGCTTTACGGCGCGGTCGACGCGCAGATCTATCCCGATGGCATCGACGGCTGGATGGTAAAGCTCGACGTGGGGCCCCAAGGCGGCATCGCCTTTGATCCGAAATTCTTCATCCATTGGCCCAACGGCTACCGGCCGCACCAAGTCAGGCTCGACGGCGGCGACTGCTCGTCCGACTCCTATTGCTACCCGTGACGTGCGCCGCAGGGGGCGATCGCCATGAGCGCCGCGCGGATGGAGGAGCTGTGGCCCTGGCTGGCCTTGGCCGGACTCGGATTCTATCATGGTGTCAACCCGACGATGGGTTGGTTGTTCGCCGTCGCGCTTGGGCTGCACCGTCGGAGCTTTCGAGCCGTGCTGCTGTCGCTGGTTCCGATCGCCCTCGGCCACGCAACGGCGATAGCACTCGTGCTTGGGGCGGCGCTGGCGCTTGGCCTCGTGGTCGACCCCGTGATTGTGGGCCGGGTGGCCGCTGTCCTGCTAATCGGATGGGCCGTATGGCACGTCGTCCGCGGCCATCGCCAACGGCCGCGCGTCGGCATGCAAACCGGCCTCGTCGGGCTCGCCGTCTGGTCTTGCTTCGTCGCGACCGCACATGGCGCCGGACTCATGCTGATCCCGGCGCTGATGCCGATATGCCTTTCGGGGACGCCGCCGGACGCACTCGCTCCCGCTGAGTCCATCCCAATCGCGATCGCGGCACTCGGAGTGCACACCGGCGTAATGTTGGCGACGATCGGCCTGGTCTCGATCGCCGTCTACGAATGGATCGGCCTGGCATTCCTGCGATCTCATTGGATCAATCTCGACCTGATCTGGATCGCGGGCCTGGGTCTTAGTGGTGCGCTGTTGATACTGGCTTAGAGCGGTGTCCGGGCGTGATCGAGGCTCACCCACACGGTTTGCTCGCGTACGGCCGGGACGCGCTCGGATGACAGCATCGCGGGCGCGTCCTCCATCGCTTGTGGCCGACTGCTCGCGCCGCCCATCAGAGAAGCTTATCCTTCCCGACCGGGTCTGCAGCCGACCTTGGCCGCAATTAATGACTCGAGCCATGTGAAGCATTTCACATTTTTTCATTGCCGTCTGAGTGTAGAACAGAATCCGCGGATTGAGAACAAAACGGTATGCCGTAGCGCGCCGCGGACGCGATAGCGAGATTTCCAAAGCCCCCGCAAACAGGACCAAGCATGTGAGTCTCCTTATTCTCGTCGTCGACGACGAATCTGATGTAGAGATGCTTTTTCGCCAGCAGTTTAGGCGCGACCTCCGCGCCGGCCGCTTCACGATGGATTTTGCACAGTCGGCGGATAGCGCCCTTCAACGCATCAGTGACGCGGCGGGTGCATCATTGATCCTGATCCTTTCCGACATCAACATGCCCGGAATGAGCGGCCTTGAATTTTTGCCGAAGGCGAAAGCCGCCCGACCGGACGTTCCCGTCATTATGATCACCGCCTACGGCGACGCCGATACCAGGCGAAAAGCGCTGGAAGGCGGCGCCGAGACGCTCCTGACGAAGCCCATCGATTTTGTTTTGCTTCGCAATGAAATCGACGGCTGCATCGCAAGGGCCGCGTGATCGACGTCTAAAGATCCTCGGGCTGATGTCCGGAAAGGGTCGTTCGCTACCGAAACGCGATGTCAGGGCTACATCCGCTCTTCCCCTGATAGCGACGGTATAGCGGGCATCGCGGCACTTCTGCAGCCGGCCGGGGCACAGAATTTGGCCTGGTGGGCTATATCATCGATTGAATCACGGACATCGCCCGGCGGCCGACTCGCGTGCTGGCTCTTGGAAGAAACCGATTTCTACGGCAGCCAGCTTTTGATCCAAAAATTACCAACCATCGTAACCGCCGCCATCCCAACCGCCGCGGCCCCTGCCCCAACCGCCGTAGTAACAGCACCGCGGCCGAGGCGGCGGAGGCGGAGCCCAGACTTGACAGCCGCAGCCGCGCCAACCGGCGTTGTCCCAACCGCCGCCGCTGTCCCAAGGCCCGCCGCCCCCCCGACCCCAGCCACCCGCACCAATGAACGCAGAACCAAGGAGCGCAGGACCAAAGAGGAAGCCAAATGCTTCGGCGTTGGTGGGAATGGAGGCAGCAGCAAGTGTAAGAGCTGCTGTGAGCACGACCGCTATCCTGCGTAATTTCAGTATCATGACAGGTCTCCCTCTGTTTATTTGGCGGTGAACCCGCACTTGGATTTGTAGTTTGCGAACTCAGACCTCAAACAAGGCACAAGCTGGGATTTCCAGCCGCCCATCTCGCGATATCTCGCGACATGGTGAATCCGAGGACCGTCGTGACTTCCAGTTGCGTCGATTGGCCCGCGTCTGGACAATGTCCGGTCTACCACCCCCGAAAGCCGACGCCACATCACGGGTTGGGTCGTCGCGTACGGGTCATTCGCTACAGAAATGCGATGTCCGCGTTACGTCCGCTTTTCTTCCGATAGCAACCTCCGCTTTTCTTCCGATAGCAACCAGATCGAGGACATTGTGGCAGGTCTCAAATGTGCCAACAACGGAAGTCGGCGTCTCATTCGATCACCTCGCCGGCGAGCGCGAGATGCGTCGGCGGGATCGCGAGGCCGAGCGCCTTCGCGGTCTTGAGATTGATGACGAATTCGAATTTGGACGGCTGGATGATCGGCAGCTCTGAAGGCTTTTCGCCCTTGAGAATGAGCCCGGTGTAAGTGCCGATCAGACGATAGATATTTGGAAGGCTCGGTCCATAGCTCATCAGCCCACCGGCCTCGGCCCAATCACGTTGTGGGTAGGCTGCCGGCAAACCATTGCGCGCGGCGAGGGTGGCGATTTGGTCGCGGCGGCTGTTTAGGAACGTGTCGCCGCCCAGATAGAGTGCATCGGCATGTGCGCCCGCCACGTCTGCGAAGGCGGCATCGATCTCCTGGCTGCTGCTGGCATTGAAGGCCATTGTTTCCAGTCCCAGGTAACCGGCAGCGGAGCCTACCTCGCGCAGCGTAGCCTCCATGGTTGCAGCGTCGGTGGGATTAACGAGCACGGCCACGCGCGCCCTCTGTGGCAAGAGCTTGCCAAGCAACTCCAGCCGCTTGCCGTATGGTTCGACATTGAAATAGTTGACGCCGGTCGCGTTGCCGTCGGGCCTGACAAGACTGCCAACAAGGCCGAGCTTTACCGGATCTTGGGCAACAGCGAAGACAACGGGGATCGTCGTCGTTGCAGCCTTGGCGATGACCGCAACCCGCGATCCTCCGGACGCGACCAGGACGGCGACCGGCCGGCTGACCAGGTCAGCCGCCAATATCGGCAGCCGGTCCAATTGATCATGGCCCCACGCATATTCGATCGTGACGTTCTCGTTCGCGACGAAGCCGATATCCTTCAGGCCACGGTGAAAACCCGCGATCTCTTTCGAGAACGAATCGGGCGAGGACCTCGGGTCCAGAAACCCTATTACCGGCATCGCCGCGCGTTGCGCACGTGCCGCGAGCGGCCACGCCGCTGCCGCGCCGCCCAGTAGCTTGATGAGCTCGCGCCGTCTCATGTGGCCCCCGAACCTTAAGACAAGGGCATCGTAACAACCTAACCTAGCACATTTTATGAGGCGGAGCGTGAGGTCAGTAGCGGCGGGCCCATGTTCGTTTTGGGTCATTGAACGCCGGCCGCCGAATACGCGGCGCCGTCTCTCAAGCGGCCGGCATCCGAAACCCTGCACATTATGCGCCGTCGCGCAGACCGGCCCGACGTCCGCTTTGCCCTCGACGGCAGCCATCGGGACTGCACGCTCTGGCTTGCGGGAGCGTTGACATAGATCAAGTATTCGCAGGGGTAGTTCAGGGCACAGTTGTTCCCTGATAGGGAAAGGAGATCGTTATGAGACAAATCGGCCTGAAACGAGCTTTGTTAGTTGCCGCCGTTGTCGCGTGTGGAGTTTCCGGTTCAGTTGGATGGTCAAAAAATGACGGCCTCTTGCTGTCCGTTGAGAGCGCGCAAGCGCGTGTGGGGCGACCGTTGACCCCCGTGAGTGTCGCTGGCGTTGCACGTCGAACGACGCGGCGAGCGGTAGTGGGGGGAGCGGTAGTAGGGGGAGCGGTCGTCGCCAGGCCGCGCTGCGGGTATTACCCCTATGGACCATGCTACTAGCCCTAGCTGGCCAAGGCCCTCGCCTTTCATGACCCTGAATAACAAGAGTCCCGCGACGGGAAATCCCCACGGGGCTTTTGCTGCGATCCGCAACCGCCACGGATGAACAGCCTCCACACGGTCACGCGAGACAGCCCGAACGACTGCCGTGGGTTATTAACAGACGCGCTTTACGGCGCCGACGTAGTTGTTTTCGTAGTGGCTGACGAGCACCTTTTCCGAGATCGGCCCGCCCGCCAGAACAGGAATTCCCGCGGCGGCGCGCCGATCTCCTGGTGCGATAGATCGATGCTGCGAGATTGAGCACCCGACGCAAGCGCTACGCCTGGCCAGTTCATCAGCATCAAAAGGGCCGCGGCCCGAACGAACGCGCCGGCACTAGAAACAGCGGGAATGCCTCGCGTCCGCCGGTGTTATGTGATCGTGCCAACTGGACGTTGTCACACCCTGACTGGCCCCAGTTCCACGCCGAGCCGGGGCCTTTCTTGCGAGATCGCGTCTTTGTGTTCCTCGCCGTTCGCGGAAGGTCCTGTTGGCCACGGCACGTAACCGCCACGTCTCAGAACAACAGCCCTGCACCCGAAGCGAACAGCAAAGCGAGGACCAGTTTTCGGAACATCGCTTCATCGACGCGCGCGTAGAGTTTCAATCCAAGCCAGCTTCCCGCGATGACGCAGGGCAAGCCAATCAGGAAGTATCTCATCGTTTCCGCCGTAAGCGTCCCCTTCGCTCCGAGCCAAATCGCCGTCATCAGGAAGACCGCGACAGCCACCGGTTGGAAAGTTGCGCGTTGAACATCTTTCGGCCAGCCGCGCAAGCCGCACCAGATTGTGACCAGAATACCTGCAAGGCCGGTAAGCCCTCCCAGCGCGCCGTTGCAGAATCCCACCACAGCGTCTCCGGCGGAGCCGCCCGCACGGGCCAACCTTAAAGCCGGGCGAAAGAACGCATAAACGCTGTAGAGCACAAGAAAGATTCCAACCGCGAGCCGGACGCTTCGGGGATCCGACCAGGTCAGAAGCGTCACGCCTGCAGGAACACCCAAGGCGGCGCCTACGACGAACGGCAACAGCTTGCGCCAGTCGATTGCGCGGCGCAATTTCCACACCGAGTAGCCCTGCACGATGAGACCGAAGGCAACTATCAAGGTCGCGCTTTGCAGTGGCGTGAGGATGTACAGCCACAATGAAGCGGCGACGAGACCAAACGCGAACCCGGAAAGGCCTGCAACAAAGGCGCCGGCAAAGGTCGCAAAGAGAAAGAGTGGAAGTTCAAGTGGTAACCCGTCCATTGCTCGCTCCATGGCAAAGCGAGCAGCACTTGCATGGGGTCACCACTTAACGGGGAGGCTGCGACGCCCCCGAAAAGAAAACGTAAGCCAGGTTTAGTTGCGCGACAAGCCGCCCGATACGCGCTCCGGGCAATTACCGAGCCGCAAGCAAATCGTGCTGCCCGCGGCTCCTCAAGAGGCCCCTATTTAGTCTCGCCGCCCTCCTGGTGCCCTCGATGGCCACCCTAGCCTCCTAAGCTGCCGCAAATCCTTCGCCGCCTCAGCAAGCAGCCAGTCGCGAAACGTCATGATCTTCGGCAACGCCGCCGTCGCCTTCGGGCAAACGATCCAATAGGTCCTCGAC
>WNFW01002743.1_pt1 | contig 12104 bp, 9 predicted proteins | sample 5400131 | NCBI WGS metagenome assembly WNFW01 (sample SAMN13153362, study PRJNA577476) | soil metagenome | isolation source: 20 cm soil or saprolite under grassland replicate 1 | place: USA:California | collected 2016-06-15
CCAGTTCCAGCTGGCGCAGGCCGCCACCGAGCTCGAGGCCGCCCGGCTCATGGTCTACAACGCCGCGCGGCTCGAAGCCGCGGGCCAGCCGTACACCACCCAGGCAGCCATGGCCAAGCTCTTTGCGTCGCAGGTGGCGGAGCGGGTCACGTCGCAGGCCGTGGAGCTGTTCGGCGGCTACGGCTACACCAAGGAGTATCCCGTAGAGAAGTTCTACCGCGATGCCAAGATCGGCGCGATCTACGAGGGGACGAGCAACATGCAGTTGAACACGATCGCGAAGCAGCTGCTGCAGTAGACAGTATCACGACACCATTGCGTCTCTGACGGCGCACGTAACACACATAACTATATTAGTTTTTGCACGAAAGCTTGCGTTATGCAATATAGTGTTGCATACTCGTGATTGGCCAAGTGACGTATTTTGGTCGCGCGTACTCATAGGGCACCGTTCTTGCCTCATCCCATTCCAGAATAGTAAGTGCTACGTGGACTTGCGCTTAGGTTACTGGGTGATATGCCGCACGGCCCGCCGGCGTCGCGCGAAGCGACATTTACGCGGGTTGGTTGACGGGCGGGGGAGCGAATGATGCGCCCTCGCAACACTAGACAGGTTCCGCTGAGGCCGCAGCGCCCCTCCTCAGCCCAACTAAGGTAGGAGTGACATGATGCGAGCCCTCGTTGTCCTGGTTGGCCTGGTCGCCACGCCGTTCCTGGCGGGCGTCTCCCAGGTGAGGACGAACAATGGCCAGGGGCATGACGTTGCGCACTGCGCAGCGCGCACTGCCCAGCGCCCCGGCACGGCCATCAATAAGTGCGATCCGCCGCCGGTGGTGAACCCACCCCCGGTGGTGAACCCGCCCCCGGTGGTGGACCCGCCCCCAGTGGTGAACCCACCGCCGGTGGTGAACCCACCGCCGGTGGTGGACCCACCCCCGACTACTGGCGGCTGCGTGAGCTCCGCCCCGGCCGGAGGGACCGCGTCGATCGATGGCCAGGTGTTCGTTGATGCGTCGCCGTGGCCCGGTCTCCAGGGCTGGTGCGTTCAGGCCAGCGGCCCCGTCACTGTAACCGCAGTGACCGACGCCTCGGGCAACTATCTGTTCTCGGGTCTGCCGGCGGGTACCTACACGATCTGCGAAACGGTGCAGTCGGGCTGGCACCAGACCTTCCCGGGGAGCGGGCCGACCTGCCCGACCGGTCTCGGCTGGACGGAAACGGTCAGGGACGGTGACGGCGTCGGCTTCATCTGGTTCGGGAATCTCACGCCGTAGGGTAGCGACGCAGCACGAGTAGGGCTCCATCGAAGGCCCCGGGCGGTTTCGCCGGGGCCTTCCTCTTCGTGTACATGCCGCGACAGTGCCGCTATTTCCACGCTTCGCCCGGTCGCGCCCTCGCGACACCTTGGATTGCCACGTAACCAACTGCAAAGATTGATCTTAGAGAATCGGGTGATGAGCCGCACAGTTTTCCCATGCCCCGCAGAGCGACCTTCAGTGTGCCCAGTAACAGGGGGGTAGCGCGGGTCGTGCGTCCGCCCGGCTCCCCAATGCTGAGGCAAGACCCGCTGAGGCCGCAGCGCCCCTCCTCAGCCAATGAGCGAGGGGTGACACCATGCGAGCCTTCATAGTCGTGCTGGCGTTGGTGGCTACGCCGTTCCTGGCGGGCATGTCCCAAAGTCCGAACGGCTCCGATTGCGACAACGGCCAGGGTGACGAGCATCGCTCGGATTCGGGGCAGGTGCATGCCCATCAAGGGCTGTGTGCACCGCAGCCCCCACCGTCCTGCGGCAACTCCGATCTGGTTACGGGGATCGCGACGATCCGTGGGCAGCTGTTCATCAATCAACCGCCCTTCGCGCTGCTCGGTGGCTGGTGCGTCGAGCTCCAGGACGCGTCGAGCGGCGCCGTCGTTGGCACGGCGTTGACCACTGCGACATCGCTCGACGGAGTGGGGGGGGACAACTTCCTCTTCGTCAATGTGCCGGCCGGCGCCTATATCATGTGCGAGCAGCTACTCGATGCCACGTGGCACCAAATGGCGCCGCCTGGCGGGCCGGTGTGCGGCGCGAACCCCGACCTGACGCCAAGATACGGCTTTGCGGTCACTATCCTGCCGACGGGCGGCGACTACAGCTTCTACATGTTCGGGAATCTCCAGTGAGGATTACGGACTAGCAGCATCGCTCGATCCGCGGCCCCGGGCTGTTTCGCCGGGGCCTTCCTCTTGTAACTTCCGCCACTATGCACATCGCCCGACGCACTGAGTCGTTCACGGAGTCAGTGATTCGCGGGATGACCCGGCTCGCGAGCGAGCACGGGGCCATCAACCTCGCTCAAGGGTTCCCGAACTTCCCCGCCCCCGACGTCCTGAAGGAGGCGGCGGCGGGGGCGATTCGCGCCGACGTGAACCAGTATGCGATCACGTGGGGGGCCAAGCGGCTGCGGGACGCGCTCGCCCGCAAGTACGCGGACTGGTACGGGATGAGCGTGAACCCGGAGACCGAGATCACCGTCACGTGCGGCGCCACGGAGGCGATGGCGTCGGCGCTGCTCGCGATCGTCGATCCCGGCGACGAAGTGATCGTGTTCGAGCCGTTTTACGAGAATTACGGGCCAGACGCCATCTTGTGCGGGGCGAAGCCGGTGTATGTACCGCTGGCGGCGACCCAAGAGCTCGACCTCGACCGGCTGGCGGCCGCGTTTTCGGGGCGCACCCGCGCGATCATTGTGTGCACGCCGAACAACCCGACGGGCCGGGTGTTGTCCCGGCGCGAGCTCGAGGCGATCGCCGACCTGTGCCGGCGGCACGACGCCTATGCGGTGACGGACGAGATCTACGAGCACATCTATTACGAGGGAGAGCACATCCCGATCGCGACGCTCGACGGGATGATGGGACGCACCATCACGATCAGCGGCGCATCCAAGACGTTCAGCGTCACCGGCTGGCGTATCGGCACGATCGTGGCCCCGCGCGACGCGACCGACGCGATCCGCAAGGTGCACGACTTTCTGACGGTGGGAGCGCCGGCGCCGCTCCAGGAAGCGGTCGCCGTCGGGCTCGAGACGCTGGGGGACGACTATTACGAGCGGCTGGTTCACGAGTACCGGGCCCGGCGGGATCTGCTGTGCCGGGCGCTGGTCGACGCCGGCTTCCGTTGCACGCCGCCCCAGGGCGCCTACTACGTCTTGGCGGACTACTCGGCCATTTCGGAGCTCCCCGACGACGAGTTTTCCCTCTGGCTCACGAAGGAGATCGGTGTAGCGCCGGTGCCGGGCTCGAGTTTTTTCAGCCGCCCGGAGCTGGGCCGGCGGCTCGTGCGGTTCGCGTTTTGTAAAACGGAGGAGATGCTGGCCGAAGCGGCCCGGCGGCTCGCCCGTGTCAGGCGTCCCGCACACCAGGTACGGGGGTAACCTCACCCCCCTTCCCCCTCTCCGCGATTGCGGAGAGGGGGAGCGAGGGGGAGAGGTCCAGCCCCGCAAGCGCGAAGAGCCACACTCCGGGCGGCCCGCTCCAGAACCGCAATCGCCGCTCGGCCTTCGGGTCGGTGCGATGCTCCGTGCGCGCCCGCGCGAGGACCGCGGCCAGGAGCGCCGTCGCCGCGGCGACGCCGAACAGTGTGGGCACGCCCACCACGTGCACCAGCCCCGGCATGCGTTCCAACGCCGCAACGACGGCACCTGCCGCCGCCACGCACCCGTAGCACAGCCGTCGCAGCGCGCGCTCCAGCCGTGACGGTCCATCGCCGTAGAGAAACGCCAGCTCCTCGCGCCGGTGCGAAAGCTCCGCGCGCAGAGCATCGATCAGGTCCTCCCGAGTGTATCCCGCTTTGCGCAGGCGGCGCACGCGCGCGACCATGACGACCAGCGGCACCGCTACGATCGCGGCGGCCGCCGCGATGATGGCGGCGCGGGCCCCGGGCTCTTGCCCCCCACGCAGCCGGAGCGCCAGGAGCGGGAGAGCCACCGCTGCGAACGCCCCGTAGAGCAACGTCGAGGTCGAGAGATGGCGCCCCTCCGTCACGAAGGCACGCACCGCCACCGCGGCCCGCCGATCGAGCGCGGCGGCGAGCGCATCGGCGAGCGCCCTACCGTTCGGGAAGCGGGCGTCCGGGTCCTTGGCCAGGCAGCGGTCGATGGTCTCGGCCAGACGTGGGGGCACGCCGGGCGCCACCGAGGCGAGCGGGGGCGGCGGATCGCTCACCTGGCGGGCCAGTACGGTCATGTCGTCCGGGCCGACGAACGGCAGCTCGCCCGAGAGCGCAAAGAAGCCCACCACGCCGAGCGAATAGAGGTCGCTCCGCCGGTCCACGCGCTCGCCCAGCACCTGCTCCGGGCTCATGAACTCGGCCGTCCCGACCACGCGGCGGGGCTCCGTCGTGGTGCCCGACCCCACCCGCGCGATCCCGAAGTCGGAAACCAAGGCGCGGCCCGTCGCGAGGTCGAGCAGGATGTTGTCGGGTTTCACGTCGCGGTGCACCACCCCGCGGTCGTGCGCGTAAGCCAGGGCCCGGGCCACCTCCTCGAGCAGCCGCGCCGCCGTGTCATACGGCACCGGACCCCGTTGACGAACCCGCCGCCCCAGCGTGTCTCCGTCCACATATGCCATGGCGAAGTACACGAAGTCCGAGACCTCGTGGACCGCATAGATGGGGACGATGCCGGGATGCGAGAGCTGGGCCGCGGTCCGGGCTTCGCGCAGGAAGCGCTCCCGCGCGGTCGGCTGGATCGCCCGTTCCGGTGGGAGCAGCTTGATCGCGACCCGTCGGTCCAGGCGCAGCTCGCGGGCGAGATACACGACGCCCATGCCGCCGCGTCCCAGGCGTCGTTCCAGCACGTAGCGCCCGGCGAGGGCGCGTTGGAGATCCGGTAGCAGGGGGTCGGCCGTCACGTTCACGGGGCCTGTCTACCCCGAGGGGTCTGGACGAGGTTCCGCGCGAAGTGCGCAGTTTGGTCACGAGGCCGTAACGGCATCCGAACGGTGCGACGGTGACGGCCAGCACACCGACCTGGGTCTCCTTCCGCCGTCGCACCTCTCTCGCCACATTCTCCGCCCTATGCCCGCCCCCCAACCCTACGTCCCGGCAACGCAATCACCTCCGGAGCTGACGGCGCGTGCGTTGATCCTCGGCGTGGTGTTGGGGCTCATCTTCAGCGCGTCGAGCGTCTACCTGGCGCTCAAGATCGGGCTCACGGTGAGCTCCTCCATTCCGATCGCGGTCCTCTCGATCACGATCTTTCGCGCGCTCGGCCGCACGTCGATCCTCGAAAACAACATCGTGCAGACGACCGGATCGGCCAGCGACTCCGTGGCCGCGGGCGTCGTCTTCACGATTCCGGCAATCCTGTTGATGGGCTACGACCTCGACATCGGCCGGGTCGCCGTGCTCGCGACCGCGGGCGGCCTGATGGGGATCCTGATGATGATCCCGCTGCGCCGCGCGTTGATCGTGAAGGAGCACGATACCCTGATCTACCCGGAGGGCACGGCCTGCGCCGAAGTGCTGATCGCCGGCGAAGAGCGCGGGCTGCAGGCCAAGCGCGTGTTCCAGGCGTTCGGGGTTGGTTTCGTCTACAAGTTCCTGCAGGCGGGGCTCAAGCTCTGGCCGGACGTGCCGGGCAAGGCGCTCGGCTTCTATCCCGGGGCCGCCGTCTTCACGGAGGCGTCCCCCGAGCTCATGGGGGTGGGCTACATCATCGGCCCGCGCATCGCGGGCTACCTGTTCGCCGGCGGCTGCTTCGCTTACCTGGTGCTCGCTCCAGCGATCAAGCTCGTGGGGTCGGGCCTCACCGAGCCGTTCGGCTTCCCGGCGATCAAGCTGATCCGCGACATGAGCCCGGGTGAGCTCCGCTCGAGCTTCGTCTTTTACATCGGGGCAGGCGCCGTGGCCTCCGCCGGGATCATCGCGCTGGCCCGCTCGCTGCCGACGATCCTGAGCTCCTTCGCCTCGAGTCTCAAGGACCTGCGCGACTCGAGGCTGGGTCAGGCGGTGACCCGGCTGCGGACCGAGGACGACCTCCCCATCTCCCTCACCGTCGGCGGGTCGATCGCCCTCGCCATCGCGCTCACCCTGCTGCCGCAGGTGGGCGTCAATCTGCTCGGGGCGATCCTGATCGTGATCTTCGGGTTCTTCTTCGCCACTGTGTCCTCGCGCGTCACCGGTCAGATCGGGTCTTCGGCGAACCCGATTTCCGGCATGACCATCGCCGCACTGCTCGGGACGTGCTTGATCTTCGTCGCCATCGGTTGGACGGGCGTGGACCACCGGGTCCAGGCGATCTCGATCGCCGCAGTTGTCGCCGTGGCCACGGCGAACGCCGGCAACACCTCACAGGACTTGAAGACCGGGTTCCTCGTCGGCTCCACCCCACGCCGCCAACAGATCGCGATTCTGGTCGGCGCGCTCGGGTCGGCCCTGGTGGTGGGCTGGACCCTCACTCTGCTCAACCGCGCCTACACGTACCCCGTCCCCGAAACCCACCCCGCCTTCAGCGCGCAGGCGCTGGCGCCGGCGGCTGGCGGGGCGGGCCGGGCGGCGGTCGAGGTCCTGCCGCAAACGATGTCGGCTTTCCGCATCGCAGCGAGCGACTCGGTGGACCGCGCCACGTATGAGGTGGTCCGCGTGTATGTCGTCACCGAAGGCGTGGCGGCGGGCAAGTACCTGATGGACCCGGCGACGCACGAGTTGCGGTACGTGGTCGATCCGGGCATCGGCGGGCGCATTCACGAATATCACGGCAAGACGATTCCCCGCCTCGACTCGCCCAAGGCCACCATCATGGCGCTCATCGCCGACGGCATCCTCACCCACAAGTTGCCGTGGACGCTGGTGACGCTCGGAGTGTTCATCACGATCGCTATCGAGCTGATGGGGGTGCAGGCGCTGCCGGTCGCCGTGGGCGTGTACCTCCCGATTTCGACCTCCTCGGCGATGTTCGCCGGCGGTGTCGTGCGTTGGCTCATCGAGCGTCGCGTGCAGGCCCGGCAGCAGTCGATCGCGGAGGTCGAGTCCGGGCCGGGAGTGCTGTTCGCGAGCGGCCTGATCGCAGGCGGCGCCATCTGCGGGATCGTCTTGGCGGCGATTGCGGGGGTGCTGGGCTCGGCGGACGCGCTCGCCGAGAAGGCGCCGCTGTTCCACGCCCTGGGCGGCCTCGCCGGCTCGAATCTGCTCGCGTTCGGTTTGTTCGCGGCGCTGGGCGTGCTGCTCTATCGAATCGGCCTGCGCAACCAGTGACCGACGCCGGGGTGTAGGGGCGGGGGATGGTGTAGGGGCGAAGCAGGCTGCGCCCCTACATTTCAGCATGCGCATCGTGTCGTTGCTGCCCGCCGCCACCGAGATCGTGGCCGCGCTGGGCGCGGTGGGGCGCCTGGTCGGCGTGTCGCACGAGTGCGACTTCCCGCCCGAGGTGCGCTCGCTGCCCCGCGTCACCCGTACGCGCGTGGATCCCGCGCTGCCGTCGGGCGCGATCGACCGCGCCATGGTGGAAGCCAAGCGAACCGGTGTTCCGCCCGTAGAGGTGGACGTCGACCTGGTGGCGCACCTGCGGCCCGACGTGCTGATCGGACAGTCGGTCTGCGAGGTCTGCGCCGTGGGCGAGGGCGAGCTGGCACGCCTCGTCACGACCCTCATGCCCACACCGTGGGTCGTCACGCTGCACGCGCACACGCTGGACGAGGTGTTCCTGGACATCCGCAAGATCGGTGAAGCCCTGGAGCTCCGCGACGAAGCCGAGGAGCTCGACGCCGGCCTGCGGTACCGGCTGCGTCGCGTGCAGACCGGGGCGGCGCGACCGGGGAAGCCGCGCGTGTTGGTGCTCGAGTGGCTCGATCCCCCCTACGTCGCGGGCCACTGGGTTCCCGAGCTAGTGGCGCTCGCGGGGGGCGAGGACGTCGGCGGCGCCACCGGCGAGCCGTCGCGACCCCGGCCCTGGGACGAGCTCGCGGTGCTCGCGCCGGACGTCGTCGTCGTGGCGCTGTGCGGGTTCGATGTTCCCCGCGCCCAAGTGGAGCTTGGCGCGGTTACGGACGGGCCGGCGCGGGCGCTGCTCGGGCGGCGCGTCGAGTTTCTCGACGGCAACGCGTATACTTCCCGCCCGGGACCCCGCCTCGTGGACGCGGCTGAGACGCTTGCCCGGTTGATACACGGTTGACGGCTCGAACGAGGGTTTCGTGATCGGGGTGCTGCTGGTTTCGCTCACCGTGGCGTCGGGCGACCTGCAACTCGGGTTGCATCAGCGGCCCACCGACACCTTGCGTCTATATGCGGTAGGGGACATCAATCTGGGCCGACGGCTCGCAAAGGAGCGACTGCTGGAGGGCGACACCCTCTACCCGTTCCTCGCGCTCCGTGACTCGCTCGCCTCGGCGGACATCACCTTCGGGAATCTCGAGAGCCCGATTGCACCGGACTTGAACGCGGCGCCCGATTCGGGTGGGATTTTCACCGCGCCGCCGGCCGCCGCGGTGGCGCTCGCGCGCGCCGGCTTCGATGTGGTGAGCACGGCCAACAACCACGCCTGGGACGGCGGCCCTGCCGCCGTGGAGGAGACGATGCGGCGGCTCACCCGCGCGGGCGTCCGGTTCGTGGGCTCAGGATTCGGACGAGACATGGCAGAGCAGCCGGTGATCATCGAGCGGCGCGGCTGGCGGGTCGCGTTCTTCGCGCTCACCCGTGCCTGGAACCCCGCGCCGTACACCTTCCATACCCACGCCGGGTCGCAGTACATCGCCTGGGGGGACACCGGCCGGATCTACCCGGCCATTCGCGAGCTCAAGGCGAGCGGTCGGGCCGACCTCGTCGTGGTCAGCATGCACGGGGGCACCGAATATGCCGAGACCCCACCCAAGCACATGCAGGAGCTGGCGCGCGGTGTCGTGGACGCGGGCGCGGACCTGGTCCTTGCCCACCACCCGCACGTCTTACAGGCGGTGGTCTGGTACAAGCACAAACCGATCGTGCAGTCGCTCGGTAACTTCGTCTTTTCGCAGGTCGACCCGTGGACGCGCCTATCCGCGATTCTCCGGGTCGTGGTGACGCCCGACCGGCGGCTCCGCCTCTCCGCCATTCCAGTCCGCGTCGGCCATCAGCCGACGCTCGCGGCCGGAGGCGCGGCGGACAGCGTGCGCCGCCGGCTGCGCGTGCGTCTTTCGCCCACAACGGCTCGCAAACCATGACTCGAGACACCCTCGACTTCCTGAAACGACTCCTCGATACGCCCGGGCCGTCCGGCTTCGAGACGGCGCCGGCCCGCGTGTGGCGCGACGAGGTGAAGACCTTCGCCGATCAGGTAACAGCCGACGTGCACGGCAACTCGGTGGCGGCGCTGAATCCCAAGGGCGCGCCGCGGCTCATGCTCGCGGGCCACATCGACGAGATCGGACTGCAGATCACACATGTGGACGACGAGGGCTACGTGTATTTCGCCGGCATCGGCGGGTGGGATTCCCAGGTCCTCGTGGGACAGCGCGTGGTGATCAGCGGCCCGAAGGGTCCGGTCCGCGGCGTAATCGGGAAGCAGGCGGTGCACCTGATGAAGCGCGAGGACATGGACAAAGTATCGAAAATCACGGACCTGTGGATCGATATCGGGGCCGCGAGCAAAGCCGAAGCGCTGGAGCGCGTGCGCCTGGGAGACGCGGGTGTGCTCGACGCGAGCGTCTTGGAGTTCCCAAACGCCCGGATCGTATCGCGCAGCATCGACAACCGCATCGGCGCGTACGTGGTGGCCGAAGCGCTACGCCTGCTGGCGCAGGACCGGCCCAAGCATGCCGGCGTGTTCGGTGTGGCGACGACCCGCGAAGAGATCGCCTGGACCGGGGGCGGCGCCCGCACCAGTGCGGTGGGGCTCGAGCCGAGCGTCGCACTGGTGGTGGATGTCACCCACGCCACCGACTGGCCCGGCGCGGAAAAGAAGCGCGCCGGCGAGCACAAGCTCGGGGGCGGTCCTGTGCTGGCGCGGGGATCGGCGGTGAGCCCCGTGGTGTTCGACCTGCTGGTGGAGTGCGCCGAGCGGGAGAAGATCCCCTTTAGCATCCAGGCGGCGCCGCACGACACCGGCACCGACGCCGACGCGATCTACAACGCCCTGCGGGGGATCCCGACGGGCCTGGTCAGCGTTCCCAACCGCTACATGCACAGCCCCAACGAGATGGTGGCGCGGGACGATCTGGAGCGGGCGGCGCGGTTGCTGGCGGCGTTCGCGCGACGGCTCGACCCCAAGATCAGCTTCATTCCTGCTTGAGGTGAGCGTCGGGCGCTAGCGGCGCGACTTCCGCTTCAACTCCGTGACGGCCCGGCTGGCCGCTTCGCGGACGGCCCGGTCACCGTCGTCCGACAGCCCCTCGAGCGTTCCCAGAGCCGCCGGGCCGGCCGCAAGCCGCAGGCCCTCGACCGCCGCCACCCGCAGCTCGCTCGGCTTCCGACCGAAAAATCGACCGGTCGGCTGCGCCCACTTGATGAGCGCCTGCACCGCGTCGGGACTGCCGATCCGGCCCAGCGCGAGGATCAGCTCGCGCACCACGGCCTCGTCCTTCTCCTCTTCCATCGCGACTACGAGTGGCATCGCCAGCGCGCTCGACTTGCGTCCCCCGATCCCGACCGCCACCTGCATCCGCACCTCCTGCGAGCGGTCGCGGAGCGCGCGGCGCAGCGGCTCGGCCGCACCCCGCGTGCCGATCTTGGCGAGCGCCAGCCCTACGGCCTTGCGCACGCGCTCGTCGGCGTGGTCCAGGCACTTCGCCAACGCCGGGACGGCATCTTCCATTCCCAGCTCCCCGATCAGCTCCGCCACGTTGCGCACCACGAACCACTGCGAATGTTCCAGCATGAGGACGAGCTGGTCCGTCCCCTCCGTCATGTGTTTGAGCGCGTCGAACACGGCGCGCCGTTCGCCCACCGTCGGCGCTGCCGCCAGCACATCCATCAGCACCTCCACGCCCGCGGCCCCACCGCGCTGCAGCGCCGCCACGGCGGCCGCCCGGTGCTTGGGCGCCCCAAGCAGGCGCGAGACCCCTTCGAGCACCGGCTTGGTGTAGAAGCGCCGCATCGCAATACCGTATTGCCGACGCACTCCGCTCGCCTCGGGGACTTTCTCCTCCACCCGAATGACGCCAACGATCACGCCAAGCACCTGCTCGAAGCGGCCCAGCTTGGCCGCCGCCGCCGCGTTGTCGATCAGCGCCGCCAGCAGGTCCCCCACGTTCGGCGCGGTGCTGTTGCGCTCGAGCTCAGCGAGTACGTCGGCGGCACCGGGCGGCAGGGCTACCCGGTCGCCGCGCGTCGCCCGTGCAGCGGGGGCGCGATCGCGCTCGGCCACCGCGGGAGGACCGGGCTCGGGTGGAGACGGGGGTGCGCGAGGGGGCGGCGGAGCGGCGTGGGGAAGTTCCGGCTCGGGATGACGCTCGCTCGAAAGCGATAAGAGCTCCTCGCCGCTTTCCTTGCGTGGTCGAGGGCGATCCACCACGCCCGGGAGCGCGTCCGACGGCTTGGGGAGTGGGGGGTCGTGCGTGACCAGCGGAACGCCCTCGAGCGGGACGGACTTGATGTCGCGCATCGACTCGCCGCGCAGGATACCCGCCGTGCCGAGCGCACCAGACTTCCGGTCTACCGGCGTGTCCGGGTTGGGGATGACGGGCTCGCGTCCACCATAGTCCTCGGGCGAGGCAACCGGGCCGCGTTGCGCCACCGAAGGAGATGGGGACGGACCCGCGGGCGCGATGCGGATACGGTCGGCGCCCGCGGCGGCGAGTCGGCTCGCGACGTCGTGCGTGCCGGGCTGGTCGGCAAGCGCCTGCAACAGCTCGAACAGCTGGGTGGGAGGCGGGTTCGCGGGTAGGGCGATCTCGCCTATGCCGTGGAGGTCGAGGCGCTCCACGAGGGTAGCCAGACCCGCTGATTCGCACGCTACACCGTTCAACTCGATCCCGCTCCCCCCGGGGGCCAGCCGCAGCGTAACGGCGGCGTCCTGGAGCAGGCCGAGCAGGGCGCGGAACTCCTTCTTTTGCTCGGTTTTAGCGCTCGGGTCGCGGAACAGGCTCACACACTGTGCGAAGCGCGCGGCGAGGTTATCGAGGGTCGGCATGGGGGCCGGTCAATCTAGGGG
>WNFW01011811.1_pt1 | contig 12104 bp, 11 predicted proteins | sample 5400131 | NCBI WGS metagenome assembly WNFW01 (sample SAMN13153362, study PRJNA577476) | soil metagenome | isolation source: 20 cm soil or saprolite under grassland replicate 1 | place: USA:California | collected 2016-06-15
TCCTGATGCTGCGGCGAGCAGAGGAAGGCACAGGAAGAGCCGCGCTGCACGCATAGGGTCTCCGGTGGTGTAGGCCTGGTCCGCCGCTGCGATCCCCGCCATCGAGAAACTACCCCGCTAGCCAGCGCGCGTTCAACCACAGCGCGCTAAAGGTCATATTGCCTGCCCTGAGCGCAGCGAAGGGCGCCGGCTCGGAAAGAGCGCGAGCCCTGAGGGGCTCACCCTCGTCCTTCAGGACGGGCGTAGTGGCCGAGCCGGTTGGTATCCGTCCGCTAAAGCGGCGGCTCGGCAAAGGCACGAGCCCTGAAGGGCTCAGCCTCGTCCTTCAGGACGGGCGTAGTGGCCGAGCCGGTCCTTCAGGACACGGATACCACGACGGCTGGGACAACTCTCGGACTTGAGATTGGGAATCGGGGGAAGGTTGGTATCCGTGCGCTGAAGCGCCGGCTCGGCCAAGGCGCGAGCCCTGAAGGGCTCACCCTCGTCCTTCAGGACGGGCGTAGTGGCCGAGCCGGTCCTTCAGGACACGGATACCACGACAGCTGGGACAACTCTCGGACTTGAGATTCGGAATCGTGGGCATTGGTATCCCTGCGCTGAAGCGGCGGCTCGGCCAAGGCGCGAGCCCTGAAGGGCTCACCCCGTCCTTCAGGACGGGCGTACTGGCCGAGCCGGTCCTTCAGGACACGGATACCACGACAGCTGGGACAACTCTCGGACTTGAGATTCGGAATCGTGGGCATTGGTATCCGTGCGCTGAAGCGGCGGCTCGGCAAAGGCGCGAGCCCTGAAGGGCTCGCCCCCGTCCTTCAGAACGGGCGTAGTCGCCGAGCCGGTCCTTCAGGACACGGATACGACGGCTCGGACAACTCTCGGAATTGAGATTGGGAATCGGGGGGGTTGGTATCCGTCCGCTAAAGCGGCGGCTCGGCCAAGGCGCGAGCCCTGAAGGGCTCACCCTCGTCCTTCAGGACGGGCGTAGTCGCCGAGCCGGTCCTTCAGGACACGGATACCACCTCATCGCGTCCTCACCTGAGCAGGTCTTCGAATGTCTTGTTGAGAATCGGATAGCGCTGCCAGTCGCGATAATCGAAGTGCCACCACTCGCTCGGGTTGACCGTGAACCCCTCGGCCTCGAGCACTCGACGCAGCAAGGCGCGGTGCCAGCGCTGCCGCGACGTGCCGCCCGGAAAGTCGGCCACGGCCCGCGGCGTCGCCTCGTCGTAAGTCGAGGGCATCTCGACCGGCCGCCCCGCCCTAAGGTCGTACAACGTGATGTCCACCGCCGCCCCGCGGTTGTGCTTGGAGCCCTGCGCGGGGTTCGCGACGAGCCACCGTGACTCAGGCGGCGTCGCGTCCCAGAACACCTTCGTCACATACCAGGGCCGGTAGGCATCGTGGATCAAGAGCCCGTAGCCCAGGGGTCTGAGCACGCGCGCCGCGCGCACGAGCGCGGCGGCCGCTGGTCGCTGCAGGAACGCGTGTACGGACGAGTAGAACACGCTGCCGAGAAAATTGTTGGTCGTGGAATAGCGGATCTCTAAATGAATCGTCGAATCGAGGCGCGCCGGCTCGACGAGATCCGGCGCCAGAAACGCACCGCTCTCGGCGGGCGGAGTCAGGCCGCGATCGATCTGCAGCAGCTCCGCGACGGGTCGCACGGGCTGGAGCCGCAGCTGTCCGCCGTTCGCAGGACCCATCGCCAGCCGGTGCAGCGTCACGCCGCCAACGTGGACTTCGCCCGCGCGGAACACGACGCGCTCGGCGTCGTACAAGCGTGGACCCGTGAATGTGTATACCGATTCCGACGCCTGCGCGAGGCGCGCCGGGGCCGCGGGCTTCACGAGGAGCGCGAGCGCGCCGCTGTCCTCATAGACGTAGAGGGTGTCGTGCGCGACCGCGTACGCGCCGATCAGGGCGAGCCAGGCCGCCGGCGGCGGCGCGGGCTTCGGCGGCAGCGAGTCGGGGAGCTGGAGGAGGAGGACGAGGAGGATCATGGGTGTCAAATCTACGGCGGACGTGACAAGCGGGGATGCTTTAACAACGGTGTGACCCCCGCGGTCCCAACCCGCAGACGTCAGCGATTTGTGTCTAACTCCTACGTGACCTTCTGGAGGATGAGCCTATGCGCACCATACACCACTCGCTACGCGCGCTCGCCGGCGCGGCCGCCGTCCTGGTGCTCGTTACGGCGTGTAACAACGAGAGCGGCACTGCACCCACGACGCCGCTCTTGTCGCAAGCCCAGGCCGAAAGCCTCGCGACGACCGTGGTGGCGGATATCGTCGGGGAGATCGGGACGGCGACGATGGATGGCTCGGCGGGGGGCAGCCTCGCCGCCACGGCGCCATTCGATGCGTCCGCACCGGCAGGCTCCACTACCGCAACGCAGTGCGTGCCGACGGAGTCGCCCACTCCGGTCGTCAACTCCGACAACGACGGCGTCCCCGACTCGGTGCGGTTTGATTACACCGGCTGCGTCATCTCGCGTCCCCTCTCGCTCGACTCCCTCGCTCGACTCCCTCTCGGGCACGATTGATCTCATCGACCCGACCAAACTGGTGGCTGACCACGCGGTCGAGCGGGTGTTCACGGACTTCAAGCGTCTCACGGTGACCCTCGTCTCGGGTGCGAAGTCGGCGGTGACGAGCAACGGCGAGCGCAGGGCGTCTCATGACGGCACGACGTTGCGCAGCAGCGAGACCAACTTTCGCACCGATTACCTGTTCGCGAACGGCGGCACCGCGGAGCACGTGCGGACCTGGGAGTCCGTCTTCACGGCCGATGTCGCGGGCTCGATCATGCGTGATGCACTCCTGCCGAGTGGCACATGGTCGGTAAATGGCACATCGTCGTGGACGCGGGGGCAGCGCTCCTACTCGCTCACGGTCACGACCAACCCGCCGCTCCACTACAACGCCAGCTGCACCGCGGCGCCCCGGTTCGATGCGGGCAAGCTCACGGCCGTCGTGGTGCGGAACAGCCAGACCGTTACCGTGACGATCGAGTTCACGGCGTGCGGCGAGTACACCGTCACTCGCTCCTGAGCCTGCACTGGTAATACGCTTTTTGTCTTGATCACAGTGAGCGCGAGGGCGACTGACGAAATGCAAAGGCCGCGAATTACTCCGCGGCCTTTTTGCGTGACGGAATCATCACGCAGAGCACTCACAACGCACTAGCAGTCTATGCTCGGCGACGCTGCCGAGTCAAGGCGAAGAAACGCGGAAACGTCGTCGTTCTGTCAGACTGACCGGACGGTTTTACATCGACGCCTTTGCTTATGCGTCTCTATCGAGACGATTCTACTTTGAGGCTTTTCTGTGTTGCCGAAGCGTCGGCTCGGCGAAGACGCTAGCAGTCCTTTCAGCCCACCCAATGTATGGCGCCGTGCAGCGCGGGTGTGGCTCCGTCGCAGTGCTGCTCGAAGCGCACGTCGAGCGCCTTCACGGTGTCCGCACTCAACGTCAGGTGATCGACGGCGAACCAGCCCTGCACGCGGTTACAACCCCGGCCGCTGCCGGACCAGCCGAAGCTGCCTTTGGTCGGGTTGACGCTGCCGGCGTCTGGGTAGTAACCGACCTGCAGCGTGTTGACCGAATTCATCGGGCTGAACCCGCCGTCCCACCACTCCCCGGGCTTGGTCGTGCCGACGCTGACCGAGACCGCGCCGGCCGAGCTCAGGACCGCGAGAGCGGCGTTGGCGCCGGTGTAGAGCCAGGTCCGACTCGCGCCGATCGGGTCTCCAGAATCGCTCCGCATGTAGACGTAGTTTACGCCGGTTGGGGTCTCGCCAGGGGCGGGTTGCCAGAGGCCGGCGGGGACCGGATTCACGGGCCCGGGCGGGCGCGTCGGATCATCGGCGCGCCAATGGACGGTGCCGTGCAGCGCGGCGGGGGCTCCCTCGCAGTGTTGCTCGAAGGACAGATCGATCGCGGTCAGCGCGGTGCCGGTGTAGCTCACGCCGTCGATGATAAAGGCTCCCGTCAGCTTGACACAGCCGTACTCGCCGAACCAGCTCAGCTGAGTTTGGTCGGGATTGTTACCGAACACGAATCGCGTGGCGCCGGCGTAGAAGCCCGGTTTGAGCCGTGCCCGGCTGCTCGGGATCGTGAAGACGCCGGTCCACGCTTCGTCTCCCCGGATGTAGATGGCGAAGGTGTCGATGCGCGCGCTGACCAGGACAATGGCATTCGCCAGGCTGTACTCGTAGGTATGGCCCGAACCGACGAAATCCTCGGCATCGCTTCGGAGTCGGATGGAGGTGGGCGATGTGTTGGGTCCGGTGGCGTCGCTGCACGCGAGCGCGATCGCACCGATCGGGACGAGCAGGAGCCAGCGCATTCAGGAGCCTCCGCTTGGCGACGGCATTCGAGTCGTACACCGTTGGCGAGCGTTCGTGCGCGCCTCAGTTCAACCAGCTCGTGATGGTGTTGGGTTTGTTCCGCGCGGGCGATTTCTTACATCGCCCCAGCTCGATCGGAGTTGTTGATGTCCCTGATGATTCTCCAAGAGCCATCCTCCTGCCGCTCCCACACGGTCAGATACTTGCCGTTGTCGACGATGTCGGGCCCGGTGCCGGTCTTGGGATGCAGCGTCAACGAATAGGTACCGCGCTCGGTCGCATAGTCGGCGGTGACGATGACGTCTTTGGTGGTCAGGCGCGCGTCCACGATACTGAACTGTGACAGGAAGCCGGCGAAGCCTTGGCTGATCGCCGCGCGGCCTTCCCAGGCGGTCATGTTGGCCGGCATGAGGACCGCGTCGTCGGTGTAGGTGGCGACGAGTGAGGCCGCGTCGCCCCGTTTGAAGGCATCGGCGTAGCGGGCGTTGGCAGTGTCGATCGCGTGTCGCACATCGGCGGAATCGGGGATAATCGGCGTGACCTGGGCGAAGGCCACGCGCCAGCCGTTGCGATCTTTGGCCCAGACAAAGGCCACCCAGATCCCGTCGCTAGTGCTTTGGAAGCGCTGCACCGCGGTGTTGCCATACATCTGGACGGTCTCGTGCTCGGCTGAGCGCGGTCCGTTCGGCCGGCCGGCCTTGAACTGCGCCAGTCGCTCCGCCTTGGTCGTTAGCAGGCCATTCCCCGCGACGACGACGAAGTTGTCGGCGGTCAATCGGCCCCAGGTCGCCGCGTCAGCGCGAGCGAGAGCGTCGGCGCGCTGCTTCATGGCGGTTTGCAGATCGGCGGGAACGCGCGATTGACCGAAACAGGGCATGACCAGGACGGCGGCGAGGGCGGCAACGGCGGTGGGAGTCTTCATGCTCCCTCCAGGGGGTGCGGGACGGGGGACGGCTGCGCTCGACATCCTGCGGCGATGATGACTTGACGCTGCAGCGCGGATTTGCATGCCGCTAGAGGGAGAAGCCAGCATTGGCAACGGACGCTTCACAGCAGCTCTGCCCTGAGCGCAGCGAAGGGCGCCCTAAAGGACTTCCTCGGGCCCTCCGGGCCTTCGGTCGCCGGCTCGGCAAAGACGCGAGTGCTGAAGGGCTGATTCGCGCTCGACTACTCTCCGGACTTCTTGACCTGGAGGTTCACGGAAGGTACGAGCGGTACGGGATTCGGCACCGTGGGAATCGCTGACCCGCTTTCACCTGTCGAGGTCGAGGGGGCAACCGGGAGTAGCTGCCCAGCGAGAGGCGAGTAACCACCGCGCTTGAATGCGTATCCTTCTTGTGTCGCCTTCTGCTGGGACTCGGTGGTACTCGAACTGTTGTTGTTTGAGGAATCCTTGCGATCGGTCATGGCCCCTCACTTGCTGCCGGAATCAGGTTTGAACAACTCAAGGTAAGTATACTCGTCTCGGGCAATCAATAGCCCCTTGGTCGATGATATCGGATCGCCGATCCTGCCGCTCGCATCTACTTTGTAGACGGCGCTTACGTAAAGGTCACCCTGCTCCGGGAACGCTGACGCGTAGGAGCCTGGTCCCCAATAGCCAGCGACGAGATTTCCATTCTTCAAGTGAATCAGCACGAACGCATCTTCTCTGCGATCGAAGTAGTAGTCCCAGCTGCAGATAACGGCTCAGGACTCTCGTCCCCATCAAGCGCTTCCAAATGATCGGCAGTAATACGGGTCCGACCAGCCATACCGTCGCCAAAGCAAGCCAATAAAGGAAAGGGTGCCGCTCGAGATTCTGTCCATTCAGTACGTATAAGACGAGCGGGAAGGTCAGTAGGTAGTTGATGACCGTGAAAAAGAATCCTTGAAGGAGTCCCTGGCTCCAGTCGATACGTCCCGCCGGAATGATGAGCCTGTATACGTGCATCGCAACGAGCCCAGGCCAGACGAGCCCAACAATGGCGCCGAGGATCTCAGGATTAATCAGCGATTGATCGTTCATGTCGGCCTTCCGTTCGCGTTGCCCTCGCCAGCAACGTTGTTGCCGACCTTCAAAGAATGGTCAATTCGGAGGGCTCGGACTTGTTATTCAGACAGTGCACGACATCCTGAACGGGCATTAGGGCATTTTTGCGGCATCCCAGGGGCGGATTTGCGGCACTGGCAGGTTGGATCCGTGCGCTGAAAGCCTGCCCTGAGCGCAGCGAAGGGCGCCGGCTCGGCGAAGGGCTCAGGGTCTTGCGGAGTTCTTGTCCGTTCGGTATACGGCGGGGATTGGAATGCCGTCGATCAGGGCGGGCTCATATTTGTCTTGCCAGATGTGCTGGGAGATCTGCTGGTCGATCGCGTCGTATCCGGAGGACCGGATCAGTTTGACATTGCTGACGTCGCCCCGCTCTGTCACCTGGATTTCGAAAACCGTATAAAGCCGTGGTGGGGGGGTCGGCAGACCGTACGCACCTGATGTGACGGTGGTGCGCTCGATCCCTATCGTCATGCGGACGGGTTGACTGGACGCGGCCGTCAGCTCCGGGGGGCAGTACGTCGCCCGCGCCACGGCGACCGCCGGGGTCGGCCCACCCGTGACATCGAGCCGCACCGCCCACAACTGGGCCGGTTTTTGCGGCCAGACCGAGCGCGCAATGACGGCGGCCGCGAGATGGTCGGTGCTATCGATGGCATGGATGAGCGGGATCGAGTCTCCGGCGTGGACCAGCATAGTGAACTGCATCGAATCGCGGAGCACACGCGCGGCCTGAAGCTCCATGATCGCTGCGCTCGAGTCGACGAGGGCGCTGGCGGGTGGGAGCTGTTTCGGCTGACGCGTGGGGCCGCAGCTGGGGCGCTGGCCCACTCCTGGAACAGTGATGGTCGTGATGAACGCGATCGTGACGGCGAGGGTGCGCACAGGTTGGAAGTCATACACTCGCGAGACTTGGCGGTGCCCCACTCTGGAAGGACTTAGTTGAGCCATCTTGCCACCCCTGCATGATGCGAGCACGTCCCACGCCGAGACTGGCTGAAGCTGTAAGTGCCGTCCCTGCACTGCGCGGTCGCGCCGGCCGGCGGCTGATTGTCCGGCGTTCGTGTCGGCGAGCGCACGAGATTCCCTTGCGAGTTCGTGTAGCCATTGCCCTCGGCGAACGAGCCGTTGGGCTCGGCGGAGAGCGAGAGTCTCGGCAGGTAGCCATTGAGGCCGTTGACTGCGATTTGACACCAGCCGTTTTCGCAGCCCACCACGTGGACGCGTGTCTCGGCCGCGAGCCGAGCGACCGAGCGCGCACTGGCGGCCGGTTTCGCGCGAACGCTAACGGCCGCCGTTGTGTAGGCAGTTTCCGGGAGTTTGGCTTGAGCGGCGAGTGCGGAAGCTGTGATGCACAGGGCGAGGACTGCCGAGCTGAATTTGCGCATGCCAGTACCCTCCTCTTGGGGAAAGGGCTGATGGCGGCTTCTAGACTACCGCGCTTTTGGTGGCGTGGCGAGTTGACTACTGGTTGAGCTGAGTTTGATGCGTGCCCTGAACCGCCGGCTCGGCGAATACAACCAGACCAAAAACGGTTGGGCTCCATGTAGGGATTCACCGTCTAGCGCGCTCGTATCAAGCTGGTACTCTTACGACGCACCTTGAAGCTCGGAGGGCCGTCGTGCGATCACGAACTGCGATATGCGCAGTACTACTCCTGTTCTTCTGCAGAGAGCTCCGATCACAACAAAGGCGTTCCGCTCCGCGCACGGCTGGTACGATCGAGATTGTTGCGGCAATAGTAGCGGGAGAGATGGAAGTGCGTCCCGTTCCGCTCCTGAGTTTGCAAATCTGGCCCACGAGCGATAGCTCTGCTAAAACGAACCTGCTAACCGGACTGGATGGCCACGCGACTCTTACGGCCCGGCCAGGCACGTATCGCCTCCGCAGCGCGAGAACGCCAGTCGTGGAAGCTCGGACGTACACCTGGCTAGTCGATTTCGAAATTGGACCAGGGAAGGCAGCTCGCCTCGAGCTCACGAATGCAAATGCCTATATCGATAGCAATTCAACCGCCGTCGTTCGATCGCCCGTCCGACAAATTGCGCCGGAGATCGAAGTATATGAGCGCGTTAAGAATGGAGTGCTGCAAGTACGAGCCGACCTCGCCAGCGGCACCGGTTTCTTGCTTGATTCGCTTGGCGGAGTTGTTCTCACCAATGCACATGTGATCAGCGGCGCCGAAAATATCAGCGTCGTTCTGCAATCAGGTCTAAGACTGCCAGCGCAGATTCTCGCTAAGAGTGACCAAGCGGATGTAGCGGTGCTTCGCTTACCGACAGAGGCTTGTGAAGCGTGTCCGCGGCTGCATATGGCACGCCCAGACTCCACTGGGATGCTAGTTGTTCCCGGCGAGCGCGTCGTGGCGATTGGATTTCCGCTGCATCAACGGTCGACTCTGACATCGGGTATTGTGAGCGCGATCAGAGAGCACGCTATCATCTCGGATGTCAACATCAACGAGGGGAATTCGGGTGGCCCTCTGGTGAACATGCAAGGCGATGTGGTGGGCATTAATACGTTTGGCTTGACTAGCAGCAAAGGTGGACCAGGTCTCGGCGGTTCTATCTTGATCAGTCAGTCGCAACCCGTCCTAGACTCAGCGTTGCACGTGATGTCACGTAGGTCTCCTCCGGATCCGATTAGTCTCCCGACGCTTTCTACACAGGTGTATCCGCTGGCATTGCTCCGTGCATCAGCGGAATCAGCTTCGTTCGAGGATTATGCCAAGTTCGAACAACTCCGGGTGGGAGACTTTCTGATCAGCACCAGCACCACCTTGTCGAAGCTTGTCGCGTTCCGCGAAACCGAAGAGACCGTTGCGCAGGATCGGCGCGAGCGCGAAGCGCGTGCTGGCCTAACTGAGGAGCAACGCTACTCGGAATTCGCGGAGTTTCACGATTGGATGGAGAACGTTGGCGATCTGCTCGCTCCGGCGGTGACAATCGAGGTGACACCGCGCGCAGGCGAGACGAGTGGTAGTTCTTGGGGCCGCGCGCTCTCGGCCTTTGCTGGCACTGTTCAGGGTCGCGCGAAATTCGAGTTCAAGGGCGATGTACAGGCTGTTCGCTGGTATCGGAACGGCGAGCCTCTGATGCCGGTCCTTGGGGGTCGGACACCGCAAGTGGCATACGAGAACAACCAGTGGGTGGTGATGAACGATGTGGCCTATCGAGGCATCTACATTTTTTCGCCGGAAGCCTTCGCACCCGATAGCAACGGCGCGCCACCAAGCATCGTCTACCAGATTGATGACCTGAAGCACTACGACCGATTCATCTTGCGTGAGCTACCGGCAGATCTGGTGGCTCGCATTTGGAACGATTTTCAAGCTTACTATCGCGCGGTTCGTCCGGAGGCGCGCTTCACAACAGCGGACGCTGAGAAATTCAACAGTAACTTCGAAAGACTGTGTAGCCGATCGAGTCTCTGTTCGGGGTTCGTAGGCCTGAATCGCACCCTTCAATGAGACTCCTGCGCTCAAGCCTCGGCTCGGCGAAGGCGCGAGCCCTGAAGGGCTCACCCCGGCCTTAAGCGCGGGCGTAGTGGTCGAGCCGGTCCTTTAGGACACGGATAACACGACGGTCGGCTCGTCCATGCTGTAGGCTCGTAATACCCAAGGAAAATTCGAATCGCTTGCGATGGAATCCGTACGCTGAAGCGCCGGCTCGGCGAAAGTCAGGCGTCCGGCCCGCTAGGCGGGAGGGCCTGGCGTGAAAAGACCCAGCGGTCCGCATCGTTCCACATGTGCCTGTTGACCATGCGTATCCACGCCGACTTGCCCGGACCGCTGCGACCGGGTCCATCCTCTGGCGTTATTACCAGCGCCACCTCGGGTTTTAGCGGAAAGACCCATACCGACCTACCTCTCGTGAATCCCATGTCCCAGCTCGTAAAAGCGTCTGCCCGCCCGTCACATTTCGCGATGCCGACATCAGATGTAACGAAATCCACTCCGTCGGCGCTGTAGACTCGCAGCCACCTCATCCGGTAAATGCGTTCGCCTACCTTGTTGATCATGCTCTGAATGAAGTCCAGCCACGCATTAGTTGTGACGTCGAATTTGAATTCGTTGAGCATCTCAAGGATCGCTGCTGGATCGTGACGCACCCCGTGGTCTCGGGAGATCGCCGCAGCCAACTCATCAGGCTTAGACCGCCAGCCTGTCCAAGTCCCGTCAAGAGCTGCGCGGTAAAGGGAAAGCACTCGGTTCCGAGCTCGCGGTGTTCTCAGGTCTTGGGCTGCAATGAACACTGACAGAACGGAACGGACCTTGGGAGCTAGTTTAGGCTCCGTGGCTGCTGTATCGAGTGCCAACGCGGCCGGTCCATCAATTTCATCATTCAACCAATTCTCAAATCCCGCCGCGTCTTCATCGGGCGGTTCGACAATTGAGTAAAGACCCTTCTCGAATCCCACGTTTGGGGCGCTCTGCTGGAACGGCGCCACACGTCCGGACCGGTCGTAGGTCCATAGGAGTCCTGCTTCGTCAGTGAAATGCCTAAGGTGAAGGATCGGCCGGTAATGATCGCGAGCGTTGCGAGGCATCTTAGGAGAAGAAATCTAAACTACTCACCTCAAGGGTCTCCAATCGTTGCTGAAGGCTCAGGTGGAGGCTCAGCCCCCCCTGTCTGCACCGAATGGCAGAACAATCGTTGGGCTCGAGCCGACGAGAGTGTTCCGATCACCCTACCCCCACCCCCTTCGCATACAAGGGAAACTCCTCCGCCATCTCCCGCACCTGCCCCTTCACCCGCTGCACCGTCGCCTCATCCCGCTTCACCAGCACCTCATCGATCAACTCCGCCACCCGCTCCATCTCCTGCACGCCAAACCCGCGCGTCGTCAGCGCCGGCGTGCCCAGGCGAATGCCGCTCGTCACAAACGGCGACTGCGGATCGCCCGGAATCGTGTTCTTGTTCACCGTGATCGCCGCGCGATCGAGCAGCTGCTCGGCATCCTTCCCGGTGATGTTCTTCGCGCGCAGATCGACCAGCATCAGATGACTGTCCGTCCCGCCCGACACGATCGCATACCCGAGCGTGATCAGCCGGTTGGCGAGCGCCTGAGCGTTCACCACGACGTCCTTCGCGTACTGCTTGAAGTCCGGCTGCGAGGCTTCAAGTAGTGCTACAGCCTTCGCCGCAATCACATGCTCGAGCGGCCCACCCTGCGTCCCCGGGAACACTTGCTTGTCCACTGCCTTCGCAAGTCCCGAGTTGCACAGAATCATCCCGCCACGCGGGCCGCGCAGCGTCTTATGAGTCGTGGTCGTGACGATCTGCGCATGGGGGACGGGGGACGGGTACACGCCGCCGGCCACGAGCCCGGCGAAATGCGCCATATCCACGACCAGCACCGCGTCCACCTCGTCGGCGATCGACCGCAGCGCCGGAAAATCGACGATCCGCGCATACGCGCTGCCGCCGCCGATGATGATCCGCGGCCGCTCCTTCTTGGCCACCTCACGCACTTCGTCGTAATCAATCCGCCCGGTCTCTTCACGGACGTGATAGGCCGTCGCCTTGAACAGCGTGCCGGAGAAATTGACCGGCGAGCCATGCGTGAGATGGCCGCCATGCGGCAGCGCGAGGCCGAGCAGCGTGTCGCCGAACTTGGCGACGGCGAGATACGCCGCCATGTTCGCCTGCGCCCCCGAGTGCGGCTGCACATTCGCATGCTCGGCGCCGAACAGCGCCTTCGCCCGATCGATCGCGAGCTGCTCGACCT
>WNFW01003619.1_pt1 | contig 12102 bp, 11 predicted proteins | sample 5400131 | NCBI WGS metagenome assembly WNFW01 (sample SAMN13153362, study PRJNA577476) | soil metagenome | isolation source: 20 cm soil or saprolite under grassland replicate 1 | place: USA:California | collected 2016-06-15
CCGGCGGCGCGGCCTGGCATACAGGATCTCGCAGCACAGCTGCGACATTGCTCTGCCCTGGCCGAAATAGAGATGGCCGGCGACGTAAAAAAAGAAATTCAGCTGGAGATCGCGCATGTTCTATTCATCGACATCGTCGGTTATTCAAAGCTGTCCATTAATGAACAACACGCAGCCGTCGATCAGCTGACCCAGATCGTTCGCTCAACGGAGCAATTTCAAAAAGCTGAGGCAGCCGATCGTTTGATCAAGATCCCGTCTGGCGACGGCATGGCGTTGGTTTTTTACACCAGTCCTGAAGCGCCGGTTCGCTGTGCGATACAGATTTCTCGAGGGCTCAAAGATCATCCGCGTTTGCATATCCGTATGGGCATCCACAGTGGGCCAGTCAGGGGAGTGGTAGATGTTACTGGTCGGGCTAATCTCGCGGGCGCAGGTTTAAATCTGGCACAGCGAGTCATGAAATGCGGTGACGCCGGTCATATTTTACTCTCCAAGCACGTCGCCGAAGATCTGAGCGAATTTGAGGAATGGCGACGCCTGCTGCACGATCTGGGGACATGTGCAGTAAAGCACGGGATGCAGGTAGCCATCGTCAATCTTTGGTCCGATGACGTCGGAAACCGTAAGCTCCCACAAAAGTTTCAAGCTCTCAGGAAACAGCGCGCACGAGTGCGCTGGGCCGAAGTGGCAGCTGCACTGCTTTTACTCGCAGGGATCGCAGCTGCTTTCGTTCTGGTTTCCAAGAAATCAGTAAGATCGACATCAATTGTTCCGGAAAAGAGCATTGCGGTGCTGCCATTTGAAAACCTCAGTCATGACCAGGAAAATGCCTATCTAGCCGATGGTATTGATTTCCGAGTTGAAAGTTATCTCGCGCACGTCGGCCTCAAAGTTTAGGAGTTCGCCAGATAACTTGCGCGAAATAGCCGATAAGCTCGGCGTTGCGAACATTCTCGAAGGCAGCGTGCAGAAATCCGCAAATCAACTGCGCGTTAACGTGCAGCTGCTCAATGCCGCGGCGGACGCGCATCTATGGGCAGACACCTACGATCGCAAGCTAACAGATGTTTTTGTGATCGAGAGTGAAATTGCCGAAGCCATTGCCGATAAGCTACAGGCAAAGCTAACCGGCCAAGAAAAAGACGCGATTAGCAGTCACCCGACCGAAAACTCTGAAGCGCACCAACTCTATCTCAAAGGCAGATACTTCTGGAACAAACGTACTGCTGACGGGCTAAAAACATCGATCAGCTACTTCAATCAAGCGATCGAGAAAGACCCGGCTTATGGACCGGCCTATGCAGGACTAGCGGACGCTTATGCGGTCCTTCCTAACTACAGTCAAACACCGGGAAAGGAAGCATATCCCAGGGCAGAGGCGGCAGCGATGAAAGCCCTCGAAATCGACGATAACCTGGCTGAAGCGCATATCTCACTTGCGAATGTGCGGATGTGGCATAGATGGGGCAACGGCGCCGAGGAGGAGTTTAAAAAGGGGCTCCAGTTAAATCCGAACTACTCGACCGGCCATCAGTGGTACTCGATCTATCTGGCTGTGGCAGGCAGGTTGACCGAGACTATCGCAGAGATGGAAAAGGCGAGGGAGCTTGATCCGTTTTCCATCATCATTAATGTCGAACTGGGTTGCCCTTATCTCTACTCGAAGCAATACGACCGAGCGATTGATTACTTCCAAAAGGCATTGGAAATGGATTCGGATTTTCCTTTCGCGCACTTCGCATTGGCAGAAGCGTACGATCAAACTGGCCGCTACGAGCAAGCGCTGGCCGAGCATGAAAAAGCTCTTGAGCTCGCGCGACGCGGACAAGCTATTGACTTGGGCGGCGGTGATGCTCCCCGAGCATGGTACGCGTTGACCGGCCCATTACAGAATGCCTACAAGCAGCTGCGTGGGCCGAACTATTGGCAAGACCGGCTCGTGTCAGCAACAAAGCTGTACGATGACGGTCGCGCTACTGCTAGCGCAGTAGCTGGAATCTACGCCATTCTTGGCGACAAGGAACAGGCAGTCGATTGGCTGGAAAAAGCCTACGAGCAATCCGACGACTTCCTGGTCTTTCTCAACATTCAACCCGAGTTTGAAAACTTGCGGTCCGAGCCACGGTTCCGGGCACTCGTAAAAAAGATATTCCACAGCCCGGTGCCATCCGGAGAATGATGTCCAAGCGCTTGTGTTAAGGTCGAATTAGCCTGCTATGGCCGGCGAAGTTAAAAAAGTGATTCAGCTGGAGATCGGCCATGTCCTCTTCATTGACATTGTTGGTTACTCCAAATTCCAAGGCAGGTTTTTTTGGAACAAGCGCACCAGCGATGGGATGATGAAGTCAATCGACTACGTGTCCATTGGTGGTTAGTTAGACTTAGGCGTGGGCGAGGCGGCGAGTTTTTGGAAGCGGGGATCGAGTGAAGACCAATTTGTTGTAAATGATTTCGGCAGAGTATAGAAGTGAGGGTAAGGAGACGCTCTTCAACGAAGAAGAAGTCTGAGGCGAATGAAATACTCAATGAGTTGAATGAGCTTGCGAAGCGACAGTACGTGTCGGCCTATGAAGTAGCGAAGATCTACGTCGCGCTTGGTAACAGCAAACAGGCATTTCAATTGCTAGCAAAGGCATACGCGGAGCACTCGTTTCATCTTCCTAATCTTAACGTGTGTCCACAGCTCAAGCCAGTCAGGTCCGATCCCAGATTTCAGGATCTGATGCAGCGCATTGGCCTTTCTCAGTGAACCTTGCGGCGATCCGCGCTTCGAACAGATCGTCGCCTCGCTCGCGCCGAAGTGAATCGGCAGGTCCGGTCGGTCTGAATAGATGAGGCACACGTTCTTTATCGTCGGCCCAACTGCGACCGGGAAGTCTGAGCTAGCTGCGGATGTCGCGGGCGAGATAGGCGCCGAAATTGTCAGCGCGGATGCGTTTCAGATCTATCGCGGTCTCGATCTGCTAACAGCAAAACCAGATGCTTCCACGCTCGCCAAGGCTCCGCATCATCTAATCGGCACAGCGCCGCTCAACGAAGAAATGAACGCGGAAAAATATCGCTGCGCTGCCACGCGCGCCATCGATGAAATCAATTCACGCGGCAAACTCGCGATGGTCGTCGGGGGAAGCGGGCTTTACATCAGAGCGCTCACGCATGGATTGGCACCTCTGCCTGAGGCTGATCCAAGGCTACGCGAAGAGTTGAACGCCATGAGCTTGCGCGAATTGCGCTCCCGACTTGTCGAGCTGGACCCCGAAGCGGCAAGAAAGATTGACATCAAAAATCGCCGCCGCCTGGTGCGCGCGCTGGAAATCTGCCTGCTCACGGGCAAACCCGTTGCGGAAGTTCTAGCTGCGGGCGGCTTGTCCGCCGCAGCCTTGGCGAAGGCGGATGACCTCGGCCGACCGGGATCAACGATCCCGGCTACAGGTGTCTTTGTTTTTCGCGACCGGGAGAAACTTTATCAACGAATCAATCAGCGGGTCGAAGCAATGTTCGAACATGGCGTCATCGAAGAAGTGCGCGCCGCAGGAGCGACGGGGTCGACCGCTTCACAGCTGATCGGTTTGCGTCAGATTCGCGAACTGCTCGATGGAAAGATATCACTCTTGCAATGTATCGCGGAGATCCAGCAAGCCACTCGCCGTTACGCCAAAAGACAGTTGACCTGGTTTCGGCGGCAAACTAGTTTTTTACCGCTGAACTTGTCGCTTCTTACTCACAACGAAGCAAGAATCCTGCTCCGAAAACATTCGGAGCGTCAAAGGGTGTCCGGGTTCGCCTAGAGGATGATTGAAACGCGTCCGCAAAAAACACAGGAGCGCGCACTCCTGATTGGCCTGGAGAAGCAAGGCGTCTCGAAGTGGGACTTGCAAGATTCACTCGACGAACTCCGAGAGCTCGCGAGTTCGGCCGGTGCGAAAGTGGTCGACACGGTCACGCAAAAACTTCCGAAGCCGACCGCTCCGTACTATATCGGCCGCGGCAAAGCGGAGTCCATCAAGGATTCATGTCAGGATCAGCAGGTGACCTCTGTTATTTTTAATGATGAACTTTCGCCCGCCCAAGGTCGCAACTTGGAAAATCTGTTCGCGCGCAAGGTTCTCGATCGAACACAACTGATCCTCGATATTTTTGCGCAGCGCGCGCGCAGTCGGGAAGGTCGATTGCAAATCGAGCTGGCCCAATTGCAATACCTTCTCCCGCGTCTCACTCGGATGTGGCATCACTTGTCGCGTCAAACAGGGGGAATCGGAACGCGCGGGCCGGGCGAGACGCAACTGGAAATTGATCGCCGGCGTGTGCAGGAACGAATAGCGCGGCTCGAACGCGAGCTGGAATCGGTGCGGAAAACGCGAGCCATTCAGCGACAAGGCCGCAAACGCCATCAGTGGCCCGTCGCAGCAGTCGTCGGTTATACGAATGCGGGGAAATCGAGCTTGCTCAATCTGCTTACGGGAGCGGACGTGGTAGCAGAGGACAAACTTTTTGCCACGCTGGATCCGACGACGCGCAGCTTTGTTTTGCCTAACAAACAGCGGGTCCTGCTCACGGACACTGTCGGGTTCCTACGAAAGCTTCCGCACACGCTGATTGAATCCTTTAAGGCGACACTGGAAGAAGTCAGCGAAGCTGATTTGCTCATTCATATTGTTGATCTAAGTCACCCGCGTGTAGACGAACAGATGCAAGCGGTCGATCGAGTGATCAAAGAACTCGACGCTTACGGCAAACAAACGCTGATCGTCTTCAATAAGATCGATAATCTGTCGAACCGCGAAGTCGTCGATTCGTACCTCAAGCGATTTCCGGGCAGCGTGGCGATTTCCGCGCGCACCGGAGAAGGAGTAAACAACCTCGTGCAAGCTCTCGAGGGCGCACTCAGCTCATGGCGATTGCGCTCGCGGTTTCGGATTCCCGCAAACGAAAGCGCGTTGATCGCGGAGATTCATCGGGTCGGTCACGTTCTCGAACTGCGATACGAGGGGAACGACGCCCTGATCGTCGCGCACGTTCCTCCTGATCTGGCGCAAAAGCTGGAGCGATACGCGGCGGGCTCGTGACGCAGGCAATCGTGCCTGCGACGATTAGAGCGCAGAGGTTATCTGTCTCGGTTAAGTGCCAAGGGCGCTATGTCATTTTAGCCTGGGGTATCGCCCCAGGGATTCAAATCATCGTGCAAACAAGCGCTGAAAGCGCGATTCAATCGCCGGTGGGAATCGAACTCATGCTTGTATGAATCGCGCCTTCAGAGCTGGACTTACGGATTTCGTGAACCCTGGGGCGTTGCCCCAGGCTAAAGGTGAATGCTGCGCCGTTGCCCCTAGACACGTGCAGACAAGATTGTCTGCATCACTATTGTGCAGCCAGATTGCGCACCGACAATTGGACGTTCTGCGCGATCTGTGACCAGCCCTCGCGATCGTTCGCTGTTGATGCAAACTCGAGCCTATTTCCGATCACTAGTGTGATTTTCACAGGTCGGGGAATTTTTCGGTTTGGCGGAAGAGCCTCAAAAGTTCCAACAAGACCGCAGGGCACAACCGGTACGTTTGTTTGCGCTACGAGCATCCCAAGTCCGTGTTTGAAAGGCATCATCGAGCCGTTGCGACTGCGTCCGCCTTCCGGAAAGATGATGAAGATCGCTCTTTCTTCCTGTAATTTCGCGCGCAAATCGGCCAGGGCATGCGGCCCGCAATTTTTCCGCCACATCGGCAGGGCGTTGAGCACGATTGCCGAAAACGTGCTGGTCACAGTAGTTTGAAAGAAAACGTCGCCTGCGGCGATCGGAAAGGCGCGTTCGCGATGGCGCGGAGTGAGCGCTGCTCCAAGAGCAAGTGCATCGAGATGACTGCAATGATTCGCGACGAGCACAAACGGCCCGTGCGCGGGCAGCTTTTCACGGCCGGTAATTTTGAGTCGATGTGCGATGGCGAAATAAGTTCGCAGCAACGAAAAACAAATGTGATGCGCGAAGCTTTCGAGCAGACCGCTTTCGCGTCGTACACTGCGGAAGCGCTCTGCTGGCGTTAGGCCGGTGTCACGCGCGGGTTGGAGCTGCCACGGTTCCATCGGCATTATGGCCCGGAGAAAATTCGCTGCGGCTGGTCTGCTGCGAAGCCGACAAAATAATTGACGTAGTGAAATACAGCCGGCGCGACGAGAATCAAGCTGTCAAAGCGATCCAGCAAACCGCCGTGACCTGGAATGAGCTTGGCAGTGTCTTTGAGACCGAGATCTCGCTTGATCGAAGAGAGCATCAGGTCGCCGAACTGGCCAACTACGCTGATGATGATGCCGAGACCAATCAAACGGATTGCGCTGTCGAGTGCCGTGTCCCTCCAAATGAAATGAGCGATTACTGCCACGAGCGGCGTTGTTAAAACGAGGGCGCCGAGTGCGCCACCCACAGTTTTGTTCGGGCTGGTATTGGGAACAAATTTTCGACGTCCGAAAAGATGGCCGCAGATGTAAGCAAAAATGTCGTTCAATTCCACGGAGCAAAGGATGAGCAAAAGTATGGGGCGATAGTTCCAATCGTTCGCCATGTAGCCGAGATTGCCGAGGGCGCTTCCGAAAAGAGCGAAGCCGAGCACACCCAAGCCGACGCGTTGGATATATCCTTTCGGTTGGTCAGCGATCAACCCGCCGATAGCGATCAATGCGACTGTTAACGGGAATAACGCAACAAAGAGTCGATACCAATTGTCCAGTTCGGCAAAAGTAAGGAAGAGAATACCGATAACGACGATGAGACTGATCGTTCGTTCTCGAAACAAACCGGTGATTCGCGCGTATTCGCGATAGCAGAGAAAGCTGAGCGTGGCGACTGCGACAATCGTCCAGAAAGCGCCCGCGAGAATGGGAATGAGAATCAACAACACCAGCCAAATCCAGGAGCGATAACGATCCCAAAGTTCCTTTCTCTTGTCGGCAGCGCTCTTAGCAGCTCGGGTCGCGATGAAAATCAGAAGCGGTGCTAACAAAAGCAAAGCGGCCACTGCAAGCGTCAGCACGACGGTCACCGGGTCATCAAAAGCATGACGAAACCCAAACAGCCGTTGCCATGTCACATTGTTCATCTCAGGGTATGCGCGATTCGATTCAGCCTCCGGGCGATTGTGATACTGCAGCCGACGATTATCACTCCAAGGCCAAGGCCCACCGCCCCAACTTCGATGTTAGCGAAATGCAAAATCTGCCATGGTCGCGGCACTGCGGCGGCGTACAGGCAAATCACAGTGATAACCAGCATTCGATGTTGCTTTGCCATCGGTCCGCAAAACTCGTTGGGCGCCCCTGCGATTTTTCCAGCAGCCCGGACATAGGCAGTGAAGATCGCCAGAATGGTTGCAACGTATCCAAGCGTAACGTTTCCGCCCCAGGCAAAACCTGCACCGATGAATACTGCCGCGTCGGAAACACGATCGGGAATCTCGTTGTAAAGTTCTCCCACCCTTGAAGCACGACGGGACGCAAGCGCAACCATCCCATCAAGCATGTTGGCGGTCAGGCGTAGTTGCGCGCCGAGCGCGGCAACAAGCCATAAGATTCGATAGTCAGAAATTGAAGTAAGGCCGAGGGCTATGCCTGCCACAATACAAGCCCACATACCCGCGATTGAAATTGCATTCGGTGAAACATTTCGTGCAGCAAGCCACGCAGTCGCTGCCTGTGCCCATTTTCGATTACGTGTGGCAATCGGGCGACGATCAATTGCTGTGTTGCGGGCGTCTTCCATGCAGGGTGCACTTACTCGCTAGCAGGTCACGCGCACAATGAGCAGGATAAAATGTCGGTCCTGGTGGGAAGGCCCTCGCGAGTACTTGGTTAGTGCCAAAGGCGCGGTCTCACTACGAGCTTGGGGCGACGCCCCAGGACTATCGAAATCGGAAACGTGAGCGCTGAAAGCGCGATTCAGTTCAATGATGGTTCTCAATCCCAAACATACCGCTCGCGGAAATCAAAGCCCTGCCAATGATGGAGCGAATCACGTCACCTGTGAATCGCGCTTTCAGCGCTAGCGCTTTTTCGTGAACCCTGGGGCGCTGCCCCAGGCTGGCGGTGAATGCGCTGCGCCCCTTGGCGCTAAACACATACCCCGTCTTGCAAGATCGACATCAGAGAGAATAATGCGCGCATGACTGCGCGCGAGCGGGTGAAACAGCTGATCAAGGCTTGGCCGAAAGTATACCCAAGCGCGCATTGCGAGCTGGATTTTCGCAACCCGATGGAACTGCTGGTAGCCACAATTCTCTCCGCCCAATCCACTGATAAGCGGGTCAATATGGTCACGCCTGCGTTGTTCAAGAAATATCGGACCGCAATGGACTATGCCAATGCGCCGCAGGCCGAGTTGGAAAACGCGATCAAATCCACAGGTTTTTATCGCAACAAAGCCAAAAGCATCCGCGGTGCGATGCTCGCAATCGTCGAGAAACATGACGGTAAAGTCCCTAACACGATGGAGCAGTTATGCGCCTTGCCCGGCGTTGGGCGTAAGACTGCGAACGTGGTTTTGGGCAATGCATTCCACAAGGACGAAGGAATCGTTGTGGATACGCACGTGATCCGGCTATCGCAGCGGCTCGGCCTCACCAAACAGAAGGACCCGGTGAAGATCGAGCGCGATTTGATGAAGCTTGTGCCGCGCGACCATTGGACAGACTGGAGTCACTGGCTCATCTGGCATGGCCGCCGACGTTGCTATGCGCGTAAGCCCGATTGCTCAAACTGTGAGGTATTTCGGCTGTGTCCCAGCGGCAAAGTCTTTCTGCGAACAGGTGTGGCAAAAAAGCCGGACGCAAAGGCTGTTCAACGCGTGCTCTGAGCAGTTTCGGCAGGGTCGACGTGGCGCGAAGGACTTCCATCGTTCTCGGCTCGTTCGCGCATGTTCCGGAACTGTTGTTCGAGCTTCTGGAGCTCCTCATCGGAAAGGTCCTCGAGATCCACGAGTTCATCGCGCGCGTTTTTGATCGCGCGAATGAGTTCGTCCAATTTCAAATGAACTGCCTTAGCGTCTCGATTTTGGGTGTTCTGAATCAGAAATACCATCAGGAAGGTGATAATGGTCGTAGCGGTGTTTATGATCAGTTGCCACGTGTTGGAAAAGTGAAAAACGGGGCCAGTAACGAGCCAGATGACAATGACCAGCAAAGCTGCAGTAAATGCCCAGGCGCTGCCGAGCATGCTGGAGGAACGCCGCGCGAAGACACGGAATGCGTCACTGACGACGCAAAAGAAATCACGCTCTTGCTCGTGTTGTTTTAGTTCTGCCGCTTGGGTTTTGTTCATAATGCCACTTAACTTTTCGCGTGTGACTCTGAAGTTGCGCGCACGAACATCCGCCTCTCGGGGCCGATTAGGCATAAAGCGGATTGATTTTATCGCTGTTTTACGGAAGACTTAGCTCCCGAATTCATGCAGCAGATCCCTGGGTTTTCACGTCTGCAAACCGTCCCGGCTGCGCCCGCGAGCGCGTCCAGGCCGAAGTTATGGATACTCGATTCGTGGCGGGACTTGATTCTCTACGTCGGCACGCCGCTGTTGCTGATGCCGGTCTTTGCGCTGGCCCAGTCGCGCTGGAGTCCTCAGGACATTTATCTCTTTGTCGCTGCGTTTGGCGCAATGGGGCATCACTTGCCTGGGATGATCCGCGCGTATGGCGACCGCGCTTTGTTCGAGCGCTTCAAATGGCGTTTTATTCTCGCGCCGCTGTTTCTTCTCGCAGTGTGCACGGCGTTCTTCTGGTGGGACCTCAAAGGAATCTTGCTGGTCGTTTTCTTTTGGGGCGTTTGGCATGGACTAATGCAAACCTATGGGTTTTGCCGCATCTATGACGCGAAGACCGGAACCTTCGACGTGGTCACCCGCCGGCTTGATTTCGCGATGTGCGTGATCTGGTTCGCGACCGCTGTGGCACTCTCCCCGTACCGCCTAAGCGATACACTCGACACCTACTACATGTGTGGCGGGCCATTTGTTCCGCCAACGGTGCTACACCACGGCCAGCAACTTATTCTGTGGGCGGCCATTGCAGTTTCGGTCCTCTTTCTCATCCATTTCGGCCGCATGTGGATCGTAGGCAAACGGCCGAATCCCGTGAAGGTAGCTTTGCTGATCACCAGCATCACGTTTTGGTGGTACTGCAACAATCTGGTGGCAAACATTCTTGTTGGCATTGCGCTGTTCGAAGTTTTCCACGACGTGCAATACCTCTCGCTGGTCTGGATCTACAATCGCAACCGCGTGGAGAAAGACAGCAACATCGGCGGATTCATGCGCTTTGTGTTTCGGCGGAGCGGATCGTTGATGGGGCTCTACGTCGGACTCGTCTTCGCCTACGGCTCGCTCGCTTATATCAATGGTCATCTTGGGATAGATACGGTCAAACGCATCCTCACTGGCGTGGTCACTGCTTCGACGCTGCTCCATTTCTATTACGATGGATTTATCTGGAAAGTTCGGGAGCGTTCCACGCGCCAATCGCTTGGGCTAACGGGTGGAACGGCTGACGTATCGCTAGGCGGTTTTCTCCCCAGTTGGACGCTGCATGGGCTAAAATGGGCGGCAGTATTTGTGCTGCCGTTAGGCGCGCTCTGGTTTTGGCAAACGCATCTCAATGTGCCGGAGGTCCAGCGGCGGGCATGGCTCGTGGCGGATGTACCGATCGGCGCAAAGCAGCATTTTGATTATGGGCAGGCGTTGCAAAAAGAAGGCAAATGGGCGCAGGCTGAGGAACAATACAAAATCGCGCTAGGCTTCAAATCATCTGATGCCAAATCCCACATGAACCTGGCTACTGTCTTGATGGCGCAGGCGAAATACGATGCGGCAGTCCGGCATATGGAAGAGGCATTGCGTCTTCACCCCAATGGCGGTGAGCTACATCTCAGCTACGCCAGTTTGCTTCAGCGACTTGGCCGCGCAGATGAAGCTGGACGTCACTACGAGGCAGCTGCACGTCTGATGCCGGATTCGCCGGACGCCCACTACAATTATGCCGGCTTCCTTGCCTCAACACGGAAAGAGAATGATGCCCTGAGCGAACTCCGACGTGTGGTTCAAATTAAGCCGGATCACGCGGATGCGCAGTTGCAGCTTGCCGACGCACTGTTTGCAAAAGGCGATCTGGAGGAGGCCAAGGCGCATTATCTGGCGGCACTTCGCGCGGACCCCAAGCTAACAGTTGCTTATAATAATTTGGGCAAACTGTTCTTGAGTGAGGGCCAGATCTCGCAAGCTATTGTTCAGTTCAGCGAAGCGCTGCGCTTGAATCCCGAATACAAAGAGGCCGAGGAAAATTTGCAGATCGCTAAAGCAAGCGACCAGTTTCGTCAGCAAACGCACAACTGATTTTGGTTGCCCGCGCTCTTCATCTCAATCTGGATGACGCGTGGCCTAACGAGTCGCTCGGTCTTCCGTTGATTGAGTTACGCCCGATTGCGGAACCGATCGTGCTCGTTTCGTTCGACAATCATCCCGATTGGGATGTGCGTCCGCCGAAATGGGGCTGTGGCGGGTGGGTGAACCGCGCATTGGAACTTCCACGGATGCGTCGCGTCAGCGTTTGGGGCTGCGGCAATTTCGAATGCTGGTGGCCGCACGAAATTTTCGGCAACCGCCGCGCTGAACGTGGGGGCAGTCTTGAAGTACATCCATGGGCAGACGATCGGCCGGTGAAAGATCGAGCCCGTCGCGGAGCTATCCTTCGTGACAATTGGCGCGAGCGTTTTAAGCAATTTTTGAAAAGCCTCGGTGAAACGAGTGTTTACATAACCATCGACCTGGATTGTCTGCGGGGACAACAAGCGGTGACAAACTGGGAGGATGGCCGCTTTTCAATTGCAGATCTTGAGTGGGCGTTAGGAAAACTGCGCGAATCTTCCCAAATTTTAGGTGGCGATATATGTGGCGCGTATTCAAAACCAGAATACGCGCGCTTTAAACAGCGCTTCGCCGCGGAATTCGATCATCCGAAGATTCAGCTACCGTCGTCGGACCAGATTCGCGCGATCAATTTTAAAGCTTTGCAAAATCTCTGGCCACTATTGACGGGAACCCTGTAGTTGCAGGCTTGATTTTGACGCGCCTTTT
>WNFW01003908.1_pt1 | contig 12100 bp, 7 predicted proteins | sample 5400131 | NCBI WGS metagenome assembly WNFW01 (sample SAMN13153362, study PRJNA577476) | soil metagenome | isolation source: 20 cm soil or saprolite under grassland replicate 1 | place: USA:California | collected 2016-06-15
AATTTGTGACATCGGGGATTTTTTATAGTAATATAAAATTAGAAGTTGGCTATATGTTGAGATATCCTGGGTTTATGTAGTAAATTTTTAAATAATGCAATTATCAGAAACTATATTAAAAATGCAAAGTATAAACATTGGACAATCAGCAGGGAAGTTTAATTTAGAAATAAAGAGTAACCCCTCAACGATCATACGCCAACATTCAGAAGACTATCAATTACTCTTTGATACTGAATGAAGATATGATCTGAATCTTGGGTAACTCAAGGAAGAAAGTTAAACTTTCTCTTTAAATTGGTTTATAAATTATAATTTTATAAATTTTATTTTAAAGTAACATAAAAGCGATGTCGGCTTAGCTTATCCTCATGAACGCAGAAGCCATGAAGGGTACGACTGTTCGTCGTTTAAAAAGCTACACGAGCTGGGTTAAAGTATTTAGCCCCTTCATAACGTAAGTTATGTTTTTATATAAAAAAAATATATAAAAATCGTCTCTACTTATATAGTTAAGAGTACGAATGAAACACTGACAGAATACGGTGAAGGCTAAGGTCTGATTTTTTTTTTCAAATTAAGCTAATACCGTGGGAAAGTTGATAAATAATTATTTATTTAAATACTCCCCGTAACGACTCAATATTTTAATATTGGACCTATAATAAAAAAAAAATTATAGGTAAAACCGTCAGCATTATAATAATAGATTTAATATCTTTGTTTTCAAATTTTCTAGTGGAAGTAATTTATACTTACAACAAAATTTACAAAATATATTTTTGTATAATTAATAAGGGTAACACCTATTCAATAATTTTTATGATAATAATTAATATATATTATCTACAAATCACACTAATTTGTTAGATTGGGCTTTATAGCTTTCATGAAAACAAATATAGGGTAGTGATTAATATTTTCTCTTTCCAAATTTAATGTTTATGTATTATTCGGGGATTAAACAAAATTCTGAGGTGAGGGACGAGAGAACGCGGGTAATGGCCTACCGACAACCGATATAGTTTGTTTTATTATAAAAATAGGATTATTAAAGAGTGTGGAATTTATTGACTCTACCGACGGCAAGTGGCTTTATTCGAACGAGCATCTTTTAGACAGTATACCTTGAAACAGTACAATCGGTTTTTGAATTTTTTATTAGTTAATACAATCAGGAATTAGGCTTTAAAGCAGCCATATTTTAATGAAATCGTAACAAATCACTGATCTATATCGCTTTTAAAAAATTTATTTACAAATAATTACTAATAATATTTTCTAACTATACTTGAAAAGAGTACTAAAGAATTGTAATTTTAAATCGAAATATTTAGGTTTATAATTAGTTAAGATTACAGGTTTACGCATGAAGTTAGATGGGAGTTTTTTACTTGTTTGATTAATTAAATTATTCTTTTTCTTAATATTTACAGGTTGTTTCTGGTATTTAATCTATTAATTTTTAATCAAGTAAAATAATTCTTGCCCTTGGGACGGATTAATTCCGTGGTTTGTCCAGCCTTGTGGACCTTTTAATAAATATAAATCATGACAAAAAACTTTTTAAATAAAAAAATCAGTGGCGAATATATAGCAGGTTTTGTTCAGGCGGATGGTTCTTTCTCAGCAGTATTAACAAGCAAAACAAAAAATTCAAAACGATATTTTAATATATCGTTAGTTTTTACAATTGTACAACATGAAAAGTATAAAGATCTTATACTAGATATTCAAAAATATTTTGGGGGTATTGGTAATTGGTATTTTAATAAAAGTGATAAAACAATAAGATATCAAGTAACTAAACAAAGTGACTTATTAAATGTAATTATACCATTTTTTATGAAACATCAATTAAGAGATCAAAAACTCTTAGGCTTTTTACGCTTTAAATATATTGCTGAAATAGTATCTTCAAAAATACATCTTAAGAATAAAAACATTTTATTAGGTCTAATAGTAATAGCAGACCAAATAAAACCTAATGATAGATTAGGTAATAAAATCAGATATTTGAAACCTGATCAAATATATTATGTTATAAATAATATTCAACCTGAAGGGGTTGATATAAGTAAATTAAGGGAGAGTATTGAGAATTTTAAATTAAACCCCTTATCTATTGATTTCGTTCATGGTTTAGTTGAATCTAACTCCAATAATTATAAAAAGGTAAGTAAACTAGATCAAGATTTTATTAGAGATAATTTTTTACCTGAGGGGGTGCAACTTTACCAATTCAAAGAATATTATCTAGGTCTTAGTGATTCAAGACTTGCTACCGACCGCAGCCCCTGCTGTGCCCCGCAGAATAAAATAAATAAACAACAAAGAAGATTTTATTCTGAAGAGGCAATAAATAAACAAGAGAATCCGGATATAGATGGAGGATTTATTTCAGGCTTTTCAGATGGGGAGGGATGTTTTTATGTATCAATTAGTAAAACTAGTAAACGTAAAATTGGTTGAAGCGTTCAACTAGTATTTAGTATAGGTGTACATGAACAAGATCTAAATTTATTAATTAAAATTCAAAAATTCTTAACTATAGGAAAAATTTCTAAACTCAGTAAAAGTGCCTATCAATATAGAATTACTTCACTAGAAGATTCAGCTTTACTATTAGAACATTTTGAAAAATTTCCTTTAATTACTCGAAAATGATCTGACTATCAACTATGAAAACAAGTTTTTTATTTAGTTAAAGCTAAAGAACATTTAACTAAGGAAGGATTTCTCAAAATCTTAGCTCTTAAGGCCTCAATGAACCGTGGTTTATCAGAAGAGTTTAAAACAGCCTTTCTCGATATTATTCCTATTAATTTACCTGTTGTTAGTTGTAATCCAAAAATTTCAAAAAGTTGAATGCGAGGCTTTACATCTGCTGAAGGTTGCTTCTATGTCTTGGCTTCAAATAACCAAGTAAAATTAACTTTTCAAATCACTCAACATTCTAAAGATGAGCAACTAATGAAAAGTTTAATAGAATTTTTTAAAAGTGGTTATATTTCTTACAGATCCTCCGAAATTTTAGATTATAGAGTAACCAAATTTAGCGAGATTGAAAATAAAATTGTTCCATTTTTTAAAAAAAACCCTATTCTAGGTGTAAAGTCAAAAGATTTTGATAATTTCTGTAAAGTCGTTGAGTTAATGAAAAAAAAGAAACATCTAACTCAACCAGGGCTGGAGCAAATTCGTAAGATTAAAGCTGAAATGAATAGAGAAAAAAATTAAATTAGTTTGTCTATTTACTTTTTGCCCCCTGCTTTTAGTGGTTACATTTTACTTACGCGGGTTGGATATCCCATAAAGGAAAAAATAAGATATCTAAACCCAGAAGAACAACATTACGTTATTAATAATATTATTCCTGAAGGGCTAGATATAAGTAAGTTAACAGAAAGTATAGCTAATTTCAAGCCAAACCCTTTAACTTTAGATTATGTCCATGGTTTATTTGAATCAAATACTAACAATTATAAAAAAGTAAGTAAAGAAGATCAAGATTTTATTAAAGATAATTTCTTGCCTAAAGAAATAGAAATCTGAAAATTCAAAGAATATTATCAAAATCTTGACGATAAATTAACGTCAGGATTACAGAATTATTCTGAAAAATCCTTAATAGGTTTAAATAAAAATTGCAGATCGTTTTCTACTTATACACCGCGTAAAAATACCCATTCAATTGAGGTTTTCGAAGGGCTGTCTAATCATAACCCTTCACCTTGGTTTGTTACGGGGTTTATGGATGGGGAAGCTTCATTTATGATAAAAATTATAAAATCCTCTAAATATCGTTTAGGCTGATCTGTCCAACCAGTTTTTCAAATCAAACTTCATGATTTCTTCACTTTATTATGCAATGGTTCGGCTTATTATTCTAGATCCTCGCAATCTTTATACCCTGGAATTGTTATGTTAGAGATAAAGTTTCAGAATAAATTTAGCTTATTATCTTCTGTTTTCAAAGCAAAAGCTAATAACCTGATTAAGTATCCTATTAAAACACGGTTAGAATTGGTGCCTATCAAAAGATCGTTTTCTACCAAAAATATTCTTTCATCAAAAATTTACCTTTCTAGCGAAGCGGGACTGCTTAACTTGAATCCTTGGTTTGTGACAGGCTTTATAGACGGTGAGGGATCATTTGGTATCCAGATAATAAAAACATCAGACGATAAGTGATCGGTTAAACCGCTTTTCCAAATTGGGCTTCATAAAAAAGATGAGGATCTGTTAAAGCGGGTTAAAAATTACTTTGGTGTAGGAAATATTTATAATGACGGTTCACAGTCTATTAAATTTCACGTAAAATCAATAAAGGAATTGGTGACAATTATAAACCATTTAGATAAATACTCTTTAATCACTAAAAAGCAAGCTGATTACCTTATATTTAGAGAGGTAATTATGATGATGCAAAATAAAGAACACTTGACTCCAGAGGGATTGGAGAAGATTGTTGCACATAGAGCATCATTAAATTTAGGTTTATCTGATAAATTAAGAGCAGCTTTTCCTGAAACTATACCGGTAACAAGACCAGAAGTTGAGTTTAGAAATATTCCTGACCCCTTTTGATTAGCTGGATTTGCTTCAGGTGAAGGTTGTTTTAGGGTTCGTGTAGGTAAAACTACTACTAAAATAGGATTTCGAGTACAGTTGGAATTTATACTAACTCAACACTCTAAGGATAAACAATTAATGATAAGTTTAATTGCTTATTTTGATTGTGGAACATATATAGAAAGAAATGAGGGTTTAGCAGGGGATTTTTGTGTTACAAAATTTTCTGATATAACAGAAAAAATAATTCCATTCTTTACTAAATATCCTATTGTTGGTGTGAAAGCTCTAGATTTTTCGGATTTCTCTCGAGTAGCTGAATTAATGCAAGAAAAGAAACATCTAACTCAGCCAGGGCTAGATCAAATTCTAAATATAAAAGAAGGAATGAATACAGGAAGGACTAATTAAATCTAACTATAAAAAAAGGAACTATTATTAAGGTTTAGCCTTATTTTCTCTTAAATTCTTTTCAGGTTATTTTTGAAGGAGCCGGAACAATTACCAAGGGTGGTAAAAATACTGTTGTTTTCATGATACGTTCGTTAGATCAAATTTCTAATGTTCTTATATCTCACTTAGAGAAATACCCTATGATTACACAGAAACTTGCCGATTACTTTATATTCAAAGAAGTTGTAGGTATTCTGCAACGAAAAGAACATTTGACTTCGGAGGGGTTAGAGAAGGTTGTAGCTTTAAAAGCTAATCTAAATTTGGGTTTATCCGATGAGTTAAAAGCAGCTTTTCCTAACACTGTTCCTGTCAATAGACCTTTGGTTGAAAATAAAGTTATTCCAGATCCGAATTGGGTAGCAGGCTTTGCTTCGGGTGAGGGATGTTTCTTCGTTAGAATCAGGAAGTCTGAAACGCATAAAACTGGAGCTCAAGTAGAATTAAGATTTTCTATTTCTCAACATTCTCGAGATGAGATGCTAATGAAAAGTTTAGTTAATTATTTCGAAGTAGGTACATATCTTCCTGCTGGTTCTAATAAGGATTTAGGAAATTTCGAGGTTAAAAAATTCTCGGATAACTTAAACAAGATTATACCATTTTTCGTAAACTATCCAATCTTTGGTATTAAAGCTTTAGATTTTTCTGATTGATGCAAAGTCGCAGAATTAATGAAAAATAAGGCTCATTTAACGGAAGAAGGGTTAGAGAAAATTCGTCAAATCAAAGCAGGGATGAATACTGGAAGAGAGATAGAATAGGCTATCTATATATTTGACCCGTAAACAGGAGTGGGTGGTAGGGTGGTAAACTAAGAAGTTTTTTAAAATTTAAATATATCGCGACAGTTATGTCTAGTAGGGCCCATTGAAATAACAGAAAAATGTTATTAAGTTTGATAGTATTAGCAAGTCACTTGAACCCTTTAGGGAAATTAGGAAATAAGATTAAATACTTAACTCCTGATGAACAAAAGTATGTTATTGAGAATAAACAGCCTGAAGGGATTGATATTAGCGAATTAGAAAAAAGTATTGATAATTTTAAACAAAATAAATTAACTTTAGAATTTATTCATGGTTTATTCGATGGAGATGGAAATATTTCAGTGTACTTTGTTAAACCTTCAGAAACCAAAAATTTAAATCGTGTAAGTTCGGAAACCCAACCATTAGAAGAAATAAAAGTTCAGCACGATAATCAAAATAAAGTTGAAGAGACTAAATTTTATGTAGGTTATTCTTTTACTATTGTTCAAGATAAATATAATTTTACGCTTTTAGAAGAAATTAAATATTTTTTCAACGATACAGGAGGTATTTACACAATAGGTAATAATTGTAATCTTTATAAAGTGGGATCTAAATCTATTTTATCTTCGATAATTTTACCAAAAATGGTAAATAAAGAATCATTAGATTGAGTTGATTGTTCACAAAAAAATGTGGACATTGATTTAATTTCCAAACTAAATTTACCACTATTGAAATATAATAAAATATATTATAGTTGTAAAATATTGAAACTTTTATCTAATGGATATAAAATTAATAAAGAAAATAGAGATAAAATTATAGAATGATCTTATTATATTCGTGATGAATCTGATAATACATCATTAGAAAAATATATTGAAAATTTTAAACAAAAATGACTATTATAGTTATGATATTAAAAATTATTATAATTGAAGATATAGTCTAGACAAGTATGAAAATACTTGAACAATCATAAATACGTCGTGAGACAGTATGGTTTCTATCTTCTAGTGGGAATTAGAGTAAAATAAAATTAGTCCCTTTGTACGAAAGGAACTTGGAATAAAAACCTCTGGTTTACCTGTTGTTTATGTGACCAATATTAATATCACTAGATAAATCTTCATTTGGTGATAGGATTATAACCACCACTTAGTGATGATAGGTATATTATTAACACTTACGTAACTATATAGCATAGGCACGGCAGGAAGGCTATGTTTGTTAGAGTTAAGAACTGAATGAATCTAGGTTTGAATCTCACTTTAAGATACTCTTAAATATTCGTAGTATACTACTACGATTTATTACACGAATAGTGTTTAATGTAGTAATTAATAGTATTTAATATAGTAATATATTGATTGCTATAGTTTAATCTATAAAAACCTAGTTGATTTAATAAATAGGCTTTGGCTGAAAGGAATTTAATTTCTTTAGGTATAAAGTACTAATTTATCTTTGACTAAATAATACACTTATCATGAATCTATTAAAATAAAATCATTTAAACAAATTATGCATTGTTTTAACTGGCTCAGTATATTGAGGACATAATTTATTGTAAACAAAACTTTATGTTAATTCATTATTCATAATCAAACTGTGAAGACAGGTAAATCTTACCCTAATAGTGGATCTCTGGAGAAAATTTTCTTATAATTGAAAAATATAAGCTTTAACATTTACAACTTAAAAAAAGTATGGTTGGAAAATTTAACATAAAGAAATAAACTAGGTTTTAATTCACAAGGAACAATATTATATGGAAGAGACAAAAAGTATAATATTTAATGGATAACAGGATTTAAACACTCAAAACAAGTTATTGCAAAATTAAATATCTTTGCATAAAGCAAGAAATTACGATATCTTAGAACCCACTTCGAGGCTGTTAAAGCCAAAATGCTAGTTATTAATTAAAATTGCAAAGCAAACGATCGGGGGGGGGTAAATTAAGAGCTATGGCTATAAAGAAAACTATAACAAAAAATTAAAATGAGCCGCAGTATATGGAAAATGATACTTTTTTTAAACTAAACCAAAAAGAAGAAATTTATGGTAAGTCTGCTGTTAAGATATGCGTGCTAGTATAATAGTAAAAAATGGAAATTTATCATTATAACTAAAACGTTAAATGGTCACGGAGCTAAATGCCTTAATAGATACAACACTAGAATTCGCAATTATATATTAAATACCATCTCTCGTTTATTCTTTGGGGATAATATAATATAAGTAAACTTGTTATTAACATAAACAATTTATAGCTCAGTTAGCATAAGTAAAAAAATATTATCTCAGTTTAATTTAATTTTTGATTAAATCCAGTTCCAGTCAGATGGAATAAAACTAGGTTCAGAACCTTACCAGTATACCAAGCTATAATATTACGTCGGTTAGACCGATGAATGAAGACTGGAATTTATATGGTTTACCTGAGGCACTTTTTGTATATACATTCATATATATTGTTTTTCTAATGGGAAAGTGAACCGTTGCCTGATGGTCGACTATATAATTTAACCACCAAAAACTTAGATGCACCTGTTAAAGGTGGCTCTATTTTTGAAATAACAACTCCTTGTGGTAAGGTCTTATTGGTGGATAGTCTAATATGCTGTGTTAACATAGTTGGTGTATCTCGTAGTACTTTAATCTCTGAACTAGGGCAAATTGATAAATCCGGATTTATTGCAACAATCAAAGGTTATAAAATTAAGCGGATTGGTATCTTGTTGAAAAAAAAGATATAAGTAATATCTTTCTTTTATAATTGGAATCTTATTAGATGACCTAATTTCAAAGTTGTATAGTAGGTTTTAAAAGAAAAATATACTTTAGCTATCGTTACTATTTAAGACAATAGCTAGCCTGGTTAGTATAATTAGTAATACACCCGTTTTGTAATCGGAAAAAGTAAGTGCAAATCTTACACTGGGTTATATATTTAAGGTTAAATCCGACACTATGAGGGTTTAAAGTAATGCATCCGTTTTGTAATCGGAATAAGTAAGTGCGATACTTGTACTGGGTTTACAGGTATATAACTATTTATCTAATTAATAAAGTAATATTTTTATAAGGTGAAGAATGAAAAATTTAATTACTTATTCAAGTATAAGTAAAACTATAGGTATGATATTTAGTTTAGATAATAACTATAGTTTGCGTTTAATTCAAAAAAATGTTCTAACTATATTTTAATAAGTATGAATAACAAACAACAACTATTTTATTTATGATGTATTCACATCAGCGGACTCACAATGATTTTATATATAAACTTCGATATATTATTGTTATTGTTGAGGGCGTCAGAACCAAGCATCTGCAATTTAGAAGCAAACTTCTTTGCCTTTATTTACACTTACCTGTACGAATTTAATTTGGAGTTTTTTATGTCTCTCTTTAATCCATTTATTTTAGCTATCGCGCCCGTTGTGGTTTACTCAAATGCTGATTTAGATAAACTTTCTATTCTTAAGGAAAGTAAAAATAAGTCTGGTATATATCTTTGGAGAAACTTAATTGATGATAAATTTTACATAGGTAGTAGTGTTAACCTTAATGTTAGATTCTTGCAGTATTATAACGTAGGACATTTGGCTAAATTTCAAAAGTCTAGCTATATTTATAGAGCTTTATTAAAATACGGCTACTCCCAATTTAGCTTAGAAATTCTAGAATATTGTGACCGAAAAGATACGATTAAAAGAGAACAACATTACATAGATCTTTTGAAACCGAAATATAACCTTAGCCCGACAGCCGGGTCAAATCTAGGTTACAAACACACTGAACAGACAAAAGCCGCCATGAGTGCGGCTTCTTTAGGTAAAGCAAGACCTGAAGGATCTGGAAGACCTTCTCAAAGAATAGAAGTATTTAATCTTTTAACAAGTGAAAGGACAGAATATGATTCTATCAGTGCTGCTGCCTTAGCCTTAAACATTAAAAAAGCTATAATTTCTACGTATATTCGAAACAATCAAAAAAAGCCGTTAAAAAAAATATATGTAATCAAGAAAATAGATATTGTTTAATGAATTAAATAAAAAAAATACCAAATGATTTGATCCGTAAGCTTTCGTTTACGTATAAAGGGAGAAGACTTATTGTTTATATAGTTAAAGCCCTCCTTTTTTCCATCAAAAAAAAAATAAAATTGTTTTATTATCTATGTTGTGGACTAACAGGCAAGTAATAAAATTTTGCTTCAGTAAGATCTATTGTTATTGAGGTCATAGATTTACAAGTATCACTAGTATATGCACTCAGGGCTCGGCCCTGCAGAAGCTTTAAATTGTGCTATCAACTGATTCTGACTATTATTAATAAGAATTCTCTTAAACGATATAAAGGCAGGTATCCTATTAAAAACGTCTCGTTAACGTGGTTTTTAATTTATTGCTGGTTTATCCTTGGGTTGTTAATTGAATTAATCAATCACTTGACAATCTTTACAGGCTCAATAGTCAAATCAGGTTACGACGTGGTACTTTCACTACTGAGGCGGGGATTCGAATTCCCCTTGAGCTATATAATTTATAAGTAGGATAATTTACTGTATTTTTTTTTCATGGTCAAAGGCCGATATTCAGGTGATAGAAAAATAAATTAAATTTATAATTTGCTAGTGGAGTTGAAGGGCGGGGTGGGTACCACCCCACCCACAGGATGGCGGCCGAAACTATCCATTAATTTATTGTTTAAAGGCTATAGCTTAAAGGTAAAGCAAGTTACTCATAATAGCTTAGATGAGTGTTCAATTCATTCTAGCCTTAATTCCTCTTTATATTTATTAATTGTAAATAATTTTATTAGGTAACATTGTTATTTTCATAATTATCTTAATATTTATTGCTTGACTTTATATTTATAATGATATAATCTTAACTTTATAATTAAATATAAAAAATTTGATTTTTTTACTAGCCCCGAAGGGGGGCTTGTCCCCTCCCAAAAGGTGCGGTAAGGCCCCAAGGGGACTAGCAGTTAAAAATAAATTTAGATTACTCTGCTTTTAAACTAAATTTACAAAATGAATAAGAAAAATATGCAATCTTTTAGAGTAATTCATTAATATCACTCTTGGGGCGAAGCCCCACGATCACTAATTAATATTCTATTAACCCGAGTGCTGGAATTGGTAGACAGGATAAACTTAAGACTTATTGATATAAAGTCATGAACGTTCAAATCGTTCTTCGGGTATTTTTAGGTTTAATTTTATTCTATTTGGAATGCTATTTACTTTAAAATTTCTAAATTATAATTAAATTTAAGCTTAGGTTTAATCTTAGCTTTAAGCGATCTCAATTTTAATAATAATATTTCATTTTTAGTTAATTACATCATGGGCTTCGTACCATACCTAAAAATAAAATTACTGGTTATTAATTACTTGCTTGTTATTATTTAAATATTATTAACTTTTAGTGCTAATATATTAATTTATTTAATATTTACTCTATAAAGGGGATATAGTTTAATTGGTAAAATTGCGATTTTGCATATCGCTATTTCAGGTTCAAGTCCTGATATCTCCATGTAACTTTAAATCTATGTTCCCAGTCTTGGGCCTTCGGCCCATGACTGGTTTCAGCCACGGCGGCCGAAACTATTAAAAAGAAATTTCTTTTTTTAAGGGTAGCTTTTTTTTTATTTATGTAAATTAAACAACTATTTTAGTTAAATATCTAGATCAAGAAATAATTTATTGTTTTATTAAAAATTGTTATAAAGTAAAACTGAAGGTTTAAATTATTTTTAATGTTAAATGGTTCATTAAAACTTGGTCGACCACGATAATACAGTTTTACTAGAAAATGTTTTTATAAAGTTAATAGAGGAAAATGGATGAAATATCCTCGTCAAATAAAATTATTTATACAAAAATTCAAGGCTTGAGAAGCTCAATTTGGTAGAGCGGAACTCTGAAGATGTTTAGGTTGTAAGTTCAAATCTTATCTCGAGCAATTATATATTACAAATTAAATATTTTTATTGTAAAACAAATAAATTAAGTTATAGGTAGTTATTTGAAACAAAGGATCTAAGATCCTTTCCTTTTTACAATACTTAATAGTGTCATTCTAAGGTTTATTAAAACTTGGGTAATTAGAGACTGTAAAGTATGTTTTGTATTTTTAATATAGCCGCGGGCGGGGACTAGAGTTTATTTAAACTGAAAAGAATTATTTTAAATATATATCTTATATAATGAATGGGTGTGATGAAATTTAGGTAACCATGATAACCTTAGGAGTTATTGGTGAAAACCTTGTGAGTTCGAGTCTCGCCACCCA
>WNFW01009919.1_pt1 | contig 12095 bp, 8 predicted proteins | sample 5400131 | NCBI WGS metagenome assembly WNFW01 (sample SAMN13153362, study PRJNA577476) | soil metagenome | isolation source: 20 cm soil or saprolite under grassland replicate 1 | place: USA:California | collected 2016-06-15
CTCCACGTACCGCAGATGCCTCGCGAGCGGCCCGAACCCGGCGTACTTGGGCCAGAATCCCCAGCCGAGCCAGCGCGACGGATACCACCAGCCGTAGAACAGCGCGGCGCGCACGAGGCCGCGGATGCGCTCGCCCACGGACTTCCCCGGCATCACCACGTCGCCCGCCACCTGCAGGTGCTTGTCCACCGCCTCGCGGGCGATGAACAGATGCATGATCTCGCTTGATCCCTCGAAGATCAGGTTGATGCGGAAGTCGCGCATGATCCGCTCGACGGGTACGGGCTTCTCGCCGCGGGCACGGAGCGAGTCCGCGGTCTCGTAGCCGCGGCCGCCCCGGATCTGCACCGTATCGTCGATGATGCGCCAGCCACCCTCGGAGTTGTAGAGCTTCGCGATCGCGGCCTCGAGGCGGATGTCGTAGCCACCGCGGTCCGCCATCGCGCCACACAGCTCCGCCACCGCCTCCATGGCGAAGGTGTTCGCCGCCATGGCACCGATCTTCTGGGCGATGGCGTCGTGCTTGCCGATGGCGCGACCCCACTGCACGCGCTCGCTCGCCCACTGACGGGAGATCTCGAGACAGCGCTTCCCGGCGGCGACCGACGAGATGGGGAGCGTGAGCCGACCGGTGTTGAGGGTGATGAGGCCCAGCTTCAGGCCCTTGCCCACCTCCCACAACACGTTCTCGTTGGGCACGCGCACGTCGCTGAAGCGAATCACGCCGTTGTAGATCGCCTTCAGGCCCATGAAGTGGCAGCGGTGCTCGACCTTCACCCCCGTTGAGCACCCACGCCTGGCCGTCCGCAGTCGGGACGGCGGTCGTCTCCATCGCGGCCGGGTCGGAGCCGACGCCCGGCTCCGTCAGGGCGAACGCCGAGATCGCCCCCTTCGCGAGGCGTGGGAGATATTTCTTTTTTTGGGCGTCGCTGCCGAACAACTTCAGCGGCTGAGGCACGCCGATCGACTGATGTGCCGACAGGAGCGCGGTGACCGAGCCGTCGATCGACGAGACCAGCTCGATGGCCTTCATGTACGACAGCTGCGAGAGGCCCAGCCCGCCGTATTCGCGCGGGATCTTGATCCCGAAGGCGCCCAGGTCGCGCAGGCCCTGGATCACGGCCTCGGGGATCTCCCCCTCGCGGTCGATACGGTCCGAGTCGACCTGTTCACGCAGCAGCCGCTCGAGCTTGTCGAGGAAGGGCTGCGCCCGCCGCACCTCTTCGGGATCTTGCTCGGGGTAGGGGTGGATGAGGTCGAGGCGGAACTTCCCGAGGAACAGGTCGCGCACGAAGCTCGGGGCGACCCACTCCTGCTCGCGCGCGGCCTCGGCGACTTCGCGGGCTTCGGCGGCGCTGACTTTGCGCTCGGGTGCTGTCGCGGTCGTGGCCATGGCCCCAATCTACCCTGTGGAGCGCCTCGACAGCAGGCTCGGCTCCAGCAGCAAGGCGGCGCTCGCGCCCCCCGCGAATCCCCCGAGATGTCCATAGTTGTCGATGTAGGGGTTCAGGAGGCCCGTCGAGATCTGATACGCCGCCCACACCAGGAGCACGAACCCGATCCGCTTATCCCGCAGGTAGAACCGCTTCTGGTGGCGGTACAAGGCGACGACCACGGCGGCCACGACTCCGAAAATCGCGCCTGACGCTCCGACCGACGGCCCGGGCGACAGAGCGGTGGAGAGGAGCGAGCCCGTGAGGCCGCTGGTGAAGTACACGACGGCCGTGCGCGCGAAGCCGAAGACGTGCTCGCAAGCCATCCCGACCACATACAGCACCAGGCAGTTGCCGATCAGGTGATCCCAGCCGGCGTGCAAGAAGGTGGCGCTCTCGAGGCGCCACCACTCGCCGGCAAGCACGCGGTCGCGGACCAGGGCGCCGGCCTCCACGATGCTATCCCGACTCGCGAGCGCCCCGGCGGCGAGCTCCCAACCGAACAACGCCACGTTCGCGGCGATCAGCACGAGGATGAGCGGCGGGGCGACGCGCATTCCGCGCTCGAAGTCGACGCGCGTATCGCTCCCCCCCGCCAGCATGTCGGCGGTGATGACGATCGGCTTCTCCCGCTGGTCGCTCACCGCCGCTCACCGGTGTCGAGCATGACGCCGAGCGCGAGCGCCACACGGCGGTCGAGGGCACGGACCCGGTCCGCCTTGAGGTCGAGCACGTAGCGGTCCAGCAGCGTGAACTTGCGGTTGAACTCGCCCACGACGTCCTCCGAGCCGCTGCGGACGATGATGAAGTTGGTCCGCAAGATGCCGAACAGCGGCCCGAGGAGGCGGCGCAGGAGCGAGAGGATGATGGAGTCTTCCTTCGCGACGTACAGCGTCGCGCCGTCCGGCGCCTTCACGTACCAGCGCTTCCGCACGATGTTGTACAGATAGTTCTTCCACAAGAGGGCCATGGTGCGGCCGGTCCGGTCGCGTACCGTGTAGGTGGCGGTGATCGGCTGCCACTTCCGGTCCTGCAGCACGTCGAGCAGCTTGTCGCGTTTCGTCTCGTCGCGATAGAACGTGACATGCCGCTTCGCGGACAGGCCGACCCCGACGGCGATCAAAGCAACGAGAGCGGCGATCACCGCGAGCGCCGCCAGGACGCCTTCGAACGCGGTGCCTTTCGCCATGTCGGAGAGGATCCCGAACCCCACACCGACAACGGCGGCGGCCGCGAGCGCCGCGAGCAGCGCCCCGACGTTGCGCAGCAGGTGCGCCGGCCGCTCGACGAATACGATTTTCTTCCCCTGCTCGTCCGCCACGTCGTACTTTTCGGAGATCCGCAGCAGCTGCTGGCGCAGGAGAAAGACGTCGCGATCGAACACCGGATCCGCCTGAGGCTTGACGGCCTCAGGCGGGACGACGCCCGGTACACGATTGTCGCGCCCGCACTGCGGGCATTTCACCAATCGTCCGGCAAACTCGTCCTTCAGCTCGTACGACGTCCCGCACCGACAGGCGACGCGGACGGCCACGGTTGCCTCCGTTCGGAAGTCCCCCAATCTATGGCTTGACAGGGAGGCGGTCACGAGGAGATTCGCCTCGCCCCACAAGGAGACCGCGATGCGTCCCAGTTTCGTCCTCATCGCCCTGCTCGCCGTCGCACCGACGGCGTGGGCGCAGGCACCCCGGCCCGACTCGTCCGCGCCCCCGGTCCTGATCAAGGCCGGTCGCCTGATCGACGGCCGATCCGATGCGCCGCAATCGGGCGTCGGCATCCTGATCGACGGCAACCGGATCAAGACGGTGGGCCCGCTGGCACAAGTCCAGGGGCAGGCGAAGGGCGCCCGAGTAATCGATCTGTCGCAGATGACGGTGCTGCCGGGGTTCATCGACACGCACACGCACCTGCTGCTCCAGGGCGATCCCACGGCGGAGTCTTACAACGAGCAGCTGCTGTACCAGTCGACGCCGTACCGCGCGATTCTCGCCGCCAGGAACGCGAGGATCGCACTCGAGCATGGCTTCACGGCGATCCGGGACCTCGAGACCGAGGGGGCGATGTATGTGGACGTGGACGTGAAGCGCGCGGTGGATCGGGGCGAGATTCCCGGGCCGCGCATCTTCGCGTCGACTCGCGCCATGGCGCCCACCGGCATGTACCCGATCGTCTCCGACAACTGGGAGCTGGAGCTACCGCACGGCGTGCAGCCGGTGGACGGCGTGGAGGGCGCCCGGTTGGCCGTCCGCCAGCAGGTGGCTCACGGCGCCGACTGGATCAAGTTTTACAGCGATCGCCGCTACTACTTCGGCCCAGCCCCGGATTCGGTGCTCCACAGCTGGGTGAACTTCACCGACGAGGAGGCGCGCGCCATCGTGGACGAGGCGCACCGCCTCGGTCGGAAAGTCGCGGCGCACGCGATCGGGTCGGACGGGATCGCGGCGGCGCTCCGCGCCGGCGTGAACACGATCGAGCACGGCGACGGCATGACGGACTCCCTGCTCGACGTCCTCGTCGCGAAGGGCGTGTATTGGGTGCCGACCGTGACGGTGGCCTACTACGTCGCGGGGCCGCGCGGCGGTCCCTGGGGGCCGATGGTGGAGCACCAGCGCCGGGCGTTCGCGCGGGGGATCAAAAAGGGCGTCCGGATCGTGTTAGGAACGGACGTCGGCGGATTCCCCTGGACCGAGTTAAACCAGGCGAAAGAGTTCGAGTACTACGTGCAGTACGGCATGACGCCGATGCAGGCGATCAAGTCTGGAACGTCGCTCGCGGCCGAGCTGCTGGGGCAACGGGATCTGGGCACCGTCACCCCCGGGGCGTACGCGGACCTGGTCGCGGTGGCGGGGGACCCATTGAAGGATGTCACGGAACTGTCGCGCGTTCGATTCGTTATGAAGGGCGGGGTCACTTATCTTTCGCCATAGTGCGGCGCGCGCTCGGGACTAGCCTCGCTCTGTTGTTCGGCGCCGTCGGACCGGTCGTGGGGCAGTTCGCTCCACCCGGCACCGGCGGCGTCGCGGCGTTGGCGAGCACGCTGACGCAGCTCGGCGCGAACAAGCGCGTGCTGATGATCGGCGCGCATCCCGACGACGAGTATTCCGACCTCGTCGCCCTGTTCGCCCGGGGGATGGGTGCTCAGGTAGCCTACCTGTCGCTCAGCCGCGGCGAAGGAGGGCAGAACCTCATCGGTCCCGAGCTGGGCCCCGAGCTGGGGATCATCCGTTCGGAAGAGCTGCTCGCCGCGCGGCGAATCGACGGTGCGCGCCAGTTCTTCACCCGCGCCTACGACTTCGGGTATTCCAAGACCCTGGAAGAATCGCTGCGGCTCTGGCCCCGCGATTCCGTCCTCAAGGACGTGCTCGACGTCGTGCGCCGCTTCCGCCCGCAGATCATCGTGTCCGTGTTCTCCGGAACGCCACGCGACGGGCACGGCCAGCATCAGGTGGCCGGCCTGGTTGCACGCCAGGCGTTCGAGGTGCTGCGCGACTCGAGCTGGGGACCGGTGAAGCTGTACCGCTCCCTCTACTTCGACACCGCGAGCGCCACGTTGCGGCTCGACGCGGGACTGCTCGACCCCGTGGCGGGTCGGTCCTACCACCAGATCGCCATGGCGGGCCGGAGCCAGCACCGCTCGCAGGATGAAGGCCAGCTCGAGCAGCCGGGGCCGAGGATCGCGCGGCTCGCGTTTATCGAGTGGCGGGACCGGGGACGCGGGACGCGGGACGGGGATGGTCTATTTGCGGGCGTCGATACGCTCTTCCCCGGCAAGACTCGCTACGCCGCGCTGATCGACTCTGCGCGCGTCCGCCTCAATCCGCTGCATCCGGGTGCGATTCTTCCGATCCTGGCGCGCGCTCTGCGCGAGCTCGGTGACGCGGACTCGAGCCAGCAGGGTCTGCTCGCCGACGCGCTCATGACCGCGGCCGGGGTTGCGATCGACGGGTTCGCCGATGACGGCATCGTCGTCCCCGGGGAGCGGGTGCAGGTGGAGGCAAGCCTCTGGAACGGGGGTGACAGCGGGGTTACCCTCGCCGCAATGGATGTTGCAGCGCCGGCCGGGTGGAAGATCGAGCGGCTCGACCCGGCTGCCTCATCGGTCGCTCCCGGCACGCTCGCCGGCCGCCACTTCGCCGTCACCGTCGCCGCCGACGCGCCTCGCTCACAACCGTATTTTCTGCGGCGGCCGCTCGTCGGCGCCCTGTACGACTGGAGTGGCGTGCCGGGCGACTGGCACGGGCTCCCGTTCGAGCCGGGACCGTTGCAGCTCATTGTGCGACTCACCGTCGCGGGCGAGCCGCTCGTGTACACTCGAGAGGTGGTTTACCGCTACCGCGATCAGAGCATCGGCGAGGTACGGCGGCCGATCTTCGTGACCCGGCCGTTCGACGTGGCCGTCACCCCGGACTTGGTCGTCTGGCCGATCGATGGCGCGGCCGGTGGTCCCCGACATTTCACGGTCACCGTGACGAACCGCGCGCGCGGGCCGGCGACCGCGCAGGTGGTGTGCACGCCGCCGCGAGGTTGGCCCACCCTGCCCCCGGAGAGCCTGTCGTTCCAGCGCGAGGACGAGTCGAAGAGCCTGACGCTCACGGTCGCTCTGCCGGCGGCGGTGCGACCCGGTGTCTACCAGCTCAAGGCGGTGGTACTCGCGGGCGGTCGGTCGAGCGAAGGCGCGTTGGCCCTGATCGACTACCCCCACATCCGGCCACGGGCGGCCGTCCACGCCTCGACCGCCGAGCTGCGCGCGACGCGCATCGCGCTGCCGGTGCTGACGCGCGTAGGCTACGTGCGGGGCGCGTCCGATCGTGTCCCGGAGGCGCTACAGGCCGTGGGCGTCCCGATCGAGCTGCTCGGGTCCGACACGCTCGCCCGGGGGGATCTCTCCCGGTACGACGCGATCCTGATCGGAAGCCGGGCGTACGAGACCGAGCCCGCCCTGGTCGCGAGCAATGGGCGGCTGCTGGACTACGTCCGCGCCGGCGGTCTCGTCATCGTCCAGTACCAGCAATACCCGTTCGTGAATGGCGGCTTCGCGCCGTACCGCCTCTCGATCGCGCGTCCGCACGACCGCGTGACCGACGAGGCCGCGGCGGTGACCGAGCTGGATTCGGCGAGCGGCGTATTCCACGTCCCGAACGAAATCGGACCTGACGATTGGCGAGGCTGGGTGCAGGAGCGCGGCCTGTATTTCGCGCACGATTGGGATCCCGCCTACACGCCGCTCGTCGAGCTGCACGATCCGGGCGAGCCGCCGCTTCAGGGCGGGCTGCTGGTGGCCACGGTCGGCAAGGGCACGTACGTGTACACCGGGCTGAGCTTCTTTCGCCAGTTGCCCGCCGGAGTCCCGGGGGCGTATCGGCTCTTTGCGAATCTGCTTGCGCTGGGCAAGAAGTAAAATGCGGATTGCAGATTTCGGATTGCGGATTCGAAGGGTGAGCACACGCCACGAGGCCGGCATTGCCAATCCGCAATCCGCAATCCGCAGTCCACAATGGCTCGTCGGCGCAGCGTTGCTCGTCTCACTCTCGATGGCCTGTCAGGGCGACGGCCGCACCCCGCTCGTCATCTACAGCCCTCACGGCCGGGATCTCCTGACCCTGCTCGAGCGTCGCTTCGAGCAGCTCCATCCCGATGTCGACGTGCGTTGGCTCGACATGGGCTCGCAGGAGGTGTACGACCGGCTGCGCTCCGAGCGCGCCAATCCGCAAGCGGACGTGTGGTTCGGCGGCCCCGCGACGATCTTCGCGCGCGGCGCGCGCGACTCGTTGCTCGAGCCGTTCCGGCCGGGCTGGGCGGAGGCCGTCGAGCCGCACGGGCGCGGGCCCGGCGACCTCTATTTCGCCGCGTCGGGCACGATGCGGGCCGTGTGGGGCATGATCATCGAGCGCGGCCTCAAGCAGACGCACGACACGGCGGCCGGGTTCCAGTGGCTGCGTCGGCTCGACGCCCAGACCAAGGAGTACGTGCTGAACGGCCCGCTGCTCGATCAGAAGATCGTGCGGCAGGAAGGGTTGGTCACCATCTGGGACCTGCCGGACATTCTCCTCAGCCGGCGCGACGGGCTGCCGCTCGGCTACGTGTTTCCGAAGAGCGGGACCCCGGTGATCGAGGACGCGATCGGCGTGGTGCGGAACGCGCGTCACCGCGCCCAGGCGCGGGCGTTCGTCGAATACGTGGGTAGTGTCGCCGCGCAGCTCGAGGCAACCCGCGAAGCGTACCGGTTGCCGGCGCGACTCGACCTCCCCGTCGACTCGCTGCCGTCGTGGGCGCGCGAGGTTCGAAGCGTGATGAAAGTCGCCGGCGTGGACTGGGACTTGCTCGCCGAGCGGGGGGCGGACTGGATGCGCTACTGGGATGAGGCCGTGCGCGGCCACGGGCGATGAGCGCATTCGTCACCCTGGACGGCGTGCGCAAGCAGTGGTCGCACACCGTGGCGGTGGGGCCGCTGTCGCTCGAGATCCCGCGGGGCGAGATCCTCGTCCTGCTCGGGCCCTCCGGCAGCGGCAAGACGACGGTGCTGCGCCTGCTGGGAGGTTTCGAGGCCCCCGACGCCGGCCGAATCGTGCTCGCGGGCGAGGACGTGACCGCGGTGCCGCCCGCCCGGCGACGATGCGGGATGGTGTTCCAGCATTACGCGTTGTTTCCGCACCTGGACGTAGGAGAGAACGTGGGGTTCGGGCTCGCGGCACGGGGGAGGAAGGATGCGGGAGGTGTGGAGGGGAAGGTGGCGGAGGTGCTCGGGCTCGTGGGTCTCGAGGGGTTCGAGCGACGGCGCGTGCAGGAGCTCTCGGGAGGGCAGCAGCAGCGGGTGGCGCTGGCCCGGGCGCTCGCGCCCGAGCCGCAAGTGCTGCTCTTGGACGAGCCGCTGTCGAATCTGGACCCGTCCTTGCGCGAGCGTACCCGACGCGAGCTGCGGGCCCTGATCAAGCGGGTCGGCATCACGACCATCTTCGTCACCCACGAGCAGGAGGAGGCGTTCGATCTGGGCGATCGGGTGGCGGTGCTCCAGGCGGGGCGGCTCGAGCAGCTCGCCACGCCGGACGAGCTGTACGAGCGCCCGGCGAGCCTGTTCGTGGCCACGTTCGTGGGCCGCGCCAACGTGCTCCGCGGCAAGACGGCGCGGGCTCTCGGGGCGGGCCCCGGTGAGCTGCTCGTGGTTCGGCCCGAGCGGCTGCTGCTGGCGGATGCCGGTGTGCCGGGCGTCGTGCGCGAGCGGCGCTATACCGGGGCCGCCGCCTTCTACCTGGTCGAGACGGAGCCGGGGGATCGGCTCGAGGTTCTGGCGCGGCCGGAAGCGGCGCGGGTGGGTGACCGCGTCTACCTCGAAGCAGTGCGGGTCCTCACGTTCCCCGAGGAGCGGGCGTGAACGCCCGGGTGGGCCTCGCCGCTCGAGCGGCGTTTACGCTGCTGCTCGCGTGGCTCGTGCTGTATCCGATCGTGATCGTCGTGCACGATGCCGCGGCATCATCGGACGCGCTCGCAGCGTTCGTGTCGCGCCCCGGGGAGTGGCGGGTGCTGTGGGCCAGCGTCTGGATCTCGGCGGCGAGCGTGGCGCTCGCCGCCGCGATCGGCGTCCCGCTCGCGTTTCTCTTCGAGTGGCTCGAGTTCCCGGGCCGCAAGACGCTCGGCTCGCTCATCGCCCTGCCGGTCGTGTTGCCGCCCTTCGTCGGCGTGATCGCGTTCCTGTTCCTGTACGGTGAGTCCGGGTTCGTGGCGCGCGCGGTGCAGCGGCTGCTGGGCCTTGCCCAGCCGCCGTGGCGCTTGCAGGGGGCGGCGGCCATCCTGCTCGTGCACGCCTACTCGATGTACGTGTACTTCTACCTGCTCACTCGCGCCGGGCTCGCGAAGCTCGACGCCTCCATGCTCGAGGCGGCCCAGGCGCTCGGGGCCGGGCGATGGGAGACCCTGCGGCGGGTGACCCTGCCGCTGCTCCGCCCCTCGCTCGCGGGGGCGGCGCTGCTGGTGTTCATGACCGCCCTCGGCTCGTTCAGCGCCCCGTACGTGTTCGGCGGCGGGTTTCGCGTCATGACCACGCAGATCGTCGCCACCAAGCTCAACGGCGAGCTGCCGCTCGCGATGGTCGAGACCGTGGCGCTCGCGCTCGTGGCGGTCGTGGGATTCGCGCTGCTCCGCCGCACCGAGGGCGACGACATTCTCACGGCGCTCGGCAAGGGGAGCGCTCCGCGGCGCCGGCCCATTCGCCGGGCGGGCGTCCGCACGTTCGCCACGACCGCCGGCTGGGCTTTTGCGGTGGTGCTCCTGCTCCCGCACCTGACGCTGGTGCTCGTTTCGCTCGTCCCCTACGGCAGTTGGACGACGGAGACCCTGCCCCCGGTGCTCTCGCTCGTGAACTATCAGCGGCTGTTCAGCGAGGCCGAGCGGCTGCGCCCCCTGGTCAATTCGATGTGGATGGCGGCCACGAGCACGTTTGCGGCGGTCGCGCTGGCGCTCGTCGCCGGCGCCCTCGTCGGGCGGCGGCGGCCGTGGCAGTTCCGCGGTCCGATCGAGGCGCTGCTGGCGCTGCCCTGGGCCCTCCCGGGAACGGTGTTCGCCCTCGCGCTCCTGACGACGTTCAGCAAGCACGACCCACTCACCCTCCGCTGGGTGCTGGTGGGGACGACGGTGCTGCTGCCGCTCGGCTACCTCGTGCGCAACCTTCCGGTGACGGGCCGCGCCGTGCTCGCCGGGTACCGGCAACTCGACCCGGCGCTCGACGAGGCGGCGGCGAGCCTCGGCGCCGGGCGCTGGGCCACGTTCCGTCGGGTGACGCTGCCGCTCCTCCAGCCGGCGCTCGCCGCGGGCGGCAGTCTCGCGCTGGTCGCGGCGCTCGGCGACTTTGTGACGTCCATCGTGCTCTACACGCCCGACAATCGGCCGATCGCGATCGAGATCATGTCGAGCCTGCGTGTGTCGGAGCTCGGTGTGGCGGCGGGGTTCGGCGTGATCCTCATGGTGTTGAGCGGCGTGGTCCTCGGCGTCGGAGCGAGACGATGAAGCGCTTGTCCGTCCTCATGGCCGTATGCTTCGTGGACATGTTGGGGCTTATGTTGGTCGCGCCCCTCATGGCCTTTTACGCGCTGCGCCTCCAGGCGCCCGAGTGGATGGTGGGGCCGTTGATCGCCTCCTTCGCCGTCGCCCAGCTCGTCTCGTCGCCGGTGTGGGGCAAGGTCTCCGATCGCTACGGTCGCCGGCCGGCGCTGATCATCGGGCTCGCGGGGTCCGCGTTCGCGTATCTGATCTTCGGGTTCGCCAACGCGCTGTGGCTGCTGTTCGCCTCCCGCATCGTCCAGGGACTGGGAGGCGGGACCACGGGCGTCGCGCAGGCGTACGTGGCGGATACCATGGCGCCCGCCGAGCGCGCGAAGGCCCTGGGATGGCTGTCCGCGGCGACCAGCGCGGGCGTCGTCATCGGCCCGATCATCGGCTCGGTGGCGCACCGCTTCGGCACCGCAGTGCCGGGCGTCGTCGCGGCGGTCCTCGTGTTGATCAACGTCTACTTCGCATGGAGGTGGCTGCCGGAGTCGCGTGTCTCGGATCGTCACACGATGACGGCGAGCGGGCGGTACCCCTCGCCGACGGAGAGCCGGTCCGTGCGCCAGGCCCTGTGGGAGATCGCGCGGCACCCGGCGACGCCGGCGCACCGCGTCATCTGGATCTACGTGGTCGGGATGCTGGCCCTGAACGTCGTCATCGGCGTCCTCGCGTTGTACCTGAAGGACACGTACGCGGTCACCGAGGACACGATCGGGTACTTCTTCCCGATTTTCGGGATCGTGGGTGTGCTCATGCGCATCTGGCTCGTGGGGTGGTTCAACGATCGATTCGGCGAGGTACGGACGATGCAGATCGGCACCGTGCTGCTCGGGCTGGGACTGGCGCTCATGCCCCTGCCGGCGGCGCTGACGCCGGGAGCCCCCGGGATGGCGTTGTTCATCGTGTTCTTGATTCTGGTGCCGGTCGGGACAGCCTTGCTGTTCCCCGCGTCCACATCGCTCGTGAGTCAGCGCACCGAGAAACACGAGCTCGGCCTGGTCATGGGCGCGCAGCAGACGTTCCGCGGGATCATGAGCATCGTGGGGCCGGTTGGCGCGACCCTCGCCTTCGACGGGCTCGGGCACGGCGTCCCATTCCTGGTCGCGGCCGCTATTGTGGCCGTAGCCGGGCTCATGGCGTTCCGGGAGCGACGGGAGGCTCCAGTAGCCGCCACGGCGTGACTACCTTTCGCCCATGATTCGATCCCTGTTCCTGTTGCTCGCCGGCCTCGGCGTGGGCAGTGCGCCCGGCACGCGCCCCCGGCTGGTCGTCGTGATCACCGTCGACCAGCTGCGGCCGGACTACCTCGAGCGCTACCGGCCGCAGCTCAAGGGCGCGTTCGCCACGCTGCTGAAGGGAGGCGCCGCCTTCAGCGATGCCTACCAGGACCATGCGGTCACGGAGACCGCTCCCGGGCATTCGACGATCCTGTCGGGCCGCTGGCCCGCTCACACCGGCATCAGCCGCAACCTGGCGGGCGTGCAGGATCCGGCCGCGCCGCTGATCGGCGTCAACGGTCCGGGGGCTTCGCCCACGCGCTTTCGCGGGACAGAGTTATTCGACTGGCTCAAGGCGGCGGACCCGGGCGCGCGCGCTCTCTCGGTGTCGGGGAAAGACCGTGGGGCC